>Ga0302326_10008003_pt1 | contig 23403 bp, 26 predicted proteins | sample Palsa_T0_3_FD_202264 | JGI IMG/M metagenome (GOLD analysis project Ga0302326, IMG submission 202264) | Peat permafrost microbial communities from Stordalen Mire near Abisko, Sweden - Palsa_T0_3 | ecosystem: Environmental > Terrestrial > Soil > Palsa > Peat permafrost | place: Sweden: Abisko... | reverse complement strand
TGGCAAGGAGGTCTCGCTCGAGACGCTTGCAAAGCGAACGCCCGGCTTCTCCGGCGCCGATCTCGAGAATCTGCTCAACGAAGCCGCGCTACTCGCGGCGCGCAAGAACAAGAACTTCATCGAGATGATCGACTGCGACGAGGCGATCGACCGCGTGATGGTCGGACCGGAGCGCAAGTCGCTCGTGATGTCGCAGAAAGAGAAGGAAGTCACTGCCTATCACGAGTCGGGCCACGCGATCCTCGGCGGATTGATCGAGAAGGCCGATCCGGTGCATAAGGTGACGATCATTCCGCGCGGCATGGCGCTCGGAATCACCTGGTCGCTACCGGAGGACGATCGCCACAATCAAACGCGCGAAGAGCTGCTGGCGGTGATCACGATGTCGATGGGCGGACGGCTCGCCGAGGAGATCAAGTTCCGCGATGTGACGACCGGCGCCAGCAACGATTTCGAAAAGGCGACCGAGCTCGCGCGGCGGATGGTGACTCAGTACGGCATGAGCGAGCTCGGCCCGATTCAGTTCGGCCGCGGCGCGCATCAGGTATTTCTGGGCCGCGATTTCGGAGACGAGCGAAACTACTCCGAAGAGGTCGCGAGCAAGATCGACGCCGAGGTGCGCAAGATCATTGAGTCATGTTACAACGACGGCCGGCGGATGCTCGAGGAGAATTGGGCGAAGGTCGAGCGCATGGTCGCCTCGCTGCTCGAGTACGAAACCGTCGATGCTGAAGAAGTGCGCGCGATTCTCGACGGACGACCGTACGACCACGCCGCGAGCGTCGCCCGCCCCGACGTTGCGGCCGACCGGCCGGCTTCCGAGGAACCCAAGCGCGCCGAAAAGCCGACGCGCCTTCCGCCCACCATTTCGCCGGAACCCGCGTGATGCGGGCTGCGCTCCTCGCGGCGGCGGTGCTCGGAGTTGCATCGGCCTCCATTGTCGCGCCGGCAGGCGCGGCCATCGAGCAACAGCTCAATCCATTGCCGCGCGGCGGATCGTACGTAATCGTTCCCGACCCGACGGTCGGCAGCGCCGCAATCGGTCTCTGGTTCCGTGCGCCCGGTGCGGGTTACGATAACGCGACGCCGGGCATCGCGAACCTCGCCGCGACCGCTGCCGCCGTTTCGAGGTTGGCCAGCGGCAAGTCGCTCTACGAGTTCGTTCACAGCATCGGCGGTCAGCTCAGCATCGAAGTCTTCCCCGATATCGTGGGGATCGGCGCCATCGTTCCGGCAACGGCCGCGCGTCGCGTCGTCGCGGCGATGACGGCAGCCTATTTCGCGCCATCGGTGGACGAGAACGCCGTGAAGATCGCGCGCGCCAACGCCGCCGTCCTCGGCGTGCAGCAGCGATACGAATCCGACGCCACCCTGCACGATCTGCTCTTCCGTCAGATTTTCGAAAGCGGCCCAGCTCATTATCCGCCGTTGCCGCCGTCGGTTTCGCAACTGACGAGCATCACGGCCGAGCAGGTGGACGCCTTTGCAAAGCGCGCTTTTCGCTCGGAGAACGCGGTGCTTGCGCTCACGGGGAACGTGGACGCCTCGAGCGTCAGCGCGGTCACCGACGGGAGCGGCAGCGGCGCGATGGACGCACCGTTCGATTCGACCCTTGCCGCCGCGCCGGGTTCGGCCACGAGCACCGGTGCCGTGGACGGCGTGGGACTCGCGTGGACCGGACCGGCGATCAGCGACCCAAAAGCCGCAACCGCGCTCGACTTCGTTGCCGATTATCTCTTCCGCGACGAAACCGGCATCGTTTCGCGTTCGCTCGACCGCTCGGACAGCGACGCGCTGGTCTCCGGTCAGTTCATCACGCTGCACGATCCCGGCGTGATGATCGTTACGATCGGCGGTGGACATGAGAAACAGGCCGAGGAACGCGTGCTGGCGGCGCTGACGGCGCTGCAGCAGCCGCTCGAGAAAAGGGCCTTCGACGCCGCGCGCGAGGCGTTTCTCTATCACGTCGCGACCGATACGCAGACGCCGCAAGAGCGTGCCGACAATCTAGGATGGTACACGACCGAGGGTAATTTGGGGTATGCGCCGGGCATGGGCAACGGCTCGTACGAAGCGACGGCCCGTGAGCTCGACCCGCAGTACGTCGCCGAGGTGGTGCGGCGTTATCTCGGCAAGCCTTTCGTCGTCGATCTGATCGCTGCCGCAGCGCCCCAGCGCGAGTCGTCGCCGTGATCGCACGCCACGCGCTCTTTGCGCTCGCAGCCTTTGCGATGGCGGCGTCGCCGCTCGGCGCCGCGGCGTCGTTTGCCGTTCCCGTCCCAAGCGTCGAAAGTTCCGGCGCGGCGACGATCGTTCGCCAGCCCGATGCAAACGCGGCGTTGGTCGGCGTCGCATTCGTCGTGCACGCCGGGCTCGACCGGCAGACGCTCAAGCAGAGCGGTCTGGCCGCGCTCGTCGCGCAGACCGTCCTCCGCACGCCGGTCACGCCGCGGCAGGGCCAAAGCGAAGCGTTGCCGCTGGTCGACGCGGTCGCCGCGCGAGGCGGCTCGATTCACTTCACCGTCGATCCCGGCGACGTGCGCTTTTATATCGAGGCGCTCGCCGACGACGCGCCGGCGGTCCTCGATCTCTTCCGCACGGCGCTCGCGGCGCCGGATTTCTCGCCGGCCACGGTCCGCGACGCACGCGACTCGCTCGTGCGCCAGATCGCGCAATCGCAGCAGGTTGCGCTGCAAGTCGGTCTCGATATGCTCAACGCCGCGTCGTCGCAGGATGCCAACTCCGGATTGCCGGAGCTTGGAACGCCGAACTCGCTCGCGCAGTTCTTCTCAAGCGACGTTCGCGGATTCTACGAGCGGTACTATCGGAACGGCGGCGTGCTGGTAAGCGCGGCCGGACGTCTCGACACGCTCGCCCCCGGTGCGCTCGGATCGCTTGCCAACGCGCTTCCCGAAGGGACGACGTCGCCGATCGCGATTCACCTTCCGCGGCTCACCGGCGCGACCCACGAAATCGTGGCGCATCGCGACGTCCCGTCGCCATGGCTGATCGCGCAGTATCCCGCGCCGAAGGTCGACAGCAACGATTTCGGCGCGATGCTTGTGCTGGCAGCATTCGTGCGGCGCACGCTCTCCGATATCGCGCAGGTCCCCGGCGTCGTATCGCCCACCTTCGCTTCGCGTTCGGTCGGAGCGCTCTATGCCTACGACCGCGTTCCTCCGACGCTCGTGCTCTACGTCAACGGCGGATTGAACGGCAATCCGAGCCGGGCGTTCGCCACCGCGCTCTCCGTCGTGGGGCTATTGGGCGCTACGCGGCTGCAGGGTTCGATCGAAGAGTTCAAAGCCGAGGCCGCGGGCGACTTCGCCAATGATGCCACGACGCTGGAAACGCGCGCCTGGCTGGCGGCCGTTTTCTCGCGCGAAAGCTCGTCGCCCGACTTCATCAATCGCGCGCTGGCCGCGATCGCCGCGACCACGCCCGACGACGTCGAACGCGTCGCTCGCACCTATCTCGGCAATCCGACGATCGCGCTCGTCCTGCCGCGAGGAACCAACCTCCAAGACTGAGTGAAGGTCGCGCTCGTTCATGACTACCTGAACCAGTACGGCGGCGGCGAGCGCGTCTTCGCGCACATCGCCGGCGCCTGGCCCCAAGCGCCGATCTACACGTCGCTCTACGACGAGGGCGTGTTCGGGCGGATTTTTTCGCCGCAGCGCGTTCGCCGGTCGTACCTCGCCGGCGTTCCGCTAGCCAACAAATACTTTCGCGCACTCGCGCCGTTCTATCCGCGCGCCTTCGAATCGTTCGATCTGAGCGGCTACGATACGATCGTCAGTTCGACGACGTCGTGGGCGAAAGGCGTGCGCGTCCCGCCGGGGGCGGTTCACGTCTGCTACATCAACACGGTGAGCCGGTTTGCGTTCGCGACCGGCGAGTACGTCCCGCGGCTCGCCCGTCCGTTCGTGCAGCGCCTCATCGCATGGGATCGCGACGCCGCGCAGCGTCCGACGCGCTTCGTCGCCAACTCGCGCAACGTGGCGCGGCGCATCCAGGCATACTACGGACGCGACGCCGACGTCCTCCATTGCCCGGTCGACCTCGATCGCTTCAGCGTCGGTCCGGGCGCCGGCGAGTACTACCTCATCGCGACGCGCTTGCTGCCGTATAAGCGCGTCGATCTGGCGATCCACGCCGCGGCGCTTGCCGGCGTGCCCCTCCTGGTCGCCGGTACGGGACCGGCCGAGAGCGGGCTGCGCGAGCTCGCGCGCGGTACGACGACGAAGCTGCTCGGATACGTGAGCGACGCGCGCTTGAACGAGCTGATCGGCAACGCGCGCGCGGCGATCGTGCCGGGCGAGGAAGATTTCGGCCTCGTTCCGCTCGAGGCGGCGGCGGCTGGACGGCCGACGATCGCGTATCGCGCGGGCGGCGCGCTCGAGACCATCGTCGAGGGCGAGACCGGCGCGTTCTTCGCCGAACCGACGCCCGAATCGCTGGCGGCGGCGCTGCGCTCGTTCGATGCGTCGCGCTTCGCGTCGCATCGGCTGCGCGAGCACGCGGAGGCGTTCGCGCCGGCGCGGTTCGTCGAGCGGCTGCGTGCGATCGTCGAGCGGGTGTATCAAGAGAACCAGGAAATGGGCGGCGAAGCTGGCGGTTGATGCGCAGACAGCACCGCCGGCAACCGATTCGAAGACGCTCGTCGCTCGCGTCCTGCTCGCTCTTGCTGCTCCACTTTTTCGGGAGAACGAAGTTTTGAAGCAGCCGTCCATGGCCGGCTCGAAAAAGTTGGAACTTTCTCATCGGTCGCCGGCGGCGCTTCGATTAAACGAGCAGAGTTTGCGCGTCACGTATGTTGCCGCCGCGATCTTTGCCGTCGTTTACGTCGCGCTGGATTTCAATAAACTCTATGCACTGCGGTACGGGGCGGACTTGGGCACGTATCTGCAGACGCTGGTGAACCTGCAGCACGGATCGTCGTGGAACTACGGCGAGTGGCGCGCGCATTTCGGCGTACACGACTCGTGGGCGCTCGCGCTGCTCGTTCCGGTCGTCGCGATCGTTCCGAAAGCGCAGACGCTCATCGTCGTGCAGGTGATCGCGGTCGCCGGCGCTGCGATTCCGCTCGCGCTGCTCGGGCGCGAGCTCGGGCTGAGCGGCCGCGCGGCGAATCTGCTCGCGATCGCGTATCTCCTGTCGCCGGCAGCGCAAGGCTTGAGCTACGACAATTTTTCCGAGAACGTCTTCGTGCCGGTCCTCGCGCTTGCCGGGGCGCTTGCAGCGCGCCGTCGAGCGTTTTGGTGGACGCTCGCGCTTGCGCAGCTGCTGCTCGGGCTCAAGGAAGACGAGATTTTCTTCGTGCTGTGGTTCGGAGCCGCGTGCGCGATCTGGTGGGATCGGCGCTTGGGAGCGGCGCTGGTTGCGCTCGCGCTCGCCAACGGCGCGGCGTTTTGGCTGGTCGAACGCGCGCACGGCATTCGTCCCAACGATCCCGGCTACTCGCTGCGGATCTTCGATCCGGCCGCGAAAGTTGGCATGGTCGCGCTCTTGCTCGCGCCCTTTGCGTTCGCGCCGGTCGCAACCGGCGCGTGGCTTCTGCTCGGCCTGCCGATGCTTGCCGAGATCGTCTTCATGCGCCCGTGGAACTACGAGGCGAGCCGCCTCGGGTCGCATTACGTGGCGCCGCTGCTCGCCGCAACGGCGGCGGCGGCGGCATTCGGCGCGGCGCGGTACGAAAAGTTCGCACGCGCGATGGTGCCGTGCGCGGTCGTCGTAACGGTGCTGATCTTCAACGACACGGCGCTGCGCCCCGGACGATGGCCGTACGTCGTCGACTGGAGCGCCTACGCGCGCGCGGCCGCGCTGCGCGACGGCGGCAGGGGGACGCTGCTCGAACGCGGCGACGAAGGCGTGTGGGCGGTTGCCGCCGCCAATCCGCTCGTGCGGCTCGATCCGCAGCCGGACCCGCACTTCCCGGGCTGTCCCGCCTACGATACCGATGCGGCGGCGTTTTTCGGCAGTCTGGTCGGACGGATGCCGGCGCATCTGTGCGGCGGCGTTCCCGTCGCGCGATGAGCGAGACGACGATGCGGCTGCAGACGATGCGGGAAGATCGCGGGCTTTTTGCCGCGCTGCGCGGAACGCGCGTGCTGATCTACTGGCCGCACGGTTTCGGCGATTGGGTGACGTTCGGCGTCGTCCCGCCGCTGCTCGAGCCGTCGAACGCCTACGCGATCACGCGAATCGGTGACGACTACGTGAGTCTGATGGAAGGGAATCGTTTCGTCGAGCCGCTCTACGGCGGAGTCCGTGCGCCGTCCGACGCGCCGTCCGGCGGTGTCGCGCACCTCGGGCTCTCGCTGCGCGCGTGCAACGGCAAGACCGCGAACGTAACCTTTCCCGCACCGCTCGACGCCGCAGTCGCGCGCTTCGCGCCGCGGGCGCTCCTTTGGACCGACTATCCCGAGACCGAAGGCCGCTCGCCGTTTCCGTTCCATACCAAAGCGCGCCATCTCATCGGCCGTCTGGTCTCCCGAGAGCGGCTCGCGGCGTTCGATTTAGCGCTGCCGCTTCCGAACGGCATCGACTTCTCAGCGAGCGAGCCGACGCAACGAAGAGTAGACGAACGGCTCGCGCAATTCGCGCAGCCGGGCGACCGGATCGCCGTCGTCTCGCGATGCGGCGTGACGGCGGCGCGTAAGAACTGGGGCGACGGCACGCAGGCGCGCGCCTTTGCCGCCGCGCTGCGCGCGTCGTCGCCGCGTTGGCGCATCGTCTCGATGGACGACGAGGATCTCGGCGGCGGCACGGCTGGATTTCGCGCGCTCTTCGGTGAGATCGGCGAACCGTTCGGGCGCATCTATAAGGCGTTTTCGAGCCGGGTCGCGCTCTTTGCCGGCGTGCCGGCGGGCCCGCTCCACTTCACGATGGCTCGCGGCGGCATTCCGACCGTGGGCTTGTGGATCGCCCATCACCCCGATTGGTACGACGAGCCCAATCCCGCCGCGATCCACCTCGTCGGGCGTTACGTACGCGAGCGCAAATTCGACCGCCGTCCGGCGACCACGACGAAGCCGCCGTCGCTGCGCCACCGTTTGGTCTATCTCGAAACGGACGCCATCGGCGCGGACGACGTGATGGAGGCGGTGCGTGCGGTTACGTGACCTTGGGACCGGCGAGCAGCGTGACGATCGAGAGCGTATTGAAGAGCGCGTGTGAGATCATGGATGCGTAGGCGTTGCGCGTGAAGTAGTAGACTCCGCAGAGCACCATGCCGCCGAGCGCGAGTGGAATCGCGGCGTAGACGTCGCCGTGAGCGACGCCGAAAAGAATGCCGCTCAGCACGGCGCCGCCCCAGAAACCGCCGTACCGCAGCCCGAGATTAAAGAAGAAAATCCGAAAGAGCGCCTCTTCCGCGAACGGAGCGAAGAGCACCGCGAACGCGACGAAGATAACGATCGTCGCCGGATCGTGGATCTGCTTGAACATTTGAACGATGTCTTGCGGATGCGAGCCTTTGGTGAACGCGTCGATGAGCGCCGCGCTGCCGTCGGCGACGACGAACATCGCACCGAATCCGAGGAGCGCTACCAGCAGCACCCGCGGCGTCGGCGCTCGAAAACCGAGCTCGGCGAGCGAGAACTTCGAGAGCGCGGGTAGCGTTCCGAGAGCGAGCGCGACCAGCAGCCCGTCGATGAAGAACTGCACGCCGATGACGAGGTCGATCTCGAGCGGGTTGACGATCTTTGGCGCGGGATTCTTGAGGCTGAAAATAAAGACGACGACGAAGAGGCCGGCGATGAAGCCCGCCACGATCCACGTCCAAACGCTTTTGAAACTATTCTTCGGCCAGCGCGTCGGCCAAGCGGGCGAAATCGGCGAGGTCGAGTCGTTCACCGCGAAGCTCCGGAGCAAGGTGGATGGAGTTGAGCGCCCGCGCAATCCGCGCGCGCTCGATACCGAGAGCGAGCGCTAGACTGTTGGCGAGCGTCTTACGCCGGTACGCGAAGGCTCCGCGCACAACCTTCCAAAACGTCGCCGGATCGCGCGGCTGCGCGGCCGGCCGTGCGCGCCGCACCAGCCGCACGACGCTCGATTCGACCTTCGGCGCCGGATAAAAGGAGCCGGGCGAGAGCGTCATTTCCTTCGTTACGAGCATCGCGTACTGCACCGCGATCGAGAGGCTTCCGTACGAGCGCGTCCCCGCAGCGGCGGCAAATCGCTCGGCGACGTCTTTTTGCACCATGACCGTCAGCGACGCGGGGCCGTCTTCCATCTCGATGAGGCGAAGGAGAACCGCCGTCGCGACGTTGTAGGGCAGATTGCCCGCGGCGTGCCACGGGTTGCCGTCCGCCCACGTGCCGTAGTCGAACGTCAATGCGTCGGCCTCGATGATGCGTGCGCGCGAGAGGTCGTCGCGAGCGCGCAGCAGCGCGACGAGCTCGGGATCGATTTCGATTGCCGTGAGATCCGCCCCCTGCTCGAGCAGCGCAAGCGTGAGCGCTCCGGTGCCGGCGCCGATCTCGAGCACCCGTGCGTCGCGCGCAACGTCCTCCAATGCGAGCACTGCGATCGCGCGCACGGCGTTCTCGTTCTGCAGAAAGTTCTGCGCGTAGCGCTTCTTGGGGCGTATCTTCGCTTGCGCGAGGAGCTGACGCGGGGTCGGCACCCCGCTATTGTACGCTACTTGAGGGGATAGACTAAAATCGCGCGACGACCGAACGACATAGCGTCGCGGAGCGAATCGAAGCCGAGATCGATGCGATGACCGACGATGTCGCCGCCCGTATCGCCGGCGATCGCGAGACCGTAGCCGGGAATATAGAGCCGCGTTCCGAGCGGAATGACGCGCGGATCGACGGCAACGATGCCGTGTCCGGCGCGTCGCCCGATCGCGGTCATGCCGCCGCAGCCGTAGCAGTTCGCGGTATACGCCGTCGCAAGCATTTCGATTGCGCTGCGCGCCATATACGCCATGTGCGCGGCGCCGTGCGCTTCAAAACTCGCAAGCGATGCATCGCCGACGCCTACGGCGATCACGCGCGGTTTAGACTTGCGAATCACGCGCGACGCGATGATCGTGCGATGCACGGAACCGCCGTCGCGCTGCGCGCACCAAACGCGCACTTCGACGACGCCGGGCTTTCCGGGAGCGATGACCTTCGTGGATCCCGGAGCGAGCGTGACGCTCAACCGGTGCATCGTCGGCGGCGCGGTTTCGCGGTGCTCGACGAGCTCCCACGTCAGCAGCCCATCGCGATGCCAAGTGATCTGCTGGGCAGACCCCGAGCCCGCGACCGCGGGCGCGCTCAAGAGGGTTGTAACGACTAAAGCGGTGCAAATGAAACGTCCTATCAACCCGATATTCCTTTCTTCTCTCGACTCGGATCACGGGCCCGATCGACACCACGAACGATCGAACGATGAAACGGCGAGTCGCGTTTTAGGGAAGCGGCGCAGTCGGCCGCGGGTGGATGGGATCCGACGGAAACGCCAAGAGACTCTGGAGCCTGCCTGCTATCCGTCTGGGCGAGCCCGGTCTGACCCGCGCACTATAGCATATCCCTCTCGGGACGGGAATATGCTGAAAGTCACATTCGCAGAAGGTGGGTCCTGCGGCGGGCGCCGTCGCGTCGAGGCGCGAAGATGACGTGGGCATGGAGCCGTTGCGGCTAGGATTTTTTACCGAAGTATACCGCCCCGTCGTCAACGGCGTGGTTGCTTCGGTCGAAGCGCTCGCCGATGGCCTGCGGCAACGAGCGCACGAAGTCTATTGCTTCGCGCCGCACATGCCCGGTTACGACGAACCCGACGGACCCGTCTTTCGCATCCCGTCGCTTCCGTTGCCGACGCGCACGCCGTATCGCTTGGCGCTCCCGCTCGTTAGCCGGCGCAATCGCAACCGTGTGATCAAACGGCTCTCGCTGGTGCACGCGCACTCGCCGTTCGTCACCGGGTGGATGGGATTGCGGTACGCGCGCCGCTACGGTATGCCGCTGGTGTATACGTATCACACGCAGCTCGAAGCGTACGCGCACTACATTCCGTTCGAACCGAACGCGACGCGCCTCGCCGCGTCCGCGCTGACGCGTACGTTCGCCAATAGCGCGGACGCCGTCGTCGTGCCGACGCCGGCGATGTCGGCGCGATTGCGCGCGATCGGCGTGACCACGCGCATCGACGTCGTGCCCAGCGGTATCGATCTCGCGCGATTCGGAGCCGGACGGCGCAACGAACCGCTGCGCGCGCGTTGCGGCGTCGCGCCGAACGAGCGCATGCTGCTCGCCGTCGGCCGCCTCGCAAAGGAGAAGAATTTGGAGCTCGCGATCGAGGCACTCGCTCGCGCGAACGATCCTGCGCTGCGGTTGGTCGTGGCCGGAGACGGCCCGCATCGCGAGGAGCTCGAGCGATTCGCGTCGGAGGCGGGCGTCGCGGGAGCGACGCGGTTTCTAGGTGCGGTCGCGCGCGAGCAGCTGCCGGACCTCTACGCGAGCGCCGACGCCTTCGTGATGCCGAGCACGTCGGAGACGCAAGGGCTCGTCCTCGCCGAGGCGCTCGCCGCGGGAGCGCTTGTGATCGCGGCCGACGCGCCGCAGAACCGCGACGTCGTCGGCGAGGCAGGTTGGATCGTCCCGCCGGACCCCAGAGCCTTCGGCCGCGCGTTCGCCGAGATCGGCGTTCCCGGGGGAGGGGCCGAGGCGCGCCGGGCCGCGCAGCGGTTCTCGATCGACACCCAGATCGATGCCATGGAGGCTCTCTATGCCAGCCTGGCCGTGCCCGCCCGGATTGCTTGACGCGAACATATGTTCGCATTAGAATGGATGAAGAGGCAAATGAAATGGAACGGGCGGTCGAGGTTGCAGTGGGATATGCCGCGGGGGCGGCGGGCAATGGGGTTGCCTACGCCCGCGTAGCAGACGCTCGCGGGGAGCGTCTCGCGCGCATCGGCTTTCGAGTGTCGGCGGCGTCTGGTGAACGAGTCATCCCGTACGCGGCGCTCTTTGCCGTCGCGCGAGCGCTCGAGCGTCGCGGTATGAAGAACGTTCGATTCACGCTTCCCGACGCGGCGTTCGTCGCCGAGATCACTGGTGTCCAGCCGATCGACCAGGCGCTCGCGATTCCGTACGTTCGTCTCCGCTGCGCGCTCAACTCGCTGGTGAAGTTCGGCGTGACGGCCGGCGCGGTCGACGATCTCATCCAAAGGGCACGGGCCGAAGCGGCGCTGAACGTCGCCGCATGATCTTTTCCCGGCTACGGCCGGGACAGCTCCCGGTCGAAACGCGCGCATTGGCACGCGCGCTGCTCGGGCGCGTCCTGGTGCGCGCAAACGACGACGGCGTGACCGCGGGGCGCATCGTCGAGACGGAAGCCTACCTTCCGGGCGATCCGGCGTGCCATGCGTTCCGCGGCATGACCGCGCGCAACGCAACCCTATTCGGACCGCCGCATCGCGCATACGTGTATCTCATCTACGGCACGTCATATTGCTTCAATTTATCGAGCGAGCCGGACGGCAAAGGCGCCGGCGTGCTCGTGCGCGCCCTCGAGCCGATCGAAGGCCTGGAATTGATGGAGCGGCGTCGCGCCACGCATACGCAGCGCGATCTTTGTCGCGGCCCCGGCCGGCTCTGCCGAGCGCTAGCGATCGATCGCGCGTTCGACGGCACCGACCCGTTTACCGACGCGCGCCTCTGGCTGGCCGACGCCGGGGTACTCGGCGCACGCATTCGGCGGAGCCCGCGGATCGGCGTCACCGCAGCGGCGGAGCGCCGGCTTCGATTTTACGCGGCGGGGAGCCCCTACGTCAGCGGTGCCTTCCGCTTGAACCCTGCTTGAACGCTCGGTTCGCCTGTGCTATAGTGTGGGCGTCGCGCTGCGGTCATATGTGACAGCCGCGACACCAATTACTATCCCCACGTTCACGTCACCGACCTGACAGCGAAGGCAGCCCCGCCTCGTGCTCGGTCGCGTAAGTTTGGCGCGAACGGTTCTAGAGAGAGATACTCTTCTGCAAACCGAACATCGTCCCAACGCCGATCACCGCCCCAACAACGACATGCGTCAGCAGCAGCAGCACGGCGGCGGAAACCGTCGCAGGCGCTCGCGTCGCCGGCATAATTTCGGACAGCATCCGGCGGTCTTTCACGATCAACTGCCGCAACAAGCAGAAATTCCGCCGATCCAAACGGCGGCGCAGCTCGGCGAAAAGACCAAGACCGAGCTGATCGAAATCGCCAAAGAGCTGGAAGTCGAGATTCCGACTCCGGCGAAGATGAAGAAGGACGAGATCGTCGAGCTGCTCGTTCAGGCGCAGGTCGCGCGATCCGGCATCGAGATGGGGTCCGGCATTCTCGACATCCTTCCCGAGGGTTACGGCTTCTTACGCCGCGCCGGTTACTACGTCGGCAACGACGACATCTACGTGAGCCAGTCGCAGATTCGGCGATTCGAGCTGCGTCGCGGCGACATGGTCGAAGGTCAGGCGCGGCGACCGAAAGAGAGCGAAAAGTATTACGGACTGATCCGCGTCGACAAGGTCAACGACTTGGATCCCGAGGCGATCAAAGGCCGCCCGGTCTTCGAAAAGGGCACGCCGATCTTCCCCGAAGAGCGATTCAAGCTCGAAACGCGTCCCACGCAGCTCTCGACGCGCGTCATCGACCTTTTCTCGCCGATCGGCAAAGGCCAGCGCGCTTTGATCGTTTCGCCGCCGAAAGCCGGCAAAACGACGCTGCTCAAGAACATCGCGCAAGGCATCTCGCTCAATCACCCGGACGCGCATATCATCGCGCTGCTGGTCGACGAGCGTCCCGAAGAAGTCACGGACATGCAGCGCACGATCGACGGCGAAGTCGTCGCGTCGACGTTCGACGAGCATCCCGAGAATCACACCACCGTCGCCGAGCTGACGATGGAGCGCGCGAAGCGTCTCGTCGAGCTTGGGAAAGACGTGGTCATCCTGCTCGACTCGATCACGCGCCTCGCACGCGCGTACAACCAGGTCGTCGCGAGCTCCGGCCGTACGCTCTCCGGCGGTCTCGATACGGCGTCGCTGCACAAACCGAAGCGTTTCTTCGGCGCGGCGCGCAAGATCGAGAACGGCGGGTCGCTGACGATTATCGGCACCGCGCTGATCGAGACCGGCTCGAAGATGGACGACGTCATCTTCGAAGAGTTCAAAGGCACCGGCAACATGGAGCTCAACCTCACGCGGAAGCTCGCCGAATCGCGCGTCTTCCCCGCGATCGACATTAAGCGCTCCGGTACGCGGCGCGAAGAACTGCTTCTCTCGCCCGACGAGATGCGCAAGATCTGGATGCTTCGGCGCGCGACCGCGGTGCTCAACACCGGCGACATCACCGAGATCATCCTCGACAAAATGGTGCAGACCCGCACGAACGAAGAGTTCCTGCAGTCGGTTACCAAGGAAGCGCTTTCGATGTCGCGCGGCTACGAAGTCGGCGGCAACGGCAAGTACTAGCCCGACGCGTCTCAATCGATACTTAGCGGCGGCCGGCGTCGCATCGCGGCGCCGAGCCGACGACTTGATCGCCGCGGGATCGGTGCGTATCAACGGTCGTCCCGTGACCGCGCTCGGAACCCTCGTCGCGCCGGGCGACCGCGTCGAGGTCGACGGATCGATCGTCGCGCCGCCGGCCGAATCGACCTATTTGCTCTTCCACAAGCCGATCGGCGTCGTTACGACGATGAGCGATCCGCAGCGGCGGCGCACCGTTGCCGACTTCATTCCCGGCGGCCCGCGTGTCGTTCCGGTCGGACGGCTCGACTACGCCACTAGCGGCGTGCTCCTGCTCACCGACGACGGTGACCTCGCCCATCGCCTCCTCCATCCGCGCTTCGGCGTCGAGAAAACCTATCGCGCCGCGATCGCCGGACGCCTCACCCCCGATGAAGTCCGGCAGCTGCAGCGCGGCGTGCAGCTCGACGACGTCCGCGCGGCGGGCGCGAGAGTCCGAATCATCGCGGTCGGACGCGATCGCTCGGTTGTGGAGCTGACCGTTCATGAAGGACGCAACCGCCAGGTGCGGCGGATGTTCGAAGCGATCGGCCATCGGGTGCTGGAGCTCGCTCGCACCCGCTTCGGTCCGCTGCGCTTAGGTACACTCGGTTCGGGTGAGGTACGGCCGCTCGCGCCGAGAGAACGCGCCGCGCTCGAAAGGTATCGCAGGCCGCCGGCGCAGTCGCCTCGTACCAACCCGAACACGTAAACCACGTCTATCACCTGAGGTACGTCATGAAGGCTCTCGCTCGGATCGCCGCCCCCGCCGCCTCGATCCTGATCGCTCTCGTCGCGCAGCCGGCTCTTGCGCAATACCAAAACGAGTTTACTACTGCCAAACTGCTTCATCAGGGCAACACGACGAGCGCGACCATCGCGGGCAGCGGCACCGTCGTGGTCCAGGTCCAAGTCAACCCCGACGGTACGCACAAAGCCGTCAAAGTGATTCGCTCGACCAACGCCGGCGATAACGCGGCGGCAATGGAGATCGCGCAGAACTCGACGTATCGACCCGCGCACCGCGGCGCGACGCCCGTCGTTTCCTTTTACGACTTTACTCTGAAGTTCAACGGCAAGTCGGCGACGAGCGCGGAGAGCCAGGACAACGGCTTGCCGGGGAACGGCGCGCTCAGTCCGGCCGCAAGCCAAGTAGCCGCTCTCGTGCGACAAGGTCACTACGACGCGGCGAAATCGAAAGCCGAAGCCGATCTGCTCTCGACGCCGGGCGACGATTCGCTGCGGCAGATGCTTGGGATCGCCGCCTACGACGCGAGCGACTTCACCACCGCGGCCGGCGCCTTCGATAAAGTCCAGACGATCGGTCCGCAGTTTCGGCCGATCGCGGCGCGCAGCTTCGCCGCCGCCGCGGTGAAGATCGCCCAGAGCAATCCAACGCAAGCGCTCGCGTACGCGCAGAAGGCGATGGCGATCGATTCGGGCCCGAACTCGCGGTTCGCGATGGGCGTCGCGCAGCTCGCCAACGGGGATAACGCCGATGCGCTCGCCTCGCTCAAGGTGGCGCACGATGCGGCAGTCAACGATCCGAAGATCCCGGCGGCATCGAAGGTGAACATGGACTCCGAGCTGCTGCAGGCGTATCTGGCCAATAACGACACGGCCGGGGCCAAGGAGGTCGCCGCCCAGATCAAGCAGCTCGATCCGAGCAGCACGGCCGCTTCGGCGGCCATGGCGGCGAGCCTCATTAAAGCGGGCAACGCGGCCCGCGACGCCAAGGATACGACGACGGCGCTCTCCGATTACGATCAGGCGGCCGCCGCCGGCGACCCCACGCTCTCAGTCACAGCCAACACGCTGGCTGCGTTTGCAATAGCGCAGAGCGCGAAGCCGGATTACAAGCAGATGCAAGCGTACGCCGACAAGGCCTTGGCGATCAATCCCAACAACGCGGCGGCGAACTTTGCCGAGGGCATCGCGCTGACCGCGCAGTGGGCCTCGAGTCACGACGACGGCACGAAGCAGAAGGCAACCGACGCGTTGAATAAGGCCGACCAAGAAGCCAAGGCGGAAGGCAATGAAGCGATGGCGCTTCAAATCGAAACGTTCATCAAAAAGAACCTGAATTCCAAAGCCGCGGCCTCGTCGGGAGGCGGCGGCTAACGTTACCAGGACTTTAGCGCGGCGTAGGCCAATGGCACGCCCTCACGGGCGGGAGGCGCCGCCGAACTTCGCTAGTGGAGGGTGGTAGAACACCGTGTTTTCGGGATTTATGGGTCTCATGCAGCAGGGCGGCTGGGATATGTGGCTGCTCTTGCTCATTTCGATCGTCGGTCTCGCCGTCGTCATCGAGCGGCTTGTCTTCTTCCAGAGCCAGCACGGCGATACGAAGGGTCTGCTCCGGCAAATCGGAGCGAAGGTCGCCGCCGACGATCTGAACGGCGCGATCGACGTCTGCAAGAAGAACCGCGGCATGCTCCCGCGGATTCTCGAGTTTGGTCTGCGTCGCGGCGAAAAAAATCGCGCCGACATCACCGACGCCCTCTCGATCGCGCTCATGGAGCATCTCAACTCGCTCGAGCGCAATCTGGCCATCATCGGAACGATCGCGGTCATCGCGCCGTTCGTCGGTCTCTTCGGAACGGTTTTGGGCATCATCCGCGCCTTCCAGGACATCGCCCTCAAGGGCAACTCGACGCCGGCCGTCGTTGCGGCGGGCGTCTCGGAAGCCCTGATCACGACGGCCACCGGTCTGATCATCGCCGTGATCGCGGTCGTCTTTTTCAACTTCTTCAAGTCGCGCATCAAGAACTATAACCAAGAGATGATCGTCGCCGCCAATCAGCTCGCCGAGATGCTGCACTTCCACAACACCGGCTCGCCGATTCCTACGGAGCTATATCAGCCGTCGAAGTCTTCCGGTAAGTAAGACCCGGTAGGGACGACCGTGAGCCTACTATCGTCGCAGCAAGACCAGGAGGTCATGGCGGAAATCAACATCACGCCGTTCACGGACGTGCTGTTGGTTCTGCTCATCATCTTCATGATTCTGGCGGCCCTGGTGGCGCCTCCGGGCTTCGAGAAAGAGCTGCCGAACAAGAATCCCAACACGTCGACGGCCAATAAGAACAAGAACGACATCGAGGTCGACGTGAACAATAAGGGCGTGATTTTCATCGACGGTACCAAGACCGATGAGGTCGGGGTTTACCGCGTGATGTACGACGCGTCGAAGAAGAAGCCGCATCATCACGTTTCCATCGTCGCCGATGCAAAGGCGCCGTACGGCGTGATCATTCGAATTCTCGACGCCGCCAAGAATGCCGGTCTCGAAGACGTCGGCTTCGTAACGTCGTAAAGGGAGGATAGAGGAACGTGGCCGTTTCCACGGGTCAGGGCGAAGATGAGGTGATGTCGACGATCAACATCACGCCGTTCACGGACGTGCTGTTGGTTCTGCTCATCATCTTCATCATCTTGGCATCGGTCACAAAAGAGCCGAAGCTTCCCGATGCGTACAACAAGGAGAAAGTACAGCCGTCGCAGATCGTCGTGATGGTCGACGAGCACGATCACGTTCAAATTGGTTCGAATCAGGTTTCGATTCCCGACGCGAAGGCTGCGTTCGAGCAGTTGCAAGATGCGACCGACCATCGCTTCAAGAGCGTGATCATCAAAGCCGATCCGAAGGCGAGCTACGGCGTGATCCTGCAAGTCATGGACGCCGCGAAGCAGACCGATCTCACCGATTTCGGTCTCGCGAACCACGTGCAGGGCGCGCCGGCCGGAGCTTCGCCGTAACGCATGGCAAAACGCGGCGGGTATCTTACCACGGGCGAGCGCGTCCGCAGCTTTATCGGCTGGGCGTTCGTCATCTCGATCATCGCGCATCTCGCGATCGGTTCGTTCTTGCCGAACTTCACCAAGCATAGCGAGCAGCAAGGCCCCGAAGTAGTGTCGGTCGTTAAGAAGAAGACGATCATTCACACCCCTCCGCCGCCGACCCCGACGCCGCCGCCCACTCCCACCCCGCCGCCCAACGCGACGCCGCCGCCCAAACAGCAGCAGGTGCAGCAGCCGAAGCTCAAAGTCAACCTCGTCCACTCGCACAACGCGGGCTCGACGGGATCTACTGAAAGCACGGTCGCGCAGCCGCAAAGTGGAAACGAGAACGGCAAACCGGCAGGCGAAGGAAACGGAACTCCGGGACCGGCGGCGACGGTAGGTACGCCTAAGCCGGCGTGCGCGAATCCGAACGTCGAAGCGTCGGTTTCCAACGCCGTGCAGCCGGATTATCCGGAATCGGCCAAGGATCTCGGCCTGGGCGCGGTGACCGTCAACGTGGAAGTCACCGTCGGTCCGAGCGGAAACCTCGTTTCTGCGAAGATCTACAAGAGCTCGGGGAATATGTCGATCGATCAGGCGGCGCTTCGCGCGGCCCGCGAATCGGCGTACTCGCCGAAACTCGTCGACTGCCAACCGACCACGGGCGACTATCTTTTCCGCGCCGATTTCCAACCCGACTAGTCGACTCGCACGCAATGTGCCGTGAAGCGCGTACCGCGTTTACTGCTGGTCGCGTTCGCGCTCTCGCTGTTGGTCCATGCGATCGTCGCCCTACTGCTGCATCCGCCGGTGCCGACGCCGGAAAACCAGGCTGAGGTCGTCTCGATCGAGCATCGCCCCGCAACGATCGCGATGACCAGGCCGCCCACGCCGCCGCCGCAGCCGAAGCGATCGCCCGCGCCGCGCACGACCGCATCGGCAGCACCCTCCCGCAAAGGGCCCGGCAACGCCCAGCAATCCGGCGGGGCAACGGAAGCGACGCCTCAGCCTCCAGCGGAGACGCCGGCGCCGGTCGCGACGGCTACCGCCGTTTCGTGCGCCCTGCGCGATATCCAAGCTGCCGTGCTCTCCACGCCCGCGCCGCCGGAAATTTCACCCGACACGCGCGCGTCGGGCACCAGCGGCATTGCGGCGATCGGCGTCGAGCTCGACGCCGCCGGCCAGGTCACGCGCACGACGGTTGCGCAGAGCACCGGCAACACATCCCTCGACCTCGTCGCGATCTCGATGGCGCGCGACGCGCGGTACTCTCCGGCACTGCACGATTGCAAGCCCATCGCGAGCGCGTATACGTTCAGCGTGAAGTTCGTCGCATGGTAGATCCCGTCCGCAGCGGAGTGTAGGGGCGATGACGTTCGGTCAAGCGATCGCGCTCGCGCTGCTGCAAGGCGTCAGCGAGCTCTTTCCAGTCTCGAGCCTCGGCCACACGATTTTGGTTCCGGCGCTGCTGCATTGGCAGAACGTGCAGCGTTCGAGCCCGTCGTTTCTGGCTTTCGTCGTCGTCTTGCATTTGGGCACCGCGCTCGCGCTGATCGCGTACTATCGCGACGAGTGGTATGCGATCGCGCGCGCGCTGATCGCCAGCGTCGTGCGCGGGCGGCTGAGCGACGATCGCAGCGAGCGCATCGGTTGGCGGCTCGTCGTCGGCACGATCCCGGTTGGAATTCTCGGCGTGATCTTCGAGGCGCCGGTACGCCGGCTCTTCGGGTCGCCGGCCCCCGCCGCGATCTTTCTGCTCATCAACGGCCTCGTGATGTTCGCGGGTGAAGCGCTGCGCCGGCGGCAGCACGCGTCGGGTCAACGGTATAAGCCGATCGAAGATCTCAGTTATCCGGCCAGCGTGCTGATCGGCGTTGCGCAAGGTCTGGCACTCCTGCCGGGCATCTCGCGGTCCGGAATCTCGATGGTGGCGGGCCTGCTCTTCGATCTCGACCATGAAAACGCGGCGCACTACTCGTTCTTGCTCGCGACGCCCGTGATCTTGGCGGCGGGCCTGCTCGAGATTCCGAAGCTCCTCGTTCCCGAGGCGCACGTCGTCCTCGTGGAAGGGGTCGCCGGCGGAATTGCCGCGGGCATCGCCGCATATCTCTCGGTCGCCTTCCTGATGCGGTATTTCCGCTCGAACGATTTGCGGCCGTTCGGCTGGTACTGCGTGGTGGTAGGTGCGATCAGCTTCTTCCTCGCGCGAAAGGGGATCATCACATGAGAGTCATCGCCCTGATCCTGGCAGTCGTCTTCTTCGTCCTCGGCATTCTCTACGGGTGGGGCAAGATCAATTTCTTTACCGAGTCGGGGGCGGCACACACGCACCACATCACGCACTTGGTGATCTGCTGGGTGCTCGCGCTGCTGTGCTTGATTTGGGCGCGCTTCCAGAGCACGCCCACGCGAAGCGTGCGGTGAAACCCTCTCACATCGCCGACGACGGGAGCGTCGCGATGGTCGACGTCGGAGCAAAGGCGACAACGGCGCGTTACGCACGAGCCGAAGCACTCGTTCGCATGAGTCCGCGGGCACGCGGCGCGCTCGAGAAGGCGGCGCTGCCGAAGGGCGATGCGCTGGTCACGGCGCAGATCGCCGGCATCATGGCGGCGAAGCAAACCGCTTTGCTCATCCCCCTCGCCCATCAGTTGCCGCTCACCAGCGTCGACGTACGCTTCGCCTGGCAGCCGGACGGCGCACTGCAAATTGAAGCCGAAGCGCGAACCACGGCGCAGACCGGCGTCGAGATGGAAGCAATGGTCGCCGCATCGGTCGCGGCGCTGACGATCTACGATATGGCGAAGGCCCTCGATAAGGGGATCGCGATCGAGCGCGTCCGCTTGTTGGAGAAGCGGGGCGGGAAGAGCGGGAGCTGGCAACGTGAGCTTTAACGTCGCGCTGGTCGTCCTCTCGGATCGGGCGGCGTCGGGAGAACGCGCCGATCGGTGCATCGCGGTGATGAAGGAACGGCTCGAGCCCGTCTACACGATCGTGCGCGAGACCGTATTGCCGGACGATCCCGCCGCGCTCCAAGCCGAGATCATCGCGCTTGCCGACGCGCGCGCGGCCGATTTGATCCTCACCAGCGGCGGAACCGGTCTCTCGCCGCGCGATCGAACGCCGCAGGCGACGTCGGCGATTCTCGATTACGAGATTCCGGGCATCGCCGAGGCGATCCGCGCCGGTTCGATGGCGACTACGAAGAGCGCGATGCTCTCCCGCGCCGTGGCCGGCGTGCGCGATGCGGCATTGGTGATCAATCTTCCCGGCAGTCCGCGCGCGGTGGCGGAAACGCTCGATATCATTCTGCCGGTGCTGCCGCACGCGCTCGAACTGCTCGCCGACCGCGTCGTCGACGGATGAGGCGCATCGCGACCTACGCGCAAGCCGAGCGGTATCTGCTGGAAACGATCGACGAGCTCGTTTCGCGGCGAACCTCCTATAAGCTCGACCGCATGCGCGCGCTGATGCGCGAGCTCGGCGATCCGCATCTCGCGTATCCGACGATCCACGTCGGCGGCACCAGCGGCAAAGGTTCGACGTCCACAATGATCGCTTCGGCGATGCAGGCTTCGGGAAAGCGGACGGCGCTGCACACAAAGCCTCACCTGCATTCGATGACCGAGCGCGCGCGCATCGACGGCGTCGCGGTCGCGCCGGCACGATTCGCGGCGGTGCTCGACGCGATGATGCCGGCTATCGAAGCGACCGTCGCCGGCTACGGACGCCCTACGTACTACGAGACGCTGCTGGCGCTGGCGTTGACCTACTTCGCGCAGGAGCGCGTCGACGTTGCGGTGATCGAAGTCGGGCTCGGCGGGCGGCTCGACGGCACCAACGTTATCGTGCCGGTCGTCGCGGCGATCACCTCGATCGGATACGATCACACCGAGGTGCTCGGCGATACGATCGAGGAGATCGCGGCCGAAAAAGCCGGCATCGCGAAACCAGGGGTGCCGATCGTCGTCGCGGCGCTTCCCGCCGCCGCGCTCGCGGTCGTCGAGCGATACGCCGCGTCGGTCGGCGCGCCGGTCGTTCGCGTCGCCGAGACCGTACGCCTCGAGAACGAACCGGCCGAGGCCGGAGGTCAGCGCGTCACGATTCGGTCCGCGCGAGCCGCGTACGCGCTGCGGTTGGCGGTGCTCGGCGCGTTTCAGCGAATCAATGCGGCGACCGCGATTACGGTGCTCGAGCAGCTGAACGACGCACTGCGTCCGTCGCCGCGCGACGTCGAGCGCGCGTTCGCGCGGCTCGCGATCCCGGGGCGAATGGAGACGCTCGCGCGCAATCCTTCGGTGGTATTCGACATCGCGCACAACGCCGAGAAGGCCGAAGCGCTCGTCGCATCGCTGCGCGAGCGATTTGCGGGGCGGCGCGTACACTACGTCGTTGCGATCGGCGAATCGAAGGATGCGCGCCGAATCATCGAGATTCTCGCCGACGTGCCGTCGACGTTCACGTTCACGACGTTTGCCGCGACGGGACGCCATCCGATCGCGCCCGCGCGCTTGGCGCGGATGGCCGAGACCGTGGGAACGTGGGGACGAGCGATCGACGATCCGATCGAAGCGCTAACGGTCGCGCGCCGTTGGGCCGAGATCGACGACGTAGTGGTGGTGACCGGTTCGACCTTCGTGGTCGCGGGACTGCGCGAATGGTACGCGCCGATGCCGGCGTGAATGGCGTCATCACGCTGCGCGGCACCCGCCTCGTTTGGGGCGAGCGTACCTACATCATGGGCATCGTCAACGTCACGCCCGACTCATTCTCCGGCGACGGAGTCGAAAACGTGGACGCGGCGGCGGCGCGGGCGGTCGAACAGCACGCCGCCGGCGCGACGATCGTCGATATCGGCGGGGAGTCGACGCGTCCGGGACATCTTCCCGTCGAAGCAGCGGCCGAGATGGCGCGCGTCTTGCCGGCGATTGCGGCGGCGCGCGAGCGATTGCCCGGCGTGCCGATCTCCGTCGACAGTTACAAGCCCGACGTCATCCGCGCGGCACAAGCCGTCGGCGCCGATCTCGTCAACTCGGTTTGGGGCGCGAGCGACGAACTGCTCGACTGCGTCGCGGAGCTGGAGATGCCGATCGTGGCGATGCACAATCAGACCGGAACGGAGTACGAAGGCTGCGTCGTGGACGCGGTGCTCCGCTATCTCGACGACTGCGCCTCGCGGGCGCTGCGCCGCGGAATCGGACGCGAGGCGATCGTGCTCGATCCCGGGATCGGCTTCGGCAAAACGGCGGATCAGAACATCGCCGTGCTGCACGCGCTCGACCGGCTCGTCGCGCTCGGATTCCCAACGATGATCGGGACGTCGCGAAAGTCGACCATCGGCAAACTCACCGGGCGCGAGCCGGCACTGCGCGTTTATGGGACCGTCGCGACGACGGCACTCGCCGTACGCGCCCGCATCGACGTCGTGCGCGTGCACGACGTTGCCGCGGCGCGCGACGCGGTCGCCGTTGCCGACGCGGTCGTCCGCGGCTGGAGGCCTGCCGATTGGACGCCATAAACCTGCGCGGGGTCCGCGCGTACGGACGACACGGCGTGGAGCCGCAGGAACGCGAGCGGCGACAGGCGTTCGAGATCGACGTAGCGGCGGAGATCGATCTGCACGCCGCCGCTGCGAGCGACGATCTCGCGCAGACCGTTGATTATGCGGCGCTTACGGAGCGCATCGTTCGGATCGTCGCGACCACATCGTACGCGCTGCTCGAGCGTCTTGCCGGCGATATCGTCGGCGCCGTCTTCGCCGACCCGCGAGTCGTGCGCGCGCGCGTCACGATTTCCAAACCCGGCATCCTTGCCGGCGCGACGCCGAGCGTCACGCTGGCGCGCGAGAATCCCGCGTACGCGGCGCGATGACTGCGCATCGTGCCTACGTTGGGATCGGTTCTAATCTCGGCGATCGCCGCGCGAACGTCGAGTTTGCGATCGATGCGGTCGCCGAACTCGGCGCGGTCGCACGACGGTCGTCGCTCTATCGGACGGCGCCGTGGGGAAACCGCCTCCAACCGTGGTTTCTCAACGCGGTCGTACTGCTCGAAACGGAGCTCGCGCCGCGTCCGCTACTCGACAGCCTGCACGCGATCGAACGTACGGCGGGGCGTGCGCGTCGCGAACGCTGGGGGCCGCGC
>Ga0302326_10008002_pt1 | contig 23403 bp, 20 predicted proteins | sample Palsa_T0_3_FD_202264 | JGI IMG/M metagenome (GOLD analysis project Ga0302326, IMG submission 202264) | Peat permafrost microbial communities from Stordalen Mire near Abisko, Sweden - Palsa_T0_3 | ecosystem: Environmental > Terrestrial > Soil > Palsa > Peat permafrost | place: Sweden: Abisko... | reverse complement strand
AAGGTGAGGCCTAACATTACAGTTGTGATTTTTGTTTGAGATGAGATTTCTGTGCTGCTGCCTGATGAGCGCGCCGCCAGAGCGACCATGCGATTACATCGGCGGGTTGGATGCGCTTTCGCGCGAGCCGTTGAGCTATGCGGCGGATTTCCTGGATCGACCAACGGATGAGATCGGATGTTTTGGCGTTGCGCTCGACTCGGTTTTTTTGGGCGTCGGCTTGTTGGCCTGATGTTGGATGGCAGCCATCATGGCGAAGGCGAGCATGACGAGCGAGACGTGACGATGCCAGCCGTGCCAGGATCTGGATTCGTTGTGATCGAGCCCGAACTCGTTTTTGGCAGTCTCGAAGCTATCCTCGATCGCCCAGCGATGGCCCTCGACGCTGACCAGGGTCTTGATCGAAGTCCCGGCCGGGCACCAGGTGGTGAAGTAGGCGAGATCGCCGTTGGCGATATTACGCCGGATCAGCAGGCCTCGTGTCCAAAGGACTTGGCTGTGATGGTTAGACTCTTCGCCTTCGAGATCGGCCAATTCGAGGTAGCACCAGTCGTGCAATCGTGGTCCTTTGGTTCCGGCACCGGCCGACAGACGCCGCCAGTCAGATCGTCGCTGCGTGTTTGCGATCTCCTCGGCGGTACCGAACACCCGTTGCGGCTTGCCCCAGGATGCAAACCAATGATTGGAATTGACGCCGAGGACATAGCCTTTACCGGCTTGGCGTAGGTCCCGCTCGATATCGCCGACCCCATAGACGCTATCAGCTGCAACCCAGCGGAACGGCACGCCAGCTGCAAGGGCGCGCTCGATCATCTCGGCTGCAAGCTGAAGCTTGGTCGAAAAGCTGACGTCGCCCGGCACGTATGTGGCCTTCAGACGAGCCGGATCGTCGGTCCAGCCCTTCGGCAAATAGAGCGCCCGATCGATGAAGGCATGGCCGTGACGCGACACGTAGGCAGCAAAAACACCGATCTGACAGTTCGTAATTTTGCCCGCCGAACCAGTGTATTGCCGCGCTACCCCGCACGAAGCCTTGCCTTGCTTGAGAAAGCCGGTTTCATCGATCACCAGCACCGCGTTCTCGTCCGCAAGATGCTCGGTGGCATAGTCGCGCACCAGGTCCCGCAGTGCATCGGCATCCCACCGGTCGCGGCCCAAAACCGCCTGCTGCCGCCAAGGCCCAGGATCGCCCGCTGCCTCCGCGCGCATCCATCCGGTTTTACGACGCTCGTCGCCAAGCAGCCCGTCCACGAACAGGCCCGCGTTCAAAGCTGCGCGCTCCTGCGCGAACAATGGACGTATCCGCTTCTTCACCTCTCGCAGCGACGATGCCCACAACTCAAGCGTCGTCTCAATCGATGCCCCTATCATCCATGATCTCCGAATCATGGTGACCCATGGATTCAGAAATCAAACAAATGTGCCAGCAAAAAATCACAACTGTAATGTTAGAGGATGCTGATCTTGTCCACCCATGTTTTCAGCTTCTTGGTACTGAATCCGTCGCCATAGTCGTCGCCCGTGTCCTTTCCATCATCGCGACCAAACAACGCCTCGCCGATCTTGTCCGGGAATTCAAGATCGCGCGCTCGGTCCTTGGCTCGGTGTCGCAACGAGTACAGAACTTTTTTCGGGTCCTTGATGCCAACTGTGTCGCGCAAGAATTCAGTGAAGCGATGCGACGCAGCAGACGGCGTGCCTTCAAACAATGGACTGCTAATCTTCGCGGGCAGGTATGGCAACACGCTCTTGGGGAACGGCACCCGGCGCAATGAGTTTTCCGTTTTGTTACCAATCCACACGAAACGAGGTCCGCCGTTGTGCGGTTCCTCTTTCGTAATCTGGAACGCTTCACTGAGGCGCATTCCCGTCGCCTCTAACAGCCGGAAGAGCAATTGGTCTTTCTTGCCGAGCGTGCCGAACTTCGCCTTGCACGCCTTAACGTCCGCGTCATCAAGCGACTTGCGCTTGGCGGCTTGCTTCTCTTGAGGCGTCCGTTGCGGCACGATGCCCGAGAACGGGTTGACCATCATCGGCAACTTTTTCTCGGCAATCGAGAATTCGACCATGGCGCTTAGCCACATGATCTTTTTCTGCATCGACGGATAGCTAAGCTTATTGTCGGTGTAGTGCTTGACCAGCAAGCGGCCATCGTCGCGGTCACACTTTTCCAGTGCCTTGCCTTTGGTCAGTGAGCGGAATAAATCCCATGTCGCCTGTGCTTCTTTGCGGGCATAGCCGTCAAGGCCACGGCCCTTGCGCGCACCACTGTCGATGTAGGTTTGAAACAGCATGTCATCGCCAGTCTTGGCCTTGACGACAGGGCGCGCCGCTTGGTCGAACTTCGGCGAACCATCGGCATTTAGGAAAGCCGCCGCAAACCGCCAGTTGCTTGGGCCGTCGTTCTCATTGTTGCTCACTAATTGAAGTGCCCGGCCGCCATTCGGCTCGATCTTCAAAACGACTCCGTTGTGGCCGATGTGGATAAGCTCTTTGTCCGTGGCCACGATCTTGCCGCCGTCCAGTCCCGCGTGCTCGCGCCCCGGCTCCATTGCGTGTTTCCAAACCATGTCGAAACGGGGCCGCGCCGCCAAGAGCTTCGCCTTGTGTTCGGCGATCATGGGCGCGGCGTCGATTTGGGCTTTCAACTTGTCGGCAGTTTTTAGCGACACAACTTTGCGCCCGTCAGGCGAGCGCAATTGAACGTACCAGTTCGACGAACCGGGCCGCTGGAAAATGTAAGAGCCGTGATGCGCACGCTCTGCGGATGCCATCGCCAACTCCTATGGGCGCTAGCCCGAAGGTAATTGACAACAGCCGATGACAACAGTGGATTGACAACAGTAATTGACAACAGGGTTAAAAGTAAGAAAACCGCTGTGGCACAGGAGGTTATATGGTGCTGCCGCACAGGATTGAACTGTGGACCTCTCCCTTACCAAGGGAGTGCTCTACCACTGAGCTACGGCAGCAATCGCCGCTCAAAATCGGCTGACGAAGCGCGGCGATCCTTGCCATAGCGCCCATTCTGGCGCAAGCGCGCGGCTCGAACGGGCGGTTGCGGCGCGGCACCCGGCATGCTTTGAACGGGTTAATATGACGAAGCCCGGCAAGGCGGAGCAATCGGCCGCGCGGCACCAGCGGCTCTCGGCGGCGCTTCGTGAAAACCTCAAGCGGCGCAAGGAGCAAGCTCGCGGCCGCGCTGCGGCCGGCGAGGATTTGGCTGCACGGGAAGCCGGAATCGAAGCGGAACCTGACTTTCGCCGCAATCCGGGACCGAAGTCAGGCGGAATGGGGCGGCCGGGAGCGGGCCGCGGGGGGTCGTAATGGATCGTATTCGTATCGTCGGCGGCCGGCCGCTCAACGGCACTATCCCGATTTCCGGCGCCAAGAACGCCACCCTGCCGCTGATGATCGCGAGCCTCCTCACCGAGGAGACGCTGATTCTCGACAACGTGCCCCGGCTTGCCGACGTGGTGCTGCTGGAGCACATCCTCAACAATCACGGCGTCGATATCATGACCAGCGGCAAGCGCCGCGGCGAGAGTGCCGACGCCGGCCAGACGCTGCACATCTCTGCGTCGCGCATTGTCGACACCACGGCGCCCTACGAGCTCGTTTCGAAAATGCGGGCGAGCTTTTGGGTGCTGGCGCCGCTTCTTGCGCGCATGGGCGAGGCGAAAGTATCGCTGCCCGGCGGCTGCGCCATCGGCACCCGGCCGGTCGATCTGCTGATCATGGCGATGGAACGGTTGGGCGCGAAAATCGACATCGATAGCGGCTATGTGGTGGCGCGTGCGCCGGGCGGGCTGCGCGGTGGTGAGATCGTCTTCCCCAAAGTTACCGTCGGCGGCACACACACCGCGATCATGGCGGCTGCGCTCGCCAGCGGCACGACCGTGATCGAGAATGCCGCGCGAGAGCCGGAGATCGGCGACGTCGCCGACTGCCTCAACAAGATGGGCGCGCGGATCACCGGCGCGGGCACCAGCCGCGTCGTCATCGAAGGCGTCACGACCCTGCACGAAGCCCGGCATTCGGTACTGCCGGACCGCATCGAGACCGGCACCTATGCCATGGCCGCAGCAATGACCGGCGGCGATGTCATGCTGCAGAATGCGCGCCCGGAATTGCTGCAGGCAGCGCTTGATGTGCTGGAACTCACCGGCACCAAGGTCACCACGACCAATCAAGGTATCCGCATTGCCCGCAATGGCGCGCGGCTCGCGCCGGTCGAGGTGACGACCGCGCCGTTCCCGGAATTCCCGACCGATTTGCAGGCGCAGCTGATGGCGCTGATGACGCGGGCGAACGGCACCTCGCACATCGTCGAGACGGTGTTCGAGAATCGCTTCATGCATGTGCAGGAGCTGGCGCGGCTCGGCGCTCGCATCCAGCTCGACGGCGAACGGGCGACGATCGAGGGCGTCGATCAGCTCAAAGGCGCGCCGGTGATGGCGACCGATCTGCGCGCCTCGGTGTCGCTGGTGATCGCCGCGCTGGCCGCCGAGGGCGAAACCATCGTCAACCGGGTCTATCACCTCGATCGCGGCTTCGAGCGGCTCGAAGAAAAGCTCGGCCGCTGCGGCGCAGCCGTCGAGCGACTGTCGGGGTAGTGCAATTCCCCTCCCCCTTGTGGGGAGGGGCGTAGGTGGCCTTCGGCCACCGTACTTCACTTTGGAAACGCCGACGCAAAGCGTCGGCTACGGGTGGGGGTCGAAAGGTAATGCGCAAACGTCACCGCCAGTGCAAAGCCTCACCACCCCCTCCCCAACAAGGGGGGAGGGAGAATTACGCCGCCAGCTCTTTCATGATCCGGTAAAGCCGCGACTGCCCCTCGAAGCCGATCCCCGGACGGTCGCTCAACGTCAGATAGCCGTCCTTAAGTTCAGCGTCGTCGGCAAAGCCGCCAAAATCGCCGAACACGCCGGAATAGGATTCCGCGCCGCCGAGCCCAAAGCCGCCAGCGATCGCCAGCGACATCTGGTTGCCGCCATGCGGAAACAGCAAACTGCGCGGCCATTGGTGGCGCGCCAGCATGTCGACCGTACGCGCATATTGCACGATGCCGTAGGCTTGCGGCGGGTCGACCTGGATGACGTCGTGGCGCTGCGGTTTGAGGCCGCCGAACCGCACCAGGTTTTCCACGTCCTGCGTTGAAAACAGATTCTCGCCGGTCGAAAGCGGCGGTTCATAGATCGCGGCGATCTCGGCAAGCAGCGCGAAGTCGAGCGGATCGCACGGCTCCTCGAACCAGCGCAATCCGAATTGCTTGAGTCCGCTAGCGTAAGCGAGTGCTTCGTCGCGCTGAAATTTCGAATTGGCGTCGACGGCGAGCTTGCCGTTTTCGGGCAGGATCGATTTGACCGCTTCCACGCGCTTGAGATCGTCGGCGAGCGGCATGCCGCCGACCTTCATCTTCACCATCGTGTAGCCGGCGTCGAGATGGCCGCGCATCTCGTCCTGCAAGTCCCGCGTGGTCTTGCCGGGCGCGTACCAGCCGCCGCCGACGTAGCAAAAGACTTTGTCGACCGCTTTGCCATTGTTGTAACGCTCGGCCAGCAACCGGTGCAGCGGCAGGCCTGCGATCTTGGCGACCGCGTCCCACACCGCGACCTCGATGGTGCCAATGCCAACAGAGCGCTCGCTATGACCGCCGGATTTCTCGTTCTGCATCATCACGGCGAGTATCTTTTCCGGCGCGAGATTGTCGCCCGCTTCGTTCAGCAACGATTTCGGATCGGTTTTAAGCACTCGCGGGATGAAGCGGGCGCGCATCTGCGCTCCGCAGGCATAACGTCCCGTCGAGTTGAAGGCGAAGCCGCATACCGGTTTGCCGTCGCGGATCACGTCGGTGATGACAGCCACCACCGATGTCGTCATTTCGGAAAAATCGATGCTCGAATTGGCAAGCGTCGATTTCAGCGGGATTGCGGTTTCGCGGATGTCGGTAATGCGCATGGGTTCACTGAATCTGCGGGATCTTGGCGTCGATGATGACCCGATGCCACTTCTCGATGTCTTTCCGCAGATAGGCGGAAAATTCCTCGGGCGTGTTGCCGACGATGTCGAATCCAATCTCCCTGCATCTGGCCTGGACGTCCGGAAGCTTCAACGCCTTGACGATCTCCCGGTTCAGCAGCGCGATGACGTCCGGCGGTGTCCCGTCCGGCACGAAGACACCCTGCATCGTGTCGGATTCCTGGTTCTCGACACCGGCTTCCGCCATTGTCGGCACGTCCGGCAACGACCCCCAGCGTTTGGCCGAAGCCACCGCAAGCGCACGTATCGTGCCGGCCATCAGTTGCGGATAGGCCGGCGGCACGGTCGCGAAGCCGGTCGGCGTCTGATTGCCGACCAGCGCCTGAATGACCGGCGCGCCGCCGTTATAGGGCACCGTGGTGACGTCGAGCTTGAAGGTCATCTTGAACAATTCGGAGGCCAGCATCGGCGTGGTGCCGAGTCCCGAATTGGCGATGGGAAATTTCCCAGGATCGGCCTGCATGAGCACGATCAGTTCCTTGACCGTCTTGGCCGGAACGGACGGATGGACAAACAGGCCGTTCGGTGAATCCACCGCCAGCGTCACTGGCGCGAAATCCTTGAACGGATCGTAGGGCGGATTCGCATAGAGGCTCGGATTGACCTGGAAGCTCGAGCTCGCGACCAAAATGGTGTAGCCGTCGGGCGCCGATCGCGCGACCTGCATCATCCCGATATTGCCGCCCGCACCCGCATGATCTTCGACATAGAACTGCTGCTTCAGGCTTGACGACAGTTTGTCGGCGAGGATGCGGGCGATAATGTCGCTCGGGCCGCCGGCCGCGAAGGGCGCAATCATTTTCACCGGATGATCAGGATAATCCGCGGCCAATGCTGGCCGGACTAAAACAGCCGACAGAAGCGCTCCACAGATCGTCAAAAGTCTTGCGCTAACGCGCATGAAACTCTCCTCAATGCTTTCGATTATTCCGCGGCGCTAGCGCGCAGCTAATCCATATGAATCCCGGCTGCCGTGATGACTTTATCCCAGCGCGCCGCCTCGCTCTTGATGCGATCTTCGAATTGCGCCGGCGTGTTGGCGACGGCAACGAAGCCCAGCGCATCGAGCTTCGCCTTGATCGCCGGATCTGCCGCCATCTTGACGATGGCATCATGCCATTTGTCGATAATCGACTGCGGTGTGCCGGCCGGCGCGACGACGCCGGTCAAAGTATCGCTTTCGAGGCCCGGCACGCCTTCTTCGCCATTGGTCGGCAAATCCGGCAGCGCCGCCGCGCGTTCTTTGGCGAGAAGGGCGATGCCACGCAAGCTGCCGTCCTTGATCGCGCCGATGGCCGGCGGCAACGCTGTAAATGAAATCTGCGTGTGGTTGCCCAACGTCGAGTTCACAGCGAGCGGCGCTCCTGTAAAAGGCACCATGACCAAGCCTGGCAAATTGAACATCTGTTTCATCTGCTCGCCGGCAAGGTGCGGCGTCGAACCGGTCGCCGGCTGGGCGTAGCTGTACTTCGACGGATCGGCCTTGATCAGCGCGACCAGCTCCTTGAGGTTCTTCGCCGGCACAGAAGGGTGAACCGCCACCACATTGGGCGAGGCGGCGACCAATGAGACCGGAGCAAAATCCTTGAGCGGAATGTAGCCGGCGTCGGTGTACATGCTCGGATTGATAATGAAGCCGGTCGAAACCGTGACGAAGGTGTAGCCGTCCGGCGCGGCGCGTTTGCCGGCCACGACGCCAAGATTGCCACCGGCGCCGGGCATGTTCTCGACATAGACCTGCTGGCCGAACACCTCAGATAACCGCTCCGCCACCATGCGCCCGATCACATCGGTCGGCCCGCCGGCCGCGAACGGAACGATCATGCGGATTTTGTGATCGGGATAGGTGCCCTGGGCGAACGCCTGCGTGCCGAGCACAAGCGCCAGGCAAAAGACAGCGAAGCAGAGCGCGGATTTAGGTGCGGCCATAACGTCCTCCCCAGTTTTGCCGCGGATGCTATCATCGTCCTGCCGCTTCCGTCAGGGAGCGCGACACCGTGTATTCCAAGAACACAAACCAAGGGCAGGTCATGGCCGGGCGCAAAGTGACGCGAGACGACCTCCGCGCAGCCGCGGAGAAATACAAGAACTGGGGCAAGTGGGGTGCGGACGACGAGATCGGCACGCTTAATTACACCTCGCCGGAAGACATCGTCGCCGCAGCGCAGCTGGTGAAAAAGGGCAAGGTGATCTCGCTCGCGCTCAACTTCGACAATAACGGCCCGCAAGGCGGCAAGACCAATTATCCCGTACTCGGCCGCATTAATCCGCTCCACACCATGCTGCGGACCGGCACCGACGCCTATTCCGGTGTGCTCGACAAGCGCGGCATCCGCGCCGCCGATGACATGGTGGTGATGCCGCTGCAATGCGGCACGCAATGGGACGGCCTCGGCCACGTGTTCTATGAGGACAACATGTGGAACGGCTACGATTGCCGCGAGGTATCGTCGTTCGGCGCCGCAAAATGCGGGATCGAGAAAACAAAAAGCAAGATGGTCGGACGGGGCGTATTTCTCGATGTTGCCCGTGCGCTCGGCAAGGACTGTCTCGACGATGGCTATGGCATCACCTGCGAAGACCTCGATCTGACGGCAAAAAAACAGAAAATCGAATTCAGGCGCGGCGACTACATCATCGTGCGCACCGGCCAGATGGAGCGTTGTCTCAAGGCCGGAAGCTGGGACGGCTACCCGGGCGGCGATGCGCCGGGCTTCGCGTTCGAGACGCTTGAATTCGTCGCCAAGACCGAGCTCGCGGCGCTCGCCAGCGATACCTGGGGCTGCGAAGTGCGGCCGAATAATACCGAAGGTGGTATCAACCAGCCTTGGCATTGGATCACGATCCCGATCATGGGCATGACCATGGGCGAGATTTTCTACCTGAAGGATCTGGCCGAAGATTGCGCGGCCGACGGCGTCTACGAATTCATGTTCGTCGCACCGGCGATTCCGATCACGGGCGCTGTCGGATCGCCGACCAATCCACTGGCGATCAAGTGACGCGAGCGGTGGTGCGAAATCTTGTTGGCGCGGTGCTGTGCTTCGCCGCGCTGACGATTGCGGGGCAAGCGAGTGCCGACTCGGCGTCGAGTTCCTGGCCCAGCCGCCCGGTCAAACTGATTGTCCCGACCGGCGCCGGCGCCGCGACCGACGTGATGGCAAGGCTCCTGGCCGACGCGGTCTCTCGCACGATCGGACAGGCGATGTTCGTCGAGAACATTCCCGGCGCGTCGGGCATCCTCGGCCACGAAACCGCGGCCCATGCGGCACCGGACGGCTACACGTTGCTGTTCACCAACACATCGGGAATGGCGATCAATCTGATCTCCTTCAAACAACTTCCGTACGATCCGAGACACGATTTCACCGCGGTGGCGCTGGTGTGCAATCTCGCACCGCAGATGCTCTCGGTGAACGCCGACTTGCCGGTCCATTCGGTGAGCGAGCTGATTGCCTACGGCAAGTCCAATCCGGGCAAGCTCTCGATCGCCTTCGACAACACCGCCGGCGCCGCCGCATTCGCAGCCAAGCTTTTCAACAAGCGGACCGGCCTCGGCCTGGTCGAGGTGCCTTATCGTTCCGCGGGGCAACTGACGCAGGATGTCGCGAGCGGCGTCAATCAGGTGATGGTGAGCTCGGTCGCCGCCGCAAGGGCGGTCGTGCAATCAGGGAAGGCGCGGCCGCTCGCGGTCACCTCCGAGCGGCCGCTTCCGAACATGACGGACCTGCCGCCACTCAAGGACACGGTGCCCGGACTGATCATGAATGGGCTTTTCGCCATCGTGGCGCCCGCGGGCACGCCGCCGGACGTGATCGCAAAGCTCAATCATGCGATCGGCGAATATCTGAAAGACCCCAGTGTCCAGGACAAGCTGTTGACCTTTGGACTGGCCACCGGAGGCGGCGGTACGCCGGAAAGCACAGCACAAGCTATCCGGACTGAACAGGAGCAATGGCTTGCCGTGGCCAAGGAACTCGGCGTCGAGCCGCAGTGAGGCTCACGCGCGCGACGCGACGTGGAGTCCCTTCCAGCCGGAGCGATCGATCGCCCGCTGTACAATGCCAGAGGCTTTGGCCTCTTCGACAAATTCGCTCAGGTACGCCAACCGGTCAGACTGGCCCTTTCGCACCGCCAGGGCCAGGGTATTGAAGCCATATCTTTGCTCAAGCACGTGCGAGCCGGGGAGCTGCACCGCATAACGCAGCATTATTTCACTGAGCGAGGCCATCACGTCGGCTTTGCCGCTGCGCATTAATTCAAAGGTCGGATTCGGCAAGTCGGCATAGACCAGCGTGGCGTGTTTAAGCATCCGTTCAAGCGTGAGGGTCGACGCGTGATTGCGCACCACGGCAATGCGGATACCTGGTTTGTCCGCATCGGCGACGTTGTTGATCGGCGAACCGGCAGGCACGAGTACGGAATAATCGGCTTCGAGCAGGCCGGGCGAGTAATCCACCTCGGCCGCGCGCACCTTTTCAATGCCAAGGATCGAGGTATCGCATGCGCCGCTTACCACGCTTTTGACCGCTTCCGGCGGCGTCGGGTGCTCGACCGGCACGCCTTTGATGCCCATCCACGCGCCAAGCGCGGTAACAAGATCAATGGTCCAGCCTCGCAATTCGCCGGTCTTCGGATCCTTTGAATATTGCGGAACGTAGAGCGCGACTCGTACTTGGCCAGCTTTCACAAGGTCGGCGACGCGCGGGTCGGAGCTCGGCTGCGTCTGAATCATGGTCCCTCACCTATCTGTCCGGTGCATATTTGATCCCAGTCCACGCCGCGATGCCAGCGAGCAACGTGGTAACGATCGCGAAGGTCACGTTGGCGATGAGTGGAATGGCCGCGGCGGAAAGCACCCCAATGCCGATTACCGGCACGGAGTTGCCGGCAAACAGGGCTATGAGATAGCTCGAAACCACCTCGCTGCGGCGGTCGGCCGGCGCGATGCGGTTGATCACTTCGAGCGTGCCACGATAACCAAGACCGCCAGAGATGCCCGCCAGTCCCGCGGCGATCAGCAACAGCACAAGCGATCGGGCGATCTCCGCGCCGACCAGAAGCCAGACGCTTGGCAGCAATAACGCGAGCGCAACCATCAAAGTGAACTGACTGCCGAGCCGGCCGGTTGAAAGGATAGTGACCGCAGCAACGCCGAATACTTCAGCGACCAGCGCGCCCGCTATCATAGGCGCGGGATAATTCAGAGTTTCGTGCAGCAAACCAGGAATCAAGGCGGCATAGAAACCGATCAACGCAAAGACAGCGAAGCCCCCGACGGCCGGCGAGATGAATTGAAGCCAGATGCTTTGCGGCACGCCGAGGCGCGGCCTCAACGAAACTTCACTCCAAGATTTCGGAGTGGGCAAGGTTTCGGGCACGAAGCAAATAACACCGGCCATGATGCCAAGCATGAACAGGTAGACGCAAAAAGGCAGCCGAAGCGGCCAAGGCGCGAATTGCGCCAACAGGCCGCCAAGCACCGGTCCGACAGCGCAGCCGAAAAAATTCGCGGCGGCGGCAATGCGCGCCGCCCCACCTTCATTACGGCCACTGTAGAGCTCTGCGATCCACGCGGTCGCTGCACCTGCTGCGAGGCCGGTGGAGAACCCGCTGAGCGCCCGCGCCACAAACAACCACGGCGTACTGGCTGCCAGCGCGAAAGCGATGGCACTGGCCATGCCGACCCCAATCGCCGGCAACGTCGCACTACGCCGGCCGATCTGGTCAGCAAGCCGTCCGAAGAACAGCAACGCAGCGATATTGCCCAAGACGTAGACCGCATAAACCAGCGTCAGCGTAACGCCGGAAAACCCAAACTCGATGCGATACAGCGGATAGAGTGGCGTCGGCATGACCGCGCCGACAAACATCACACCGAGCTCGATGGCGACGGCCGCAAGCGCAAGGGGGCGTCCGCGCGTCTCGTCTGTCTTTGTTACCGGAACACCCAGTTTTTCAAACATAATGTTTCTGTTCCGGCTTATGCGGCAGACGGGGTCGCGGGCGGCCAAGATAGTTCATATGCTCACGGTGGTGGACTGGACATCGGTTCGACGGCATCCTGCTTCAGAGGAAGAGCGATCCATGAGACGGGCAGTGAAACAGGTAGTGGTAATTGCCGCAGGCTTGATGGCATTTGCGGCAGGCTTTCCGCAAAGCGCCTGCGCGCAATACTACAAGGGCAAGACAATCATCATGATTGTCAATTATCCGCCCGGCGGACCGACCGATATCGAGGGCCGCATCGTCGCGCAGCATTTGCCGCAACACGTTCCCGGCCAACCGACAGTCGCGGTCAAAAATGTCGGCGGCGGTTCAGGGCTGCTTGGCAGCAACGAACTCGGCGACGCAACGCCGGATGGGTTGACCATCGGCTTTTTTACGCTCGACGTCATGGCCGAGCTGACGGACAACCCTTCGGTCCGCACCCACTTTTCCGACTTCATGCTGATTGCTGGCGTGGAAAGCCCGCTTGTGGTCTATATCCGCAAGGATACGCCGCCCGGCATCAATGTCCCTGCCGACCTGATGACGGCGCACGACTTCAAGGCGCTGTCGCTAAACGCACAAAACATCAACAGCATCAATCAGGAAATTTCGCTCGATCTATTGGGCTTCAAGTATCAGGCGGTACCAGCCTATCGCGGGCTGAAAGAGGTTGAGACCGCGATCCTGCAAAACACCGGTCAGATGGCGAACACGTCGCTGTCGGGTTGGCTTGGGTCTGCCGAACCGTCGATGAAGGATATCGTCATCCCGCTCTGGCAGCTGGCGCCGCGCGGTAGGACTGGGGATTATCCTCGCAGCCGCTCATTGCCAAACATGCCGACGTTCGAAGAGTTTTACGCGAGCGTCATGAAAGGAAGCAAACCACTCGCCGAGGACTTCCGCTATCAGGCCATGCGCGCGGCGAGCGATCCGCAACTCGCCATGTTCCGCGTTGCCGTGCTGCCGCCAAAATCGACCGGTGAAGCGGTGACCGTGATGCGCACAGCATTTAACGATCTGTGGAAGGACCAGGACTTCCTCAACGACTATTCGCGTGTTTTGGCAACGCAACCGATCATGGTATCCGGTAGTGATGGCCAGCAAATTCTCGTCGATCTCGGCAAGGTGCCGCGAAAGATCAAGGATTTCCTGATCGACTACACGACCCGCATCACCGAGAAATAGCGGTTCAGTAGTGCCGATGATGCAGCGGCGACAGCTCCTTCAATTGATGGCAGGCGCCGCCATGCTACCGGCGTTTCGCAACATCGCGCGAGCTGACTCCTACCCCGCGCGACCGGTTCACATGATCGTCGGTTTTCCACCGGGCTCGGCTGCAGATATCGATTCGCGGCTGATCGGCGATTGGCTGTCGCAGCGGCTTGGCCAGCAATTCGTTATCGACAACAAGCCCGGCGCTGGCAGCAATATCGGCGCCGAGATCGTCGCGCACTCCGCGCCGGACGGCTACACGCTGTTTACCATCAGCACCGTCAACGCCGTCAACGCGTCGCTCTACCCCAATCTAAGTTTCAGCTTCTTACAGGACTTCGCGCCGGGAGCAGGCATCTTGCGCACCCCGCTGATCATGGAGGTGAATCCGTCGCTGCCAGTAAACTCCGTCGCCGAATTCGTCGCCTACACCAAGGCCAACCCGGGCAAGGTCAATTTCGCCTCCTCCGGCAACGGTACCGGATCTCACGTCGCCGCCGAATTGTTCAAGTTCATGACCGGTGTCGAGATGATCCATGTGCCCTATCATGGTCCGGCGCAGGCGTTGACCGACCTGATCAGCGGGCGGGCACAGGTGATGTTCGATGTGCTGACCTCATCGATGGCCCATGTCCGCTCCGGCGAAGTGCGCGGGATTGCGGTTACCACCGCGACACGCTCGCCGGCGCTGCCGGATGTTCCAACCGTGGGCGATACAGTGCCGGGTTACGAAGTGAGCGGCTGGGCGGCGCTTGTCGCTGCCAAAGACACACCGGCTGCGGTCATCGCGACCCTCAATACCGCCGTCAATGCGGGTTTAGCTGATCCGACAATCATCTCGCGGCTGGCAGCGCTCGGCGCCCAACCGCTGGTGGTGACTCCGAGCGAACTCAGCAAGCTCATGGCGGACGAAACGGCGAAATGGGCCAAGGTCGTCAAATTTGCCAATATCAAAGTGGAGTGAAGCGGGGCCCAAGCCGTTGCGCTTTGCACCGCGTTGACTACCTTTAGGCCATCCTTTAGGCCATCCTCAAACCGGGCGGCGCAGCCATGGATGCCAAGTCGGACACCAAGCAGTATCCCGTGACACACACCGAGGCGGAGTGGCGGAAGCTGCTGACGCTCGAGCAGTATCACATCATGCGCGAGCACGGCACCGAACGCCCGGGGAGCTGCGCGCTCAACTACGAGAAGCGCGCGGGCGCTTTCTACTGCGCCGGCTGCGATCAGAAGCTCTTCGGGTCCAAGACGAAGTTCGAAAGTGGCACCGGCTGGCCGAGCTTTAACGACCCGGTTCCAGGCGCGGTTGAGACCACGACCGATGGTAGCTGGGGCATGACCCGCACCGAAGTGCATTGCAGCCACTGCGGCAGCCATCTCGGCCACGTGTTCGAGGATGGCCCGCCGCCAACCCACTTGCGCTATTGCATCAACGGCGTGGCGACAAACTTCAAGCCGGAATAACGGCGCTGTCGCGGCATTGAACACCCTTGGGGTGGTGGCATAACAGGGCGAATGGCACCTCCCCTTTTGCAACTTAAAGACATTGCACTGACGTTTGGCGGCACTCCGTTGCTTTTGAGCGCGGAACTGTCGGTCGAACCGGGTGAGCGTGTCTGTGTCGTCGGCCGTAACGGATCCGGCAAATCGACCCTCTTGAAAATCGCATCCGGGACGATCGAGCCGGATCGCGGCTCCGTTTTTGTGCAGCCGGGCGCCGTGCTGCGCTACCTGCCTCAGGAGCCCGATTTCTCGGGCTTCGCTTCTGCACTCGCTTATGTCGAAAATGGGCTACCGGAGGACGACGGCCGTCATAGGGCGCGGCACCTGCTGGATGAACTCGGCCTCACCGGACACGAAAATCCGGCGCAACTTTCCGGCGGAGAAGCGCGGCGCGTTGCATTGGCGCGCGTGCTGGCGCCCGATCCCGATATTCTTCTGCTCGACGAACCAACCAATCATCTCGACCTGACAACAATCGAGTGGCTGGAGCGCGATCTCGATTCCCGGCGCACCGCACTGGTACTGATCAGCCATGATCGGCGCTTCCTGTCGACACTCTCACGCAGCACGGTCTGGCTCGACCGCGGCAAAACCCGACGTATCGAGCGCGGCTTTGCTCATTTCGAGGAGTGGCGCGATACAGTATTGGCCGAAGAGGAGCGCGATCAGCATAAACTTGATCGTAAAATTGTGGCCGAGGAGCATTGGCTGCGTTACGGCGTCACCGGCCGCCGCAAGCGCAACATGCGGCGCGTCGGCCAACTGCAGACGCTACGCGAACAGCGCCGCGGTTTTCGCGCCGCGACCGGCAACGCCAATATCAATGCCAGCCTGGCGGCACCATCCGGCGCGCAGGTCATCGAAGCTTCCGGCATCGCTAAGAGCTACGAAGGCCGGACGATTGTGAGCGACTTCTCGACTCGCATCCGGCGCGGCGACCGGATCGGCATCGTCGGACCGAACGGCAGCGGCAAGACCACGCTGATCAATATTCTGACCGGCGCCCTGCGGCCGGATACGGGCGAGGTGCGGCTTGGCTCGACGCTCGCAATCGCCACGCTCAACCAGCATCGCGACAGCCTCGATCCGGAGGTCACGGTCGCCGAAGCGTTGACTGGCCAGCGGCTTGGCGAAGCCGGCGACACCGTCATGGTCAACGGCAGCGCCAGGCATGTCATCAGCTACATGAAGGACTTTCTGTTCACGGGCGAACAGGCGCGCACGCCGCTTCGAAAACTGTCCGGCGGTGAACGCGGCAGGCTCCTGCTGGCGCAGGTTCTTGCCAAGCCGTCGAACCTGCTGGTACTCGACGAGCCAACCAACGATCTGGATATGGAAACGCTGGATGTGCTCGAAGACATGCTGGCTGACTACGCAGGGACCGTTCTGCTGATCAGCCACGATCGCGATTTTCTCGATAGGCTGGTGAACGGTGTCATCGCGCCCGACGGCGACGGCCGTTGGATCGAATACGCGGGTGGTTACAGCGACATGCTGGTCCAGCGCGGCTCCGACCTGGCACAGCGGAACGAGCAGACGGAGCGCGATAGGGCATTAAAAGACGCTGGCAAAGTTGCCGTGGAACCGCCGGCCGCAAGACGCCGATTCCTTTTCAAGGACAAGCACGCGCTCGAAACGTTGCCGAAGACAATCGCCAATCTGCAAGCGGAGGCGGCCAAGCTGCAAACCCAGCTTGGTGATCCGCAGTTTTATACCCGCGACCGTGCCGCCTTTGAGAAAGCAACGGCCGCGCTCGGCGCGATCCAGCTCAAGATTGCTGCTGCCGAGGAGCAGTGGCTTGAACTCGAAATTCTGCGCGAAGAGCTTTCAGCAAGCTGAAAGCCGCCTCAGGCTGCTTTGCCGCTCCGGTGAATATCTTTCACATCGGAAAACCGAATAGCGAGATTGTGCTCGCCGGTATATTCAAGATCGAACGCATTACGCGCCAGGAAAACCAGATCCTCGTTGAAATCCTCGGCAATGGCCGAAGAACGGCCATTGACGAACTGATCGATCGACTTGCGATCATCCGCAGAAATCCAGCGTGCGAATTGAAATTCGGTCGTGCTCCAGTCGATCGGGAGCCCGTATTCTGACGCCAGCCGCGTCTTGAGCACATCGAGTTGCAGCGGCCCGACGACACCGACAATCGCCGGCGAGCCGTCCGTCGGACGGAACACCTGTGCCACGCCCTCTTCGGCAAGCTCCTGCAGCGCCTGTTTCAGCTTCTTGGCCTTCATGGCGTCTGACAGCCGGACGCGGCGCAGGATCTCTGGCGCAAAGTTCGGCACCCCCTCGAAGTTAAGGTCCTCGCCATCCGTTAGAGTATCGCCGATATGCAGAGTGCCGTGATTGGGAATGCCCACGACATCACCAGCGTAGGCTTCTTCCAACAGCGCCCGATCCCGGGCAAAGAAGAATTGCGGCGCATGCAGGCTAATGGTTTTTCCTGACCGCACCTGTTTGACTTTCATGCCGCGCGTCAGCTTGCCGGAGCAAAGCCGCACGAATGCAATACGATCGCGGTGGTTGGGGTCCATATTCGCCTGAATCTTGAAGACGAAAGCGGACAAGCCCGGATCGGTCGCGGACACAATGCGCTTGTCGGCAGCCCGCTCACGCGGTGACGGCGCCAGCGTCGCCAGCGCGTTAAGCAGATCGCCGACGCCGAAGTTCTTCAGCGCGCTGCCAAAAAACACAGGAGTAAGATGACCTTCGGCAAAAGCTTGCGGCGCAAACCGCTTGCAGGCGTGGCGCACAAGATCGAGCTCACTGCCGAGGGCCGCAGCATCCAACCGGGGATTCAAAGCTGCCAGCTCGGCAACCGTCATTTCACGCAATTTTCCGGCGGAGCCGGCATCGCCGTCGAGCAGCCGCACGCCGCCTGATTCGATATCGACCGTACCCACGAAATCGCGTCCGCGCCCGACCGGCCAAGTGACCGGAGCAGTGTCGAGCGCCAGCGTTTTCTCGATCTCGTCGAGAAGCTCGAAAGGATCACGGCTCTCCCGGTCCATCTTGTTGATGAAAGTGATGATTGGGATATCGCGCAGCCGGCAAACCTCGAACAACTTGCGCGTGCGCGGTTCGATCCCCTTGGCGGCATCGATCACCATCACCGCCGAATCGACGGCGGTGAGGGTCCGGTAGGTGTCCTCGGAGAAATCCTCGTGGCCGGGCGTATCGAGCAAATTGAAAACGCGACCGTCGTATTCGAAAGTCATCACTGAGGTGACGACGGAAATGCCGCGCTCGCGTTCGATAGCCATCCAGTCGGAACGGGTCGAGCGGCGATCGCGTTTGGCTTTGACTTGACCGGCAAGCTGGATCGCGCCCCCGAACAGCAGGAGCTTTTCGGTCAAGGTCGTCTTACCGGCATCCGGATGCGAGATGATCGCGAAAGTCCGCCGCCGCTCGACTTCGTTGGCAAAAGCTGGCCGGGCCGGACCTTCCGGCGCGCGAATGGACACGTTCATGGCTGGCTGGATGTGGCAGTTCCGCTCGACACTATCAAGACGGAAATAGCCCTTTCAGCTCAACCCGGCGCCAATTGGCCTTTGAGCCACTCGACGATCGTCGTCGTAATGTGGTCCGCCGGTTCGCCCGGCGTGCGGCCCATGTGGAGACCGGTTGTGTAGACGCGCGCCGCTTTTGGGCTGCCGTGCTCCATCAGCAGATAGATGTCGTCGACTGGCGCTTGATCGTCGAGCTTCCCATTGACGCCGAGAATCGGCGCCGACGGCTTGTCGATCAATCCCATTGCCATGAGCGAGAAGCGGGGCGCGATCTCCAAAAACTCCTCCAGCGTCTTTGTGCCCATGGCGCGGCCGCGCGCCTCCAGGAGGCTGTGCGCCCCAAACAGATAGGTTGCACCGCCAGTGGTGAATGCCGGTATGAGCCATTCCTTCTGAAAGCCGTAGTGCACGCTGCCACCGTGAAACACCGCGCCCTTGAGACGGTCAGGAGCAACATAAGCGAGCCGCGCTGCCCAATAGGCGCCGAAACTGCCGCCCCAGATCGCAACGCGTTTGCCGTCGATATCGGTTCGCTGCGGCAGATAATCGAGCCACGTGAGGTAGGTGCGTTCGGCCTCGGGATGGCTGTACAGCACCGGATTTTCTCCGGAGCCTGGCATATCGATGGTCATGGAGGCGAGCCCGGCATCCATGATCGATTTGGCAATGCGCAGCCGATCTTCTTTCCAGCCGTCGACACCACCCCAGTGCAATACCACCGGAGGCCTAGTCACACCCGGGGGCCGCTGCAAATAGCCGATCAGTTTCGTATCGCCGAACGGCAACTCGACGATCTCAAGCGGCAGATCAAAATATTTCGCCGCCTTACGAAACATGCGGAGCGAGTGGCGGTAAGCTTCGAGCTTGCCCGGTGAATTAGGCGTTGGATAGCGGCTGACGCGGCAGGCGTCGAACCCGTGCATGTAGAGTTCGGCAAGCTCGGTACCAGACGCACCCGCTTTAGCGCGGGCATCAGCCTTCTCCTCATAACCCTGGCCGATCTTACTCCACTCCTCCGCCCATCGATCCTTGTCGAGATTGGTCAACGCATTCATCACGCGCTCTGCATCTTCGCGATGAATGTCCTCGAACGGATTGAATCGCCCAACGCGGCGCATGAATTCGGCTTTCACCTCTTCAAGCGAGCGTTCGCGCGAGCCGGCCGGCTTGGCCGGAGACGTTTGGACATTCATTGTTACACCTTGAGTAAGTCGCGATGGCAGGCGGTCTGCTGTATTGTAGCCATCCACGGCAATGCGTCCATTCGTGCAACGAGGGGCACCCGGGAGGAAACCATGCAATTTCCACGGCGAAATATTTTGCGTCTGGCATCGGTCTCGTTGGCGCTGCCGTTTGTATTGCGCCGAGCCTGGGCAGAAGCCTATCCGTCAAAACCAATCCGGATGTTTCTCGGTTTTCCGGCCGGTGGCCAGGTCGACATCATCGCGCGCCTCGTGGGACAGGGGCTTGGCGAGCGCATCGGGCAAACATTCGTCGTCGAGAACAAGCCAGGAGCCGGTGGTAATCTTGGCGCTCAGGCCCTGATCGGCTCCGGCCCGGATGGTTACACGTTGTTCTTCGCCACCACGGCGAATGCCATCAACACAACCTTGTTTGCCAATCTTCCTTACGACTTCGCTCGTGATGTCACAGCAATTGCGCCGGTCAACCGCATTCCGCTGGTGTTACAGGTCAATCCATCGTTTCCCGCCAACAACCTCGCTGAGTTCATCGCCTACGCCAAGTCTAATCCCGGCAAGGTCAATGTCGCTTCACCGTCGGCCGGCACGCCACCCTATCTCTGTGTCGATCTCCTCAAGATGATGACAGGAATTGATGTCACTCATGTGCCCTATGTCGGCGAGAGCCAGATGTTGACCGATATGCTCGGCGGTCAGGTCCTTGCCGGCTTCGGCGGAATCTCCCCGAGCATGGGCCATATCAAAGCCGGCAAACTGCGAGCGCTCGGTGTTACAAGCGCTAAACGCGTGGCCGAACTTCCGGATGTGCCGACCATCGGAGAAACCGTGAGCGGCTTTGAAGCAAGCGGCTGGAGCGGCGTGGTTGCACCGAAGAACACGCCGCAGGATGTTGTCGACAAACTCGCCACCGCGATTCACAATCTACAAAACGACCCGGGCTTCACCGGGAAGCTTGCCGAATTCGGTGTCACACTGCTGACGATGTCGCCGGCCGAATTCGCCAAATTCATTGCAGATGAAACCGATAAGTGGGCCAAGGTCGTCAAGTTCGCCGGTCTGAAACCGGGATGATATTGCTTCGATTATTTGAATGAGGAAGGCGTGAACAATTTATCGGCGTGGCAGCGGCTCAAGGCTTCGTTTTCAGCGTCGGCCGGTCAGGTCGTCTTCGGAATGGAGGACGGCACCGTCTCGATCTTCGGCCTTGTTTTCGGCGTAGCCGCAACAACGACTGAACAGTCGGCGGTGCTGATCGCGGGCGCATCAGGTGCGGTCGCCGCAGCCGTGTCGATGATGGCAGGAACGTATCTCGACGTTGAAACCAATCGCGATAAGGCCCGCGTGATGGTGTCGCGAATCGAAGCCGATCTGCGGAACGGCAGCACCACTGTCCTTGAGCACGTCACGGCGCGGCTGCGCGACGCCGGACTGGCGCCCGACCAGGCAACTGTGGTCAACCGCTTTCTGTCATCCGAGCCCAAGATCCTGAAAAGTCTGGCAACCGCGCTCACCGCCTCGGCTGATTCCGATGTGAACCAAAGCCCGTTGGTGCAGTCACTTTGGATGCTGGTCGCCGATTTTCTGGCCGCCGCCATTCCGATCCTGCCGTTCGCGTTCCTGCCGGTACCGGAAGGCCGCGTGGTTTCAGGAACGGTCACCACGCTGCTTCTCGTTGGCCTTGGCATTGGCCGGAGCTTGATCGGCGGCCGCAACATTCTGCGCACGGTCATCGAGACCGTTGCCATCGGTGCTGCCGCAGCACTTGCCGGCGTCGCTATCGGACTAGGGATTGCCCATCTCTCGTATTAAGGGACAGAACAGCCGGATCCAGCCGTCACATCCGCGCCGGCTGCCCGCACCCCGCCGAATTGAAAACACGCCGCGTCGACGCCGGATTGTTGATTAGCGATGCTGTGGGACGTACAGGACGGGGCGAGAAATTGCCGCCGCAATTTGGGCAAATGCCTTTCAGCTTGTTGTCCACGCAATCGCGGCAGAACGTGCACTCGAATGTACGAATCATGGCGTCAATCGCCGACGGCGGCAGATCCTTGTCGCAACATTCGCAACCGGGGCGCAGTTCAAGAATGATAGTCTCCCGTCTCTCGAACAAGCTTCACTGTTCATTGCTCCCACCCATAACACACAAATTACATCCATGGCCCGCGTCTCTCTTGTCGAAGAAAAAGATCACCCCGAACTTGCCGAGCTGATCGGTAAAATCCGCGCCGGACGGCGCGGTAGCCTGATCAATGTCTACAAGCTTCTGCTGCATTCGCCGGCGCTTGCCGCGATCTGGCTCGATTTCGTCAGTGCCGCGCGCTTTAGGACCGAGCTCGATGGACGGCTGCGCGAGATCGTTATTATTCGCGTCGCCCATCTCAATCGAACCACCTACGTATTCAAGCAGCACGTGCCTCAACTCTCGGCGCCGGAAGGACTAACCGACCAGGAATGTGATTCGCTTGCGAATTGGCAGGGCGCTCAATCTTTCAGCACTCGCGAGCGCGCAGCCCTAGCCTATACCGACGCCATGACCCGCGATGTGACTGTGCCCGATGATGTGTTCGAGGCGTTGCGGCTCCACTTCAACGAACGGCAGATCGTCGAATTGAGCGTGTTGATCGGGCTTTACAACATGCACACGCGGGTTTTTAGCGCGCTCCGCATCGATCCCGAACAGCATCACCGCTAAGAAACCTGCCGCAGGACGCATGGCTGCTCCGCTACTACAAGGAAGGTCTGTCACACGGCGTGGAAATTGCTTTCGGTAGATTCGCTGGGCCATCGAAGGAGCATAAAGATGCCCAACCGAAGCGAGCTTACGCCGACCACGCCGACAAAGGCCGCCATGGCCAGGGCAGAGCGTTTTTACCGCGCAAACGCCAAACACGACGACCGAAGCGAAATAGACGGTATATGGCTAGTCGCCGGTCTCTGCGTTATCGGCGCGTTGCTATCAATTGATTTTGCCGCGTATTTTCAGGTGCTTGATAAACTGCCGATGCTGGTTACCCAGGTCCCTTGAAAACACCCTGACTCGTGCTACCAAACCGTCAATTTGTACCGAAAGCGTTGCCCCATGGAGTGATGACTGCCTGAGGCGCGGCCGTCATCCAACGACTTGTTGCGGCGTTGGTGCGGCCCGCACGGATAACGCATTTTGCGCCGCTCGAAGCGCGCGCTCGAGCGCAGCGAGATTGTAGGGCTTTTGCAGCACCGCAAAGCCTTGCTGCACGGCGTCCTGGGCACTCGAGCTGTAACCGGTCGTCAGCAATACGACGATGTCCGGGAAGTTTCGCCGGATGGCAGCGGCGAGTTCGAGGCCGTTCATGCCGCCGGGCATCAAAATGTCCGAGAACACCACATCGACCGCTCCCTCACGCTGGATAAGATCGAGGCCCGCCTGCGCGCTTGTCGCAAGCTTCACGCGATAACCGAGCTCTTCCAGATAGGACTTGCCGACTTCGGCGACTTCGCTGTTGTCCTCGACGAGTAGAACGGTACCGGAGGCGCGCTCGGGGGTTACGGCAGCGCTTTCCTCGCGCGCGACAGCTGGTGTTTCCCAGGTCTGCGGCAGAAACAGCGTTACAGCCGTGCCGCGCTTGGCCGAACTGACGATGCTGGCAGCGCCGCCTGATTGTTTGGCGAAGCCATAGACCTGACTCAGTCCAAGTCCGGTACCTTTACCGATGTCCTTGGTCGTGAAGAACGGCTCGAACACCCGCGGCAATACCTCCGGGGGAATCCCTGTGCCGGTATCGGCGACCCGGATCGCGACAAACTCGCCGCTTAACCCCTCCTCGCTCGCTTTGCCACGAAGCACCACCGGCTTCGCCGTAATCGTCAGTGTTCCGCCGGACGGCATGGCGTCGCGCGCGTTGAAGGCAAGATTGAGCAGCGCCAGTTCGAATTCGGCACGGTCGACCTTTACAAAG
>Ga0302326_10008000_pt1 | contig 23404 bp, 18 predicted proteins | sample Palsa_T0_3_FD_202264 | JGI IMG/M metagenome (GOLD analysis project Ga0302326, IMG submission 202264) | Peat permafrost microbial communities from Stordalen Mire near Abisko, Sweden - Palsa_T0_3 | ecosystem: Environmental > Terrestrial > Soil > Palsa > Peat permafrost | place: Sweden: Abisko... | reverse complement strand
CCCTCGTCGGTAAATGTCGGCGGCATGCGGATATCGACCACGGCCACGTCGGGGGGATCGGCGGTCACCGCTTGCTCGAGGCTGACGGCATCACTGACCGCCCGGGTCACGGCGAAACCTCTGTCGGTGAGAAGTTGGACCAAACCGTCCCGCAGGATGGCGGAGTCCTCGGCGATCACGACGCGTATGGCGTCGGCGCCCGCCATGCTCACGACTGACAGGGCAGGTCGACCGTGACGGCCGTCGGCCCGCCCGCAGGGCTGGCGATGCTGAGGTGTCCGTCGACTGCGCCGACGCGGTCGCCGAGCCCGGCCAGCCCACTCGAGGATGAGCCGACTCGGTTCGCCGTGGCGCCGCCGCGCCCGTTGTCGCGCACCACGATCCGCAGCCACGGGCCGTGTTGGGCGCAGGTCAGCGAGGCTCGGGACGCCTGGGCGTGCAGGGCGACGTTGGCGAGCAGCTCAGCGGCACAGAAGTAGCAGATGGCCTCGATGACCGGGCTGGGCCGGGACTCGATCGACACCGTCACCTCCGTCGGCACCGAGCTGCGTGCGGCCAGGGTGGCGAGGGCGTTTTCCAGTCCGGTGTCGAGCGCAGGGGGGTGGATGCCCCGAGCCAGGTCGCGAAGGTCAGTGATGGCCTCCTTGGCCCCACTGTGCGCTTCGTCGACCAGGCGCCGGATCGCCTGCAGTTCTGCGCTGGGATCCTCTGCCACCAGGTCCTCTATTTTTTCCTTGGCCTGGCCGAGCCGCATGGCCAGGGCGACCAGTTGGGCCTGGGTACCGTCGTGGAGGTTGCGCTCGATGCGTCGGAAAGTCTCGGTGGCGGCGTCGAGGGTCTTCGACCTCGACTCCTCGAGGCTCTTCACTCGGGATGCGGCGGCGTCGGGACCGAGCAGCAGGTGCATCAGGCGCCGGTCGAGGTAGACGACCAGCCGCATCGCCCATGGGGCGACGAACAACAACACGACCCCAGTCACGAACACACCAATGTGGGTGGCGAACCCGGGTGCCGGCCCGCCGTTGTAGCGGAACAGCCGGCCGAAGACGCCGAAGCTGGCCGTCCCGGTGCTGCCGGTCAGAGGCGAAGCGATACCGAAGAGCGCCTCGACCCAAATGCTGAGGGCAAACCACACGCCGAAGACGGTGAACGGCACTTTGGCTACGAAGTAGCCCACCGCCCGCCAGGCGGCCCGGTCGCCAAGGCACGTCCGCAACCACCCGAAGAACCCCGGAGGAGCGGTGAACGCCTCCGGTCCGGAAATCTCCTCGCCCAGCACCTGCCGGGCCAGCGCCCGTTGCCAACGGCCAAGCCCCCGGGCGGCCCGCAGGCCGCCAGCGAGAATCACGACGCCGACAAACACCACCGTGAGGACCAGTCCGGCGATTCCCAGCGCCCCCAGGGCGAACGCCGCCGCGTAGGCCAGGGCGGAACTGGCGAGGAAGAACCCCAGTTCCGCCCAGCTCCGCTTGTGGAACGGTTCCCGACCGATCAACCGGGCCAGGCGCTTGGCCTGTTCGGCTCGTTCCTGTGGGATCCGGATCAGCAACCCACCCTCCTCGGTGCCGGCCTGGTTCAAGCGTCTCGCTTGACGAAGAGCACGGCGCCGGCAGCCACGGCGATCGCGGCATACATAGCCATCAGCAACAAGCCTAGGGCCGGCGACAGCGGTCGGACTATCCCCCCTGGCCCTTGGTTGACGGTGGACATGATCGAGTTGGTGAGAATGTTGGTCGGCAGGTATCGAACGTCGGGTTCGGATATGCCGTGCATGACGAGCGGGAGCACGAACACGACGCCGACGAAAGCGGCGATCGCGGCCGGGGTGCTACGACAGATGAGCCCGAAGCCGAAGGACATCAGCGCCATAAGCGCGATGAACAGGCCGGTCATGAGCACGGCCCGGAGCGCGCCGGGCGACCCCAGGTTTGCTGACGGAGCGCCGCTTCCGGAGAGGATGCCCTCGCCGAGGAAGAACGAGACGAAGCTGAGCAGCTCACAGAAGACCACAGTGGTCGCAGCCGTAACGCCGATCTTGGCGGCCAGCAGGACACGCCGTTTGGGGGTGGCGGCCAGCGTCGTGCGGATGGTGCCGCTCGAGTACTCGCCGGTGACCAACAACGCTCCGAACACGCCGCCGGTGAGACCGGCGACGATCAGGCCGGTCAGCGCCGCCTGAGTAGGGTCGAAACCGCTGTAGTACCCCGGACCGTGGTGCAAGGCGGCGTTGGTTACCAGTCCTGTCACCAAAAGACCGACAGCGACGGTCAAGCCGAGGGTGATGGCGGTCGATCGCAGGGTCACGATCTTGACAACCTCGGACTTGACCACGTGCTTGAGGCGGTAGTGCTCCCGCGGGGCGGTCTGGATGGCCAGTGTCATGTCGGTCACTCCTTCCTGCCGGCGGCAGCCGCACCGGCCATCGTCGACGGGCGGTACTCCACCTCGTCCTGGGTCAGCTCCATGAAGGCGTCCTCCAATGATGCGCTGATCGGCATCAGCTCGTGAATCCGGAGGCCATCGCGGGCGGCGAGGTCGCCGATCTGCGGGGCAGTCAGCCCCTCGACGGTCAACGACCCTCCGTCGCCGGCGCCTACGTTGGCTCCCTCGACGGTCAGCGCGGAGGTGAACGCGGCCAGATCGGGTGTGATCAACTTGACGGCTCCACCACCGCTTCTGTTGACGAAGTCGGCCACGCTGGTGTCGGCGATCAGCCGGCCGCGGCCGATCACAACCAGCCGATCGGCGGTCACCGACATCTCGCTGATCAGGTGGCTCGACACGAAGACGGTCCGCCCCTCCGCAGCCAGGCCCCGGAGGAAGTGCCGAACCCAACGGATGCCCTCCGGGTCCAGACCGTTGACCGGCTCATCGAACAGCAACACTCCCGGGTCGCCCAGGAGAGTCGCGGCTATGCCGAGCCGCTGGCTCATGCCGAGCGAGAACTTCCCCACTGGCCGGCCGGCGACAGAGCTCAACCCCACATGATCCAAGACCTCATCGACCCGCCGGAGCGGGATGTCATTGGTCAGGGCCAGCCACCGCAGGTGGTTCCGGGCGCTGCGAGCCGGGTGGAACGCTTTGGCGTCGAGCAGGCCGCCGACCTCCCGTAGGGGCCAGGCCAACTCGCAATAGCGCTTACCGCCGATCAGGGCCGTCCCCGAATCAGGGACGTCGAGGCCCATGATCATGCGCATCGTCGTCGACTTGCCCGACCCGTTCGGCCCGAGGAATCCGGTGACCACACCGGGCGGGACCTCGAAGGTCAGATTGTCAACAGCCGTCGTAGCGCCGTAGCGCTTGGTCAGTGAATGTGCCGTGATCATCACCAGCCAAGGTAAGGTTTCCCTCTTTTCGGCGGAATACCGCTAGTCGGTGTCTTTCCGGTCCGGTTAGCCCCACCTGAAGGTGAGGCTAACCCCATCACGGCGAGGTTCGGTTTGGAGCCTCACCTCTGTCTGTTAGGTGCCGGCGTCTGACCGCTGTCCAAGCGTTTGCGACGCGATCTCGAGTGCGGATCTCCAGTCGAGGGTGCCGCCAAGTGCCGTTGCCGCGGTGAACGCCTCCGGCCCGAGTCGTGCCTGGCAGGTGGCGACGGTGGCGTCATAGCGAGCCTGGTCGGCGACGCAAAGAGTCGGGCCGGTCCCCGCGACGAGATGGTCGACCGCCGCCAGCAGTTGGGCGGCTTCCGATTGGTGATGCAACTGGGCCGCTAGTTCGGAGCAGCCGACCAGGACGCCAGCGTCGCGCGTGTCTACGTCGCGAGCTATCACCAGCGAGAGGAGGTAGTCGTCCGCGGCTTCAGAGTGCTTTCCCTCCGCGGCGGCGACGGCCCCGAGACTCTTGCTCCATTGCGCTTCGAAGCGCCGCTCGCCCATGGCTGACGCGATGCTCATAGCTTCCTCGAGGTGGCCGCGTGCCTCCTGGAAGTGGCCCAAGGCCAGGGCGACATTGCCGAGGCCTCCGGCGCTCCTGCTCTCGTTGCGCCGATCCCCGATCTCGCGGACAACATTCAGGCTCTGCTGGTAGGTAGCGGCGGCGTTGGAGTAGTCGCCCAGATGGAACGCCACATTGCCGAGCTGAGCCAGACTGTATCCCTCGGTATGTCGGTCACCGGCCTCACGGGCGACGCCCAGTGCCAAGTAGAAGTGATCTCTAGCACCGGACGAGTCCCCGTTAGTGGCCATGGCCTCGCCCAGGTTGGCGAGACACATGCCTTCGATCCGCCTGTCGCCGATCGACCGGGCGATCGACAGCGCTTCCTCGTACCGGTGGCGGGACTTCTCGAAGTCTCCGCGCTTGGCGTCCTTATCAGCGATATTGCCCAGATGCATTGCCTCGAAACGGCGGTCGCCGACTTCGCGGGCGATAGCCAAGGCTTCCTCATAACAACTCTCGGCCTCGACCGAGTCGCCGAGGTAGGACAGGGTTCCACCCAGGTTGCCGATCCACCGGCCCTCATATCGGCGATCCCCGGCCTCACGTACGGAGCGGATCGCCTCGCGGTAGAGCTCCGCTGCCAGGTCTACGCCTGGTACTACGACGACGGCTGGATCAATACCGAGCTCGGTAAGGGCGCGAAAGTGGCGGCCGACACCGAGTTGGCGTCCGTAGTGCAGCCCAACGGAAACGAGAACGTCTTCTACGTCGGCCCCGACGGCCAGGTGTACAACTGGCTCTACACCGATACCTGGACCAACTCCGCCCTCGATACCAACTCGGTCAGCGGTAAGGGCGAGCCGGCCGAGGCCGGAAGCGGCATGACGGCTCTCTACACGACTAGCCCCACGATAAACGTCTTCTACGCCGGCGCCAACGACGGGTACGTGGACAACTGGTGCGAGCACATTGTGTTCGAAGCGGGTGATCGCGCAGATCCGGTCGCCGGTGAGGGTCAGGACGAAGGGGCCGACCCCGTGACTGACGCCAGTTGAGTCACGCAAGGAGAACACTTAACTATAAATCCGATTGAAATAGTCAAGTATTGGCCTACCATAGTCGCCGTGACCGACATTCCTCGAAGGGCAGGCCCTGGGTCGCTCTATCGAAGGCGCCAGCCGCCGCCATCCCCCCCGGCGACGGCTGGCGCCCCATTTACGAACCACCTAACCGCTCGGGCCGAGCCGTGACCATGGCCTTCTGACTCGCTGTGCGCCAGTCCGGCCTGGGCTCTGTCGATGTCAGCCTGGTCGACGGTCGAGAGGATGCGAGCCGGATTCCAAAGCCTACAAAAGCTATCGGAATAGTAAATTGGCGTCCGGGTCAAGTCAGTACCCACCCCCGTGACGTGTAGGTCGGAAAGGGAGGCAGACGATGACGGACTTGGACAGCCGACGCCCCGGGGTCGGCACTCGTGCCTGAGCCCCGACACCTCCATGTCGGCGTGGCCCTCGACGGCGCGGGCTGGCATCCCGCCGCGTGGCGGGAGCCGGACGCGCGACCCAATAACCTCCTCAGCGCCGGGTACTGGGTGGATCTGGCTCGCCGGGCGGAGGCCGGACTGCTGGACTTCCTCACCATCGAGGATGCCATGCGATTGCAATCCGACCACCCATACCATCCCGACCAGAGGACGGACCGGGTGAGAGGGCAGCTCGACTCGGTCCTGATCGCGTCGCGGATCGCTCCGGCCACTGGGAACATCGGTCTCATCCCGACGGTCGTGCTGACCCACACCGAGCCGTTCCACACATCAAAGGCGATAACCACCCTCGACTACGTCAGCAAGGGTCGAGCGGGGCTGCGGGTCCGGGTGTCGGCCCGACCGGAAGAGGCCCGCCACTTCGGCCGCCGGGAGTTTGCCGAGGTGGATCCGAGACGTCGCGACCAGCCCGACGGGGTCGCCCTCGTGTCGGACCTCTTCGACGAGGCCGAGGACTATGTCGAGGTGGTCCGGCGCCTCTGGGACAGCTGGGAGGACGACGCCGAGATCCGGGATGTAGCGACCGGGCGCTTCATCGACCGGGAGAAGCTCCACTACATCGACTTCTCTGGGCGCTGGTTCTCGGTCCGGGGCCCCTCGATCACGCCCCGGCCTCCGCAGGGGCAGCCGCTAGTCGCCGCTCTCGGCCACGCTTCCCGGCCCTACCAGTTGGTCGCCCGTTCGACCGACCTCGGATTCATCACTCCCACCGATCAGGTCTCGGCCGCCGCCATCGTCGAGGAGATCCGCCGGGAGGAGAGCCTGGCCGGCCGTCCACACGGGGCCGTAAGGGTCTTCGCCGACATCGTGGTGTTCCTCGGCGACACGCCCCAGAAAGCCGGCGACCGAAAGGCCCGCCTCGATCAGTGGGCCGGTGTCAAGTACCGGTCCGACGCCTTCGTCTTCACGGGTACGGCCACCCAACTGGCCGACCTGATCGAGGACTGGGCGATTGTCGGGCTCTCCGGCTTCCGCCTGCGCCCGGGAACCCTGCCCCAGGACCTGATCCAGATCACTGGCCAGCTCACCCCCGAATTACAGAAGCGGGGAATCTTCCGCCAGGACTACGAGGAGCCAACCCTCCGGGGCCGGTTCGGACTCGATCGACCAGCCAACCGCTACGTCACGGCATGAAAGGTCCCGCCCTGTGTCCAAACCTCTGAAGCAGATACACCTCGCCGCCCACTTCCCGGGCGTCAACAACACCACCGTATGGAGCGACCCGGCGGCAGGCAGCCATATCGAGTTCGATTCCTTCACGCGCTTCGCCCAGATCGCCGAGCGCGGGAAATTCGACTTCCTGTTCCTGGCCGAGGGTCTGCGCCTGCGGGAGCAGAACGGCCTGATCTACGACCTTGACGTCGTGGGCCGCCCCGACACCTTCACCATCCTCGCGGCCCTAGCCGCCGTCACCGACCGGCTCGGGCTCACCGGCACCATCAACTCCACCTTCAACGAGCCCTACGAGGTGGCCCGCCAGTTCGCCACCCTTGATCACCTCTCCGGCGGCCGGGCGGCCTGGAACGTGGTGACGTCATGGGATGCCTTCACCGGGGAGAACTTCCGTCGGGGCGGTTTCCTGGCCGAGGACGACCGCTACTCGCGAGCCCAGACGTTCCTGCAGACGACCTGGGAGCTCTTCGACTCCTGGCTGGGGGACGAGATCGTGGCCGACAAAGAGTCCGGGGTATTCCTGTCCCGGGCCGACGCGGGGCACTTCGAGCACCGGGACCGGCACTTCGACATCTCCGGGCAATTCAGCGTGCCACGTAGCCCCCAGGGGCGTCCGGTCATCTTCCAGGCCGGCGACTCGGACGCGGGGCGGGAGTTCGCCGCTGCGACCGCCGACGCCATCTTCTCCCGGCACAGCACCCTCGACGCCGGCCAGGCTTTCTACACCGACGTCAAGGGACGCCTCGCCCGTTTCGGCCGGCGCCCCGAGGATCTCCTGATCCTGCCCGCGGCTACCTTCGTGCTCGGCGACAGCGATGCCGAAGCCAAGGAACTGGCCCACCAAGTCCGGCTCCAGCAGGTCAGCGGTCAAACCGCCATCCGGTTCCTGGAGCAGCTCTGGAACCGCGACCTTTCTTCCTATGACCCCGACGGGCCTCTGCCCGAGGTGGACCCCGACACCGGTGAACACACCATCGCCAAGGGGCGGGCGAGCGTGCGCATGCACCGCGATCCGATCGCCACGGCCCGCGAGTGGAGGGAGAAGGCGGCGGCGAAGAAGCTCTCCATCCGGGAGCTGATCATCGAGGTCACCGGACGCCAGTCCTTCGTGGGTTCTCCAGGGACGGTGGCCGGGGCCATCAACGACTTGGTTCAGTCCGACGCAAGCGACGGATTCATCCTGGTCCCGCACATCACCCCCGGCGGGCTCGAACCCTTCGTCGACCGGGTGGTTCCCCTGCTGCAGGAGAGAGGTGTGTTCCGTAACGAGTACAGCGGGACCACCCTGCGTGACCACCTGGGTCTCGGACCGCCGAGGCAGGCGACGGCTAGACAGAGGGTGGCGTCTTGAGATCCCTGGCGATAACCCTGATCGTACGGATCCTCGTCGCCCAGATCTCCGGGAACGCGCGATGAGCGGCGTCCCGCTTTCCGTCCTCGACCTGGTTCCGGTGCCGTCCGGCTCCAGCGGCGGCGAGGCCCTGCGCAACAGCATCGACCTGGCCCGGTCCGCCGAGTCCTTCGGCTACCGCCGGTACTGGTTCGCCGAGCACCATCTCAACCCGGGAGTGGCAGGCACCTCCCCGGCCGTGGTGCTGGCCCTGGTGGCCGGCGCAACGTCCACCATCCGCCTCGGGTCCGGAGCGGTGCAGATGGGCCACCGCACCGCCCTTTCGACAGTCGAGGAATTCGGCCTGCTCGACGCCGCCTTCCCGTCGCGGTTCGATCTGGGCCTAGGCCGGTCCGGTGGCGGACCTCGAGAGCCGGCCCTGGTCGGAGCCTCCACCGCCGTGGTGGACGGTCGGACCGCCAACGGGCTGCGCATCCCCAGGCCGTTCTCCTTTGCGAAGTTGATCGGCTCGCCCCGCTTCGCGATGCAGAAGACGCTGCTGCTGCTTCCGGGAGCGAAGGCCCAGAACTACACCGAGCAAGTCGATGACGTGCTCGCCCTTATCGCCGGTACGTACCGGAGTGCCGACGGCGCCGAGGCGCACGTGGTCCCCGGGGAAGGGGCCGACATCGAGCTGTGGGTCATGGGGAGCAGCGGCGGGGAGAGTGCCCAGGTAGCCGGGGCCCGGGGCCTTCGCTTCGGTGCCAACTACCACGTGAGCCCGGCGACCGTGCTCGAAGCGGTCGAGGGTTACCGGTCCGCCTTCCAGCCGTCCGCGGATCTCGACCGTCCCTATGTCGCGGTGTCCGCCGACGTGGTCGTGGCCGATGACGAGGCCACCGCAGGTCGGCTGGCGTCGGGGTACGGGCAGTGGGTCCTCAGTATCCGTTCTGGATCAGGGGCCATCCCCTTCCCGACCCCCGAGGAAGCCGCGACCCACTCATGGACCGACGACGAATGGTCAGTCGTGGAGGACCGGGTAGCAACCCAGTTCGTGGGCACACCGGCCCAGGTCGCCGACCAGCTCGAGATCCTCCGGGACGCCGTCGACGCCGACGAACTGATCGTCACGACCATCACCCACGACCATCGCGACCGCGTACGGTCCTACCAGCTGCTTGCCGAGGAGTGGAGCAGCCGGTGACAGCAGAACGGCGCCTGAGCCACGAGGGTGGTCGATGAGTGTCGCGGTCGTGGTGGGCAACCCGAAACCGTCATCGAGAACCCTGGACGCCGCGACCCGTCTGGCCACCCGGCTGGGCGGAGAGGGACCGAACACGGTGCTCGACCTGGTGACTCTCGGCCCGGTCCTGTTGGGATGGGGCGACCCCGCGGTGACCGAAGCGGTGGAATCAGTGCGGGCGTCGACGGCGGTCGTGGTGGCCTCGCCGACCTACAAGGCCACCTACACCGGCCTGCTCAAGCTCTTCCTCGAACAGTTCCCCTCGGGCGGGCTCAGCGGGGTGATCGCCTTCCCGCTGATGCTCGGCGGGGCCTGGAACCACGGCCTTGCCCCTGAAGTGTTCCTCAAGCCGGTGCTGGTCGAGCTGGGGGCCAACTGCCCAGTACGAGGTCTGTATCTCCTCGACTCTGACTACGAGACCCCCGATGGCTTGGAGGAGTGGGTGGAGGAGGCGCGGCGCTTTCTCTGACATGGTTGACAGAAAACCCCAACCCCACGACCTAATCAGCCGTGACAAGTGTCCTAGGTCAGGCCTGCGCAATCACCTCTCCGTGCGGGACGACGAAGGCGGCGCCTGCCTCCGCGGCCCAGGTGCGCCAGCCGGTGGCGACGGTGGCCAGTTCGTCTGTCGTAGCGATCCCGTAGTCGACGGCCTGTCTCGCGAACGATGACGCTACGGTTCGCTCCGCCCACAGCTCGGCCCACCAACTCACATCCGATGGAGTTGCGAACGTCCAGCGGGAAGCGGTGTAGGCGACCTCGTCAAAGCCAGCCTGTTGGGCCCAACGCGCCAGCCAGCGACCGGCGTTGGCGTCTGCGCCGTTACGGGCAGTGACCGCGAGATAGATCTCGAGCCACCGCTCCAGTGACCGACTCGCGGGCGACCAGGTCATCGCCGAGTAGTCGCTGTCCCGAGCGGCCACGATGCCGCCGGGTCGGGCCAAGCCGCGCATGGCAACGAGGGCATCAACCGGATCGCGCAGATGTTGGAGCACCTGATGGGCGTGCACCACGTCGAATGATGCCGGCGCCAAAGTGGTGGATCGAAAATCGCCAGTGAGGAACGTCACGTTGGGGGCGCCAGCCGTCCTCGCCGTGGCGGATGCCTCGGAGATCACCTGGGAGGACAGGTCGATCCCGACTACGGGTCCAGGGTCGACACGTCTGGCGAGGTCGATCGTCAAGCTGCCGGGGCCGCAGCCGACGTCGAGTAGGGCGAGACCGGGCCGGAGCCGGGGCAGAAGATACGCGGCCGAGTTGTCGGCCGTCCGCCAGCGGTGCGAACGCAGGACCGCCTCTTGGTGGCCGTGAGTGTACGTATCTGGGGGCGTTTCGGGACCGATACCAGGCGATCGTAGATGCGTCCGGTTGCGTCAGCGCCCCGGCATGACCGCCTCGATCAGCGCTGGACCCGGTTCGGTCAGGGATCGACGGAGGGCCGCGTCCAACTCCTCCAGAGTGGTGACCGACACGGCAGGGACCCCGAAGCCGCGGGCCAGGGCGACCACGTCGATGGTGGGCCGGTCCAGGTCGAGGAGAGCGGCAGCCGCCGGTCCGGGCGGGTCGGCGTCGACCCGGTGCATCTCGATCTGGAGGATGCCGTAGGCCCGGTTGCTGACCACGATGGTGGTCACGTCGAGACCCTCGCGGGCCTGGGTCCACAGGGCCTGGATGGTGTACATGGCGCTGCCGTCGGCCTCGACGCACACGACCCTTCGCTCCGGGCAGGCCACCGCGGCCCCGGTCGCCACCGGGAGTCCCTGGCCGATGGCCCCGCCGGTATGGCCGAGCCAGTCGTGAGGCGGCGCCCCAACCGTGCCCGCCGCCAGCCCCACGCCGGCGGTGATGGCCTCGTCGACCAGTACGGATCCCTCCGGGAGGCTGGCCCCGACCACGGCCCCGATTCCTTCGGCGCTGATCGGTCCGGCGCTGAACCCGCCGGCGCCTGCCGGCCGCCCTGGGGTGGGCCCCTCCCGGCCGGCGCCTGACGCGGCACCGGGTGCGACCCGCTCGCACACCGCGACCAACGCGCCGAGAACGTCCTCACTGGGCCCGGCCAGCAGATGGACCTGGCAGTCAGCAGGTACCAGGTCGCTGGGCCGGCCGGGGTAGGCGAAGAACGCCACCGGGGAGGCAGCTCCGGCCAGGACGAGATGGCGGGTCCCAGCGAGCTGGGCCTCGGCCCCCTCCGCGAAGTAACCGAGCTTGTCGAATGCGGGCCGGCCGGCGCCCCGCTCGATGCGAGCCGTGAAGGTCTCGGTCAGCACCCTGGCGCCGGTCGCGGCGCCGATACGGGAGGCCGCCACCAGGGCCGGCTCGCGAAGGGCGGGGCCGCCGAGCAGCAGCACCGCCGGCTCCTCTCCGCTGAGCGCGCCAGCCACCTCGGCCACCACCTCGTCGGCCACGCGGGCCGGCGGGCGGCAGTGACGAGGGGCCGCGACAGCCCCCTCCTTTCCCCAACTGACATCCGCCGGCAGGATCAGCGTGGCGACCTGGCCCCCGCCGGAGCGGGCCGCCGCGACCGCATCGGCGGTATCGAGACCGACGTCGCCGGGACGGCTTGGCCGGCGCGCCCAGGCGGACACGGTGCGGGCCAGGGCGTCGATGTCCGACTCGAGAGGGGCGTCGAATCGCTTGTGGTAGGTGGCGTGGTCCCCGACGATGTTGACGATCGGGCTGCGGGCCCGGCGGGCGTTGTGCAGATTGGCCAGGCCGTTGGCCAGGCCGGGGCCGAGATGCAGGAGAGTGGCAGCCGGCCGCCCGAGCATCCGCCCGTATCCATCCGCGGATCCGGTGGCCACCCCTTCGAAGAGACACAGAACGCCACGTAGTTCCGGCGCGGTGTCGAGGGCGGCCACGAAGTGCATCTCCGAGGTTCCCGGGTTGGCGAAACACATCGTGACGTCGGATGCGGTGAGGGTGGCTGCGAGGGACTGGGCTCCGTTCATGGCTCATATGCTTGCCGAATGGCGCAGCTGCTGGTCGAGGGAGATGAGCTGGTGGTTGGCCTCACCCGGCCGGAGAAGTTTTGGGGCTTCCACGGCAACGTGCGGGTGCCGCTCGCCGCGGTGCGCAGCGTGAGCGTGCCGGAGTACCCCTTGCTGGCGTTGCGGGGCTGGCGCATGGCCGGCACCGGCATCCCCGGTCGGATCGTCCTCGGCACCCGCCGGCACGCCGACGGCTACGACTTCACCGCGGTACACGGGCAGCAGCGGGCGGTGCAGGTAGACCTCAACGGACCGCCCCGCTGGCAACGGCTCCTCGTGTCCGTACCGCCCGACGTCGACGTCGAGGCCGAAGCCGACCGGATTGCGGCCGCGGCCGGGATCGCCCGCTCCTAAGGCGCTGGCTACTGGCGTCCTGACACCCGGTGCCGACACCTTGGAGGGCCATTCGACGCACGTTGGTGCAATCGTTTACCCGATCGGGGGCGAGATCGCACCACGGTGGGGGTCGACGCCGTCGACGCCGCTGACCTCGTTGAGCCGGCGGCCCAAGTAGCGGCGCTCGGCATCGCTGCCGGCGAGTTCGATCGCTTCTCGGTAGGCGACGGCCGCCTCGGGGCGTCGGTCCAGCCGGCGCAACAGATCGGCCCGGGTGGCTACCAGCAAGTGGTAACGAGGCAATGTCCCTGATGCTTCCAGCGCGGCCAGACGGGCCAGACCGGCGGCCGGTCCCTCGGCCATGGCCACCGCCACGGCCAGGTTGAGCTCCACCACTGGTGAGGGAGCCATGCTCGCCAGCCCCCGGTAGAGCGCGGCGATTTCCGCCCAGTCGGTCTCCCCTGGCGTGGGGGCGTTGGCGTGGCAGGCGGCGATGGCGGCCTGCACCTGGTACGGGCCTGGCCGCCGGCGACGGAGGGCCAGGCCGAGCCGGGCCAGACCCTCGACGATGGATTCCTGGTCCCAGCGGGATCGGTCCTGTTGCTCCAATGGCACCAGGTCGCCTGCCGGGTCGATCCGTGCGGCGCGGCGAGACTCATGGAGCAGCATGAGCGCGAGCAGGCCCAGCGCCTCGGGCTCATCGGGCATCAGCTCGGCCGTAGTGCGGGCCAGCCGGATGGCCTCGACGCACAGCCCGCCGCGAACCAGTTCAGGGCCCGCCGTGGCCGAGTATCCCTCGTTGAACAGCAGGTACAAGACCGCCAGTACGGCTCCGGTCCGTTCCAGGAGCAAGTGGGCCGGCGGGATCCGGAAAGGGATGCCAGCATGGCGGATCTTGCGCTTGGCCCGGACCAGCCGCTGGGCCATGGTGGCCTCTGGTACGAGAAACGCCCGGGCGATCTCAGTGGTCGTCAGCCCGGCGAGGGTACGCAAAGTGAGGGCGACCTGCGCTTCGAGCGACAGCGCCGGGTGACAACACGTAAACATCAGCCGCAGGCGGTCGTCCCCGATGCCGCTGGGGTCACCGGCACCCTCGCGGCCACTTTCGCGGGCACCCTCGCCGGCACCGGCCCATCCGCCCAGCTCGTCGCCGGTCGAGCTCATGGCCACCTCCTCGAGCTTGGTTGCTCCGACGGCGGCCCGGCGCATCCGGTCGACAGCTCGGTTTCGGGCTGCGGTGGTGAGCCAGGCGCCGGGCCGGCGGGGGATGCCCTGGCGGGGCCAGCTGGCCAGCGCCGAGGCGAAAGCGTCTTGGGCGCACTCCTCGGCCGCGTCCCAATCTCCTGTCAGGCGGATGAGCGTCCCCACGATCCGGCCCCATTCGTCCCGGAAGGCAGTGGCAACGGCGGCCTGGACATCGGCCGGGGACGCGGCCGCGGACGCGCCCGCGTCTACATCTCCCAGATCGGCCTCACTTCGATCGAACCGCCGGCCGCGCCCGGAATCTTGGCCGCGATCTCGATGGCCTGGTCAAGATCCTTGCAGTCGACGAGAAAGTACCCGCCGATCTGCTCCTTGGTCTCGGCAAAGGGCCCATCGGAGGTGAGCGTCTCGCCCTCACGGACCCGCACCGTGGTGGCGTCGCTGGTGGGGTGGAGACGCTCGCCGCCCTGCAACAGGCCCCGGCTGCCCATCTCCTCCATCCATTCACCGTACTTGGCGGTCATGGCCGCCCCTTCCTCCTCGCTGACACCGGCAATGGCGTTCTCGTCGCCACAGATCAGTAGCAGGTAGCGCATCGGGCTCCTCCTTGTTTGTTGTCCTTGGTAGCACTTCAGTAAGGACGACGAACGCAAGTCGTCAGATCGACAGGTGAAAGGCCCTCAGCGGCCGGCTTTCACCTTCCGCCCGCCCCGGCGTAGGCGTAGTCACTGGTCTCGGCCAGCTCGGCGGCCCGGTGCATCAGATCGAGCACCATCGGGCCGAACGCCTGCAGCTTCGGGTCGTCCCCAGCTCGCTGGAAACCCTGCTCGAGCACGATGGCCAGCTTCCAGCGGGCCAGGACCAGGTAGTAGTCCAGGTCGTCCACCTGGCGACCGGAGGCACTGGCGTAGTAGCTGGCGAGGTCGGCCCGCCCGGGCATGCCGGTGACGTCGACGTAGCCAATGTCGCTCTTCTCGCTCGTGTCCTCGGGCCATCCCTGGAGCACCCATCCCAGGTCGAGCTTGGGGTCACCGACGGTACCCATCTCCCAGTCGACGATGGCGGCCAGCTGCGCCGGTGCGCCGTGGCGGTACATGACATTGGCAAACTGGTAGTCCCCGTGCATGATCCCGGGGACGTAGTCGAGGGGACGATGGGTGGCGAGCCAGCGGGACGCCTCCTCTAGTCCCGGAAGCTCTCGGCCCTTTATGCGGTCGAGGAACCGGGTCCAGCGCTCGACCTGGCGGTCGTGGAAGCCGTCAGGGCGACCCAGGTCATCAAGGCCCCGGGCCTGCCAGTCCACCCGGGCCAGGCGGGCCAAGCCATCGACGAGCTGCACCGCCAGGCCGCCACGGGCGCTGGCGTCCGTGTCGAACGGCGCCGGCCAGCCGGGCGTGTTCATCGGCGACCAGCCATCCACGAAACCCATCAGATAGAAGGGCCGTCCCAGCACATCGGGATCGGTGCATACCGCGATGGCTTCGGTGTGGGGCACATCCGTGCCGTTCAAGGCCCGGATGATCCGCCACTCGCGGAGGATCCCGCCGTCGCGATCCGCGGGAGCCGACGCCGGCGGCCGCCGCAGCGCACAGTGGAAATCTCCCCGGCGGACCTCGAAGATCTCGTTCTGGCTGCCTCCGGAGATGTACTCCAGCTCGGCCGGAAGATGTGTCCCGGGCAGCTCTTGGGCATCCATCCACCGGCCGAGGACCGCCCCGTTCAAGCTCGGCGCCGTCTGAGCCTCCACACCGCGACTCTAGGCCGGGACTCACGCCGGAGGACCTCAGCTACGAGCCAAGGTAAAGCGGTCGATCTCGGTGCCGCCCTCGTTGAGGCCCCGGACCAGAAGCGTCGTGGGACCGCCAAACCGGGGCGGGGTGACCTGGACGACCAGAAGGCAGTAGCCCGTGTAACGAACCTGGGACCAGGTGACGGTCTCGGGCACCTCGGTACCGCCGGCCTCGTTGACATAGGCGCTCACCGAGGCCACGTTGTCGATGTCGCCCTCATAGCTGTCCGGCGCGCTGAACTGGTACAGGCTCTTCCCGGCGCCGCCGGCGCAGACGTAGGTCGTCCCCTGGGTCACCGGCTCGATGGTGGATCCGATCGGCGCCGTCGTCGTCGGCTTACCGGCCCGGATCGGGTCGGTTCGCTCGTAGATGTGGTTGTGACCGTTGATCACCAGATCCACCTGGTACTGGTCGAACAGCGGCGTCCAGAACTGCCGTACGCCACCTTCCGATGAGTGGGTGGTGCACGTGCAGTAGGCGCAGTGGTGGAAGAACACCACGATGAAGTCGACCTTCGGGTCGCTGCGCAGCGCGCTCAGCGTCTGACCGAGCCAGGTGGTCTGACTGCCTCCGCTGTAGCCGAAGTTGGCCGGGATCTCGTAGGACACGTCATTGGGGTCGAGGCTGATGACGGCCACGTTGCCGTAGGTGAAGTAATAGGTGCCGGGGCACACGCTCGGTCCGTTGCCGGGGAAGTCGAAGCGGTCCACGTCGGCGCCGTACCCGTCAGGCGAATACCACGCCTCCATTTCGTGGTTGCCGAGCGAGATCATCCACGGCACCGATGCGGCCGTGGCGGCCGTCTCCACGAAGTACGAGTCCCAGGCTCGCGGGTCGTAGCTGTCGGTCAGGAGCCCACTCCCGCCGTTCTCGGCGTACGAGACGTCGCCGGCGTGGAGGTGGAACGCCGGCGAGTTGGCCAGGATCAGGTTGCTGGTGGCTACCGCGTCGTAGGTGGTTCCTTGGTCCCCGAAGGCCGTGAAGGTGAAGGGCACCGGCCAGTCCGGGGCGGTGGTGAAGCTGGAGATCGCTCCCTGCGCCAGGCCCGCGAACGGAGGGTCGAAGCCTCGGTGGCCGACGACGTAGAAGTAGGTCCGTCCCGGTTCGAGCCCCACCGCCGCCGCGTGGGCGTAGTACTGCTCCTCAGGCGCCTGGGCTAGGGAAGCCGCCGGCGGGACGCTGTCGAGGAAGTCCGTGATGTCGGCCCACGGGGTGCTGACGTTCTTCAACTCGGCGGGAATTTGCTCACCCAGCTCGTAGGGGCTGGGGCCGATCCGCACGAACGGGTTCGCGACCGGACCGGCCACCTGCCAGGCGATGTTCATGTGGCCGGTGGGGTCGGCTCCGTATGAGATGTGGCGGCCGAACGGGACGACGCCAGAACCGTTGGGCGGGGTGAAGCCTGGCCGGAACGCCGGGGTGGCCGCCGGCTTGGTCAGCGTGGACGCCTCCGCCGTGGCCGGCCGCCCGAGTAATGCGCCTCCTACCAGCAACGAGCCGGCGCCGACGACCCCGCCCTTGAGGACGGCGCGGCGCGATCGCTGCTGCCGGAACCACTCGTGCTGCTCGGCAATGCTCAGGTTCTTGGCCTGTTCCTGGGTCATGCGCGTAAAGGTCATGCCACGCATGGTGAACTACCCGGGTTAATTCCCGGTGATCCTGGCGCGAAGACCGTCCGAACTTATGGTGACCTGGTCACGATCCGGAGGGGACGGCGGCGCGGAAGCGGTCCCGTCGCCCTCCCTCAGCCCTCGTGGCTCTGGTCCTCTTCTTCTTCCGCTTCCTCGCGCTGTACCGCCGGACCGCCCGCTTCGCCGCCGGCTACGTCCTCCTCGTCAGATAGGCGCTGGAGGGCCGCTCCGCCCATCTCACCGCCGAGGCCGCCCGCGGCTGTGGTGGCGACACCGCCGGCCATCACCCGATCCGCGTTGGCGTCCGCGGCGAGCTCGAAGCGGTCCGATGGGTCCGAGATGCTGATACCCCCCGCGGCCGGGGTGCCATCGACCTCGCCCTCGGTCTGCTGGCCGACATGCGTCAACTCGTGCGCCAACATCCGCCTTCCCGCGTTAGATCCGGGATCAAAGGTGTCGCCGTCGAAGACGATGTCCGTCCCTACCGTGTAGGCGCGAGCCTCAACGGCCCGGGCCGATTCTGCCGCCCGGGCATCGGTGTGGATCCGCACATCGGAGAAGTCCGTACCCATACGAGCCTCCATAAAAGACTTCGTATCCGCGTCGAGCGGCTGTCCGCCACCTTGACCCACCACGTCGAGCACGGGCGAGCGCTCCGGTTCCAGCAGCTCTGCCACCGCGGCGTTACCCGCGGTGCGCTGCAGATGGTTGACCGCGGCGGGCGACACCGTCCTTCCCGATGCCAGCGCCGCCAGGGCACGGGCCGCCTGGCTGGTACCGTCGGCGCTGGCTGCCTCGGGCCGACGAGGCTTGGCATGACTGTCTGTGCTCTTGTCCTCGAACTCGTGCTCCGACATGGTTACCTCCCGGCCCGACCTTTTTAGCGAGCAGGCGCCAACGCCCCTCGGGCCAAGCGAGCCACCCATCAGCGTACGCCCGGGCGTAGTTCGCAGCAACGGCCCAGGAGGGCAGATCGGGCTGCCCCTTGAGCCGGCCGGGTGCGCTCGGCGCTTGGCGGCCGGCGGTCGGCGTGGCGACCAGCGGCCGGCCGTGCGACACTATGACGCGCGTCACGCTTCGGTGACGGGCGCATGGGGAGGGAAGACATGACCGAACACAACGACACGTCTGGGGCCGGCGCCGCGACCACCTCGACGCTCCAAGACACGTTGGACGAGAGCAGCCGAACTTGGAGCGTGGCGTCACCGTCGACCACTGTGTTCGACTTCGGATACACCGATGGGCGCGACCAACTGTTGCGCCTCTACGACAAGGGCACCCGCCGGCAGTGGGTCGGCTCGGATCGCCTGGACTGGGACCAGGAGGTCGACCCCGACCGGCCGATAGGCATGCCCGACGAGGCCCACGCCCTCTGCGGTTCGCCCTGGTGGGACAAATTCGACAGGAAACAGAAGGACCTAGCCCACCGCGAGTTCGAGGCGTGGCGCCTCAGCCAGTTCATGCACGGGGAACAGGGAGCACTCATCTCCGTGGCCAAGATCGTGCAGACGGTGCCAAACATCGATTCCAAGTTCTATGCCGCCACCCAGACCATCGACGAAGCCCGTCACGTCGAGGTCTACAGCAGGTACCTCCACGAGAAGATCGGTTTGGTCTACCCGATCAACGACAACCTGGCCAGCCTGCTCCAGGACACGGTTGGCGACAGCAGGTGGGACATGACCTACCTGGGTATGCAGGTCCTCATCGAGGGCCTGGCGCTGGCCTCGTTTGGTCTGATCCGCAACATGGCCGCCGAGCCACTGGCCAAGGCGATCAACGCGTACGTCATGCAGGACGAAGCCCGCCACGTCATGTTCGGACGCCTGGCGCTTCGCGACTATTACCCGCAGCTCACCGAAGCCGAACGCAACGAGCGGGAGGAGTTCTGCGTCGACGCCTGCTACCGGATGCGGGACCGGTTCATGGCCGAAGAAGTATGGGAGCGGCTTGGTCTGCCTCCCGAGACCACCAAGTGGGTCGAAGAGAGCGAGCTGTTCCGGCAGTTCCGCGTGTATCTCTTTACCCGGATCGTCCCCGTTATCCGCGACATCGGGCTGTGGGGACCAAAGATCCGCAAGGCGTTCGAGGATATGGGCGTCATCGCCTTCGCCGACTCGGACCTCGATGCCGAGATGGCCGGTGACGAGGCCGCCGCCGAGGAGTTCGACCGGCAACACCTGGCTCACGTCCAAGCCGCCGCTGGCGCCGCCGGCTGACCAATCGCAAGCGGTACACCGGAGGCGGCCGTTACTGAGGCCATCGGTGACAGGCGGGCGCCACGGTAGGCGGACGATCTGAGCCGCCTTCCAGACGCCAAGAGTACTCGAGAACACCCTTCAGGGCGGATGCGGACCATCCGATTCATCGCGGTACAAACCCCGGCGGTGCTCGCCAGGTGTCGAGCCGCGGGGCTCCCAGCCCTCCCAGCCGTCCTGAACAACGCCCGAAATTCAAGTTAATGACAGTCACCGCCGATGAGAAAAGAGAACGAAAGACTCCTTGAGAGGGACAATGTCTCTGCTGGCCGCCCACGACGAGAAAATGCTGGTAGACAGCGTAACTGCGCCGTCGCCTGTGCGAGCCATTTCGCCGACCACTTGGCGCTGGTTTCTCGCGATCGAAGCCGTCTTTGCCCTGATCTACTTTCCGTTCGGCGTCCCCTCGGGCAAGCCGCCGATCCTGGGATTCATTCCCTGGATGGAGTGGCCGGGTCAGGTGCCTGCCTGGGCAATGCTCGGACTGTCGGCGGTGGCAGCAATCGCCTACGGAATCAAGCGAAACCGACCGAATGCCCCCCTCGCATGGTGGTTCCTCGGCGGCGGTGTACTCCTCTTCATCACCGGTGACACGACCTACAAGTTCTGGCACCAGATCATGGGGCAGCAAAACATCCCGTTTCCGTCGTTTATCGACGCCATCTACATCACCATGTACCCGGTGGTCGCGGTGGGGTTGCTCCTGCTCGCTCGGGCCCGGTTTCGCGGCGGCGACCGGGCGAGCCTTATCGACGCCCTCACGGTCACGCTCGGTGTGGGTCTCTTGTCGTGGATCTTCCTCATCGGCCCATCCGTTCGCGCGCCCGGAGGCATGCTCGAGCGGCTGACCGCGGCCGCCTACCCGCTCGGTGACATTCTGGTGTTGGCCATGTTGGCCCACCTGTGGAGCGCCGGTGGGCTCCGCAACCCCGCTGGGCGGCTGTTGGCGATCGGGGCTATGGGGACGCTCGTCTCCGACTCACTGTACGGCCTGTGCAACCTCCACTCGAGTTGGAACTGGAGCGACGGCAACCCCATCGATCTCGGCTGGATCCTGTTCTACGCATGCTGGGGCGCGGCAGCACTGCACCCCTCCATGCGCACGCTGTCTGAGCCACGCCCGGCGGGCCCGCCGCACACGAGCCGCTCCCGGCTGATTCTCTTGGCGGCGGCGTCACTCACCGCCCCCGCCGTCCTTCTCGTCGAGGTGGGACTCGGGGATCCGGTCGACGCCCCGGTCATCGCAGTCGTGGCAGGCGTCATGTTCCTCCTGGTGCTGACGCGCATGGCTGGCCTTGTGCAAGCCCATCAGCAAGCCATGACGCGAGAGCGAGTCCTCCGCACGGCGGCCGCAGAACTGGTGGCCGCGCCGGACAATACCGAGATCTATCAAGCCACGATCACGGCCATCAGCGCCATCGTCAGCGGACAGCGCGACATCGTCGGGGTCACCTTTGCCGTGTCGAGCCCGACGGGCGGCTTCACGGTCGCGGCGCAGTCCGGCAAGCCCGAGACAAAGAAACTGCTGAGTCTGATGGCCCACCGATTCGACGTACGGGAGACGCTCCGCGAAGGCAAGGTGGCGCGCTGCACGTTCGGGCCGACCGAGCCGTTTACGGATCCGGCCAACCAAGGCACTCCGGAGCAGGTGCTCATCTGCCCGATCGTCGAGAAGGGCGAGCTGCAAGCGTTGATCGCGATCACCAGCGCCACCGAGCTACCTGTCGAGCTCACGAACACCATCGAGACGCTGGCTGCCCAGGTAGGTATGGCGCTCGACCGCGAGGCCCTCACCGAGACGATCCACGCCCGCCGGAGCGAGGCCCGCTTCCAGACGCTCGTCCAGAATGCCTCCGACATCATCCTGATCGCCCGCCCCGACACCACGATCACCTACCAGACCCCGTCGGCCACCAGCATCCTCGGCTACGAGCCCGGTTCGCTCGAGGGCGAACGGTACACAACCCTTTTGCATCCTGACGACCTCGAGCAGGCCCAAGCGGTGTACACCGCGGTCGCGTTTCGAGCGGGCACGCCCATCACCGCAGAGTGGCGGGTCCGACATCGTCAAGGTACGTGGTGCCACGTCGAGGTGGTGGCCAACAACCTCCTTCGCGACCCAACCGTCGAGGGCATCGTGCTCACCATGCGCGACGTGAGCGAACGCAAGGGCCTCGAGGAAGAGCTCAAGCACCAGGCGTTCCACGACGCCTTGAGCGGACTCGCCAACCGGGCCCTGTTCCGGGATCGACTCGACCACGCGTCGGCCCGGGCCGCTCGATCGCGAACCTCACTTGCCGTGCTCTTCCTCGATCTCGACGACTTCAAGCTCGTCAACGACAGCCTCGGGCACGCCGCGGGCGATGAAATGTTGATCGCGGTAGCCGGACGCCTCCTCGGAGCTCTCCGCGTTGGCGACACGGCAGCCCGGTTCGGCGGCGACGAGTTCGCCGTCCTGCTCGAGGAGACCTCCGGGCCCGAAGAGGCGTGCCGGTTGGCGGAACGCATCATCGAAGAGCTGCGCTTGCCGATGAGAATCGCGGATCGTGAGGTCCAGGCGCGCGTCAGCATCGGTATCGCGCTCAGCCCAACAGTGGGCGAGAATCCCGCCGATCTGCTGCAGGCCGCGGACGTCGCCATGTACGCGGCGAAGGGCCGCGGCAAGGGGCGCTATGAGGTGTACCACCCCTCTCTGCAGGAGGCCATCACGGAACGGCTGGAGCGGTCCGCCGAACTCCAGCGCGCCGTCGAAGAGCGAGAGTTCGTGGTCTACTACCAACCGATCGTGAGTCTCGATACCGACCAGACCGTCGGGGTAGAGGCGTTGGTCCGGTGGCGTCACCCCGAACGCGGGTTGTTGCTCCCGTCGGAGTTCATCTCCCTCGCCGAGGAGACGGGTCTCATCATCCCCCTCGGGCGGTGGGTGCTGCAGCAGGCCTGCCGACAGGCGCGGCAGTGGCAACTCGACCACCCGATCAGCGGTCGCCTGCGCGTCAGCGTCAACATCTCTGCCCGACACTTCCAGCACGACGGCTTGGTGGAGGATGTCTCCAGCGCCCTGAAAGCGGGTGGCCTCGATCCCGAGAATCTCATCCTCGAGATCACCGAGAGCGTGCTCGTCCAGGACGCCGACGGCGTGGTGGCCCGGATGCGCGCCCTCAAGCAGCTCGGCGTAGCGTTCGCCATTGACGACTTCGGCACGGGCTACTCCTCGCTCAGCTATCTGAAGCGTTTCCCGATCGACATCTTGAAGGTCGACAAGTCCTTCGTCGACGGCGTGGGCGACTCGCGGGAGAACGGGGCGCTGGCCGAGGCCGTCGTCCAGCTCGGCCACACCTTGCATCTTCAGACGGTGGCGGAGGGCATCGAAGAGCCTCGCCAAGTCGAGGGCCTGCGCGCCTTCGGATGCCAATTTGGCCAAGGCTTCTATTACGCCAAGGCGTTGCCGCCGGACGAGATCGATGACCTGTTGTCCCGACGATCGTCGGACCAGCTCTCGCTGGCAGCCGCCGCTATCAGTGAGGAGGTAAAAGGATGAGTGTCAGCTCGCCCTTGGCGCCCGGCGTGCCGGCAAAGAATGGCCGTGGCGTCGAAACGAAGTCGCATCCACTACAGCAGGATCGCCGATTGGACGACCTCGACCGGCTGCGGGCGTCACACCCGATGATGGACGCCATCATCGAAGAGGTGCGCGGCCGGAAGATCCGCATTGGCAACAAGTGGCTCTGTGATTTCGCTTCCTGCAACTACTTGGGCTTCGATCTGCACCCGGAGATCATCGCGTCCGTCGAGCGCGAGCTGTGGCGATGGGGTACGCATCCGAGCTGGTCTCGGCTGCTCGGCAATCCCCGGCCCTACATCGAGATCGAGGAGCAGCTCACGGACCTGCTGGGAGCCCCCGACACCCTTCTCCTCCCGACCATCACGCTCATTCATGCCTCGGTGATACCGGTCCTCGCCGGCCACGGGACCGTGCTGATCGACTCTCAGGCCCACAAGACCTTGTACGAAGGGGCCGCCATCGCGCGGGG
>Ga0302326_10007999_pt1 | contig 23404 bp, 20 predicted proteins | sample Palsa_T0_3_FD_202264 | JGI IMG/M metagenome (GOLD analysis project Ga0302326, IMG submission 202264) | Peat permafrost microbial communities from Stordalen Mire near Abisko, Sweden - Palsa_T0_3 | ecosystem: Environmental > Terrestrial > Soil > Palsa > Peat permafrost | place: Sweden: Abisko... | reverse complement strand
CACTGCCCCGCCGGATGACCTCCTCGCTCAGCATGACCCGCTCGACCGCCAGCGCAGCCTGCTGAGCCAGGATCTCCAGCGTCGCGGACAAGTCCGCCAGGGTCCGCTGCGCGCCGAACACCGCCAGCACCGCGATCAGCGGGTCACCGGACGGCCGGTCATCGAGCGTGATCGGGCAGAGCATGATCCCGTCGCAGCCGGGTCGCAGCTCGCCCGCCTGTTGGCCGAGCCTGGCCGCGGGCAAGAACAGTGGCTGCGATCCGGTGAGCATCGGCAGGCGGGTCTCGATCAGCCCGGCCAGCCGGTCCAGCCGCGGCGACCCGCCGTCAGCGGCGGCCACCTGCCGGAGAGTGTCATCGTCGCGCACCACGAGCACGGCCTCCCGCGGCGAGCGGGGGTCGAAAAGGGCGACCGCCGCGCGCTTGATGATGGTCACGACCTCGGTGACGCTGACCGCCGAGGCCAAGGACGCGCCCGTCAGCCGCACCGCTCGCTCACGGCGCAGGACGCGCCGGTGCGAGGCCGCCACGTCCCACAGCCGCGAGAGCACGAGCAGGTACAGCAGGGCGGAGAACACCGCGATCACGCTGTCATCGTGATTCTGGCCGGTGAACGACTGGATGAACAAGACGGCGGGAGCTACAAACGACGCGAGCATCAGCACGGTCAGCCTGATGGGCGAGGTCACGGCCGCCGGCCGCGTAACCGGCCGGGTCAGCTCCGTCATAGTCGGGTGCAGGGCCGCCGCTCCCCAGGCGCCATAGAAGACCGCCCAGCCCAGGACGACAACCGACCCGCTGCGAAACGAGCCGTGGAGCTGTTCCAGGCCGTACGACACGTCGGAGGCCAGCAGCCCGACGGTGCCCAGGGTCAGCAACTGGACGGACCTGCTCCGCGCCGTCCCCGGTACGAGCAGCCGGGCGATCATCGCCAGGACGAGCACATCGCCGAGCGGGTAGGCGATCGCGACGCTTTTCTGCAGCCACGACATACCGGGGTTGTGCACATAAGGAAGGATCAGGTAGATCCAGGACAGCAGGGCCAGCCCGACGGTCAGGGTCAGCGCATCGATCAGGCTGCGCCGGTCCCGGTCCGGCGTGCGCGACCAGATAAAAATGAGCATCCCGGCGGCATAAAGCGGATACGTCGCCAGGTAAAAAACGTCCGTGATGGACGGAAACGGAACCTTTTCCTTCATGATCTCGGTCAGGACCAGGAAGCTGATCTGGCCGGCGGCAAAGGTCAGGTTGGCGGCGGCCAGCAGCAGCCAGGGCGTCTTGCGGGCAGGCCGGTTGATGACCACCCCGGCCACGATGGCGAGACCTCCGCTCAGATCGAACAGGCCTCCCGCCTCTACCCGCAGGCCGGACCGCACGTAGTACATCGCGACGAGCAAGGCCAGCCAGATGACATAACCCGTCAGCACGTACCGCCGTGACGTCAAAGCTCCCCCAGGCTCATCGCTGCGCCGCTGCCCGTTATCGGTAGCAAAGCGCCGCTTCCGCTTCTCCGGGACGACCCCGCATACTCCGGGCCAGATCCGGCAATTAAACTGATAACCACTAATTTTATGATTTCTGACTTTAGTTTGTTATGAAATCTACAATACTCTTTATCTGCCTCTAGGTCTATTAAAGTAAAAGGTTACGGCCGCTTGCAGCTCTTATTGTCATAACCGCACCGTAAAGGCGCCTTCGATATGAAGCTCGGCGCGCGGGAAAGAATGACCAATACCGATAAACTGCGCAATACTACGGCAGGTTTTTTACTGGCGCCAATGCCTGCGCTCGATCCAGCGCGCCCACAGTCCGCGACGTGCTGGCCACGACGCGGGCGAGCCGAGGACCCTTCAGGCTCGCGCTAGTTCCGGCTGAGGCTGCCGTCCGCGGCCAGCCGGAGGAAGGCCGCGGCCCGGGAGAAGGTCTCCCCCACGGTGTGACCGGCCAGCTGGGCCTGGTAGGCCCGGTACCGGGTCATTTCCCACTCCTGCCCGCGCGCCGGAAGCGAGGCGAGTCCCGGCTCGGGCACCGGCCGCCACAGCCAGGCCGCGACGGGACCGCTGTTGCCCTCCGGCGGGTTGATGAAGTCGGCGTGATCCTCGTAATAACCCATCCGGTTCCGGACGAACCGCAGGCCACCGAAGGTCCGCTCAATCACCCGGCGCTCCGTCGCGCCGTGGCTGGCCAGGACGTTGTGGTACGCGTCCGGCTGATAACGGACGAAGGCCGCGTCGACCATGGTGACCCACCACACGGCCTCGCTGATCAGCGCGAAACCGTGCGGCTGGTGCCACCCGCTGGCGCGGAGCAGCCGGTCGGTCGTATCCCGCATCGCGGCGATGGACCAGTCCAGGGTGCCGGCCTCGGCGGGCAGGTCGCTCGCGTTCTGGCGGTTCCACGCCACCCGGCAGCGAGCGGAGCAGAACCGGGCGTGCTCACGGCGCGGCGCGAACATGGTGCCGCACTGCTCGCAATCGCGGGTATCTGTCATCACTACCGATGTTACGCGTAACGGGACCGTGCCGCAGGCCTCGGGGTGGCGGCTCGGGGTAGCGGCGACAAGCCGCCAGACCCGCTTCTGACCGGAAGCTATCGAGCACAAAACCAGTACCCCAAAGCCTGGGCTCAGACCCGTGCCCGGCGACCTGGGGCGCCGGCCCTGGCCTGGGCCCGCTGACACGAGGCCCGTAACGATCTCGGGACGCTGCGCGCCTAAGGTTGCGTCATCACGGGCGATCGCAGGAAAGGCGGCATTCGAAGTGGGCACGATCTCGCGGGCGCGGACGGCAGCTGCGGCGGCCGTCGTGCTCGGCGTGGTCGCGCTCGGGCTCGGCGCGGCCTCCGTGGTGCTGGATAGACTCACCTACCAGCCCGGGACCGGCGGAACGGCGGCCGACGCGTTCTTCACCACGGTTGGCGCGGTGCCCGCGACCGCGGTGGGGATGCTGCTCGCCGCCCGGCGGCCGCGCAATCCGATCGGGTGGATCCTGCTGGCCATCATCATCTTGGAGATCAGCCCCACCGGCCCGTACCTCATCCTGGACTACCGGACGCATCACGGGACGCTGCCCCTGGGCTGGGTGGCGGTGGTGATCGAGGAATGCTGGCCGATGTTCCTGGTCCTCGTCACGCTGCTGCTGTGGCTGTTCCCCGACGGGACGCTTCCGGCGGGGCGGTGGCACCGGCCCGCCGTGGTGGCCGCGGCCGGCTGGCTGCTGGTCGGCCTGGCCACCTCGAGCCGGGGCGTACTGATCGCCGCCGGGGGTGATGTCCGCATCCAGGCCAACGGCGACCTGGCCAACCAGGGGCCCGGAGCGCTGCGTGTCCTCAGCGTGGTGGTGATCGTCGGGACCCTGGCCAGCTGGACGGCCTGGCTGGCCATCCAGATACCGGCCTACCGGCACGCGAGCGGCGAGTACCGTCAGCAGCTCAAGTGGCTCTACAGCGGCGCGGGCATCTGGGTGGTCTCGCTGATCTTCGGCGTGTTCATCGCCGAGCTCATCGCGGGCAACGCCCCTGGCTGGAGTAATCAGGTGGTGGTCGGCGCGGTGGTGATCCTCGGCACCGCCGCCCTGCCCGTCTGCATGGGGGTGGCGGTACTGAAGTACCGGCTGTACGAGCTCAACCGCATCATCAGCCGGGTGGTCTCCTACACGCTGATCACGGCGCTGCTGGCCGGCTTGTTCGCCGGCCTGATCCTCCTGGCCACCCACGCGCTGCCGGTCAAGGGCTCGGCGGCCGTGGCCGTGGCCACGCTGGTCATCGCGGCGCTGTTCAACCCGCTGCGCAAGCGGGTGCAGCATGCCGTCGACCGCCGGTTCAACCGGGAGCGCTACGACGCCGAGGCAGTCGTGGCCGCGTTCACCGGGCGACTGCGCCAGACCATCGACCTGGACACGGTGCGAGGCGATCTTGTCGGTGTGGTCCACGAGGCGTTCCAGCCCGCCCACGTGTCGGTGTGGCTCCCCGGCACCGGGCCGAACGCCACAGTCCTAGCTCCGGCCCTTCCCGGCAATGTGCCGCAGGCGCCGGGTGGCGTGTCTTAAACTGGACCCGAAGGGGAGTAGTTCCTCGCTGGCTGATCGACATGCTGGTGCGCGATCGCACCCGGTCGTCAGGCCCCAGGCACGGGGTGAATGAGACCTTCGCCGATGAGTTCAGCTCATCTTGGCGGGGGTCCTTTTTGTACCTGCCGGGACGGGCTGAACCGGAGAGGCTCGCCCTGGTGTCTAGCTCGTTGCTGCTGGTGACGGTCTTCGCCGTGACGTTCGTCTCGGAGCTGCCAGATAAATCCTTGTTCGCTTCGCTGGTGCTGGGCACACGCTACCGGCCGGCTCACGTCTGGCTGGGCGTCGCCGCGGCCTTTGCCGTGCACGTCGCCCTGTCCGCCGGGGCGGGGGGACTGCTCACTCTGGCGCCGGATGCTGTGATCGATTTTGTCACGGCGGGGTTGTTCCTGGGCGGGGCGATCTGGATGCTGCGGTCCGCTTCTGAGGACGAAAACGAGCCCGGGCCAGATGCCGCGCGGATGGGAGCGCCGGCCCCGGGCTTCCTGCGGGTGTTCGCCACGGGCTTCACGGTCGTGTTTATCGGCGAATGGGGGGACGTTACCCAGATCACCACCGCCAATTTCGTGGCCCGCTACCACGACCCTCTGATCATCGCAATAGCCGCCCTGGCGGCACTGTGGACCGTGTCGGCGCTCGCCGTATTCGGCGGCGCCAAGCTGCTGGCGCGCGTCCCGATGCGCTGGGTTCGCCTGGCCGGCGCGGTGGCGCTCGCGAGCCTGGGAATCTACAGCCTCGTCAGGGCCATCGCCAGCCTGAGCTAAGCCGCACTTTCCCTTGACCGCCCGGTCCCATGCGACCAGGTCAGCAGGGCCGGTCAGCAGGGCCGGTCATCGGCGACGAGCCCGCCTGCGCCTGACCGCCCGCACCGTTTCCGCCCGGTCAGCCAGCCCTTTTATTCCGAACGAGCAGCGGTTCCTCCCCCCGTCACCGCCTCATGCCGGAGCCTGGGAGTCGCCACCGCAGGCACAATAAGTACTGTGCAGGTCGCGATACTGGGGCCGCTTGAGGTCCATGACGACGGCGGGGCGCCGGTGGCTGTCGCCGGCGTGCGGCTGCGCGGCCTGATCGCCCGGCTGGCGCTGGCGGGCGGGCAGGCGGTGAGCACCGGCGCGCTGGCCGAGGCCGTCTGGGACTGCGCGCTCCCCGCCGACGTGGCGAACGCGCTGCAGACCCTGGTGTCGCGGGCCCGCAGGGCCCTGGGCGGGGCGGCGGCCGTGGAGCAGTCTGCGGCCGGGTACCGGCTGGCGGTCACGCCCGACGACGTGGACGCGCTGCGCTTTGAGCGGCTCGTCGCCGCGGGGGCCGTGGCCGAGGCCCTGGCGCTGTGGCGCGGGCCGGCGCTCGCCGATGCCGGGGACTTCGCCGAGCCGTTCGCCCGCCGTCTTGAGGAGCTGCGGCTGGACGCGACGGTCACCTTCCTCACGCGCGAGCTCGACGCGGGCCGGGCCGCCGCCCGCGTCGGCGAGCTTGAGGCGCTGGCCGCGGAGCACCCGCTGCTTGAGAAGCTCACCGGGCTGCTGATGCGGGCGCTGGCCGCCACCGGACGGCAGGCGGACGCGCTCGCCGCCTACGAGGCGCTGCGGGGCCGGCTCGCCGACGAGCTCGGCATCGACCCGGGACCCCAGGTGCGGGCTGTTCACCTGCAAGTGCTGCGCGGCGAAATTGCCGGGGCCACCGCGCCCGCCGGCCGCGCCCGCACGAACCTGCGGGCGCAGCTCACCAGCTTCGTCGGCCGCACCGACGAGGTCGCCCGGGTGGGGAAGGCGCTGCAGACCTGCCGCCTCATTACCCTGGTTGGTCCCGGTGGTGCGGGTAAGACGAGGCTGGCCGCCGAGGTCGCCGCGGCGGTGCGGGACAGCGCGCCGGATGACGCGGCGGACGGGATCTGGCTCGCGGAACTCGCGTCGGTCACCGACGCCGCCGACGTGCCGCAGGCGGTGCTCGGCGCGATCGGCCTGCGGGAATCACGCCTGCTGCCTGACGGGACGCAGCGGATGACCAGCCGCGACGCGCGCACCCGGCTGCTCGAGGGTCTGGCCGATGCCCGCGCCCTGCTGGTCCTCGACAACTGCGAGCATCTCATCGACGCGTGCGCCCACCTGGCGGACGCGCTGCTCGCCCACAGCCCACGGCTGCGGATCGTGGCGACCAGCCGCGAACCGCTTGGCATCACCGGGGAGTCGCTGTTCGTCGTCCCGCCCCTTGACGAAGATCCCGCCGTGCGGCTGTTCGCCGACCGGGCGGCGGCGGTCAGCCCGGATTTCTCGCTGGACGGCGAGTCCCGCCCGCTGATCCTCGATATCGTCCGGCGGCTCGACGGCCTGCCGCTGGCGATCGAGCTCGCCGCCGCCCGGCTGCGGACGCTGCCGCTCGCCGAGATCTCTCGTCGGCTGACCGACCGGTTCCGGCTGCTCACGGGCGGCAGCCGCACGGCACTGCCGAGGCACCGCACGCTGCGTGCCGTGGTCGAGTGGAGCTGGGAGCTGCTCACCCCCGCGGAGCGGCTGCTCGCCGAGCGGTTCTCCGTCTTCCCCGCCGGGGCGACGCCCGCGGCGGCCGCCGCTGTGTGTGCGGGCCACGGGGGCGCCGGCGGGGAGCTCGCCGACGGGGAGGCCGATGAGCTGCTGTCGTCCCTGGTCGACAAGTCGCTGCTGCAGCCGCTCGGGGACGGGACGCGGCTGCGGATGCTGGAGACGATCCGTGAGTACGGCGCGGAGAAGCTGGCTGGGCGCGGCCAGGTCGGCGAACTGCGGCAGCGGCACGCCGCGCATTACACCGCGCTGATGCGCGAGGCGGCGCCCAAATTGCTGACCCGCGACCAGCTGAACTGGCTGACGCGGCTGCGGGCCGACCGCGACAACATCCTCGCCGCACTGCGCTACTGGTGCGACACCGACGACGCCGGGAACGCACTCAGCCTGGCGATCTCGCTCAGCATCGTGGCCCTGCTCCTAGGCAACGAGACGGACATGGCGGAATGGACGGGCGAGGCCCTCGCGATCTCAGGGGAGGCGGACGCGGGCCTGCGGACCGTCGCCGAGGCCCTGCACGTAATAACCAGCGCTATGGACCCGGCCGCCGACGGCACGGGAGCCGCGGCCTACCCCCGCCTCACCGAGCGGCTTGACGCCATTGACATCGAGAGGTACCCGGTCGCCGGGGTGCTGCGCCCGGTGTACGCGATGTTCGCCAAGGACGATAAGCGCCTGCGCGGGTACCTTGACCAGGCACGCGCCGCCGAAGACGAGTGGCTGAGCGCGACGGCCTGGCTGATGACCGCGGGCATGGCGGAAAACTACGGGAACTTCGACGAGATGCGCAGCGCCGCCGTCGAGGCGCTGGACCGCTTCCGCGCGCTCGGCGAACGGTGGGGCCTGTCCATGGCCCTGCGGACCATCGGCAATATCCAGGTGCTCGACTGCGACCTGGACGGCGCGGTCGCGGCGTTTACCGAGGCCAGCCACCTGCTCGCGGAAGTCGGGCACCGCGAGGACCTGTCTCAGGTCCAGCTGCGGCTGGCCGAGATCGCCGCCAGGCGGGGCGACCTGGCCAAGGCCCGTGAGCTGTCCGCGGCCGTCCGGTCGGCCGTGGAGTCGGAGGGGTCGCCCATGGACCGGGGCATCGCCGCGGCCTGGTGGGCGGCGTTCGAGGCCAGGTGGGGCGACGCCGGCGCGGCGCGCCCGCACCAGGTGGCCGCTGAGCGGCACCTCGCGCAGTTCGGTCCCGCGCACCCGGCGCGCCAGCACCTGGAGGCCATGGTGGCGGCCACGGGCGCGCGGATCGCCATGGCCGACAACGACCTGCGGACGGCCCGCGAGCAGGCCGTTCGCTCGTACCGTGCGGCGATCGCTGCGGAGGACATGTCCCTGCTCGCCCAGGCGTCGGGCACGACGGCTGAGCTCGCCCTCGCGCTCGGCCAGCCTGAGCGGGCCGCCGAATTGCTTGGTGCGGGCGCCGTCGTGCGCGGCGCCGATGACCCGACGGACCCGACGGCGCTGCAACTGGTGCCGCTTCTGCGCGCACGCCTCGGCGACGACCGGTACGAGGCTTGCTACGCGTCCGGCCGGGCCCTCGCCCGGCCGGACGCGATCGAGCGACTGGACCCGGCCGGACTCGGCTAGGTCCGCCGGATGTACCCGCGCAGCGCCAGCGGGAAGAACACCACGAGCAGCCCGGCGATCCACGCGAACGTCCAGCCGATCTGCACGGCGACCGGGCCGCCGAGCAGCAGGCCGCGCACCGCGCTGACGAGGTGCGAGAGCGGGTTGACGTTCACGAACGCCTGCAGCCAGCCGGGCATCGTCGAGGCCTGCACGAACGCGTTGCTGCCGAACGACAGCGGGAAAATGAGCAGGAACATCACGCCCTGCACCGCGCCGGCGGTGCGCACCGTCATGCCGACCCACAGCGAGACCCACGCGAACGCCAGGGCGAAGCAGATCGAGATGCCCAGGGCCGCGAGCAGCATCATCGGACTGGTGGTGATGCGGAAGCCGAGCGCGTAACCGAAGCCCACCAGGATGACGCACAGCAGCAGGTACCGGAAGAAGTCGGCGAGCACCGCCCCCACCAGCGGCACGGAGCGGGCGATCGGCAGCGATCTGAAGCGGTCGAACACCCCCTTCGCGATGTCGGCGTTCATGTTCTGCCCGATCGAGATGCTGCTCATCGCGATCGTCTGGCCGATCAGGCCGGGCAGCAGGAACTGGAGGTAGTCGTGGCGTGAACCGTGGGCGATCGCCCCGCCGAACACGAACAGGAACAGCACCAGGAAGATGATCGGCTGCAACGTGACGTCGATGAGCTGCTCGGGCGTGCGGGTGAGCTTGATCAGGTTGCGCTTGCAGAGCACGAGCGCGTGCCACAGCCGGAACTTTTTCATATTCATACCAGTGCCTTCTCGTCGTTGTCGTGGGTCCTGGTCCCGGTGAGAGAGAAGAACACCTCGTCCAGGCTCGGCAGGTGCAGCGAGAACTCGTCGACCGCGATCCCGGCGGCGCGCAGCCGCGCCACCACGTCCGGCAGCACGTCGTCGCCGTCGACCCGGACGGTCACCGTGCCGCGCCCGTCGGCTTCCGGCACGTGCCCGCTGATGCCCCGCAGCACTTCGAGGAGATCGTCATGCCGCGCCGGGTCGGCCGGGCGGACGGTCAGCCGCTGCCCGCCGAGTACCCGCTTGAGCCCGTGCGGGGTGTCGTGCGCGATCACGCGCCCGTGATCCATCACGGTGATCTCGTCGGCGAGCGCGTCGGCCTCCTCCAGGTACTGCGTGGTGAGCAGCACCGTCGAGCCGTCGCTGACCAGGCTGCGGACCACGTCCCACATGTCCTCGCGCTTGGCCGGGTCAAGGCCCGTGGTCGGTTCATCCAGGAAGATCACCTGCGGCCTGCCCACCAGCGACGCGGCGAGGTCAAGGCGCCGCCGCATGCCACCGGAGTAGTTCTTGGCCACCTTGTTAGCGGCCTCGGTCAAGTCGAACCACGCGAGCAGCTCTGCGGCCCGCTGCCGTGCGGCGCGGGTGGACAGGTCCAGGAGCTGGCCGATCATGACCAGGTTCTGCGTGCCGGTCAGGTCCTCGTCGACCGAGGCGAACTGGCCGGTCAGCCCGATGCTCGCGCGTACCTTGCCGGGCTGCGTGCGCACGTCGAACCCGTTGACCCGGGCGGTCCCCGCATCAGCGCGCAGCAGCGTGGCGAGAATGCGGACGGCGGTGGTCTTGCCCGCGCCATTCGGCCCGAGCACGGCGAGCACGCTGCCCCGGCGCACCGCGAGGTCCACTCCGGCGAGGGCCTTCGTCTCGCCGAAGGACTTGGCGAGCCCGGTGGCTTCGATCGCTAGTTCTGTCATGACACCGAGCATGCCCGCACCCGCTGACACGCCCCGCACACGCCGCTGGCACGCCCCGCACACGCCGCTGGCACAGACGTGGTCAAACTGGCCGGGCCACGCTGGCCGCGGCGTTCCGCTCGCGCAGCGCGACCGGGACCGCGGCGAGGATCAAAGCGCCGGTAAGGGCGAACGCCGCCGGGTAGCCGGTACGGACGCAGATCAGGCCGAAGACGGCCGGCCCCGCGCCGTACCCGGCGTCGTAGGCGAAGTTCCAGAGTGCGCTGGCCTTAGCCTCGGGCAGCTGCTCGATCAGCAGCGCGAACGTCGCGTTCTCGATCACCCCGAACCCGGCGCCGAACAGCACCATGCCAGCGAAGATCGCCGCGGGCGAGCCCAGCGCCATCATCGCGGCGATGCCGAGCGCCGCCACGGCGAGCGCCGGGATGAGCAGCCGGGCGTGACCGTACCGGTCGCCGTGCTTGCCGGCCTGCCAGCGGGTGAGCGTGGCGACGATCGCCTGGACGAGCAGGGCGGCCGAGGAGAGGTTGCTCGGGATCCCCTTCGCGAGCGGCAGGAACGAGTCGAGCACGCCGGCCGCGACGGTGGCGGCGGCGAAGATCAGCGGCAGCCGCAGCGCGGCGCCCGCCATCCGCCCGGAGCCGCGGGCGGCCGCCATCCGCCCGGTGCGGGCGGTACGGCGTGCCTCGCGCCCGCCGGGCAGCCAGCGGATCACCGCCAGCGGCAGCAGGCCGGCCGCGGCCGCCATCGCCGCGGCCGCGGCGGCCAGGTGGTGTCCGGCGAGCCAGATCCCGGCCGGCAGCGCGACTACGGCCGGGATGCCGCAGACGATGCCGAGCAGGCCGAGCCCTTCGCCGCGCCGTCCGGGAGGCAGCAGCTTCGCGGTGAGCGCGCCGGTGGCCACGCCGCACAAGCCGAAGCCGAACCCGCGCACCAGGCTGACGCTCACCATGACCGCCTGGGGCTCGCGTGCGAGCATGGCCAGGGCCGGCGCGCCGAGCAGCACGGCTCCGGCCGCGAGCACCACCCGGTAGCCGAACCTGCTGATCGCCGCCGCGGCCGCGGCCTCTGCCGCCACGGTGCCGAGCAGCAGGGATCCGGTGATCAGCCCGGCATCGGAGTTTCCTGCGCCGGCCGCCGCGGCCAGCATTGGCAGCACCGACAGAAGCAGGAAGAAGCTGGTCAGCGAGGTGAACTCGGCCAGGAAGGTGGCGGCCAGCGGCACGCTGAGGAGCCGGGCCGGAACCGCGGTGCCGGGCTGCGTCTGCGTCTGCGTCTGCGTCTGGGTGCTCATAGCACGCACGCTAGATCCCAGCCGGCACGCTGGTAAGGTCCGATTTCATGGCGATTGAGTGGTCCGGTTTGAGTCCGGGGCTCCTGATGCGGCTCGACCGTTCGGCTAGCCAGCCGCTGCGCGCCCAGCTGGAGGCGAGCCTGCGCGAGGCGATCAGGGGCGGCCGGCTCCGCGCCGGGGAACGGCTGCCGTCCTCGCGGGAGCTGGCCCGCGCGCTCGGCGTCTCCCGCGGCATGGTGCAGGACTGCTACGGGCAGCTGCTGGCGGAGGGATACCTGACCAGCCGCACTGGGTCCGCCACCCGGGTCGCCGGCATCAGCGGTCACCAGGCCGGGGACCAGCCCGCGGCCGGCCCGGCCATGGCCTCGCCACCCTCGGCAGGCCGCCATCCCCTGGAACCGCGGCTGATCGCGGACTTTCAACCGGCCATACCGGACCTGTCCAGCTTCCCGCGTACCGACTGGGCCTGGGCCGTCAAGCAGGCGTGCACCCAGGCCGCCGCCGCGGACCTGGGATACGGCGACCCGCGGGGCAGCCCGGTGCTGCGCGAGGTCCTCGCCGGGTACCTGCGGCGGGTACGAGCCGCCGCCGCCAGCCCGGCGCGGATGACCATCAGCACCGGCTTCGCGCAAGGAATCAACCTGGTACTGCGGGCCCTGGCCCGCGAGGGCGGCGTGACCTGCGTGGCCTTCGAAGATCCCGGCTACGGCAGCGCGCAGGCGGACGAAACACTCCGCGCGGTCCTGGCGATGGGCGTCGACGTCACCTACGTGCCGGTCGACGAGCAAGGCCTCGTGGTCAGCGAACTGGCGGCCAGCGGAGCCCAGGCCGTCGTGGTCACCCCGGCACACCAGTCCCCCACCGGCGTGGTCCTGTCCCCGGCACGGCGGCATGCCCTGACCGGCTGGGCGCGGCGCGGCGGCGGGTACGTGATCGAGGACGACTACGACTCGGAGTTCCGCTACGACAAAGAACCCGTCGGCGTGCTGCAGGGACTGGCCCCAGAGCAAGTCTTCCTGCTCGGCACGGCCAGCAAAGCACTGGCGCCCGCGGTCCGCCTCGGCTGGGTCCACGCCCCTTTGCCACTGGCCGCAGCCGTCGCCGCCGAGAAGGAGATGAGCGACCGCGGCTCCTGCACGCTAGACCAGCTCGCCCTGGCCACCCTGCTCACGACCGGCCGGTACGACCGTCACCTGCGGCGGATGCGGACTGTCTACGCCGCCCGGCGCACCGCACTGACCGACGCGTTCGCCAGACACGCCCCCCGAGTCCAGCTCACCGGGCTCGCGGCCGGATTCCACGCGGTCGCGCCGCTGCCACCCGGCGCCGACGAGACGGCAGTGATCGCCGCGGCGCGTGACCGGCGGGTCGGGCTGCACGGCATCGGCGCCTACCGCGGCAACCCTGACCCCGAGGCGCCACCGGCGCTGTTGATGGGCTTCGGCAACGTCCGCGAGCGAGCCATCGAACCCGCCATCGCCGCCGTCGCCGACCTGCTCAGCTGACCAGGACGCGTCTACCGTCCCTGGGCGTCGAGTCCGGCCGCCAGACCGAAAGACGCGAAGACCTCAGAATCCTGGAACACCGAATTCCGGCTGATGCCCTCGGCGGTGACGGTGAAGATCTGGAGTGTGTGGAGCTCGTATCCGCCACCGACGCGCCGGTAGGCGGCGAACCCGGGCTGGCCGTTGGCCGCGACCGCCTTCAGGCACCAGTCCGTTCCGGCGTGCCCGAAGACCCACTCCATGAACAGGCCGTAGTTGCCGGGGCCGGCGAACCAGTTGAGCATCGGCGGCATCTCCATGAGCACGTCCTGCGTGAGCAGCCGCTTGAGACCCTCGACGTCGGCGCGCTCGAACGCCTTCATATAGCGATCGACCCAGGCGCGCTGCTCGGCTGCGGACGGCTCGCTGAGACGTTCCTGCCGGACCCCGGCTTCCTGCACCCGGGTACGCGCCCGCTGCAGGGAACTGTTCACCGATACGACGGTAGTGCCGAGGATTTCCGCTGCCTCGGCCGCGGAGAAGCCGAGCACGTCACGCAGGATCAGCGCAGCACGCTGACGCGCCGACAGGTGCTGCAGGGCGGCGGCGAACGCCAGGCGCAGGCTGCTGCGGTCGATCACGGCTCCGGCCGGATCGCCCGCGTCCAGCAACGAGTCCGGCAAGGGCTGGAGCCAGACGGCGTTCTCGCCCCGGACGAGCGGCCCGAGCGGGTCCGACGCGGCCACCAGCCCCGACGGCAGAGGCCGGCGGCCGCGGACCGCCAAGGCGGTCAGGCAGGCGTTCGTTGCGATCCGGTAGAGCCAGGTGCGCAGTGAGCTGCGAGTCTCGTCGTACTGCGCCCGCGCCCGCCACGCCCTCAGGTACGTGTCCTGGACCAAGTCCTCCGCGTCGTGAGCCGAGCCGAGCATCCGGTAGCAGTACGCCAGCAGCTCCGCCCGGAACGGTTCGACCAGGCGATCGAAGCCTTCTACCTTCGTCGTCACGCCCACGATCCTTCTCTGCTCCTATCAAGACCGCAACAGCCGGGCCGGGAAGAACACCGTGCCCTCCCGGACGTCGAGCACGGCGGTGCAGGTCACGGTGGTGTCCACGTGAAGCCCCGCTGAAGTCGATCTCTAGTCAGGACCTACTTCTACCAGGGCTTCACGCTTCTACCAGGGGCTTCACCGCCCAGGCGCCAGCACCGGGCTGTTGTGATAGGCGGCGATCAGCCACTGGCCGTCCCGCTTCTCGAAAGCCCAGGTCGCGTTCACCTTCCCCGTGTCCGGAACCTCGGTCTCGCCGGCGAACAGGATGCCGGATTCGCTGACGACGATCGCGGCGTCCCTGCCGACGAAGCGGAGGCTGAGCTGCTTGTTGTAGGTCGAGCTGCCCTTGAGTGGCCCCTCGAAGGCCAGGGCCATGTTCTCGCGGATCACGTCCCGGCTGTCGCGGAGCGAGCCGGTCATGATGGCGGTCGCGTCCGCGGTGTAGTTGGCGACCATGCCGTCGGCGTCGCCAGCCTCCCACGCCTGGTAGGAGTCAACCAGTACGGCCCGGATGGCGGCCTCGTCTTCCGCGCGACTGTCTGACATCGGATTCTCCCTTGTGATCGGTTCGCCCGGGGGTTCCGGCGAAACTCGTCAATACATACCGGCGGTGGGGTCGGAACTCATCGCGCCCGCGGTAGCGAAGTGCTGAGGCGCGGTGATGCAGCCCCGCTCCTGGCGCAAGGCATTGCGACCGTCCCGCGACGCTGGCCGCGGTGGCCGCGGCCGGTGCCCCGCCCGAGCCGCCTGCCGGTTCCGGGGGCCGGCCGCCGGCTCCGGCTAGTCCTGCTTGAACGGCCAGAACGGCCTTACCTCCAGGATGCCGAGGCGGGCCATCGGGTGCCTGCCCGCGACCTCGATGGCCTCGTCGAGGTCGGCGCACTCAAGCACGTCGAAGCCGGCGATCTGCTCCTTCGTCTCGGCGAACGGGCCGTCTGTCACGATGGCGCGGGAGTCCCTCACCCGTACCGTGCGGGCACTGCCGGGCGGCTCCAGTTCGCTGCCGTACAGGCGAACGCCCCGCCCGTTCATCTCGGCTACCCAGGGATCGACCGGTTCGATGCGGGCGAACTCCCGGGGGTCGACCGCCGGGTCGGTGCAGACGAGCATCAGGTACTGGATCTTGCCTTTACCAGGCTCGGGCAGGGGCACGGCGGGGGCGCTGTCCGGCAGGGCGCGCACCTCGATCGACCCCAGCCAGGAGTGGGGGTGCCGGCCGGCCCACCGCACCGCCTCATCCAGGCTGGCGCACTCGAGCACGTCGTAGCCGGCCACCTGCTCCTTGGTCTCCGCGTACGGCCCGTCGGTGATGATGAGCTCGCCGTCCCGGATCTTGATCGTGGTGGCATCCGCCGTCGGCCGCACGCGGCTCCCCTGCAGGTTGACGCCGGAGCGGACCGTCTCCTCAACCCAGGACGAAAACGCGGCCCAGTTCTCGCTTTCGTCCCACTCCGCGGCCACGTCCGGGTCGGCCGTGTGGATCAGCATGTAACGCATTGCCCCTCCCCTACCGAGCACTCGACGGGACCCGTACCGACGCGGTCATCGCGTCCGCGCCGCGGGCCGGCCGCACGCGGCGCCCCGGGCGGCAGGCGCGCCCGAGGCGGAGCCGCAGGTCCCTCAGTGCGGCGGCGGCCTCGCCCGAGCGGACGTCCGCGGCCCGCTGCTCGGCGGCACTAAGGCCGTGCTCGTACTTGTATATCTGATACGACAGCGTGTAAACCATCGCTCCTCCATCCGGTGGAAGTTCTCTCGAGCCACCCTTTCGGCTCGTCCACTCGGACGACGAACGGAATCTCCGGAGATGGACACTGCTCCGCCGGACGCGCGGCAGACCCACCTGATCACGCAGCTCACTCACCGCGCATCAGGACGCTACCCGCGTGACGGGTACCGCTCGTGTCGCAGGAAACGACTAGAACTGGCCGGCCACATCCACGGCGTCGAGGATCGTCACCTCTGGCTCTCCGACGATGCCTGCTCCGCTGAGGAACTCTCCCATCCTCGGGGCACCTGCGAAGAACTTATTGAACGTATCTGCGTCCGGCCACTCATCAATTACGACCAGGTCCTTGCCGTCGGTGAGCATCCTGTGTCCTATCTGACCCAGGCTTTTACCGTACGCCGTGATGTCCTCGGCTACATTTCCGTTGGCCTTGGCCCACTCTTGAGTCTTGCCCAGGTCAGCAACCGTAAATCGAGCTATGACGAAAACGCTCACAGTAACCCTGTTCCTCCCCTTTGCGCGGCCGGCGACCAGCCGCAAATGCCCGGGCCTGACGGGCCGGGTGCTGGTCGAAGTATGCTCCCTCCGCTCATCCGGGGACAGGGTCGGCGGCATATTCCCGGATATTCCCCGCCTCCTGATGCACGCGTCCGGTATGACACCCAGAGGGGTCGACTTCATGCCCGGCGGCCGTTGTTGATTTGGCCGTTAGGTCGGTCGGCCCGCTCAGGCCGTGGGGCCACTGCCAAGCCAGCCGCGCCGTTTGAAGAGACCAACCAGGATCACGATCGCGACCAACTCGGACCCGATGCCGAGGAAGAGGAAGTAACTGAAGCCGACCTGCAGATGAGCGAGCGGCCAGGCGAAGTTCTGCCCGAAGAACCCGGTCAGGAAGCCCAGGGGCAGAAAAATGGTGGCGATCATGGCCAGTTGCTTCATAATCACGTTCAGCCGGTTGGACACCATGGACAGGTGCGTATCCATGGCGCCGCCGATCAGGTCCCGGTACCCGTCCACCATGTCGCTGATGCGGATGAGGTGGTCGTAGAGGCTGCGGAAATAGGCCGACCCCTGGTCGGTCATCCCGGGGATGGCCACCATGCCGCCGTTGAGGCTGGAGATCATGTCGCGCTGGGGCGTGACGACCTTGCGGATCAGCAAGATCTGCCGCTTCATGGCGAAAAGTGTCCCGAGCTGCTCCTCGGTCGGATTCTTCAGGATGGCACCCTCGAGATCGTCGATCGAATCGTCGAAATCGGACAGCACGGGGAAGAACGAGTCGATCAGGGTGTCCATGATCAGGTAGAAGACGCCAACCTGTGGCGCCACTACCTCCGAGGAACGATGGGTACCGATGAGGTCGCATACCGTGCCCAGCGCCGGGCAATTACCCTGGTGGAGGCTGATGATGAATTTCTCGGTGACAAAGCAGTGCACCTCGGCCACGCTCTTACCGTCGCCAGCCATGCCGAAGGTGATGATGTGGACGAAGTCTTCGTAGTCATCGATGCGGGCCCGCTGGCCGAAATGATCTGCCGCCTCGACGGCCACGGGGTGGAAGTGGAAGGTGTTAATCAGCATTCCCGTGACATCGTCGTCGGGTCCCGGGTCGTGGAGGTCGAGATCGAGCCAGAAAAATTCGCCGCCGGCCACTGCCTGCTCGATTCCCTGCCGGGTTGCGCTGCTGGTTACGCGGTGTTGCGTGAGAGTGCCCTTCATGTGAGCGATATTCCCACGCTCAGGAGGCAGATGCTCCCTGATCTGGTCTGGACGGCCCATTCGTCCCGGACTCGGCGTCTGCCACAGCATCCACGGCGGCCACCTCAGCCGGCGTGGCACCGAGGCGGCGCTCTACGTCGGCCAGCCGGTCACTGATCTCCGACAGCTGCTGACCCAGGTCCGCGTGGCCCTTCCTGAACTCTTCCTTATTGGCGTCGGTGTGCTCTTTGACGAACACCGAAGCAACGGTGGCGGTCAGCACGCCGATAAGGCCTATCCCGAGCAGCATGAGGATCACAGCCACCGCCCGGCCGCCTTCGCTGACGGGGAACCGGTCCCCGTAGCCCACGGTGGTCACCGTGACGATGGCCCACCACAAGGCGTCGGAGTAGCCGTGGATGTTGCTCCCCTTGGCATGCTCCTCGAAAAGCAGTACCAGCCAGGCCCCGAGGAAAAGGGTTGCAGCGGCGGCGATCAGAACCCGGAAGAGGCTGTGATGCCGGAGAACGGCCTCCACCCGCAGCTCCCCCTCCCGCAAGAGAAGGCTCATCTTCTCGATCCCGACCAGGTGCCAGCCCTGAAGGGGAGGCAATGCCACGGTCGCCGGCTCCACCCACCGCCGCTTGAGATAGCCGCGACGGTCGGGGGTGACAACCAGGCGCACCGCATACTCCGCCAGCAGGATGACCCAGAGCGCGAAAAGGGTGCCGACCAGGAAGATGGAAGCCGAGCCGCTGACGTCGGTCGTGACGACGGCGATACCGATGACCAGCCAGGCCATCCCCAGGAGGGCCATGGGGTACCTCGTGGCCCGCTCGATGCGGTCGACGAGATCGTGGCGCCCGCCTGACGGCTTAACCCCCGCGATGATCAGGCGCCGTCGCTCCTCCTTGCGTTCCTTCTCTTCCAGTCGCTCCCGCTCCAGCTTCTCCAGCCGCTGGATTCGCTCGATAGAAGAAGGTCCCTTCGCTGCCGTAACGTCTCCTCGATCGGTTCCTACATCGATGAAGTCCCGCGCATTGAGACGAAGATAGTAGATGGGCGTTCCTCGTGAATATGCCATGCCCAGCTTCTCGCGCACCGGGTCGGCCTCGGCTCACGCCCATTTGGGCGAGCCGATGATGGCCCGGGTCCTGAGGAGAACGCCGGTGATGGCTTCGTCGCCGGCTGTTGTGAGGTGCGACCGCTCGGCGGCCGGCAGGTTGCTGGTCAGCAGCCGCCACGCCTGGTCGGTCGTCAGGCTCAGCCGGGCCACCACCCGGGCGCCTGGCTCGTCGTGGTACTCCCATCCGGCCGCGGTGGCGACAAGCTGCCAGGTCCGGGTGACCGGGCCCGAGATGGCGATCGTCACGGTGTCGCCGGGCTCGGCGGAGCACCGCTCAAGGCGGTAGGGGTAGGCCCAGCGCAGCCCGTCGAGCACCGGGCCGGCCAGGTCGGGGCGCAGGTCACTGGGGCGGCCGAGCGCCTGCAGCAGCTGCTGACGGTGAATCCACTGTTCCGAGACCTCGCGGGCCTGGTCGAGCCAGACCGGGACCGGGCTGGTGCCCGCCCACGACACCTGGGCGGTGCGGGCCTGCGGATCCTGGCGGCCGAGCATCTCGGCCACCCGGGGACCGGTCCAGTCGAGGAGCTCGGTCACCAGGCGAGGGCTGATCCTGCGGGCGGCACGGACCCATTCCGCCTGCGTGTCATCCAGCCAGGCCACGAAGCCCGCCTCGCCGAGCCCGTCCGGGGACGGCGTGCCGTGGTAGCCGTCACGCTGCCGGGACAGCAGGCCGAGGTCGTCGCCGAGCAGGTGGCAGCACAGCCCGAGGACCGTCCAGCCCGGGCACGGCGAAGGCCGCTGCCAGTCGCCGGGCTCCAGCGTGCCGAGCAGCTCACTCAACCGGGCTCGCTCCACGCCGAACAGCCCGCCGAGATCACCGGGAGGCTGTGCGGGCGGCCCTGCTCCGCTCACCGGGTCGCCCGCCGCGTGGCCGGGGGCCGGGCAGGGGGCCGCACCGCGGCGGGCCGGCCCATCAGTGGCTCGTGAGGGTCAGCCGCGGGGCGCCGCTCCCGGCGCGGAGCTCGACCGTGCCGCCGACCGGGAACGTGAGGATCGGGGTGGTGTGCCCGAAGTCGACGTTGGCGATGACCGGCAGGCCGGCCAGCCCGGGCTTGGACGCCACGATCTGGGTCAGCAGATCACGGGTCATCCCGGTGGCCTTCTGGAACCGGCCTATCACCAGGCCGCGGACCCCCGCGAAAGCCGGCTGCTGGAGCAGGGACACCAGATCCCGGTCGAAGTCCCACGGCCGCACCTGGGCGTCATCCTCGGCGAAGACCACCGAGCCTGCCAGCGGCGGCATGAACGGCGTGCCCTGAAGCAGGTTCAAGGTGCACAGGTTGCCGCCCACGATGATCCCGTCCGTTTCGCCCTCCTGGAGCACCCACCAGCCCGTGGGCTGCTCCAGGTGCCGTTCCGCCTGGTCGATGAACCAGGCATCATCGCTCCACTGTGGTGACGGGGTCAGCGTGATCGGCCCGTCCTCCATCACGCAGGCGCGGAACCCGGTCTCGGTGTATCCGAAGTGGTGCTTCATCCCGAAGCTGGAGTAGTGCGGGCCTGAGTAGCCGACCAGGCCGGCCCGGGCATACAGCGCGTTGGACAAGACGGTGATGTCGGAGAACCCGCACAGCACCTTCGGGTGCGCCGCGACCAGCGCGTAGTCGATCCCGGTCAGCAGCTGGTTGGCGTTGAAACCGCCGATCACCGTCAGGATCCCGTCGACGTCCGGGTCAGCGAACGCCGCGTGCAGGTCCGCCAGCCGCGCCGCCACTGGGGATGAGGAGAAGTCATCGCATTCGCCGACATTTTCCCCGAAGGAGACGTTCAGGCCGAGCGCCGCCAGCTTCCGGTCCGCCTCAGCCCGCACCCCGGGCCCGATGATCGCCAGCGACCGCGACGGCGCGATCACCCGCACCGACGAACCCGGGCGCAGTTTCGGCGGCACAACGGGCACCGGCCCATCCTGACCGTTCCCGCCAGGGTCCGCAACCGCATTACCGGCACCATCGCCTAACTCCGGCAGCGCACGTGCCCGCCATTCGGCCTGGCGCCGCGGATCATGGCCATCAATAATGACAGCGAGCAGTGACAGCGGCACCTTGACCACCCCCGGCCCTGACAACCAGAGTGTTCCCGCGAGGGTAGGGAAGGCCAAGCCCGCCGCGCAATCCAGCCGCCGCCGTTGCCCGCGATCTACAGGAAAGAGGCATCCGCCATGTCCGAGTCCACCACGACCGGCGTCACGTCACAGCTGGCCGACGGGACCGCCGCGGGCAGCTGGGTGCTCGACCCGGCGCAGTCGCGCGCCGAATTCCGCGTCAAGCACTTCTGGGGCGCCATCACCGTGCGCGGCACCCTGGAGCACATGACCGGCGAGGCCACCGTAAGCCCCGATGGCACGGTGACGGGACGGATCAGTTTCGACGCCAGCTCGCTCAGCACCAAGAATAAGCAGCGTGACAAGCACCTGCGCTCCGCAGACTTCTTCCACGTGGACAAGCACCCGCAGGCCGTCCTGACCGTGACCTCGGCCCGCGCGGCAGGCCCGGCCGAGCTGCAGTGCCAGGGAACCTTCGAGGCGGCCGGTCATCTCAGGCCGGTCACCTTCACCGCGCACATCCAGGAGGCGACCGCGCAGGCCGCGATCCTCACCGCCGAACTCGAGCTCGACCGCACCGAGTTCAACATGACCTGGAGCCCGCTGCATATCGCGTCGATGACGGCACACGGCACCGTGACAGCGCGATTCGTCCGCGCATGAGCACCGGCAATCTGCGCCGGCCAGCCCCTTTTTGTACCTGCGAAGGAGCGGACACGGTCCTCGACGTGTCATCGCAGGCCGAGGTCGGCGAGCCATTCGATGATGGCCGCCACCGCTTCTCGGCGCTTTGGTGAGCAGCAGTGCCCGGCGTTCGGGATGAGCCGGGCGGTGCAGTTCCGTCGGCCGTCGAAGACCAGCGTGTCCTGCTGAGGGACGTGGACGTCGTCCGCGCCGTTGATGGCCAGCATGGGCGCGTTGATGTCCTGGTCGAGCAGGTCGTGCAGGGACATGGCCGCAAGCCGTTCGCTGAGGTCGTCGAGGCTGGGGACCTGGTCGTAGCCGAGCGCGTTGCCGACGATGCCGGCCATGCCGTAGGCCCAGGTGCGGTCGGGTGAGAAGGCCTGGTCGACGGGGCCTCCTAGCGAGACGGCGCCGTCAACGATGCCGCTGAGTCCGCTGTATGACGCGAAGTAGGCGCCGAAGGAGAATCCGACGTGTACGACCAGCCCGTCGGTCATGCTGCGTGCGGTCTGGACGAGACCGTCGATGACCATCGCGGCGGGTCGGCCGAGATGCACCTGCGACTCCCCGGTTCCGGGGAGGTCGAAGGCGATCACCCGGACGGGGAGGTCCCGCACGAACATCATGATCATGTTGTGCAGGTCCATCTTCCAGCTGTCCACACCGCCGCTGAACAGCATGACCGGCGAGTGCTCGGGCAGGTCGTACGGGGCGAGGATGTGAATCGGAACGGTGGTCGCTTCCCCGTCGTAGGGCAAGGTCAGTTCTCGCCGTTCGAACGCGGCCGAGAACTCCGGCGCGGCTAGCTGGTATTGCTCTAGCTGCTTGGCCAGCGCGATGCGCTTGGGCTGGTCGGCCAGGGTCGGGAAATGCGCCCACCCGTACGCCTGAGCAGCCAGCAGGTGTTTTCCCTCCTTGTCATATCGCGCCGCGAGCCGTGACCACTCGTGCACCCAGCCGCCTGGCGCGTCCGGCCACATGTCCGTCGTCGCGGAGCGCACTGCCTGCGCATCTGCTTCGGGGATGCCTTGGGTCAGCATCTGCTGGAACCGTTCCGCGAACAGCGGTTCGGGCTCCTGGGGCCACTCGTAAGACATCATTCACTCCTTCTGCCCGGGGTAGTTCAGCTTCACGGTTGTTCGAAAATGTGTCGGCGGGGCCGCTCGAGCCCGCCGCCTGGGGGCGGCAGCGCCGCTTACGCCGGAGCGCTCGATGCCAGCCGCGGCAGGGATTGAACGCGGCAACCTGCTAGGGGTGGGTGACCTCGCGCGCCGTGCGGTAGGCGAGGTTCTCGTAGTCGCGCACCGCGCCGATCAGACCGTCCCGCTCGGTCAGCACCTCGACGTACGAGGGCTCGAAGACAGCTCCGGTCGAGGTGAGGGTGCCATCGAACGTGCACTCGACGATCACGGTGTGAGGGTCCTCGGTGTGGTGCACGATCGCATGCTTGACTCCGGAGAACGACACCGGAGCCCGCCCGAACCCTTCTGCGAGATGCCGCCGGATCGCCTCCCGGCCTTCAATGACCGGCGCGCCGTCCCGGAACGGGAAGGCGTGCGTCGCATCCGTGCAGTACAGGTCCGCCATCGTGTCGACCTCCTTGGCCACGCACGCGTCGGCCCACGCCCAGAACAGTTCGGTGACATTCATCGAAACTCCTTATGGTAATCGCCTGTTGAGTGAACGGTAGCACCATTCGCTCAACGTTGCTAGAGTGAAAGTATGCCGAAAAGTACTGGCGTCCGAGCAGCGCAGCGCGCTGCGACGATCAGCCGAATCCTCGCTGCCGCGCGGGAGGAGTTCGCCAGGCACGGATCCGCGGCCACCGTCCGCTCGATCGCTCGCCGTGCTCACGTCGACCCGTCGCTGGTTCTGCAGTACTTCACTTCCAAAGATGCGTTGTTCATAGCGGCGACAGCAGTGTCGGAGGGCGAGAGCGAGCAGCATCTGCGCGATGTACTCGCGGCGAAGCTCGACGAGCCGCCCCCGGAAACGATGGCGCTGTTCCGCTCGATGCTGACCAACCCGACGGCAGCCGAGGCGGTGCGAGAGTTTCTCAACGAGCGCGTCGCTAACCTCGCCCGCGACGACACCCGACCTGATGCGGAGCTAACGGCCGCCCTCACCGTCAGTACCTTCCTCGGGCTCACGGTGGCCCGGCATTTCCTGCACCTGGACGCCTTCGAACACGCCACCAGGCAGGACGTCGAGCGCGTGGCCAGCCAGTGGCTCAACCTCCCGGCCACGCCAGAGGACTTAGCCGAGACGACAGCAGCAGGTAGTCCAACTTCCAGCATCCGCCAGGAGCGGAGGCCCGCTCCTTCATCGCATCACGTAGGTCTTGACCTGCGCGAAGACGGCCATGTTCCGCGTCCGCCCACAGGTT
>Ga0302326_10007993_pt1 | contig 23410 bp, 13 predicted proteins | sample Palsa_T0_3_FD_202264 | JGI IMG/M metagenome (GOLD analysis project Ga0302326, IMG submission 202264) | Peat permafrost microbial communities from Stordalen Mire near Abisko, Sweden - Palsa_T0_3 | ecosystem: Environmental > Terrestrial > Soil > Palsa > Peat permafrost | place: Sweden: Abisko... | reverse complement strand
TGGTGACGACCGCTCTGCGCTCAGCCCGTGCCACGGCCAGGACCTCGGGATCTGAGAGTGCCGCCCAGCCTGGGTGTTCTGCTACCGCCAGGACGTCGTGCCCGCGTTCGCGGAGCTCGCGCGCGATGGCGGGGACAGCATCTCATCCAGCAGCAGCCTCACTGCCTGACGGCATCCTGGCCAGCGGACCAGGCTGTGTGTGCCTCGGCTACTTGCTGCTCATTGGCCTCGACCCACTGATCGATCTCGTCCCGGTAGGCGCCGTAGTAGCTGATGGCGGCCTGTACGAGGCCGAGCGGCAGCTCAAGATAGCGTGCCGTCTCGGCGGCGTCACCGTCGTTATCTCGTACGGCCGCGATGATCTCCCACACGTCCTTGCCGGTTCCTGTCAACCTGGCTCGCCGGCCTGCTGGTCCGTCAGCAAACCGGATGAGCGGATGCTCATCCATCCTCAGCCCCTCTTCCACGTAACGCTGGGCCAGGGTGCGGGGGGCCAGGTGCATGCGCTGCGCGTGCCTGCCAAGGCGCGAGATCGTGGCATCGTTCAGACGGAGGCTTAGCGGATGACTCATGTAGTACATCGTAACACGGTGCGCTACGACAGCTGAAGGCCAGTTCTTCGGCTGCTGGCGCCTGCGCACTCCAGCCGCCATTAACTACAGGCCGGTTGATCAGGCGGTCCATGATCGCCATATGGCGATCAAACAACTGCTATCCGAGCCAGTGACAAATCAAGTGACCACGCTCCCAGTCCGCGGTAGACGCAGCCACCCGGCCAGACGAGACCATCTGCCTGACGTGCCATGACACGACTCGGCTGGACGCCGCCGGACGGAATCGGCATGCATGGTAACGAGAAGGTCTACGGTTCGATTTCGTAACGAGGCTCACAGCTCACAGAGGTTATTCGAAAAAGATTCGCGTACACCGTTAGCCTGCTGGTGGAGCCTAACGGCTTTCGGCAGGGACAGTGACCGCTCAGTCGCACCGCACCCGCAAGATCCCCGGGCCCCTGTCGTAGCCAGGGAACAGAGCGTCGGCACCGGACTGGCCCGCACGGCAGAGGCCGCTTCCCTGGACAGCGTAGGCATCGGCGAAAAGTACGCGTTCCAGCTGGCCGCATTGACCGACACAGACCTGCGCCGCATGGCTGAGCTCGTGCGACGCTACGCCGACCGGCACCTGGCCGGGACCGACGCTTCCCTAATCGCGGCATGCGAACGGCTGGCGATCGTTACGGTCGCCACCGTCAACCTCCGCGACTTCGCCAATGTGCGCCCCCGTCACGTCGCTGCGCTAGCAATAGTCTCTTAGGACCCTACGGCGCAACGACGTAGCTTCCGGCCTGATCGCTACCGAGGACAATCAGACGGCAGCAGGCGAGCGCAACAACGCTGACCTGCCTCACTGGCAGGGACACGAAGCGACCGCACATGGTTGATATGCCTGTGATCGTGAGGCACCAGGATCGAGGCGCGCTGCGCCTCGATCATAGTCCAGAGGGCCTGGCCGTAGTTCCGCAGGAATGACGACGCAGCGTTGCCATGCGTCCTGGGTAAAACCAGATAGCCAAGTATTAGCGCCCGGCCTCTGCCGCAGCCGTGTGGGCGGTCGCCCCCAGGTCATTCCCTGCTGCGGCGGTATCTACCGAGACCCGCAAATGGGGACTACTATTCGTTCGTGAACGCGCGCAGTCGGTTGCGCATAGACGAGACCCTGGGCGAGGCGGTAGCACTTCGCAGGGAGATCGAGACTTGGCGTTCCAGCTGGGAAGAAATCGACGCGATGGGCGTGCACCTCACCCAGCTCGATCTGCTTTACGCCGTAGTACTTGGCCTCGTCGATGAGATCGCCAGAAGAATCGGCACTATCGATCCTGGGACGAGGATCGGTGACGTATACGAAGAATGTCGGCGCGAAGACGTTCGCTTGCTTCACGCGCGGCGGCTGTGGCGGTGGTATGCCGACAAGCTCGACCAGCGAGCTGGGCCGCCGGACGATCCCCTGGTGCAGACGCTGCGCGGGGCCGATGAGGTGCTGTGGAGCTGCTGGAAGACCGCGTTCACGATGCTGGGCGAGGCCGTGCCGCCTGCTCCCATCCCCTATGTGGCGCCGCTTTATTCAGCGATTGCCACGCCCCGGACGGACCCGCCACCGGAGCTACGACCCGGCGCGGATGACCTGCTGCGCAAGCACATCGAGCAGCTACCGGTAGCCGCTATCGGATTGCCGCCTGTTTGCTGTCGGCGGCCATGGTGGATCATCCTCACGGCGCACGAGGCAGGCCATCATGTGCAGTTCGAAGCGGCCCGGTCCCATCTCGAGGAACTCACCCAGGAGCGTGTCGTCGCCGCTGCGTATAGCTCCGGACACGATGCCCAGCTCGCCGAGGCCTGGCGGCCATGGTGCCGGGAGCTATTCGCCGATGCGTGCTCGGTACTGCTCGTTGGTCCCGCCGCTGTCTGGGCCGTCGCCGAGCTTGAGATGCGCCCCATGGCGGGATTGCGGAAAAGCCCGTCGGTCAGCTACCCGCCGCCGCTGGTCCGCCTATCCGTTCTCCGCGCGGTGGCCAGCGCAGCGGGCATCGGGGTAAAGCAGCCAGCCACCGGGGAACTGGTGGCAGCTGAGGCTGTCGAGGATGACGATCGCGTCGGCCGGCTTCTTGCCTGCGTCCCGGACGTCGCCGCCGCGCTGACCGCACTCGATCCGGCCCCCGGCATCGCGCTGGGTTCGCTGGGAAAAACGACAGCTGAGGCCTACGGCGACGACGGCAGCGTGGTCTCATGGCAATCCGAGCTGCTCGGCACCGCCGAACCGCTCCCTCAGCAAACGCTCGACGCCGCTCGCTTCTGCGTTGCCGCCGGTGTCGAAGCCTGGGAGCGATCCGGCGGCCAAGCCGGGCCGGAACGGCTGGCCTTGCGCTTGCGGACCATCCTTCCGCTGTGCCAGGAGCCTGGCACCCGCGCTGCGGGGGTGACGCATGACGCCGAAGATGTGATGCGGCAGTTCGTGGCTGACCTGTATCAGGACGAGGCCGGGGGGGTCCGTTAGATATGCGAGCGTTCCTAGATCTGGAATCCCGCGATGGAGGACATTTCCTTTGTGTCCGCCTGCCGGGCGGTGAGAAATGGCAGCGGGCGGTGCGCTGGGCAGGCGGCGGGCGCTTGCTTGTCTGCCAGGACGACGCGATCAGCGACGAGGACGCTGCCGCGATTTCCGCACGCGTCGAGCAGGGCAGCGCGGCTGTGCAGGAACTGGCCCGCTACGGCGGGCTACTGTTTGAGGCCGCCTTCGGCGAGGAGACGTGGAGAGAGCTGGTCGAGCGATCGGCAGGTGAGCCTTACCTCGAACTGGCGATCAAGGGGGATGACGGCCAGCAGCCTGGCTCTGCGGGCGCGATCCAGGCGCTGCACTGGGAGGGACTCCATGACGGCGTCACATTCGTTGCCGCCAGGGGCACAGTGACGAAATCGGGTAGAGGCCTGTCGGTGGGCATCGTGCGGCTTGTCCCTCCTGCCAGCGACCGGGCCGAGCAGGCGACGCTCGACCCGATTCAGCGCATACCCCGCGTGCTGTTTGCGGTTGGCAGCCGACTCACGGACCCGAAGGTCAGGCCGGGGGCCGAATTTATGGGCATCATCCGCCACCTGGAACGGGACGGCGGCTCGATCCAGCCCCGAGTTCTTCAATCTGCGTCGCTTTCGTCGCTCACCCGGGAACTGGCCCGTTTTCAGCCGGATGTGCTTCACCTCATCGGGCACGGCCGGTGGTTTCCGGTCGCGCGCTGCCTGAAGCTGCAGCTGCAGCCTGACGCCTCAGCCGCACCAGGCGACGAATACGTCACGGCGGGAGAGGTGCTCGGTGCGTTCCGCGAGGCGGACTACGTGCCAAGAGTGGTCGTGCTGTCGGCCTGCCAGACCGCGTCGGCCCCACCCGGCAGCAGCGCTGACCCGGCAGGTCCCGCCGACCCGATCAACGCCCTGCCGTTCGCAGCGCAGCTCGTGGCGAACGGCGTCCCCGTCGTCGTCGCCATGGCAGGCGACATCGCTGACACCGCGTGCCGGGTGTTCACCCGCGCGCTGACGGCCGCGATTGGGCAGGGCTCCCCCCTTGTCCGGGCTGTCATCCAGGGTCGCAGAGCCGCCTTCTATGAGCGACCCGACCCAGAGTCGATCGACTGGAGCATGCCGGTCCTGTTCCTCGCTGAGGGCACTCCCAGTGAGACATGCCTGGTGGATATCACCGCGACGACGGCGGCCAAGAAGCGCGCCCACGTGCTTGACCTCGCCTACGATCCCGTTTTCTGCGGGCGGGGCGAGTTCATCGAGGCATTCGATCGTCTTCTCGACGACTCCGACGCGCTGAATGTCCTGGTGGCGCACACGGCCGATCCCAAGCAAAGTTATGGAGGGATGCGCCTTCTCCGCGAACTAGGCGCCCGAGCGGTGCGTTCGGGCCGAATCCCGGTGCTGCTCGGCCCCTTCGACAAGGGGCCGCCTACTGACCGAGATGGTCTGGCCGAGGAGTTTGAAGCGCATCTCCAGGACATGCGCGCCAACCTCGGACTTCCCGTTAAGCCGGCCCGTACTGTCGCTGTGGCCGCCGCCGCGAAAACCAGGCCGCAAGACCTTGCCGCGGCAATGCGTGCCGATCTTGATGAACTCGAGCGAGATCTCCCGGATACCGATCCCGTTCGGGAAAGTCCGCACCCGCGAGCTGTCCTGCTGTGCCATCGCGTCGACCTCTGGCTCGATGCTTTCGATGACCTGCTGGACATGCTTAAGCCGCAGGGCCTCGGGCCGGGTGAGCATCCTGTTCCCGTGGTCATGACCGGCGCCGGCGGCGCCGAGCAGGGAAGCCAGCTTGAGGAGGCGCGGCTGAAACACCGCGGAGCTGCCTGGATCAGGTTTGAGCCGCTCGGCCGGTTCCGTTGCGACGACAGCGACCCGGAGGACATCCTCGCCTACCAATGGTGGCTGCTGAATCCGCCGCTAGACAGGAAGGTTTACGCTCCTAAGCGGGGCAGCACCCTCGGATGGCAAGCCCTGTTGCGGTTGTTCATGCAAGACAAAGCGCTTTATGACGAGAAGGCGCTGTTCGCCTTCGCGACAACCTCCGTCGACTATTTCACCGCCGACACAGACAACGACGTGCTGGCCGGCTTCGCCCAGGCAGCTCCGTGAGCGCCGGGCTGCTGGAGGAGCTGGCTCGCGCGACCCGCGCCCAGCGATCAGCCACAATCGACGATCTCGGCAGCAAGCCCACGCTGTGGCTAGCGGTGGCGCCACTGTGGACGAGGAGCGTGGCCGAGGCCACGGGCTTCCCCGTTGCGTCAGTCACCAAGTTTGTCAGCGACGCGCGTGACGTCGGCTGGTGCGAGAGTCGCGGGTCACGTCAGCGCAAGGGGTCGGGCGACCTGCAGTTCTGGATTCCTGATGAGGCACGGCGCGAGGTCCTTGACATCCTGAGCCAACGCGATGGCATACGCCTGCTCCGGCAAGAAGCCAGGGCGATCGCCGAGCGCGTGGCCAGCACACAGACCTCACTGCCCGACACGTTGCGGGACTGGGCTGAGCTGATGAGTCAGGATGCGCCCGAGAAGGCCCTGGTTGATCGGGTACGGGACGCCGTCGAAGCCGACGACCTCAGTCATGCCCAGCAGCTGGTAGTAGCAGGAGAGGCTCTAGCGCCGCTGCTCGCCGGGGTTGGTGAGCTGGCCGTCGATCGGTCGCGGCGGCTCATGAACCTAGGCGCGCGCCGTCGCCAGGACGGGCGCGCACTCGGCCGGTACCTGGACCGCCAATCACTTTCCGGTGCCGTGAGCAGCCTGCTCAATCCGGATCCGGATGCCAGCCAGTGGGCCCTCCACCTGCGGGGGGTTGGCGGCATCGGCAAGACAATGCTCGTCCGCTATTTGGCCTCCGGTCGCTACGCCGCTGAGCGAGGTTCGAGCGTCCTTCCGATCGCGCGCGCTGACTTCGATCACATCAGCGCTGATTACCCGGTCCGCCGGCCGGTACAGCTCCTCCTCGAGCTTGCCGACGAGCTCACGCTGCACACTGCGGCGATCACCGGAGCCGATCGCGCGCTCTCGTCATTCCGTGCCACTGTCGTCAGCGCGCACGAGGCGCTCAGCAGTCTTCGCGAGGAGAGCGTCCCGCCCCTCGAGCACCCCCTGGTGCTGCGCGCGATCGATGACTTCGCGCAGGCCGTCGATCGTCTCCCCGGGGTGGTGCTGCTCATCCTAGACACGTGCGAGGAGCTCGCCAAGGCTGACGCCGGCAACCCCGCGGCGCCTGCCGTCCAGGCCACGCTCAGCATCCTCGAGCGCGTCCACGGTCAGGCGAAGTCGACGCGGGTACTGTTCGCAGGCCGACGGCCGTTGCCCTCGCGTTCATATCTTGCCGTGCGGGACGTCGCCGGGTTCACGGTTGCCGAGGCCCGGAGCTACCTGACGACCTTCTCGGCCAGGCCCCTGGCCCGTGACCTTGAGGATGCCTTGATCCGTCTGTCCCCGGCCGTGGATATGCACGTGCCACCGCCAGGGGAGCTGCCCGAACGTGTGAATCCCTTTGATCTGGCCTTGTATCTGTCGTGGGCCGAGGAAGACCCTGGCCTCGATGTCCGGCGCATCGAGACGGCAGGACGCGACGCCTACGTCGAGGGGCGGATTGTCGATCGCCTCAGCGACCCTGTGATCCTCAAGGCGCTGCCGGTCGTGGCTCTCCTGGGCCGGAGCCGGGTTAGTACCCTCGCATCGCTAGTGGACGAGGACACCCTCTCAGCCGATGTACTTGGCGCCCGCTTCGCTGAGCAGGAGTGGATCGATGCTGACAACGACCCGCCGAACCGGCTGACCGTGAAGCCAGGCCTCACCCGGGGCCTGCGGCACTATTTCAGCGCCCCAGCGCGCCAAGCCGCGTTCACCGCCACCGCCAACCGGCTGGCCACGTCTCTCCGTCGCGCAGTGACCAACCAGCCGCTGGCCGACATCGACGTTGACGAGTTGCTGGCGGCACTGCGGTTGTCACAGCCGGCGGAAGCCGCAGAGCTGTGGGAGGACATTACCCGGCGGGTAGAGGCGCCACCGGGGCGCTGGGGCTGGCTCCTCAACGTGGCCCGCCGGGTTCTCGGCGAATTCGAAGAGGACCAGTGGCCGACGGCCGAGGCTCTCCGGGCCACGGTCATGGCCTCGTATGTTGCCGCCAGGCGCCGGGCCGACCCGTCATTCGACCCACACAGCATGTGGACCGAAGTGCGCGTTTGGGCGGACCGTCATCCGAACCAGACCGCGAGACAGATCCTTCGGGCGCGTGCCGCACTGGGCTCGCTGCCGGATGCAGCTGACGATGGATCGGTGTGGGCGGACCTGCAATCAGTGCCCCCGAACGCGGCGCTGGCGGCGGCCGCCGTTGACGCTGCGCATTGCCTCCTCGAAGACGGGGCTCGCGACCGGGTGGCGCGCCTCCTCGACCAGGGCCACCACCTGCGCGCCGCACTCGACGGGGAGGCCGGGCGCCGGGTGCAGGCGTGGGCCCTCGTCGTGCTGGGCCGGCTGCGGGCCGACGAGAACAGGCACGAAGCACTGCGGGCCATGACCGATGCTGAGGCCGCCGCAGCGGCGGCCGGCGCGGAGCCGGCCTGGGCAGATTGGGTGCCCCCCGAAGACCTCCTGGCCCGCGTACGGATCGAGCGCGGGCTCCTCGCCCTGGTCGATTCTTCGGCGATAGCGACCCTGCCGCGCAGTGCCTGGGTGAGCTACGCCGAAGCCAATCTCAACGGCATCGACGGGGAACGACTCGCGTCGCTTTGTCTCCAGCTGCATCTCGCCGGCGGACCAGCCGAACAGACCGAGATCGAGCGCTGGGAGCGGCTTGACAGTTACGAGCCGGCCCGGGCTCCCAGCTGCTCGGCCCACGACCTGGTACCGCCGCTCTGCGTGACGCTGGCCGAGGCGCAGCTTGCCGCAGGGCGGCCCGAGCGCGCGCTTGCCCTCATCCAGCGACGGCGGACCGAGGCGCTGAGCCAGCGCCACGAGCACGCCGACGACCGCACCCTCCGGCTCCTCGACGCCGAAACCGTCCGGCTCATCCGGCGGCTTCGGCTCGACGACCAGCGTGCCACGCTCGTACGCCTATCCGACCCCAGCTATACCGATCCGTCACTCCTGGATCTCCAGAACGCCGCCCGCCGGGCTATGGCCGTCGTCCATGGCGAACCGCCGAAGCAAGTAGGACCCGAAGTCTGGTCACATCCAGCCGGGTGGCACGCATGGTGGCAGTGCCAGCTAGTTCCGCCGCCCGAATTTCCCATTGCCCGTTGGGTCGATGAGCCCGGTGAACCCGACGTGGCGGAGCTGGCCGACATCGAACTCGATCTAGAGGAAGTGCGCCAGCTCGGTCATCCCGCGTTTGCCGAGCTACAAGGGGCACTGGGGAACTGGCTCACCCGGACGCAGCCAGAGACCCTGCCGGTCCGTTCGGCCGACCCATTCCGAGAGGTACGCGCCGGACTCCGGCGTGACACCCTGGCCGGGCGCCCCTACCGTGCCCGTCCCGGAGTCCCGGGACGGCGCCTGGGCGAGGTGGCGTTCGAAGAGGCAGAACTGCTGGCGTTGCGACTTCCGTCTGCCGCCGCCCGGCTGTTCCAGTACGCCGCCGAAAGGTACGCCCAGGCCGGCGACGCCGTCGGGCAGATGATGGCGGCAGCGTCCCGCGCCGCAATCGCGACCGGTGGTGAGGAGCAGGCAAGCTTTGAGGCCGCATGGGACGGCCTGCGCCGCGAGCATCCCGAGGTCGCTGCGACGTTGACCAGACCGGCAGCGGTCGCCGGGCCGTGGCGCTACTGGGCCGCGCTCAAGCGGCAGCTCCTCTACCCCCCATCCTCTCTATCCTATGGCCCCCCCGTTCCGGCCGCCCTACCGTCCGTGCCGGCCGCCGCTACTCCCGCCAAGGACCGGGGATGGATAGCAACGGTGCTCCGATTGCTCTGGTTGGCGCTGGTAGTAATTCCATGTGTGACGGTCGCCGTCGTGATAGTAGACCAGGGCGTGTCGTCTTTGTCCGCAAGGGCCTCCGGCGCCAGCCAGAGTTCGGGTTCGGTCGACGGCTTCTGGATAGCCCTTCTGGCTGCGCTGGTGGTTATCCTGCTCGCGGCGATCCCATACTTGATCACCTGGTTCGTGAGGATCTGCCGCCTCGCCGACGGGCGAGGTCTCCGCACGGTTCGCCCGCAGAGCCTGCGCCTGACGGCGACCGTCCGCGCTGACCCGGGACAGACTGGTCAGCTGCGCTTGCTGGCCGAGCTCGGACCCCTTCGGGAAGCGCCCACCTGGCAGCGGCCGCGGCTCGCACGGGCCTTGCCTGCCGTTCACCTGATCCGGACTCTGCGCAGCAAAGCACCGGCCGGCTACGTTGGCGAGTTTCCTCCCGACCCCGCACAACCTGTTCAGGTCAGCTGGACAAAGCCGCCGAAAGCGAGCGGCCGATGGTGGCGCAAAGGAGCTGGCGCAGTACGCGGCGACATCGAGCTCCCGTCCAGTCAGGTGCCCAGGCCCTGGGAGCGGAATCTGGCCGCAAGCCTCGGGCCAGGAACGGCAGGCCGCATTGAGTGGGTCCGCCGGCTGAACACCTTCGCTGACCCCTATACCGTCAACGGCGCGACCGGGGTGACGGTCGATGCGCCGACGGCCTGGCGGACTGACCTTGACCGGTACTACGACCTGAGCGTGAGATCGCCGGGCACCGAGGACCTGCCGCTTCGCCTCCGTCACGCCGTAGGAAGAGCTCTCGCGACATCGGCAGGCCCGCGGCTCGATGTGAGCGGTGAGGCGACCGCAATTTCGAGCGCGAACCAGTTGCTCGACGCGGAGCACCTGGTCCGTGAGAGACCGGCACTCGTGGTACTCCAGGCCGAGCCGACCGACGAACTAGTCGACCTCAGTTTGCAAGACGACTTGCCGGAACGGCTGGCCCTCGCTGCGGATCTGATCGAGGCCGGCGTACCTGCGGTGCTCGTGTTGCCTGCCCTCCCGATCGATCTGGCCCGCACGGCGATGGAGACGACCGCCGCATACGCCGCATCCCCTCAGATTGAGGATGCCCGGTTGCTACGGGCACAGCTCAGGCGAGCACTCAATCCCCATGTCGAGCCGGCTGTTCTCGATGACCTTGTGCTCTTCGTCAACTCCGGGAGAGACCAATGAACGACGGTGCCGTCGGCCGATTGTGGAAGCGGATAAGGCAGCAGGTCGACGCCGAGGCTGACCACCTGCACCAGGTGTTCTTCCCGCAGGACGACGGCGTGACCATGAGGCCGAACGACAGCTACCTCCGCATTTGGCTGAGCGAACTGTTCCTGGCGAAGCAGATGTCATGGGGCGTCGAGCGTTCCCCCGCTGTTCAGGCCTCAGTGCGGTTGCTATTTGGAGGCCTCAGCCAGCAGACGTTCGCCACGCTCGTCCAGCCCCCCGTCACCGCCGGGCACGGAGTTTTCGAGGACTATCAGCTGACCGACCTGCTGCCTTATCGAGGCCAATCCGTTGAGCTGCAAGCGGGGCTTTACGAAATACTCGGCGCAAGCAACCTTCGCACCGCAATCGATATCGTCGCCGATTTCGCGTCGCTGGTGACGCCGCCCATTTCTGCCGCCCTCGCCGTGGTCGACAAGGTGGCCAGCGGCATCGAGAAAGTAATCGAGGCCAATGCGTCGGACCCCACCCTTTGCCTGCAGGGCGTGCTCGCCGCACCGGGCGGCGGCCTCACGAACGAACTGAGGCCGGGGTGGACAGCTGTTGTGCGCGCCACCGAGAGCGAGCTGCCGAAAGCCGAGCTTCACCTGCGTGACGGTCGGCTTTGCCGACATGGTGAGCGGCTCACCGGCTTCGACTACATAGTGCTGCGGGTCGAAGGCCGCCATTCGCGGGACGACTGGCGAACACCAGACCTTGATCGCGCGATCAGCAATGCGGCCTACGCCAGGGACCTGGGGCGCTCGGACGAATACGAGCGGCTGCGAGCGGACGCCCTCAGCCAGATCTACTTCTCTGCGGACCTCACTCCCGCCCAACGTAAGCAACTGGCACAGAGCGTAAAAGAAGAACTCGGCAGCGCGGCGCCGGGTGCAGCTGTACTCGGCGAGATGACAGCGGCATCCATCGTCGCTCGGCGCGGATTGCCATCGCGGCGGGAAGTTGAGTATCTAACCCTCAGCGAACTGCTCGCCGAATAGTGCACGTCTAGTGCGGCGTCGCGCATCTATGACCCTGCTCGACCCCGCCGGACGGCTATGCCAGGTCTGCGCCGAAAATCCCTCTTCGTCGACTGACATCATGGATGTCCGCCTCGCTAGGTGGTTGCCACAGCTGGTATTCACCTGCTGCCGACAACTCGGAATGTCTGCCAGAGGCAACGCTGCGCTAAGCTTTTCTTAAGTTCTTCAATCCGCCGATATTGCCCCGCTCGCCCGGCGGATGTTCGACACCATGGGTGGGGAGGTCAGGTGTCGCTACAAGCACCCTGGCATGCCAGGATCATGGGGCCACAAGGACCGGTCGGCGCGGGGGTTCTTGTCGACTCGCGGCGGATCGTGACTTGCGCGCACGTGATCGGTGAAGCACTTGGGCTTCGTGACTTGGCGCAAACGCCGAGTGGCCTGGTGACGATCGACTTTCCCCAAGGTGCCGAATCCGAAATCCGCATGACAAGAGTGATGGCTGAAGGCTGGTTCCCTGGACGCCCGGGATCGGGAGCGGGCGATCTCGCCATGTTGGAAGTGCTCGGCGACGAGGTCCGTAGTACCAGTCCGGCGCCGCTGCGGTACGCCGGCGGCGATGACCAACGAGTATTCGGCGTACTCGGGCATCCTCAAGGGAATGACATCGGTACCTGGGCACGTGTGACGCTTACTGGGATCGGTGGCCCAGGACGAGAGTGGATGCAGTTGGACGCCGTGGCCGCCACCGGCAGCCGCATTCAGCCGGGGTTCAGTGGTGCGGGCCTGCTAGATGAGGACGACGGTGCAGTCGTCGGTATCGTCGTGGTCGTGGCCCGTGCTCCGCAGGACCGGGTCGCTTGGATGATCCCGGTCCAGGTCATCTGCGGCTACTGGCCGGATCTGCGCGCCCTGGCGCGGCCTGTGCCTTCCGCGCAGCAGGTGGACGCAACCGGGGCGCCCCTCCTGTCGGCTGCCGATGTCCAGCGGCTCGCCCTCATGATGCTCGAGCTTCGCGGCCTCTCGGACCCGCTAAGCCGCGGGCTTTTCGTCGCCGCGATAGAGAACCAGTTCGCCGGACGGCTTATCGTGCGGCGACAAGACGACGACCTTCAAGACACGATCGCTCTCATCGAAGCCTGCCTTGGGCATCCGGGCGCGCTGCATGAGCTGATTGAGCGGCTGCGCATATATCACTCTGGTGACTCCGGCGGGCGGCGCCGCGTTGATGAGATCGCTACGGTTGCCGAGGATGCCGACCCGGCTCCGCTACTTGATGCCGTCAGCCGTAACAGGCTGTACCGGATACTGCTCGCGCTAGCGGATCGCATAACGGCGGAGATGGTGCGTTCTGCTTACCGGGAGGCTGCGGGACCACTGAGCTCAGAGCCGATCACCGCATACGATGTGCCGTCCGTGATCCGGGTGCTGGAGTCGGCGACAACAGGTGCGGACGGGCTGCCGCCGTTAATCGGCTTCCTCGAAAGGCTGTCCCAGCGTCTGCCGGCCGCTGCAGCCAATGATCTGCGTAGCTGGGTCGATGACTTCGCGTCGCGCGACGGCACTCCACGGCACCTGATCTCGCGACTGCGACTGTCCAAGGCGCCGGTCGACCGGGGCGAGATGGCATCCTACCTGCTCGCGGAGCTGCTGGATTTCGGCGCCGACGACCGACGCTACCTCAGCCATGTCACCCTGTTGCAGGGCGATCGCCGCGACCGGCCGCCGAACGCGAGGGTGCTGCACAGCGGGACGGCGCCGTTGGCGATCACCGAGATTCCGCCGCTGTTCGATTCGGTCCTGTACGACATGTGGAATCTGTCCGACGTCGACGTCGGCGAACTTGTGATCGAGTTCGTCCTGCCGCTTGAGCTGCTCGGCTTGGCGGTGGACCAGTGGCAGGTACAGGCGAAAGAGATGGCCCACCCAGTATGCGTCGAGCATCATGTGATCGTGCGCTACCGGGATCGGTCGCGGATCAGGCGCAGCTACCGCCAGTGGCGGGAGAAGACCAGGCGGCTGCGCGCGGGCCAGGCGACGGTCCGCTGGGCCGACCCAAGCGACACGGCTGCGGTGGGCAGGCTGTTCAGTCAGCTGTTCAACGGCGGTGCTCCGTGCCTCGCGCTTGAGCAACCCCCGGCGGCGCTGGGCCGTTCACCCGGTGGCGATGCGGTCTCGGCCGCGATCTTGGCGGGGGTGCCAGTTATCGTCTGGTGCCGTGACCGGGCCAGCGCGGAGTCATTCGTCGCGCAGCTGCACGCCCACCTCGGTCAACAAGGCGTCCTCGACGTACCTGCCCTTGTGCAGCGGATGCGCAGCGACTTCATCAATTTCAGCTATGCGCCGGGTGAGCACATCACGCTGGTCTGGGACCTGGAAGATGAGCCCGCCTCGCTGGTCACGCTGTATCAGGCCCCCGGTTAAGGCAGTGAGGAGTTCCACGGTGGACGGCAGTACGGAGAATAGCTTGCAGGGCGAGATGGCGCCGGACGTGCCGAACGGCACGGACCCGTGGCCTATCTACCGTGGCGACGGTATCGCCCATGACGGCATTGCCGGGCTGCCGGATCCGCCGCCGTGGCGCAAGTTCAACGGAGAGCCGGTCGTCACGGCAGAGCTAGGGCCCGACGCCGACCTGCCTCGACGCCTCGGCGGCCTCGGCCACAGCTACCGCCCCGACGACGACGTCATCGAGGTCGTCAACGCCGCCCTATACCTGCGCCGCCCGCTCCTCGTGACCGGCAAGCCAGGGACGGGCAAGTCCACTCTGGCCTACAGCGTCGCGTACGAACTGCGGCTGGGGCCGGTGCTCTACTGGCCGATCAGCAGTCGTTCCACTCTGGCCGAGGGCCTGTACTCCTACGACGCCATCGGCCGTCTGCAAGAGGCAGGGCTTCGCCAGGCCATGGCGGCGGCCGGGGAAGCGTCGCCGCCGTCCCCCGATGCCGGCCGGTACATCAGACTCGGCCCGCTCGGGACCGCACTGCTGCCCTGGCCTCGGCCTCGGGTGGTGCTCATCGATGAACTTGACAAGAGCGACATCGACCTACCCAACGACCTGCTCAACGTCTTCGAGGAAGGGCGCTACGAGATTCCGGAGCTGGCCCGGATCGTGGACGACCAGCCAGTCGTGGAGGTGGGAACCGCCGACGCCGACACGCGGCTGCCGGTCCGCCATGGGTCCGTGCTGTGCCAGGCGTTCCCGTTCGTGGTTATCACGAGCAATGGCGAGCGCCAGTTCCCACCGCCGTTTCTGCGCCGCTGCATGCGGCTCGATATTCAGCCGCCGGACAAGGACGCGCTGGTCAGCATCGTCACGGCCCAGCTTGGCGCGGAGGCGGCCGGGCGCAGCAGCCAGCTGATCGAAGATTTCCTGCGCCGCAGGGAGAAGGGCGACATCGCCACCGATCAGCTGCTGAACGCGATCTACCTGGCGCTGTCTGGCTCGCGCCCGCAGGGCGAGACCCGTGCCCGGCTGACCGAGAAGCTATTGCGCCCGCTGGATTCGGGGGCCTACACATGATCGACCGCCTGCTGCAGATTCTGACCGTGTCGCAGGAGTCACCGGACGCTAACGAGCTTGCTGACGCGCTCTGGCTCGCCGAGCACATGCCGCGACGCCGCTCCGGTTCGGCCGGCACCGCGACTGCCAGTCCCGCGGTCTTTCCCATGCCGGCCGACGCCGCGGGCATCGTCAGCGCCGCAGGTCCGCAGGCTCCGCTGGCGGGCTTGTACCTGACCGAGTCGCTGGAAAAGGGCGCGGCGGCCGAGCGACCTGCTGGGCGCATCGCCGAGACTGCGGGCACCGTGGCGGGCATACCTGCAATTCCGGCGATTCCGTCCACGGCGGCCATTACGCGGGCTCTGCGTCCGTTGCGTACCCGGCTAGACGGCACGACCCGTGGCGTCGTTGACGAGGACGCTACGGCGCGGAACATCGCAGACAGCGGCCTGTGGCTGCCTGAGTTCCTGCCCGGTCCAGAGCGCTGGCTGGATCTCATCCTGATCGTTGATAACAGCGCCTCGATGCAGGTCTGGCGGCGCACCGTCGCCGAATTCCGGACGCTGCTCATCCAGCTAGCTGCTTTCCGTGACATCCGTACCGTGATCATTAATACCGACGAAGATACCGTCCTGCCTCGCCTGGGCACCTTTACGGGGCGGCGGCTGGTGCTCGTTCTCACCGACTGCGTGGGCCGCGCGTGGAGAAAAGGTTCCGCGCTGCGGTCCCTTGAGACCGTCCAGCCCTTCGGTCCGGTCGCCATCCTGCAGATGCTGCCGCAGCGGCTGTGGGCCGGCTGCGGGCTTTCGTTCATCCCGGTGCAGATCAGCAGGAACCCATTCGGGACGGCACCGGCGCGGGTACGCGACCGGAGGACAGGCGCCGAGGTAAGCGCCAGTGATCCAGGCGGCAGGGGCGTGCCGATCCCCGTACTCGAGCTCGACGCGCGCTGGCTCGGTCCATGGGCCGAGATGCTCGCTGGCCAGGCCTCCGGGCCTATTGCGGGCATGGCGGTGTTGACCAGGTCCGAGCCCGTCCCAGTGCAGCAGTATGACCGGCTGACCGGATACGAGCGTGTCACGCGTTTCCGTTCGGTTGCGTCCCCGACTGCCCTGCGACTGGCCGCGTACCTGGCCGCGGCGCCGCTGAGCTTGCCGGTGATGCGGCTAGTCCAGCACGTGATGCTACCGCGATCCCGGCCAGCTGACCTGGCGGAGGTTTTCCTATCCGGGTTGCTGCGCAGAGTAGCCGATGCCGAACCGGGTACGACAGAGTTTGATTTCCAACCTGACGTGCGGAAGATAATGCTCAGCGGACTGCGGCGGGCCGAAGCCATGCGGGTTTTCCGGCTGGTATCGACGTACGCCTCTGAGCGGCTCGGGTCAACGCCAGAGTTTCCGGCTGTCTTCGGGCCGTTCGAGGCCGAACCGATGGGTCCGGTCTCGGGGGTCGGCGGATCGCTGACCGATCCGTTCGGCGCCGTCGCCATGACCGTGCTCCGGTCGGTCGGCGGGCAGTACAAGGAAGTCGCCGACAAGCTGGCCGCTGGCCCGCGCAATCTGCGGGTGCCGGGTGAGTCCGGGATAGCTGGTACCACAAGTACAGGAGGTCTAGCGGTGCCTGAGCAGAGCACGGCCCGGCCGCCCGCGCTATGGCGCGGTGTGCCGCCGAGAAACCCGAACTTCACCGGGCGCGAGGACCTGCTACTGGCATTGCGCAGCCAGCTGAGCCAGGACCGAATCGCCGCGCTCCTTCCGATCGCGTTGCGCGGTCTGGGCGGCGTGGGGAAAACACAGGCTGCTCTGGAGTACGTGCACCGGTTCGCTACCGACTATGACCTGATTTGCTGGGTCTCCGGCGAGGTCCTGAGCCAACTGCGGACCGGTCTCGCGGCGATCGCGCCGGAACTGAACATCCCCGTCGGCGGCGACCTGGAGATGACGCTCACCGCTGTGTGCGACGCACTGAACAGGGGTGAGCCGTACAGTCGGTGGCTGCTCGTGGTAGACAACGCCGATGAGCCCGACGCGCTGATGCCGTATCTCCCGCAGGCCGGCGGCCACATCCTAATCACGTCGCGGAACCAAAAGTGGGGCGGCTACGCCACGACCTACCAGGTTGCGGAGTTCACCAGGGAAGAGAGCATTAGCCTGATCAGGCGCCGCGGCAGGGATATCAACGAGGCCGACGCTGACTTGCTGGCTGATCGCCTTGGTGACCTGCCGATCGCGGTAGAGCAAGCCGCCGCCTGGCAGGCTGAGACCGGGATGACAGTGCAAAGCTATCTGGCCTTGCTGGACAAGCAGATGTCGACGTTGCTCGCGGAAAACCCCCCGGAGGGATACAAGCTGAGCATCGTGGCGGCATGGACACTGGCCTTCGAGGACCTGCAGGCCCAGTCGCCCGAAGGCGCCGCGCTTGTGCAGCTGTGCTCATTTCTCGGTCCCGAACCGATCCCCTATGCGCTGCTGTGGTCGTTCCGGCGCGCTCCTGACCTGCCCGCTGAGATGGAGAGCATGCTCGGGGAGGAATTCAATTTCCACCGGGCCGTCCGGCAGGCTGGCCAGCACGCGCTGCTGAAAATCGACCCCGGCCGGCAGGCTCTGACCGAGCACCGGCTCGTGCAGGCGGTACTGCGGGAGCGGTTCAGCGCTGATCAGCGGGCCGAGATGACCGGGCTCGTCTGGCGGATGCTCGTTGCCGCGAATCCCGGGCGTCCCGACGACCCGAGCAACTGGGACATGCTTGCGTCCATCAACAATCACATAGGTCCCACCGGCCTCATCGAGAACGACGACAGGGCCACCAGGGGCGCGATCATCGACCAGATCCGGTTCTTGTACAACTATGGCGATCAGTCGAGCAGCCGCGAGCTCGCTGAAGGAGCAGTACGCAGATGGCGTGAAACCCCCGGCGCTTCCGACGAGCAGACGCTTATCGCATGCAGGCTCCTCGGCATCGTCCGGCGTGAACTCGGCAAGGTCGAACAGGCACGGGAGATCAACGAGGACACCTTGAACAAGACCCGCGCCGTCTTCGGCAACGACCACGAACATACCCTGATCACGGCCAACAGTTATGCCTGCGACCTGCGTATTGCGGGGGATTACACCGGCGCGCTGCAACTCGACGAGACCCTGTACGCTCAGCACAGGCGCGTGTTCGGCGAGAACGAGGATGCGACCTTCCGCTCCGCCCACAACCTCGCGATCGACATGCGCCTAAACGGCCGGTTCCGCGATGCGTACGAGCTCGATATGGAAAACCTGCAGCGGCGCCGTCAGGTGCTGGGAGACCAGCGCTGGGAAACTTGGTCCTCGGCCGGCGCGGTCAGTCGTGATCTGCGCGGCCTAGGCGAGTACGCGGAGTCGGCTCGCAAGCTCGACGAGGCTATCCCGCGTTGCGGCGAACTGCTCGGGGTCGATCATCCGGAGGTTGTCCGGATGCGGATGGACTATGCCGCGACATTGCGTCGGCTGGGTCGACTCGAGGAGGCCATCCAGGTGGCCGAGGCCTGTCTCGAGCTGAACATGCGCCGTCTGGGTGAGGAGCATAACTACACGCTGTCCATCATGACCACCTTGGCCCAGGTACTGCGACTGACTGGCGACACCGAGCGCGCCCTCGACCTAGCGGGACGAGTGCTGGCGGCCGCCCCAGCGACCTACGGTGCGCAACACTCGCTGGTCACCGCGTGCGAGCATGACTACGCCATCGTACTGCGCGCCACCGGCGAGTACGAGCAGGCTTATGAGCTGGACCGCAGAGTCAACGAGCGTTTCCGCGAGCTCCTTGGCGAGCGCAGGCGCCGTACCTTGAGCAGCGATATGAGCCTGGCACGTGACCTCGAGCTGGTCGGCGACATCGCGGCGGCCGAGCACTTGCTCCGAAAGGCGAAAGAGACATCGGCTCAGGTCAGGGGCATACGCAATCCGCGGACGCTGTTCGGTGACGCCAACTTGGCCTTGCTGCTGCGCACTCGCGGTGAGACCGAACAAGCCGCCGAGCTCACTTCGCAGACTATCCCGGCCCTAAAGGAAATCCTCGGTGCCGAGCACCCGGAGGTGGTCATGGCCGAGGAGGGCGAGTTCATCGAGTTCGAGATGGACATACCGGATCGCTGACCTGGAATGGGTCGGCTGGCACAGCCGGCCACATCCACTCGGCGAGCAGGCCTGGGTCGGGTGCCCGGCCGTCCGTCTCGAGCAGTTGGTTGTACACGGCACAGACCAGTTCCGGCGCGTGCAGCAGGGCGGCCTTCGTCCGGCCCAGGGCGAGGGCCAGCCCGGTCCACCCGTCAGGGGACCGCGGCTCTTGCCTGATCAACTCCCCGTACTCGGCGGCGGCTCGCGTGAGGTTGCCTGAGACCAGCTCCGCATCGGCCCGCTCGATTCCACGGCCATGCCTCAACCGGGCGAGCCGGTCTGGCTCCCTGAGGCGGAGGTTCAGCAGGACAAGCCGACTGCTCGCGCCGAGTGCGGTGCCGCCGTCCACTAGTTGGTCCACTCCCCTCACACCGCCAGGAGCCGGCACGCCCGCCCGCCAGGCGCGCGCTAGAGCGTCGACAGTCGCGGCGTCCGGCCGCATGTTCCGCAGCCGCCAGCCAAGTCGATGGTCCACCGCCGCGGTCCGCGCAAGTCGAGCCGGCTCCTCCGGCACCGCTTCCGGCCAGCTTCGCAACCGTTCGCGCATGCCGGAGATGAAGCGTTCGCCGACGGGAGTGAGGCTCGGCGAGTCGAGCAGTATTTCGATCACCCGACCAGTGCGATCTGACCAGCGGGCGAATTCCATCTGGGCGTAGGCCGGGAGCGGTGTAGTGGCCAGCGTGGCCTGCACCCGCCAGAAATCGCATACGCCGATGTGCGCGTAAGCGCCGTGCAGCAAACCACCGAGCGGGCGGGGGTCCTCCCGCCACGGGGCGTAGTACCGCTTGCTGTCTTGCCGATACAGCTTGATGAGATCGAGCAGGGCGTTGAGCTTGCAGTGCTGAAACTCATGCAGGATCCCGGCTGCGAGCGTGACGGGATCATTGACGACGCTGAGGGCGGCGGAACCGAACGATTCACGAGAGGTAGCGTTGACGCCGCAGTTCGGCTGCGTGGCGACCATCGGCACGATTGCGACTAGGCCGGCGCCGATGGCATCTGCGTAGCTGGGGTGATGGCGGACAAGAATGTCCCACGCACGTCCCAGCGAGTGCTCCCACGCTCGCACTGCTTCATCGCTGAGTCTTGACGCGACAGGTAGCTGCGGGCCCCCACGGAACGGGTCGATATCGTCGAGTAGGACGTCAAGTTCCTGACCTTGGGAGACTGAACTGATCCGGCGAATCGGCTCCCAGTTTGCGGACTCGGAGAGCGGAACGCCCTCAGCAAGCATCTCCCTGCCGTCACTGTGTATGATCATCGTCGGTCCATTTGCCGTCATTAGTCGTCCGAGTGTCGGCAGGTAAACGGCGCCTTCGCGCACCGGCACCTCGATGCTGAACGGCACGCCCGCCCGGATTGCCGCAACGGCAGCGACACCGCTCAGATGTCCCAGGTCGGCCTCGACATCTCCCGCGATGACATCGCCACCGCTGAGCAGACGTAGGCAGCAAGCCAGCCAGGAGCCAGCAAACGGATAACGGAGCACCTCGATCACTACGCTGGGGTCCTGCTGCTGTACGTCGCTCAGCAGGCCAATGCCAGGCAAGGTGCCCTTATGCCCAACGCGTTCGGCTGCGTCGAGTACGGCCCGCAGCCCGATGAAGCGCAGGCTGAGCTGGGCCGAACGCAGCGCCGCGATGGTAGTTGCCGAACCTAGCCCCGATGCGAGTGCGTCAAATTCCCGCAAGGGTAGCCGGTGCATGCTCAACATGCGGGGCGCTCCAGCAGATCCGCACGGACACGGTGTGCAATGTGGGTAATCAGATGACGTAGGTCGGAGCAATACACTGACGGGTTCCTGAACCCGGTACCCGGACGGTAGCGGTGCGGGAAGTAGCCGCCGCCGCATACCTTGTGTACTGGGCAGGCAAGACAGGAGTCAGCCAGTGCCTTGATACCTATCTGACGCGCCGCGATTGACGGAAGGATAAGCGCGTCGTCGAACGAGTGGGCGAATACGGTCATACCGGTTGCCGGTGCCCCAGCAAAGGCCGACTTTAGGGTGTCGACCTGCTCCATCGATCCGTCGGTATCGACGACAATCAATGCCACTGGGCTCAGCCCGATCATCTCGCTCGTACTCTGCCCGCCGAGCGATAGTCGGATGATCTCCTCGAACAGCCTGACCCGAGTCTCGGCCCCTTCGTACCAGCGGTCAAAGGCCGCTGCTAGCCAGTGCCCGTGCCCGGCAGTCGGCTGAGTATGCCAGTTGGCGTGTGGCAACAGGAAATCGATTTGCGGCGGCGAGAACGCGGCGAGTGCCTCGTAGGTCCGAACGGGATTGGCGGATACGTCAATGGTGCACAGGATCCCGGAAAAGATACGCGCATAGGGTTCCGTTGCCAGCAACTGCAGCGCCCTAGTGACCTCGTTATGACTACCGCGTCCGTCGGCGTGCACACGCCTTGCGTCGTGGGAGATGGCCGTGCCGTCGAAGCTGACTCCGACCTTGACACCACGTTCAAGCAGTGTCTCCAGGACGGCATTGGTGAGCAGCGTACCGTTAGTCTGCAACCGGATGGACAGTCCAATCGCTGCCGGCAGTGCGCGGCGAAATCGGCCGACTGCGTCGGCGATGAAGCTGACGCCGCAAAGCAACGGCTCGCCACCGTGCAGGACGATTTCGACGTCGGCAAGCTGATGCGCAGTGGCGTGCTCGGCGATCCTCTCCGCAGTACGGTCCAGCGCCTGCGCGGAAATAATCCTAGGCTTACTTCGCCAGGACACGTCGGCCATTTCATAGACGTAACAGTAGGTGCATGCGAGATTGCAACGGCTGTTCAACTTTACGATGAACTGCCGGAATGGCCGTGGCGCCCAACCGTCGCGGAGCAGTGATCTGACGTCCAGCCCTTCGATGGGCCAAGTGCCGCTAGATGACTGCCTGGAAACCCGCGATGGCTTCAACGGAGTTCTTCGCCTCCTCGACTACGCGGCGCAGCGCGTCGGACAGGATGGGCTGATCGAGGGACCGCAACTCGTTCAGCGACATCTGGCTGAGGTCGACGAGGTCCGTCGCAACGTCCTCGGTAGCATCCATCACTGAGGAAACCCCCTCTCTGTGCAAACCGCGCCCTACCGGCCAACCGGCATACTGTGCTGATCGTAGAGCCTACAAGGGTCGCTGGTAGTGCATTCCCCTAGTGTGGCGACTGGTGACGATGACGATTATGACTTGCCCGGCTGCTCCTGGCGCTATGGCCCTCCGCACCCGGCGTGCGTAACTCGCAGAGGCGGACTAGCGCCTCGTGCTAGGCGACCAGCGCGACTCCAGTCAACAGCGTGATAGCGATGGCAAGGGCGGCATTCATTCCCGTCGTAGAGCCTGCTGATGAGTAGCCCGGAGCGGCGGGACCGCAACGGTACATGGCCTGCTGGACGAGTCCGGAGCGAGCCTGGCATCGAAGGTCTCCGAGGTGCCAAGCAGCACCGCTAGGGGCATCAGCCGTCTGCGTGGCGAGGACTTGCAGGACTCACATCCCGCTAGCTGGGCCTTGGGTCCGGGTCGTTCCCCTTCGTTATTTTGGCCGAGTGGCCTGTGGCGAGCTTCAGGCAACTAGGTTTGATAGCAACGAGTCTCGTTAGTAGGAAAGCCTGCACAACCGGCAGCTGACCGTGAGGATCGCGTCTATGGCATACGTGATGGAAGTTCCGGTAACGGGCGGTGGACGACTACTTGTCCAAGTGGATGAGGATGATCTTCCTGACGGTCTTGTACCTGCGGCGCGTTGGCGCCCGGGGCAGGTCGTTGTATACGCCAAGGAGTCGGTGGAAGAGGCCCTCGATCAGATCAAGCCTGCCATTAATGCGGTGGCCGCCCGACTAAAGTCGCTGTCAGCGGACGAGGTAACTGTCGAATTCGGCCTCGTACTGGGCGCCGAAGGTAGCGCTGTTGTCGCCAAGGGCAGCGTCGAAGTCCACTTCACTGTGACGCTCGTATGGAAGAAAGCGGAAGAGCATGATGCCGGCACCGCGCACGACCCTATTGCGAATATGAACGCCGGGCCTGACGCTTCCACCTGATCGACTTCGATCACAGATTCCACAGAGAGGCATCGAGTGCGAGATGGTGGCGCTTGTAGATGTTAGCTGCCTGTGACATTCCATCGCCAACGGTCAGTGACCGCGCCGGAACGCTACGGCAAGGGCGAGACACGCCGAACGGTCAGCGAGTCAGTCGAGTGCCTGCCGGGCGATTGATGATTGTTTGCGCCCGGCGAGGACCCAGCCGGCCAGAGCGGCGGCGGCAGGAACGCCGACAACAGGTGATGGTGAGGTCGAGAACTGGCACCTGGCTCAGCACGCAGATGTCGCTGCGGTGTCCGGCGGCCAGCGCCAGGTAGGCGGCGCCAGATCCGAGCAGCGCGCCCAGCAGCCGCATAACGCGGCTAAGGCCCGTTGGCGCGGCGGAGATAAGGCATTCGGTCGATGCGGTGAGGTGTGCCTTACGGCGAACCTTAAGGGTGGCGGGCACAGGAGGCCCGCCGCTGAGGAGGAAGTTATGTACCCGTTGACCACGGCCGAGGACGACCCCGATCGGGAGCACGAG
>Ga0302326_10007992_pt1 | contig 23411 bp, 23 predicted proteins | sample Palsa_T0_3_FD_202264 | JGI IMG/M metagenome (GOLD analysis project Ga0302326, IMG submission 202264) | Peat permafrost microbial communities from Stordalen Mire near Abisko, Sweden - Palsa_T0_3 | ecosystem: Environmental > Terrestrial > Soil > Palsa > Peat permafrost | place: Sweden: Abisko... | reverse complement strand
AGCTCGTCGGCGAGACGGCCGATGAGGACCCAATCGGTTAGCATCAAAAGATGGTATTCGTGAGAACGCCACGATTCTTCGTACCGCTCTTGGCCGTCGCGCTCAGCGCCTGCGGCCACGGCGGCGGCGCCGCCGCCCCGAAGGGATGGCAGGCCATCCCCGGCGCGCCCACCGCGTGGACCAGCGGCAGCGGGGCTGCGGTCCAAGAGTACCGGTATCTGACCACGCCGTTTGAGGGAACGCTCGCGGACCTCGCCTCGACGGTGACCATCGACGTGCTCCTGCACCATCGCGGCGCCAGGCTGCACGGCAGCGTCGTGCCCTTTGCGCCCTGCCCAGGCGCGGCGGGGGTCGCTACCTTTACGCTCCCCGAAGGAAGCGCGCTCGAGGCGGGCTTTACGCTGCGCAACGGCCAGGCCGTCCGCACGACGTACACCCGTCCGGCCGGGTCGGCCGCCGACCCGAACGTCGCCGACGCGATGCGGGAGTCGTTGTGCATCGCGCCCGGGTAATCCGGCCGCTCCGAGGGCTTGTCGTCCCAGGGCGTGAACCGAGGGAGGGTTGACCAAAGGGCCGGGCCTGCTCTTCGTCGTTTCCGGGCCGTCCGGGGCCGGCAAAGACACCCTCGTTGAGGGACTTCGGCAAACGCGGCCGACCTTGCGCTATTCCGTTTCGGCAACCACGCGTCCGCGCCGGGCCGAGGAACGCGACGAAGAGCACTATTTCTTCGTTACGAACCTCGAGTTCGATCGGCTCCGGCGCAGCGGCGGTCTCTTGGAGTGGCGAGAGTACGGCGGCAACCACTACGGGACGCCACGCGATTACATTGAGCGAAGTCTCTCCGAGGGCTACGACGTCATCATGAAGCCCGAGGTCAACGGTGCGCTCGCCGTTAAGGCGGCTTATCCCGACGCGGTGCTGATCTTTCTGGTGCCCGACCGGTTCTCGAATCTGCGCGAGCGGCTGCTCGCTCGTCGAACCGAGACGAACGAGGAGATCGCGCGCCGGCTCGAGATCGCGCAGCAGGAGATGAAGTGCATCCGGCGGTTCGATTATCTGGTCGTCAACGCGCAAGACCGTCCGCAGGAGGCGGTGCGAGACCTGGAAGCAATCCTGCAGGCGGAGCGGTTCCGCATCCATCGATATCCCGACGACTCGATTCACAACGTCGAGACGTCATAAAATCACCGATCGTCAAGCAAAGGAATCATTCATAATCTCATGAGCAAATCGGTTTTCGGTGACCTCGACGCACTGCTCGAGCACGCCGATTCGAAATTCAGCCTCGTTAATATCGTCACCAAGCGCGCGCGCCAGCTGAACAACTGGATCCGCGTGCAGCAGCTCCCGCCGACGGACCGGCGCGAATACTTCGCGAGCGAGCCGCTCGTCGACAAGGAGACCATCAACCCGAACAAGCCGGTTTCGATCGCCCTCGACGAGATCGCGGAAGGCAAGATCGAGTACCGCCGGACGCGCGAAGGTATCAAGTAGTCAAACCATGTGCGGGATCGTCGGGTACATCGGCAAACGCGATAGCGTACCCATCATCATGGACGCGCTGCGGCGGCTCGAGTACCGCGGCTACGACAGCGCCGGCATCGCGGTCATCGATGCGGGCGGCGCCCTGGCCGGCTCCAAGGCAGAGGGAAAGCTCTCGCGGCTCGCCGAGCGGCTGAGAAACGGCGAGTCCCTGTCAGGGGCCGTCGGCGTCGGCCACACGCGTTGGGCGACGCACGGGCCGCCGTCGGACGCAAACGCCCATCCGCACTTGGATTGCCGCGGCCGGATCGCGGTCGTGCACAACGGCATCATCGAGAACTACGCCGCGCTGCGCGCGCGCTTGCTGGAGATGGGACACGTCTTCGCGAGCGAAACCGATACCGAAGTGCTCGCGCACTTGATCGAGCTGCATTACGACGGCGATCTCGAGCAGGCGGTGCGCCGGACCGTGGCAGAGGTCCGCGGCGCCTACGCGCTGGGCGTGATTTCCAGCGACGATCCCGAGCATCTGGTCTTCGCGCGCAACGGCGCAAGCCCGCTGGTGATCGGCATCGGCGACGGCGAGATGTACGTCGCATCGGATACGCCGGCCATCCTCCCCTACACGCGACGCGAGATCATTCTGCAAGAGGGCGAGATCGCGGTGGTCGGTCGCGACGGATACACCCTGAGCGACTATGCCGGCAAACGCATCGAGCGCGATCCCATTTCGATTACGTGGGATCCGGGGTCGGCCGAAAAGACCGGCTTCAAGCACTTCATGCTCAAAGAGATCTTCGAGCAGCCGACGGTCATCAAGGAGACCTTGAGCGGCCGCGTGGATGAGGGCGGTCACGTGCATCTCGAGGCCGAGCTGGGCGGGATCACCCCGGAGCGGCTTCGCAGCGTCAGTAAGATCGCGATCACCGGCTGCGGCACCGCATACCATGCCGGCATGGTCGGCATGTATTTGCTCCGCTCGCTGGTGCGGCTGCCCGTCGAGATGGAGCTCGCGAGCGAGTTTCGCTACGGCGATCCCGTGATCGACCCAACGGCGCTGGTCATCGCGATGTCGCAGTCGGGCGAAACGGCCGACACCATCGAGGCCGTGCGCATCGCCAAAGAGGCCGGCTCGGGGGTGTTGGGCATCTGCAACGTGCTCGGCTCGCATCTCACCCGTCTCGCCGACGGGATGCTCTTCACACGCGGCGGCCCCGAGATCGGCGTGGCAGCGACAAAAACGTACGTCTCCCAGGTCGTCGCGATGACGCTCTTCGCACTCTATCTCGCGCGGCTTCGCGGCACCGCTCCGGAGCGGCGCTTAGCCGAGATCGCCGACGGTACGAAGCTGCTTCCGGCCGCCGTCGACGTCGTGCTGGAGACCTCGACGCAGATTCGCGCCGTGGCGCGCAAGCTGCGCAAGGCGCGCAGCGTGCTCTTCATCGGGCGTTTCGTCAACTTTCCGACGGCGTTGGAGGGGGCGCTCAAGCTCAAGGAGATTTCGTATATCCATGCCGAGGGCTACCCGGCCGGCGAAATGAAGCACGGCCCGATCGCGCTACTCGACTCGACGGTGCCCGTGATCGGCGTGGCGACCGACGACCGCGTACGAGAGAAGATGGTTTCGAACCTCATGGAGTCCAAAGCGCGTGAGGCTCCGGTGATCGTGGTTGCGAACCTAGGAGACGAAGAAATCGCCGCGGTTGCCGATCACGTGTTTTGGGTGCCGAAGGTGGACGAACTGCTCTCGCCGATCGTCAACGTCATCCCGCTGCAACTGCTCGCCTACCACATCGCCGACATCGAGGGCAAGGACGTCGATCAGCCGCGCAACCTGGCCAAGACCGTCACGGTCGAATAGCGCATCATGATTCGCAGCGACCGGCGCGCATCCGACGAGTTACGCCCGGTGACGATAGAACCCGGGTTTCTCAAATACGCCGAGGGCAGCGTCCTGATCGGCGTCGGGAATACGCGCGTGATCTGCGCGGCCTCGATCGAAGAGCGCGTTCCGGCGTGGATGAAGGGCCGAGGGTTGGGCTGGGTAAGCGCGGAGTACGCCATGCTGCCGCGCGCCACGCACGAACGCACGCAGCGCGAAGCGTCAAAAGGACGTCTCGGCGGCCGAACGCAGGAGATTCAACGCATCATCGGGCGCGCGCTGCGCGCCGTGACCGATACGGCGAAGCTCGGCGAGCGCACGGTATGGCTCGATTGCGATGTGATACAGGCGGACGGCGGCACTCGCACCGCCGCGGTAACCGGGGCGTGGGTGGCGTTGGCGCTTGCGCTGCGGACGCGCTTCGACCCCGCGGACCGCGCGCGGTGGCCGCTCGCCGCGATGGTGGCAGCGGCGAGCGTCGGCATCGTCGGGGGAACGCCGCTGTTGGACCTCGCCTACGATGAGGACAGTCAAGCGCACGTCGATATGAACGTCTTCATGACCGACGCGGGCCGATTCGTCGAAGTGCAGGGCACCGCCGAAGCGGCTCCGTTCGATCGCCGCGAGCTCGACTCGCTGCTGGCATTGGCCGAGTCGGGCATTCGGCGGCTCTTCGTCGCTCAGCGCGCTGCGTTGGACGCGACGCCCTCCGCGCATGCCGGCTGACGCGGCATTTGCGCAGCTCGTGGCGCGCGTCGGTGCGTTCCACATCACGAATCGCCCGCTCGCAGCCGCCCAGCGGCGGGTCGAGGATGCCCTCGTAAACGGCACGCTCGACGACGGGCTGCGGGCGGGGTATCTGAACGAAGTGCGCCGCTATTTCGAAGGCTTCGATTCCGAAGCGCGGGCCCATCTGCGCGACGTCGATCGCCGCCTCGAGCGGACGAATCAGATCGTCTTTAACTTGACCGCCGAGCGCGGCGTCGCCGTGAAGCGGATCGAAGCGACGCAGTCGGTGCTCGACGCATTGCAGCCATTGCGGGCGCAGAAATCGTGAAGCTGCTCGACCGGTTCGGCCGCGCGACGAACGATTTCTTCGAATACGCGGGCGGAGTCACGCTGCTCTCCGCAGAGTCGCTCGGGTTCATGGCGCGGCTGCGAATTCGCGCGGGCGAAACGCTCGCGCAATCCGCGATTCTCGGCGTGCAGTCTTTGGTGATCGTGATTCTCACCGGGCTCTTCACCGGGATGGTGATTTCGCTCGAATCCGCGCAGCAGGCGGTCGCATACGGATTCGGCGGGTTCGTCGGCGGGGCGGTCGCCTATGCGTCGGTGCGCGAGCTCGGCCCGATGCTCACCGGGGTCGTGGTCGCGGGACGCGTCGGTTCCGCGATCGCCGCCGAGCTCGGCTCGATGGTGGTCACCGAACAGATCGAGGCGCTGCGTTCGATGGGCTTGCAGCCGGCGCGTTTCCTGGTCGTCCCGCGACTCACGGCGCTGCTCCTGATGCTTCCGCTCTTGACGATCTTTGCCGACGTGGTTTCGATCGGCGGCGGCATGTGGGTCGCCCATTCGTACGCGCACATCTCGTACGACTCGTTCGTCGCCTCCGTTCGCCAGTCGATCGACATCACCGACGTGCTCAAAGGGGTCGCCAAGTCGTTCGTCTTCGCGGCGATCATCGCGATGGTCGGGTCGTATCAAGGGCTCTCGACGCGCGGCGGAGCAGCCGGCGTCGGTCAGTCGGTCACGGCGGCGGTCGTGATCTCGATCATCCTGATCTTCGTTGCCAACTTCGTCCTTTCGTTCTTGCTTTTCAGCTGATGGACGCGACCAACGGCCCGCGCACGATCGTTCGCATGGAGAACGTCTCGTTGTCGTTCGGCGACCGGGTCGTGCTGAAGAACTGCTCGTTCGAGATCGTCGAAGGCGCGATCACGTGTTTCGTCGGACTATCGGGCGCCGGAAAATCCACGATCCTCCGGTTGATCGACGGTTTGCTGCTCCCCGACGAAGGCCACGTGTACGTGCGCGACAAGGACATCTGCCACATGAGCGAAGAGCAGCGCAACGAAGTTCGCAAGAAGATCAGCCTTTCGTTTCAATTCTCCGCGCTGCTCGATAGTCTGAGCGTCGGCGATAACGTCGCCCTGCCGTTGCGCGAGCACACCAAGCTCTCGGAGCAGGAGATCCGCCGGATCGTCGTCGATGCGCTCGACAGCGTCGGCCTCGCGAATTCGTACGACAATCTTCCGTCCGAGCTCTCCGGCGGGATGCTCAAGCGTGCCGGCTTCGCGCGGGCGATCGTCACGCGTCCGGAGCTGGTGCTCTACGACGAGCCGACGACCGGGCTCGATCCCATCGTCACGAACCTCATCACCGACACGATCATCAAACTTCAGAGGAAGCTGAAGGGGACGGCGGTCGTGATCTCTCACGACTTACCGTCGATTTTCGCGATGGCGGATTACGTCGCGATGCTCTTCGAAGGCGCGATCATCGCGTACGACACCGCCGATCGGATTCGCAACTCCACCAATCCGATCGTGGTTCAGTTTCTCGAGGGATCTGAGGTCGGTCCCATCCCGATTTAACATGCCAGGCCATCGCTAAGGATGCGGGTAATAGGAATCTGATATGACCAGGCAAGCACAGGTCGGAGCGTTCGCGATCATCGCGCTGCTGCTGCTCTTCGGCGTCTTTTACGTCCTCAGCGATTTTGGGACGCGGCATACCGGCTATCGCATCGGCGTGCGCTTCCAATCGGCGGCCGGCGTCACGCCCGGCGCGCTGGTCTATTTTAGCGGCGTGAACGTCGGATCGGTCGACTCCATCAAGCTGCTCGACGACAACACGGTCGACGTGATCCTCGCCGTCAACCGCGATATCGACGTCCCATCCGCATCGAAGTTTTTAATTCAGGCCCCGCTGACGGGCTCGCCGGTCGTCGTCATCATCCCGCCGCGCTCGAAGCCGCCGCTGCCGCTGTTGCCGCGGGAGGTTTTGCCGATCGCGGAGCAGCCGCACGGAATCAACGGCGCCTCGGTCGGCGATTTGCTCGAGCAGGGACAGGGCGAGCTCAAGCGCTTCGACACGGTCATGGCGCTCGTCGAACAACGCACGCCGAAACTGCTCGACACCCTGCAGGCGACGCTCAATAACGCCAACGATCTCACGCTCAGCACGAAGAGCTCCCTCGCGCGTCTTTCCGACGAGCTGCTCGCGCTCGGATCCAACCTCAATGGCAGCCTGACGAGCGCGAGCGCGAACATCGTCGAGCTTTCGGCGACGCTCAATAACTCCGCGACGCTCGACTCGAAGAAAGTGGGGGCGCTGCTGGATCAGTTCCAATCGACGGCCGTCTCCCTCAACCGCTCGATGACCGCGCTGCAAGATTTCGCAACCGATCCGCGGCTCAAGGCCAACATTCTCGCCACGACCGAGAGCATCGCCGAGACCACGCAGACCCTCGCGGCGATGACGAAAGATCTGCGCACGGTAACGGGCGATCCACAGACGCAGGCGCAGATGCGCAGCACGATCGCGAACCTGGACGCTGTTATGCAGAAGGCCAACTCGCTGTTGGGCGAGCTGGGCGGCAAGAGCAGCGTCTACGGCGTCGACGCCGGAGCGACGCCGGCACCGCCGACGGTGCCGAGCAGCTCGCCGTATCCCGGTACGGCCCCGATTCCGGCCGGCACCGCGACGCCCGGCGGCGTATCGCCCGAGCTGCGTGCGAAGCTCCAAAGCAAGCTCGCCTCGCTAGCACGCAACCTGATTGCCGTACAAGTGCGGTTGAGCGGTCTTTCGCCGGCGCACAATCTCGGCCTCAATCCGGTGCTGACCAATAGCCAAGGGCCGCTCGGCGACATCAACTTGGTCTTGCTGCCGCACGGCAGCACCAGCGTTATGGTCGGCGCCAACGCGATCGGCACGAACACGACGTGGAACGCGGTGCTGGAGAAGAACGCCAACGATTTCCACCTCGGGGCAGGCGTTCTCTACTCGCAGATCGGCGTCTTGGGGCAGTACGCGCCGGTACGCGGTCTCGGCTTCGAAACGCGCATCTACGATCTCACCTATCCGATGATCGACCTCTACGGCAACCTGCATCTCGCGCCCGGTGCCTCCCTGTTCTTCGGGCAGCGCGACGTTACGCACGCCTCGCGCCGCAACACGTTCGGCCTCCAATATCAGTTCTAGTGGGAAGCGAGCCGGGCCGGCCGCGCGTCGGCATCATCGGGGCCGGTGCCATGGGCACGCTTTTCGGGTTTCATCTCGCCGCGAACTGCGACGTGACGATCCTCGACGACAACGCCGAGGTTGCATCGACGGTGGCGCGCGACGGTCTGCGCGTCAACGACGAGCCCGCGCGTAAGGTCGCGGTGGCCGCGCGGGCACGCGATCTCTACGGTTCGAAAATGCTCTTTCTCTTCGTCAAGGCCGTCGATACGCTCGAAGCGCTGCGCGCTTTCGCCGGCGAGCTTGATCCGGCCGCGCCCGTGATTTCGCTGCAAAATGGAGTCGGCAACGAGGATGCCATTAAGACGGCGCTCGGGGGAACCGTTCCGGTGATCCTCGGCATCACGACGGAGTCGTCGCAGACGATCGCGCCGGGACACGTGCGAAGCTCGCAGCACGGCAACACGATCATCGGTTCGACGACGGCGTCACCGACGACCGCGCGCACGGTGACCGAGCTGCTGACGCACAGCGGCTTACGCGCGGCCGTCGTTCACGACATCAAGCCGCACCTGTGGGGGAAGCTCGTCGCGAACGCATCGGTCAACGCGTTGTCGGCGCTGCTCGACTGCAACGCGGGCGAAATCGTCCGCGATCCCAACGCCGCCCGACTCGCGGAAGCGCTGGCCGAGGAAACCGCCAGCGTCGCATCGGCGCTGCGCATCAATCTGCCGTTCGTCAATCCGTGGCAATACGTCACCCAGGTCGTGGCTCTCGGCGCCGACGCCAAGAGCTCGATGGCCTACGACCTCGAATCGGGCCATCCGAGCGAAGTCGACCACCTCAACGGTGCCGTGGTTGCCTTTGGCCGGCGCTCGGGGACGCCGACGCCCTATAACGAGGCGATGGTGCGCCTCATCAAAGCCCGCGAGGCGCTGCGCGCCCGTTAGGGCTGCGGCTGCAGGCGAAGAAGCCGAATCGCGCCGTCGCGCGTTTCGACGTCGATGCGCTGCGCGGCGTTGCCGTTGACGATGCCGTCGATCGTTTCCGCCGAGCCGTTCGCGGTGCCGCGAAGACCGAAGTCGGTAAAGAGCACGCCGTTGTCGGTATGCAAGTGGACGCCGAACGCGGCCCTCGCTTCGATCCATAATTCGACATCGCCCCGCGCCGCAACGAAGTGCAGCGTGCCCGGCCATTGGATCGCGCCCATCATCACCGAAAGATTCCCGTCGCCCACCGCGGCCTGTGCGTAGCCGGGAATCTTTATGTCCACGTTGCCGCGGCGGGCTGCGACGCGAACGTTGCCGGAGATATCGGTGACGTTGACGTTGCCGCGCTGTGAGTCGATCACGAGGTTGACGCCGTCGGGCACGCGGACGAGCAGCGCCTGGTACGCGTAGGGCGCCCGAACCACGACCCCCAGCGGTGCGGCGTGCAGCCGCGGTGCCGGCGGCGGCGTCCCCCGGGCGAGCGCCGTCGCGGAGACGGTAAAGAGATCGCGCGCCTGGTTCTGCGCCGGCTGATAGGCGTTGACGACGCCGGAGCCCACGCGCACCGCCAGGGTGGCGCCGGGATGCAAGGCTCCCACGGTGGTGACGTACGGCGCGGGCGTGCTGCATGCGGCGAGCAGCGCCGCAGGAAGAAGAAGGGAGGCACGGTTCACGAAGCCTGCCTTTCTATGAGCGGACGGCGCCTCTTTCAGCGATGTATCGCCGGGACGTTCGCAGCGGCACTCGCGGCGTGCGGTGCATCGCTGCCGCCCTCGTCGAACGGCGTTGGGGCCGCGGCGGCCCGCCCAGAGAGCCGCTGGATTCCTTCCACCGGCGACTCTATTCAGATCCAATACGACGGCAAGCTCGATCTCCACGTCGCGGCGACGATCTTCGACCTCGACATGTTCGACACGCCGGCATCGGTCGTCGCGCAACTGCACGCGATGAAACGCCGCGTCCTCTGCTACGTTGACGTTGGAACGTGGGAGAACTGGCGCCCCGACGCCCGCAAGTTTCCCAAGAGCGTGCTCGGACATCCCGACGGGCACTGGAAGGGCGAACGCTGGCTCGACATCCGCCAGACCGCGATTCTCGAGCCGTTGATGGCGCATCGCCTCGATCTATGCAAACAGAAGGGTTTCGACGGCGTCGATCCCGACAACATCGACGGCTACCAGAACAAGACCGGTTTTCCGCTGACCGGCGCCGAGCAGCTCGTCTACGATCGCTGGGTTGCCAAGGCGAGCCACGACCGCGGCCTCACTGTGGATCAGAAAAACGATCCGTCACAGATCAAGGAATTTGGCGACGCTTTCGACTTTGCGGTAGACGAGCAGTGCTACGTCCAGCACTGGTGCGATCGGCTCGCCCCGTACACCCAGCGCAATCGCCTCGTCGTCGACATCGAGTACTTTCACGACACCCAGCGGTTCCTCGACGACACGTGCCCCGAGGCGACCCAGAATCACGACACCGCGATCCTCAAGCGGCTGCAACTCACGGCCTGGATCCTCACCTGCAAGAAGGGGTAGTCCCACGCCGCCCTTTCCGCCGGAACGGCCGAACGCCGAAGGATGACTTCTTCGCTCGCTCGAATGCGATGAAAGATTTATTATGTCGCATTCAAACAAACGCAAGAAGCCGCTCCAGGCGCCGAGCCGGCCCGACCCCCTGGTGGCAGACCTACGGGGCTACCTCCTAACCGAGCGTAAGCGCAGCCCGCTTACCGTAGCTGCCTACGAGCGCGATCTCAACGATTTTGCGGCGTTTCTGCGCGATCGCCAGCCCGCCGCGTCGCTGCGGCGCGCCGTGACGTCGCACGTGCGTCAGTACATCGCACAGATGTTCGACGCCCGCGGCTACGACAGCCGTACGGTCTGCCGGAAGCTCTCATCGATTCGCGCGCTCTACCGGTTTCTCAAGATCACCGGCGTGCGCGAGGACGACCCGGCGGCGGCGATTCCCGGGCCCTCCGTCGCCAAGAAGCGGCCGGCGCCGCTGAAGGTCGATGAGGTGATGAAGCTGCTGCGGACCTCAATTGCCGGACGGAGCGACGAGGCCCGGCAGCGCGACCATGCGATCATGGAGCTCTTTTACGCCAGCGGCATGCGGCGCGCCGAGCTCGCCGGCGTCCGGCTCGCCGATGTAGACCTCGCGGAGCGCACGATTAGAGTCACGGGTAAGGGCAACAAGGAGCGGCTCGTCGTCATTAATCGGACGGCGGCGGCGGCGATCGAAGCGTACCTCGCGGTGCGGCCGCGCAGCGCGGATCCGCGTCTCTTCTTGGGCCGCGGCGGAAAAGGTTTGACGCCAAAGCACGTGTGGCGGATCTTCCGCGCGATCTACCAAATCAGCGGCGTTACCAAACACGCCAGCCCGCACACGCTGCGCCATTCCTTTGCGACCCACTTGGTCGAAAACGGCGTCGATCTCGAAACGGTACGCGAGCTGCTCGGGCACGAAAGCCTTGCGACGACGGGCGTGTACTTGCAGCTTGCCATGGGGCACAAGCGGCGTGCGTACGACGAGGCGCATCCGCGCGACAAGCTCGAGCGCTAAGGCTTCTTCTTTAGCGCGGCGGATCGGGCCAAATGCCCGCCGTCACCGCCTGCGAGATCGAGGGCTTCGGTGGCTTCCTGCGCTTACAACCTGATGCTGAGCGAGCCGGTCACCTGCAGCGGCTGCACCACCCCCAAGAAGCCCGTGTTGTTTCCGTTGAACCAAAACGAGTAGGGATACTGCAGCTGCGGCGGCGGCCGGGACGATACGGAGTTGGGATAGAAGTTGCCGGCGGGGTAGAGGAAGTTCGTCGGCAACGAACCGTACGAGCAGACGTACGGGTTGTCCCACGAGTAGCCGCGCTGGCCGCAAATGTCGAGGATGTTCGTGAAGTTCAGCCGTGCGGTGACGCGCGGGCTCACGTCGTACGAGAACGAGAGTCCCATCTGCAACTGCCACGGCTCTTTGAACGCCCCTAAATTGTCGTATCCTTTCGAGAAGGGGTCCGGGATAAAGAGCGGCAGGTTCCCATAGTCGTCGCAGAACGCCGGATCCGCCGCCTTGCCGTGCGCGGCGACCCACGACGTGGGCGGCGCGTAGCAGGACTGCGGATTGTATCCCGGCCACGCGGTCGGCGCGCCGTACTCCGCGCCGGAGACGAAGTTCCAGTAGTTCGTCGTGGCGAAGCGGCGGTGTTTGTAGTTCAACAGCAGCGTCGTGACGTACGGGACGGCGTAGCCGTTCGCGGCGGCCGCCGGACCGGGAATCACGTCGTAGGTCGGGTACCAGGCGTTATCCGAGAAAACGTTTTGATACGGCTGATCGTAGTACGGGTTGGCGACGACGTGCGACTGATTGCAGTTGTTGGTCCCCGCGCCGCCGTGCGACTCGTAGAAATAGCACGGATAGCCGCCATGGCCCTTGAGATACGAGTCGTACGCTTCGATGTAACCGTTGAGCTGGTCGATGACGTTTTGGTTCGTGTTGGTGAAGTTTTGATACTTGATCTGGCTGTGCGTGTAGGTGAACGAGAGCTGGCCGCTCAAGCCGTCCTGCGAGAAGTCGCCCTTCTGCAGCGCGAACTCGACGCCGCTGCTCTGCTGGCTGCCGACGTTGAGACCCGATTCGAGCCCGCCTTGTGGATCGATGTAGAAGTTTTGCAACTGATCGCGGGTCGCGCGGAAGAACGGGCTAAGCTTGAAGCTCCAGTCGGTGCCCTTGAGCCGGTGCTCCCACGAGAGGTCGTAATTGTAGGACGTATCGGGTCTGATCAGGTGGTCGGGCGAGTTGAATCCGTAGCCGTAGAAGTGCTCGCCGAGAAACGACGGCAGGTCCTCTTTGATCGTATTGTACTGCACCCACGACGAGTTTGGCGGACGCGCGTACACGCCGAACGAGCCGCGCAGCACGTTATTCGAGTCGAGCGTATAGGTGAGGCCCAACCGAGGCTGAAAGCGCGCGGTCGTATAGGAGCCGCCGCTGGTGTTGACCAGCGGCCCGTAAGGGGACTGGGCGAGCGCGACCGTCTGCACGCCGTTGACGATCGGACAGGCTCCGATGCCGTTGTTGGTGCGATCGATCGGCTTGTTATTATTGACGTTGGGAGCGAAGCAATACTCGGCGTTGTAGGCGTTGAACCAGAACTGCCGCGCGGGATTGTTCGGGTCGGTGTCGCCGAAGAAATAGGTGAAATCCTCGACGCGCAGGCCAAGGTTGACGTTGAGACGGTCGTCGGGCCGCCACTGATCGTTGATCGAGTAGCCGGTCAAGGCCGCGTCGACCTGATTGAGACCCTGACTACCGCTCTCAAACGTTTTCGTCACCAGCCACTGCGGATTGACACCCGCCGCGCAGGCCGGGAGACTCGGGTTGGTTTTGCACGAGTAGGTCACCGGAAGGTTCGGCTGGGTCAGCGTGCCCTGCGTTTGATCGTAGCAGCCGATCTGCAAGCCGCTCGACGGGTCGTAGCACTTACCGTTGGTGCCCACGTAACTGGTGACCGGCCAATCCGACGGAAAGTACGTCGCGAAGTAGCGCTGCAGCGCCGAGTACGTATAGGCGCCCGTAATACTGAGCAGATGTTGGGAGCTGAGCTGGTTGACATAGCTCAGATTGAAACCGTGGCTGTGATCGGGGAGAAAATAGGGCAGCTCCCAGCCGTAATACGGCTGAGCGTCCGAGTTGTAGCCGTTGATATCCCAGTTCGAGTAGAGCATGTACCCGTAGACCCGCAGGTACGACGACGGCGTGAACTCGTGCTGATACTGCAGCTTTTCGACCGCGACGCCGTTGTCGTTGGGGTCGCGAAGGTTGTCCGGAAGCACGCCCTGGAAATCGTGCGGCGGACTCGACGGATAGAAGTATTGGCTGACGGCATTGGAGCGGAACGGCTTCATGACCGGTCCGTCGTACTGGTAGGTGTCGTCCCACGTCAGCGGTCCGTAGAGCGCGAAGAGCGTGTTCGCGCCGAAATCGTTGATCGAGCTGTAATATTGATTGAGATTCTCGCTCGTCATCCAGAGCGCTTGGACGTCGTCGCGCAGCCCCGTATGCGCCTGCGGAATCCCGAAGTGCAAGTTCACGATGGAGTCGCGCAGCGACTGCGTCGCGAGCGCGAAGCCAAGGCCGGTGGTGAACAGCACCGGCGAGGGTGCGCCGGTGTAGACGAAACCGTTGGAATACTTGAGCGCTTGACACGTGCTGACGCCGCAGGTGTATCCGGGGACCGCACTCGTCGGGTAAAAGAACGAGTACGGAATGTTCGATCCGTTCGAATTGTTGACGTAGTTGAACGCCTGATTGCTGCCGCCGATCCCGACGTAATAGCTGAATAGCCGGTCCGGCGTCGCTCCGCCGGCCTCCACCGATGCCTGATGGTAGAACGCGGGATAGCCGACGCCGAGGCTTGCGTCTCCGTAGCCGGGCGTGGTTCCGGTCTTGATGACCTGATTGACGTAGCCCGAGATCCCTTGCGCGTCGGAGCTCGCCGGAACGCCGCCGGTGTAGACCTGCACTTCCTGACTGCCCAGGCTCGAGAGCATCGTCTGCGGGGCGTTGTCGTAGGCGCGATTGACCGGAATACCGTCCATCTCGTACCCGACTTGGTCGATGTCGCCCCCGCGGACGTGGACGGTCTGCCACCATCCGACCTCTCCCGGATCGAGCAAAACGCCCGGAACCGATGCGATGGCACCGTAGGCGTTATTCAGCGTGCCCGGTCCGGCCATGCCCTGACGCGCCTGCTGGCCGGCCGCGTTGATCGAATACACGTCGCTCGTGGTTCCCGGTTTGACGAGCGCGGCACTCGATTGCGCCGTGACGTGCGCGATCGTGCGCAACGACACCGCCATCGCGGTGTTGTACGTCTGAACTTGATCCGCGACGACCGTGACCCCGGCTTGCGTGATGGGATCGTAGCCGTCTTTGCTAAACGAAAGCGTATACGTATCGGGTGCGAGCGAGAGAAACCGGAACGTTCCGGTCGCATCGCTCGTGGACCGGGCCGCTTGCGACGGCGATGAGGCGACCACCAGGACGCCGGCGAGCGGCGCGTGCGTGTGCGAGTCGACGACTCGCCCCGTGACCCCGCCGGTCGTGCCGGCCATCGCCTGAATCGGCAGAAGCGCGGCGATGATGAGAACGGAAACCCATTGCAGCAGACGCATAGGGGATGTTATCCCACGAGCGTGCGCTTGCCCTCTCCCCGGGGCGGTTGAATATCGTTACTCGTCGACCCAGTCGCGCGTCAAGTACAGCCAAAACGCGAGTCCCGCGTACGCTCCGTAGCGCGCGAACGAGCGTCGAATCGTCGAGTCCGCGGCGCGCTTGCGGCCACTGACGACTAGATATTTTGGACGCGTCCACGAGTCGAGGACGAGCGCGCGGTGCCGCCCGAGCAACTGCATGACGTGCGCCGCGCCGTACGGGCCGATTCCCGGGAGCGCCAACAGCGATTCCTCGACCTCGGCATCGCAGCGACGCCGCGCGTCGCGTAGCCGCTCGAGATCGAGCTCTCCGTTCGCGACCGCGCGGGCGATCTTCAGCACGTACGCGCCGCGGTACCCCATCCGCGCGACCTCGCCGAACCATCGCTCGTCGGTCGCGGCGAGGCGACCAGGTTCGGGGAACGCACCCTCGCCGAGCGCCGCCAGCGCTTGCGTCATGCGGATCGTCGCCGACCACGCGCAGTTCGTCGTGCAGATCGTCTTGATGACGTCTTCGAAAACGCTCGGGCTTGCGAGAATGCGCCCGGCTCCCGACGCAGCCCACGCAAGGGTGTCATCGGTTTCGACGAGCGCGTAGAATGGCGACAGGTCGGCATCGAAGCGGAACATCCGCGCAGCGGCCGCCTCGAGCTTGCCGATCTGCCGTCGCCGCAGCGGCGCGTCGGTTTCAACCAGCAGCTTCCGCGATCGCTCCCGCATCGTGACGTCGACGATGCGGCCGTCAATGCGAAAGGTTCGCCGGTAGCGCAGCGGCGGCGAGCTCACCGACGCCGGCGCGAGGTGCGCGCAGCCGTGCGAGTAAACCGTGCGCGCAAACGAGATCGGCTCGCCGCCCGCTCCGCGCAGCGCTATTTCGCACACGCGCGTCACCGGGGCGCTACGCTACGTAGGAGACGTTGACGGCGACGCCGGCCGCGGCGGCGCGCATCAGCACGCCGTAGACTTCATCGAGCTCGAGCTCGATCGACGCGATCTCCCGCGCGCTCACGCGAAAGCGCGCCGCGTGCGTCCAGAGAATGTTTCGCGCGCGTTCCAGCGCGCTGCGAAGGCGCTCGGGCGTTGCCTCCAGCACCGGCCAGTCGAGATCGCCCTGCGCGGGAACGACACGCCAGCCCGGTCCGGAGACGAACGGCACTTCATCTTCCGCACCCAGGGCGTGAGGGACCGCCGCCAGCACGTTGACGGCCTCCTGATCGGCGAGCGAGAGCGAGAGCCCCAACTCGGCGAGGCGCAAGATGTAGCGAAAGAAGGGTGCGCTCCCTACGGTATACGCGCCGGCTGCCGAGGCGACGTTGACGTGGATGAGGTCGAGGTCGGAGTCGTCGCTTCGGGAACCGGTCATTTTGGTCTAGTTCGAGGGGATGAGCCCGAGTTCTTTGACGGCGTCGCGCTCCTTGCGCAGCTCCTCGAGGGTAGCGGCCAACTTCGCGCGGCCGAACTCGTCGTGTTCGAGACCCTCGACGATCCGGGAAATGCCGCCCGACGTCCGCGAGGGAAACGAGAAAACGAGCCCGGGATCCACCCCGTACTCGCCGTGGGAGCAGCGCCCTACGGAGTAGTTCTCGCCCGGGGGCGTATCGTGCGTGAGGTTATAGACGCCAACGATCGCCGCATTCGCAGCCGAGGCCGCCGACGATGCGCCGCGCGTCTTGATCACCTCGGCGCCGCGATTCTGCACGGTAGCGATGAACTCGCCCTCCAGCCAAGGGCGATCGCCGATGGCGTCGGCAGCGGTGCGCCCGCCGATCGTCGCGTGCGCAAAGTCCGGGTACTGCGTCGTTGAGTGGTTTCCCCAAATCGCAACCTGCGCGACGTCCGTAATGTCGACGCCGGCCTTTTGCGCCAGTTGCGCGCGCGCGCGCAGCTCGTCGAGGGTAGTCATCGCGAAGAAACGATCGTTCGGGACGTCCGGCGCGTTATTCATCGCGATGAGACAGTTGGTATTCGCGGGATTGCCGACGACGAACACCTGCACGTCCTCCGCGGCGTGGGCATTGATCGCCCGGCCCTGTTGCGTGAAGATTTGTCCGTTGATCCGCAGGAGGTCGGAACGCTCCATGCCAGCCTTGCGCGGCACGGCTCCGACCAAGAGCGCCCAGTTGACGCCGCGCATCGCGCCCTCGACGTCCGACCCAATCGAGACGTTTTTTAACAGCGGAAACGCGCAATCGTCGAGCTCCATCGCGACGCCGGCGAGCGACCCCAATGCCGCCTCGAGTTCGAGCAGCTGCAGCTCGACCTCGACGTCCGGGCCGAACATCTGGCCGGAGGCTACTCGAAAGACGAGTGCGTACCCAATCTGACCGGCCGCGCCGGTGACGGCGACCTTGATCCGTTTCTTCACGTTGCCCCGTTTCGTCAGCAGAAGTAGCGCTCATGCAGGGCGAAAGCACCGTTGCGGATGAGCGAGCATGCGGTGACGGGTTTTAGCGGAACCGACCAGCCGCGCGCGTCACTCTACGACGCCTGCATCCGCTGCGGTCTCTGTCTTCCGACCTGCCCGACCTATCTCGAAACTATGACAGAAACGTCGGGGCCGCGCGGCCGGATTAGTCTTATCAAAGCGGTGGCCGAGGAGCGCCTCGACCTCCTCAGCGCGGGCTTCGTCGAGCAAATGTGGGAATGCCTCGATTGCCGAGCGTGCGAAGCCGCCTGTCCCTCCGGCGTCCGCTACGGCCTGCTCGTCGAAACCGCGCGCGCGCAGATTCACCGCGCAGGCGAGCAAACCGCGCCGTCCCGCGAGCACTCGCTCCGGCACTTCCTGCTCCATACGCTCTTCGCCCGGCTCGACCTGATGCGCGCGGCCGCCGCGCTCGTGCGCTTCGCGCAGCAAACCCAGTTAACCGCATTGGCAGGGGTCGTCGGCCTCGGTCGCATCGCTCGCCTCGCACCGCGCCTCGACGGCTCGTTTTTCGTCGCGCGTGACCAGCACTACGAGGTCTCCAACGCGCTAGGCCGTGCGTTTCTGCACACCGGATGCATCATGCCGTTTGCCTTCGCCGGCGTGCATCGGGCGACGGTGCGCATGCTGGCGCGCGCGAAGCTCGGCGTCACGGTGCCGAGCTCGCAGGGGTGCTGCGGCGCGATTGCACTGCACGACGGCGACATGGAGTTCGCGCGCGCGCTCGCCAAGCGTAACATCGAGGCGTTCGAGCGCAGCGGCGCCGACGTGTACGTCGTGAACGCGGCCGGATGCGGGAGCGCGCTCAAGGAGTATCGCGACCTCTTCGCCGACGACGAACGCTGGGCCGCGCGCGCGGAGGCGTTCTCGGCACGCGTGCGCGACGTCACCGAAGTGCTCGACGCGGTCGACCTCGGCCCTCCCGCGCGTGCCGTAGACGCGGCGGTCGCATATCAGGACGCATGTCACCTCGCGCACGCGCAACGCGTCTCCGGCGCTCCCCGGCGCCTTCTGCGCTCCATCCCCGGACTGCGCCTCGTCGAAATGGACGAAAGTGCGCTCTGCTGCGGCAGCGCCGGCATTTACAATCTCACCCATCCCGAAATGTCGGGCCGTCTGCGGAGCCGAAAAGTTGACGCGATCGCCCGGAGCGGCGCGACGGTCGTGGCGACGGCCAATCCCGGCTGCGCGATCCAAATGGCCGCGGGTCTGCGCGAAGCGAATCAAACGACGGTGGTTAGGCACGTCGTCGAGCTCGTCGACGACGCCTACCGCGAGCGCGCTTAGAGCGCTGCGGTTACGCGATTGCGATCGTTCGTCGCGTCTTCCATCGAACGATAGACGGCGAACACGGCGATCAAGCCGGTGATCGTGAGCAGGCGAAGGATTTGCCCCTCGCTGACGATCAGGCGCAACGAACCAGCGCGCTCGGCCGCTCGCCGGTGCGCGCCGATGAGGACGCTGAGCCCGGTCGAATCGAGGAACTCCAGCTGGCGCAAGTCGACGATGAGCTTGCTTTCGCCGCGCTCGATCGCATCGCTCAAAGCGGCTTTCACCGTCGGGGACGTCGCGAGGTCGAGGCTTCCGCGCAACGCAAAGACAAGCGTCTCGCCTTTGCGTTCGCTCTTGAGGTCGATGCTGAGCTCGTCGTGCGTCATCTCGCGCCGGTTTTTCAGATGAGGCGCTCGGTATCCTCGTCCCAGCGGGTACTGCTCCCGGGCTCGAGATGAACGCCGCCGATCCAGCGGTCGATGCGATGGAAATCGAGCCAATCGGCGTCCCCCGCGAGGACGCGGCGCCCGAGTGCGCTCGGAACAAGCGTGCCCTCTTCTCCTTCTATCAACGCCGACTCGCCGTCGGCGAGGTCGGCAAGCATCTTCGCAAAGATGCGTTCGCTCAGGAAATGCGCTTCCTCACGCGCCTGGGCGCGAGCGAATAGCTCCTCGGTGCGGCCCGGTCCTTGCGCGACGGCGTACAGCGCTTGCCGCTGGGAGCGTGACGTGCCGTCGCGCTTCCACGGGTACTCTTCGCAGAGCCGCTTCAACGCGGAGCGAAGATACGGTAAACCGATCGCATCCTCGCCGGCCGCGGCGTAGAGATCGTCGGAACGAGGCGACGTAAATCGCTCCCAGTTCCGCCGCGCGGACTTAAAGATCGCGGGGGTCGCCGTTCGGCGCTTCGTAAAGAGCGGAACGATCTCGTCGACCGTCATGTTCGATAGATAGTGGTCGGTTTGCACGACCGAAACGCGTCCCGGCTCGAGATCGAGTTCCTCGAGTGCCGTGAGCACCTGTAAGAGCTGGAGCTGATCGTAGAGATCGTGCTCGAACCACAGCACGACCTCGTTGAGCTCGCGCGCGCGCCGCACGTCTGCGTCGCGACGCTCGAAGTCGTGAATCAGCTTAATGGGGCTACCGTATCCTCGTTCGGCGAGAAATCGTGCGCGCACCGCGCTCGTCGCTTCGAGCGAAAGCCCGGGCGGTACGGGACCCTCGTTAAGCGCGTCGCGCCACGCCACGTGCGTCCCGAGGATCCCCGCCTTCTTTAGGAGATAGAGCGCTCCATCACCGTTGGTGATGTGGAGCGTCGCCGGTCCCGACAGCTAGAAGGCTCCGATGCCGTCGGGCGATCCCCACCCGCCCTGATACGTGTACGTCTTGAACAAGCAGGACGAACCGCTGCAAAGCGTCCAGAGATCCTTGTGATGCTTCTTCGCCCAGAACGTGCGCCCGCCGTCCTGTTTGGACGCGTTGCCGGCGAGGCCGAAGACGCCGGCGAGCAGCGGCGATGAGACGCTCGTTCCGCCCACCGTGAACCATCCGCCATAGCCGTACGAGTCGTACTCGGCAACGCCCCAGGCCACGCCGGCCGCATCGCCGATCGCTCTGCCGCTGCAGACCTTATCATGCTGCCACTTGGGCTTCTGGATCGTCGTCGCGCAACCGCCGCCGCTGCCGTCCCACAGTTGCTCGCTGTATTGCGAGCCGCTCTTGGAAAGGACGGTGCCGCCGATCGCCGCGACCGTATCGAGAGCCGCCGGCGCGCTGAGCTCGCCGGATCCTGAGTCGCCGTTCGACGCGAGATACTCAACGCCGGGTGTATCGAAGTATGATGGATCGACGCAGTCAACCGAACCCGGGCAGCCCCACGAGTTGCTCACGATGTGCGCCCCGAGCGAGACCGCCTCGGCTTCCGCGGCTTCGAGATCGCTCGAGTTCGAGCTGTTGGCTTCGATCAGGTAGATGGTGCACAGCGGACAGCTTGCCGACACCATTGCCACGTCGAGGTCGATCTCGACGCCCCACCCGACGCTTCCCTCCGGATAGTTGCTCTGCTGGCCCGTCTGGTTGTACTTTGCAAAGTTCGCGGTGCCGAGTCCAAACTGCGAGCGATACTTCGCGAGATCCGATGCAACGTTCGGGTTATCGTATGCGTCCACGATGGCGACGATTTGCCCCGAACCTTTGCTCGACGACGGCAGTTTGTATCGCGCCTGAAAATCGGCAGGCGCCCATCCGGAGACGTTCGGCTGTATTTTCGTATCGAGAACGAGGGCGTAGCATTGCGCTTCCCCCGGCTGCGGCTTCGCGCACGCGGGGCGCGCCGCGCGCGTACGCTCCCATTGCGGCACCGGTGCCTGTGCGCCGGCGGTTTGCGGGATCGAGGACGCGGTTTGTGCGGCGTTACATCCAGAGACGATGATCAAAAGCGCGCCTCCCAAAACGAGCGCGCGCGCACCGATACTGGAAAAAATCATGATGTGAGCCTCCTGCACGGACCATACCGTCTCCCCGTCGCCGGAACCTGTGAGAGACCTTATTCGGGCTTCGCGTACTCCTCGTATCCGCCGAAGTCGATAATCACGCAAGGATCGTTGCCCACGACCCACGCATCGTGACCGGGCGGTAGTGACATTGCGTCGCCGGGCCCGACTTCAATCGCCTGACCGTCGTCCATGACGGCCTTCATGCGTCCCGAGACCACATACGCGAGGTGAGGAGCCATACAAGAAGCGGTCTCTGCGATCGGCTTAACGGACTCGGACCATTTCCAGCCCGGCTCAAAGGTGCCACGACCGATGCTTATCGCGCCGACCGTGACGAGCTCGAGCTTTCCCTTTGGGAAGGGCCGGGTCTCATCCGGTCTGTCAAGGCTCTTCCGTTCAGCGCTGTTACTTGCCATCTGAGATCCTCGATTCAAATCAAGCTCCGGTAGGACGCCATCCTACCACGTCGCTTTCGTTCTTTCTACTTCCGCTTCGGCGCTCTGCGCCTGCGCTGCGGTAAGGCCGCGTCCTTTAGACTCCGCCAGAGAACTCCTGGGGTGGCTGGATTCGAACCAACGCATGGCGGAGTCAAAGTCCGCTGCCTCTTCCCCGCCGCGCTTTCGCGCCCCGGGGACCCCTTACGTTACTACTTCCGCTTCGGCGCTCTGCGCCTGCGCTGCGGTAAGGCCGCGTCCTTTAGACTCCGCCAGAGAATTTCTGGGGTGGCTGGATTCGAACCAACGCATGGCGGAGTCAAAGTCCGCTGCCTTACCGCTTGGCTACACCCCATCGCGACTCGATTTTAAGCCATAGCTTCGCTCATCGGACGAGAAAGGGCAAGCGCCGCCGTGGAAACGGCGGCGCTTGCACACACTAAGAGGCTGCGCGGGTTATCGGGTGGCGATGAGCCGCTTCGCTCCCACATAGCGTGACGCCCAGTACGATTCGGAGAGCCGGCTGACCATCACGCCGTGACTCGAGCTTGCGTGCACGAACTGTCCGCGTCCGAGATAGATCCCGACGTGCGAAACGCCGCCGTAGGTATCGAAAAACACGAGGTCTCCGGGCCGAGGGCCCCCGACCGCCGGGTGGCCGGCGTCGTATTGCGCGTCCGCGGTTCGCGGCAGTCCGATGCCGAGCAGGGCGAAGACGTGCTGGACGAAGCCCGAGCAGTCGAACCCGGCGGTGCTGGTCCCGCCGAAAACGTACGGCACGCCGAGAAATCGTAGGGCATCGCTGGTCAGCCGCTGCGCGATCTTGGAGGTCCGGGCGAGCACCCCGCCGGCGAACCGGTCTAGGGAGCCGTGACGGCGCGAGGGGCTGGTAACGAGGAGGTGGGACGTCCACTCCTCGACGTCCGGGCTCAAGGCCTGAACGTTGGCTCCCTGCGAGGAGCCGGTGAAATCGAGCTGCGGGGCGGTGGTGCCGACATCGGCACGGGCTATGGCAGCCGTACCGGCGACCAATAACGCGAAGACCCCGAGAACGAACGCATGACGCAAGGCGACGCTCCTCTTTCACGACACTTGCGGGGTTAGTTGACGGGTTCGGGCGGGAAAGAATCGCCCTAGGGCCGACCGGCCCATTCACCCCTACCGGGATATCCCCCGCTCGGAACCTCGGTTCCGACTCAGTGACCTACCCATGAGGTTTAGATTAAGGTGGCCGCTTCGGCGTTAACCCGGGTCGCCCTTCCGTGAGCGGCTTGCCTCCCGCTCGATTTGCCCAGCTACGCGAGCCGCAATGGCCTCGATGAGCGCGCGGTCGTCGCCCTCGGCCATAACGCGGATGAGCGGCTCGGTGCCGGAGGCCCGGACGAAGAGCCTCCCGGATTCCGCTAGGCTCCTTTCACCTTCCGCGATTGCATCGCGAACGGCCGGCGCGTCGAGCACGCCGAGATCCACGCTATGCACGTTCAACAGAATTTGCGGCGCGTAGACGACGTCTCGAACGAGCTCGTGCAGCGTCGTGCGCTGCGATGCGACGATCCCGAGCAGGGTGATCGCCGTCCGCGGTCCATCGCCGGTTGTATTGAACCGAAAATCTACGACGTGTCCCGACTGCTCGCCGCCCAGATCGTAACCGCCGTCGCGCATCGCTTCCAGCACGTAGCGATCACCTACCGCGGCTCGGACCAACGCAATGCCGCACGCGCGCAGCGCCCGCTCGAAGCCGACGTTGCTCATCACCGTCGCGACGACTGCGTCGCCCGCCAACTCGCGTCGCTCCTTCATATCTCGCGCCAGCGCGTAAAGGACATGGTCGCCCGTCGCGACCGCGCCGGTCTCGTCAACGAAGAGCGCGCGGTCCGCGTCGCCGTCGAAGGCAACGCCGATCGCCTGGTCCCCGCGCTCCTTAGCCGATCGTACCGCCGCTTGCAGCGGACGGAGATCGGTCGCCCCGCAGGCGACGTTAATGCGCGATCCGTCGGCATCGCAGTTGATCTCGCTCACGCGCGCGCCGAGTTTACGCAATGCGTACG
>Ga0302326_10007990_pt1 | contig 23419 bp, 21 predicted proteins | sample Palsa_T0_3_FD_202264 | JGI IMG/M metagenome (GOLD analysis project Ga0302326, IMG submission 202264) | Peat permafrost microbial communities from Stordalen Mire near Abisko, Sweden - Palsa_T0_3 | ecosystem: Environmental > Terrestrial > Soil > Palsa > Peat permafrost | place: Sweden: Abisko... | reverse complement strand
AGCAGTCGTTCAACTGCCAGTAAATTGAACCCATAGTGCGCGGCCGCTGCCTGCGCAGGTGCTCGGCGCCAATCTTGATAATCTCTGCTTGTTGCACCTGGCTCAGATAAACGAAGGAAGCGAAATCTTTGGGCTCGCGGTACTCGCGCAGCATATAAGTGAGGATGCGTTCATTTCCGCCTTTGTTTTTTTGGTGCGCCTGCAAGACCGTGGAGCGGATATCGAAGTCTTCAGGCTGGTTGGCAAACGTGCGGATGGTGCGCATCTCGGGAAAGGATTGAAATCCGTACTCCGACATGAAGCGCGGAAATTGCTTGGTATAATCCTGCGCCGGCGCCTGCTGGTGCCAGACTGCCCAGTAGTGCATATCGCCGTTGTGCTGGTTGTCAGGAATTTCTTCGAAGTCCGCGCTGGGAGAACTGGGCGTGTAGGGCGTGGGATCAGCATATTGCGAGACCGCGCTCTTGAGGATGTCGGCGAACATAATCACGTAATCCTGCCAGACACGGTCGCGCGTATCGGGCGAGATGGATGCTTTGAATTCCTGACGATCGCCCCAGTGCCACCATCCGGTTTCCACCTCGTTGTTGCCGCACCAGATCACGATGCTCGGATGATCGCGCAGTCGTTTGATCTGGTCGATGGCCTCTTGCCGGACGTTTTCCTGAAAAGCGACGTCGCCGGGAATCATGTCCCCGCCGAACATGAATTCCTGCCAGACCATGATTCCGAGTTCATCGCAGATATCGTAGAAATCATCGGACTCGTAATAGCCGCCGCCCCATTCCCGAACCATATTCATGTGCGCGTCGCGAGCGGACTGGAGAATGTTGCGATGAATCTGCGGCGTGACCCGGTTGGGAAAGCTGTCGAACGGAATAACATCCGCTCCCTTGGCGAATACAGAAATACCGTTCACCACGAACTCAAAACTCTTTCCCCATTGATCGGGAACGCGGCGCAGCTCGACGGAACGTAGGCCGGTTTTTGTCTCGCTGCGAGCGGCAATCTCACGGCCAACACGAATCGTGGCAGAGAATCGGTAGCGGTTCTGACTTCCATACCCAACCGGATACCAAAGCTTGGGCGTGGCTATCCGGAGGGGAAACGAAACGTGATTGATGCCGGCATTGAGTTGGAGCATCTGAGTTCCATCGGCGGTTTGTGGTCCAGACGTTTCATCGTGAGCCAGGGTGAGAGTAGCCGCTGTAGGCCGACTAGCTTCGATCTCAACCTCGGCTGTAACGTTGGCCAAATCGGCAGCGATGTTTTGCTGATGGATATGGAAATTCTCTACGCGCAGTGCGTCCCAGGTTTCAAGCCGGACAGGCTGCCAGATTCCCTCGGTCATGAAGCGCGGTCCCCAATCCCAGCCGTAGTTGTACGGAGCTTTACGGGTATAGGGGGCGGTCGCGATGTTTTCTTCGTTTCCGAAGTTATGGGTCGAGATCGAAGGCAAAATGTAAGGCAGGGACTTGGCGTAAGGAATCATCTTCTCAACTGCCGAATGAAAAACAACCCGGAGCGTGTTCGGCCCGGGCGTGAGCGCAGCTTTCGCGGGGATTCGCCAGTGCCGGAACATGTTGTCGGCGTGGAGAATCGGCTGGTCGTTGAGGTAGACGTCGGCAAATGTATCGAGCCCTTCAAATACTAAATCGACATGGTCGCGCGCAAGCGCGGCCGCATCGACCTGAAATGCGGTCTCGTACTCCCAGTCGGCCAGGCCGATCCACTGCAGATGAAATTCATTGTCTCGATCGAAAGGATCGGGAATGAGACCGCTATGTAGCAGGTCGGTTTGAACCACGCCCGGAACCTGGGCGGGATGCCATTGCTTGACATCGGATCGGTCTGTGTTCGCGACGGCGCGGAATTGCCAGCCCGAATCGAGGTTGCGCGACGAAGGTTCGGCCGCTTCGAGCGGCAGAGCGATGAGAGAACAAAACAGCAAACAACCGAGAAGATAAAAAGTTACAGTCACAACAGGAAGGAATCCATGCCGATCCGGTCTCATGCGAGTAAGCTCCGATCTTGAGTTGTAGGTACTACTAATGCTGTGAGTCCTGTTTTCGCGGGGCTGCGGGTTGGTTCGAACCGTTCTGCAGACTTTCGAACTCCTGCATTTCATGCTGCGCCTCCGCCGTCTTTCCTTGCTTACGATAAAGGCCAGCCAGTCCGAAATGCGCCTGCGCCGCCAGTGAACTCTGCTTCTCGATGGAAAGAAGTTTGGTCCAGGCTTTCTCGGCAGCGGCGGCGTCACCTTCCAGGGAAGCCGCCTTCCCGAGCGAATAAAGCGTTTCTGGCATCTCCGGCATCAACCGGTCCGCGCGCAACAGTTCCGCCCGCGCCTCACGGGCTTTACCTTGTTCCAATAACGCCTCTCCCAGACGGTAGGCAGCTTCGGCGTTCCCGGGCTGCAACTTGGCTTGTATGCGAAATTCTTCTTCTGCTTTAGCCCATTGAGAAGCGCCGGCATACACTTCGCCCAGTGCAAGATGAGCTTCGGGCAGGCCTGGGCGTAGCCGCAACGCTTCGCGATATTCCTTTTCGGCGTCCGGCATCCGGCGCAGCACGAAGTAGTTTTCCGCCATCGCCTGGTGCGCGCGAGCGGAGTCAGGATAAGCCGCCAACAATGTATCGACCGATTGTTTCGAGAGCAGACCACTGGCGCGGCCAAGGTAATAGAGAAGGTCCGGATCGTTGGGAACCGCGGCCAGCGCCGCCCGCAGAGTCGCGACCGCGTCCGGCAGTCGTCCGGTTTGGATCTCCGCAATGCCCAATGCGGTTTTGTCTGGCGCGCGTTCCAGGTGTGGAATCGCCTCGCCCGCATAACCCTGCGAGAGCAGAGCATACCCCAGCAGCTGGTGAGCAGGCAGCGAGTCCGCGTTCAGTTCCAACGCGTGTTTGAGCGGTGCAATCGCAGATCCGTAATCGCCGCTCTCCATGTAGGCCTGGCCGAGGCTGATAAAGCCATCGGCGAATGACGGGTCGAGTTCGGTCACCTGCTTAAACTCCCGCACGGCAACATCGAACTGCCGTTGTTTGTCCGCCGCGATTCCCGCTTGCATATGCTCGGCGGCCTGCGGCGATGCCATCTGCCAGGCGAAGTACAAGATTACGATTGCGCGGATCATAGCTTCTCCGGTTCACGCATTTCTAGGAACTGGTCGGCGTGAACATCGTTCAACACCGGGTGAGTGCCGGATGGCCAAACGATTTCCACCTTCGCCTTCTCCGCCGTGCCCAGCCCGGAATGGAGGCGTTTGTCACTGGCGGAAACATAACTGCCGGCTGAGGTTGCGAACCGTGTCTGGCCCATTCCCTGCACATGGGCGCCGAATCCATCCCGATTGCTGCGTGCGCCGCGGGGGGTAATCATCCGCCAGTGCCGGTGCAGATTCACGTCGAAGACAGGAGCAGCAGGCGCCGCAGCCCACCGTACCGAGGCGAAGACATAAGATATCCGCAGCAGAGTGTTTAGCAATTAAGTACCTTCAGTCGCCCAGCATATCGCGTAAGTGGCGCTCCGTGCCCACGAGTTAGCTCAAGAATGGTTCTCCACTTGCGCGCGTGGCGACTGGCAAATTCATTCCTCGACACAGCGGCCTTCGGCACCCTCTATGCCTTCGCCTTTCGCCGGGTCGATTCCCGTTCCACGAGTTTGGGTGGAATCAGTATTCTTTTTGCTCGCATGGGGCGCTTCGATGCGATTCGCTCAATGAGAAGTTCAGCCGCCAGCGCCCCTATGCGGCAGGTTCCCTGATCGACCGTGGTAAGGGGAACCGCAACTTGGTTGGAGTAGTGAATGTTACCAGCCCCAACTACGCAAATGTCGTCGGGCAGGTTGAACTCAACCTCTAAGATGGCCCGCATGGCACCGATGGCAACCGGGTCGTTGTAACAGAAAATTCCGTCCGGAAACGGGTTTTTGTCGAGCAATTTCCGCATCCCTTCATACCCCGTGTCATCTCGATGGCCGCCAGACACGACGTAATGCGAATTCGGGCGAATGCCGTGCTTCACCAGCGCTCGCCGATAGCCTGCCAGGCGTTCTGCCGCGATGCCCACTTCGGGACCACGGAGGTGGGCGATACGGCGACACCCTCGGGCGATAAGATGCTCCGTCGCCAAAGTGCCGATGGCGTAGTTATCAACTCCGACATAGCAGGCCTGCAGACCAGCGATGGGACGGTCAATCAACACATAGGGCACCTTCTGCTCTTCGATCCGCTCGAACAGATCTGGACACTGAGGCGACTGCGAGGAAGCGATGATAAGACCATCGACGCGCCGAGCGAGGAGTGAGTCGGCCTCGCTCGCTTCCAACTCGGGATCTTCTTCGAAGCATGAAATGATCACATGATAGCCGTGGGGGCGCACAGACTGCGCCACGGCGCGTGCAATCTCCGCGAAGAAAGGATGAGTGAATTCGGGCAGCAGCAGGCCAATGGTGTAGGTGCGCCGTGTCACCAGGCTGCGCGCCACCCAATTCGTCTGGTAATTGAGTTCCTTGGCGCGCCGCAGCACACGCTTGCGCGTGGCTTCGCTGATCCGGCCCTGGTTGCGCAGGACTTTCGAGACCGTCACCACGGAGACTTTCAGGTCTTTCGCAATGTCCATCATGGTTGCGGTCATGACCGCGCAAGCATACCACCGATTCCAAGGGTTAACGATTATTCAAGCCGAATGATCGCTTTTTCTGCTTGACAACGGTCGCACAAATAGACCAGAATCGCCACGAAGTTTGGGGCCATTTTGGGAAATTTCTGCACTGGAAAGAGTCGCTTATGCCACGTCGCATATTGTGGAGTCTGCTTGTCTCGCTAGCCCTAGCTGTTTCTTCAGCCGTTTATCTCTACGGTCAAAGCACATACGGCTCGATCACTGGGTCGGTGACCGATAACTCCGGAGCCGCGGTTACGGACGCCCAAGTGACGCTGACAAACATGGGCACGTCGGAAAAGCACACCGAATCCAGCGGCAGCGACGGCCTCTTCACCTTTGTGAACCTGTTCGCCGGCCAGTACCGGATTGACGTGGAGAAGCAGGGATTCAAGCACTTCGTCCGCACTCCCATAACGGTCGAAGTGCAGCAGAACACGCGCATTGATGCCGCGCTCCAGGTCGGCGAGGTCAGCCAGGTCGTCGAAGTAACCTCGGAGACGCTGCTGCTGCAAACCGAATCTGCGTCGTTGGGCCAGGTGGTGGAACAACGCAAGGCGGACGAACTGCCGCTGAACGGCAGGAATATTTTCAACCTGATCATAATTTCGCCGGCCGCGGTCGCGCAGGGTGGATCAGGCGGGTCGCCGGTGGGTCAGAACCCATTCAGTTGGGGCAATTATCAGATCGGCGGTTCTTTCGCGAATCAGGGTGCGGAGTATCTAGATGGTCAACCTCTGAACATCGGCTATATCAACTTGCCAATCATCATCCCGACCCAGGATTCCGTGGGCGAGTTCAAGGTGCAATACAGCAATCTTGGGGCTGAGTGGGGCAAGTTCTCTGGTGGCGTTACGAACCTCAGCACCAAGTCCGGAACAAACAACTGGCATGGCTCCGCCTACGAGTACTTCCGCAACGAGGTGCTGAACGCGAACGAATATTTTTATAAGCAGGGAGAACTGGCGGGCGACACTCCGAATAAGCGTCCGCCGTGGACGCAGAACCAGTACGGGTTCCAGTTGGGTGGGCCCGTGGTCAAAGATAAGACATTCTTTTACGTAAGTTGGGAGCAGTACCGGCAGCGCACCGGATCTCCTTTTCTGACCACCGTCCCCGGAACCAACGAGCTAACCGGGGATTTCTCCTCTCTTTGCACCTTGCCGGTTGCCGAGGGCGGAGCAGGAGGTTCTTTCAGCGGCGGCCTGTGCAGCGCGGCAGCGGGGCAGATCTACGACCCCTATAGCGTGAACACGACAACCGGTGCGCGGACACCTTACCCCAACAATCAAATCCCGGCTTCGGAATTCAGCACGGCAACGCAAGTGCTGGGTAAATCCTTATACCCGGCACCGAACCAACCCGGCGATTTAAATAATTATTTGAGTGCGGCACCAGGCGGCGGCAATACCAACGAGTTCGTAGCCCGCGGGGATCAGAACCTTGGCAGCAAGACGCACCTGTTCGGAAGATTCGCGTACTTCGGACTACTCGACTTGCCGTCGAATCCGCTAGGAACAGGTCTCTGCGATGACCGTTGCGCGGAGAAATATCACAGCAAGTTGCTCGCTATAGGTGTGAACCACGTCTTCACACCCACCACCATTCTCGACATCAACTTCGCGGGAAGCCGGTTCGTCTACGGACGTCAGCCGCTTCTCTCGGGATTTGACCTCACAACGCTCGGTTGGCCGTCAACTTACAACAGCCCGCCGAGTTCGATGCGGACTCCGCCCACCCCGGCTTTCCCGTTTAATAACGACGTTGGAAAGTCACAGGGCAACAGCGCCATTGGCGATCACAACACCCAGTACAATATTACGCCCGCGCTCACCTTGATCCGAGGCAAGCACACCATTCAGGCTGGTGCCCAGTTCGAGTTCGGCTACGACAACTACTTCCAGACCAACATCGCCAGCGGCGCATTCGCGTTTGGAGGCAACTGGACAACGCCGTTTGGAGGCGTAAACGACGTCACTAATTCCAACTTTGCTTTCGCCGACTTCCTGCTCGGCCTGTCGCAAAACGAGGGAAGCTTCGTCAACCAGACGGAAGGGGTTGCGCAGGTTCCGGCCCAGACCAAGGGCTTGCAAGTCTACCGCGGCTTGTTTGTCGACGACACATTCCACTTTTCGAGCAAGCTCACGTTGAACTTCGGCCTTCGCTATGAATTGCAGGGCACCTGGTCCGACGCCTACGGTCGGCTCTCCTACTGGGACCCGACGGCGACCAACGCTACCGTATCTGGCTGTTTCGGAACTGGCACAACTTGTCCTGGCGACGCGTTCCTTGTAGGAACCGGCCGCAATAGCAGCCAGAACAATATCCCGATGGATAAGAAGGCGTTCTCTCCGCGGCTTGGCTTCGCCTACGCCTTGGATCAGAAAACCGTTATCCGCGGTGGGTACGGTATTTTCTACATCCCGAACTATGTCTCGTTCGGATTGAATCCCGACAACGACTTCGTGAATCTGGCCAGCACGCCGCTCCATGCCACGACCGACTCATTCATAACTCCGAATGCCATGTTGGATGGGGACGACTGCTCCTATGGCGCAGCCGGCTCCGTGTTCACCCCCAGGGGACCTAACGCGTTCGGCTGCACTCAGACTGGTCCCTTCGGGAACTCTGGAATCCTCCCACCACCAGGCCGCAACTTCGCACCCTTGGCTGGCACTCTCGCCCCGTTTCCCGCCAACGTATCGAGTTTCGCGGCTTTTAATGGCAGCCCCGGGTTAGCTCCGTACTACGGGATCAACGGTCACGAGGGCCCCAAATACGGTTACGTCCAGCAATGGAACCTCGACATCCAGCGCCAGCTCCCCGCCGGCTTCTTCGCGGATGTGGCTTATGCGGGTTCCATGGGCGTTCATCTAGAGCAGTACAACACTAACGTGGACCAGCTTAGTGACAAACTGTGGTCTCAAGGTGCCGCGCTCACCACGAAAGTTCCCAACCCAATGATGGGCACAAACCCCAATCCGTCTCTGAATGGGGCTACGGTTGCAATGGGTCAGCTGGAACGCCCATACCCGCAATACAACGGGCTTTCTTTGGACGGCTTTGGATGCTGCGAGAGCAGCTATAGCTCTCTGCAGGCTACCGTGACGCGCCGATTCCAGGGTGGCGGTACGCTGCTGGTGGCCTACACGAATGCCAAGCTGCTCAGCAATACCGATACTCTGACGAGCTGGCTTGAAGGGCCAACCGGTGGAGTTCCGGGCGTGCAGGACTGGAACAATTTGAGGGGAGAAAGGTCGCTCTCTGCTCAGGATGTTTCGCAGCGCCTTGTGATCAGCTACGTCCTCGACCTTCCCTTTGGGCATGGCAAGCCGTACGCGTCTAACTTCACCGGAATAGCGAACGGGCTGGTTTCCGGCTGGGGGGTCGACGGCATCACAACGTTCCAACGCGGCTTCCCGCTGAAGATCGGATATTCTGGCTCGACTCCGCTGGAAGCGGCAAATCTTGGAGTAGGGAATATCCGGCCTGACGTTGTGCCGGGGTGCGACAAGAAAGCCGGCGGTAGAGGCGTTGTCTCGTTTCCTGGTAGTCCAGCACTGTGGTTTAACACGGCCTGCTTCACGGCCCCGCCAGACTTTGGGGCGGGCACCGAAGCGCGGGTTGATCCCACACTTCGCGGACCCGGAATCAACAACTTCGACTTCGCCATTTTCAAGAGGACCAACATTGGCGAAAGACTGGGAATTGAGTTCCGGACCGAATTCTTCAATCTGTTCAACCATCCCTACTTCGGCATGCCGTCAGAGAACCTCGGTAACGGGACATTCGGCGAGGTTACCTCAACCGTTGCAGGCGGCGTAGCCTCACCTGAACGGTTAGTGCAGTTCGCTTTGAAGTTCGTATTTTGAGCTGAGTCCCGGGCTAGGAGATGCTCCTAGCCCGGGATTTAAGTATCGCGACCGTTGTTCTGAATCCTGACATCATTCCCTCCGACCGGAACTTGTTGTATTCTTCTTGTCTCCCCCCAGGCTATGAGAACGATCCGGACCCTCGACTATTCCGAAGCGAAGCGCGCCGTCGATCTAATCGTTGAAAAGGCTTCTCAGGTCCAGAAAACCGCGGTGATTGCCGTTGCAGATTCGCACGGCGATCTCATCTGCCTTGCCCGCATGGACGGCGCTCCTGTATCTTCGGTCCGTGTCGCCATCAATAAGGCTTGGACCGCCGCTCGCGAGCGCAAAGCGACTAAAGACATCGGAGAAAAAGTCCGGCATCCTGAGAAGGGCCATGACATCGCCTACTACGGCGATCCACAGTATGTGGGCTGGGGTGGCGGAATTCCGGTCCGGAAGAACGGTGAAGTAGTTGGCGCCGTCGCCGTCAGCGGCTTGTCGTCGGATGAAGATGGCGCTTTAGCTGCGCTCGGCGCTGAGTTGATCGCTGGGTTGTGAGGGCTGTCAACCTACACACAGAGACGGGCTTCCGTAGTTTCGATGATTCCGGGCGTCTTCCTATTTAGGATGGCGAACGGCTCGTACGACTTGCCAACCGCTCGCATACGACGTTGCAGCTCATCGGCGCGACAATCGCCGCGGCGTCACCGCCATCACTTGCTCCGAAGACGGCCATTGATAGCGGCGCTCGAAACCTGGCCGCGCGACGGTGTGCCACAAAATCCGGAGGCGTGGCTGCTAACGGCGGCGCGCCGCTCTTTTATCGACCTTGTGCGTCATCGGCAGGTAGCCGAGGCCAGCGAAGCCGCGATCGCGCTCCACAGAGAGGAATCGAAGGACATGACTTTGTCGCCGGACTTTCCAGATGCCAGATGAACGATTGAAACTGCTGTTTGTGCGCGCCCATCCGGCAATTGATCCAGGGATGCGCTCAGGCTCTAGACCGTTCTCGGCCTGGATGCCGCGCGCATTGCCCACGCGTTTCTGATTTCGCCCACCACGATGGGCCAGCGGCTGGTGCGGGCTAAGACGAAGATCCGCGACGGAGGTATCCGGTTTGAAATTCACAGGAGCGTGAATTGCCGCAGCGGCCGGACGCCGTGCTGGAAGCGATTTACGCCGCCCTTCGGAATCGGCTGGGATGACATGGCCGGTTATGGACCAACGCGGACGCGAGCTCGCCGAGGAGGCAATCTGGCTCGCAAGAGTGCTCCTGCAGTTGATGCCAGGGCGGGCCGAGGTTCACGGCCTGGCGGCTCTGATGCTCCACTGCGAAGCCCGCCGGGCGGCGCGGCGGGCGACAGACGGCCGTTATGCGCCTCTTTCGGAGCAGGATTGCCAGACGTGATCCCTGCCCTTGATGGAAGAGCGGCGAGTCGCGGTCGCACCGGCCGGTTTCAACTTGAGGCCGCGATTCAGTCGGTACATGCCGAGCGGGCGCGGAGCGGCGCGATTCAGTGGAACGCGATCATGATGTTCTATGAACAGCTGATCCGGATATCGCCTACGCTCGGCACGCGAACTGGATACGCCGCGGCCGTAGCCGAAGCGAAAGGAGCTGAACCAGGGCTGGCAGCGCTAGATGGGATCGACGCGGACGCTATCTCCGCCTATCAACCGTGTCGTCGATCCGGCGAAGATGGTCAAGCCCTACGTCGCCGAAGCCAGCTAAATCATCAAAAGGGGATAATTACATGCCAACACCGATTCGATCCACCAATCAACCCGATGTCATTCCCGCAGCAAATTATCCCTTCCTACGGTCAATCCCTTATCGAGAATGCTGCCCTCTGTCAGCGACTGCGCGCTGAAACGGGGGCCATATTGCACATCAACGACATCGAGCACGCAGCGGAGGATGTAGCAGCATGATCCGAGCTTATCGTCTGTATACAGCTCCTGACGGAAATTCCCATGTGGTGCGCGGCGGCTTAAGCGGTAAATTGGTCGCAGCGGAATTTATCCTTTTCAAGGAAACGGCGCCACATTCATCGCTGGACTGGCACGATGCTCCTACAACTCAATACGTCATTACGTTAGCGGGAATACTCGAATTTACAACCGCGGGCGGTGAGACATTCACCATTCATCCCGGTGAGGTACTGGTAGCAGAGGACAATTCCGGCTCCGGCCACAAATGGCGTTTAGTCAACGACGAGCCCTGGAGACGGGCTTACCTGGTCTTCAAGGAAGGCGCGGATACTCATTTCATGCCGGACCCCGCGTGAAGCTGCGAGATGGATCAGGATTGGGATAACGACGCCATGACCCTGGAGGATCGTGCCGACCTTGTTCTCGCTGTTGCCCGGGTTCAATTCGTTAACGGTCAATCTACCGACCAGGTTTTGGCTTCGGCCGAGCGCTTCGGACGCAGTCTCGGACTGCGCGCTGAAATCATGCCGCGCTGGGGGGAGCTGCAACTTAAAGCGGAAGACAGCGCCAGCTGCACCAGGCTGATTGCCGCAGTCGCGGCCAATCCTACCGGCGTCGCCATGAGTCGCGTGGCTTCTACGATGCGCATAATTGGGGACGTCGCCGGCGGTCGACTTGCGCCCGCCGCCGCAAAGAAGGCGATCTGTGCGACCTCACAAGAGCCTCCGGCACCGACCTGGCTGTTCACACTCGCCGCGGCAGCCGGCGCCGTGGCATTGGCGGTGATTTTCGGTGTCCAACATGTACGCGCGGCGGCTCTCATATTCGTGAGTGCGGCGGCCGGCGCCCTACTTCGTCGCGGCTTGGCGCACTTCAGCGCAAACGTCTTCCTGCAACCATTCGCCGCGTCCCTACTCGCCGGTGTTATTGGGGCGCTGGCGGTTCGATACCAGTTGAGCTCGTCACTGCGCTTGGTCGCAGTCTGCCCATGCATGGTCCTGGTGCCGGGACCACCTGTCCTCAGTGGCGCATTGGATCTCGTCAATGGCCGTATCAATCTCGGCGCCGCCCGTATGGCCTTTGCGGGTCTCGTCGTTCTGGCGATCTCGACCGGGCTACTGCTCGGACTTACTCTTCTGGGTGTTTCCCTGCCGGTAGATCAGGCCAGCAGAGCCGTGCCCCTGTGGCTCGATACGATCGCCGCTGGCATCGCGGTCGCCGCCTACAGCGTCTTCTTTTCCACACCCCTGCACATGTTTGCCTGGCCGGTGGCGGTCGGCATGCTGGCCCATGCTCTGAGGTGGTGGTTCCTGGCTGTGCTTGGCTCGAGCGCTGCGATCGGCGCCTTGGTCGCTTGTCTCATCGTCGCGACGATCCTCACTCCAGTCGCACGCCGTTGTCACATGCCATTCGCCGCCATCGGCTTCGCTTCCGTAGTTTCGATGATTCCGGGCGTCTTCCTATTTAGGATGGCGAGCGGGCTGGTACAACTTGCGAGCGGCTCGCATACGACGTTGGAGCTCATAGGCGCGACCATCGCCGACGGCGTCACTGCCACCACCATCATTTTGGCAATGAGCTTAGGTCTCATTATTCCGAAGATGGCCATTGATCGCCTTAGCGACAGATCGATGCAGGCGAGGCCTTGAGGGGCGCGGATGGCGGCGTTTGCATCCGGCTCCTTCAACTCCTTTTCCGGCATCCACATCACCGCATCTTTAACTTGCCATTGTGAGGGCGATTCGGAAGGGAGCCACGCTCCCGATCTTCCTGCCTAATCCTCACCGCTAAACGCCCTTGTTCCCTATGCCAAGCCGGTCCGTGAATGGTCGGTCGCCGACTGCCCAGGATCTGGTTGCCGGATGGGCAAAACCTGAACTCCCATTCCTTGACATGGCCTGCTTTGCGCCCATGGGCGGCCGGGAAGCATTTTCTCTTGACAAGAAGTAATGTATACATTACATTTTGTACTTCATGAGTTACTTTTTCTAACAATGAGTCGCGGAAATTCAGTTCAGGCGGTGGGCACTTTGTTGGCTGTTCTTTGTGTCGCTACCGCAGTCGATATCGGAGCCGGGTGGCTGTTAGGACAGCCGGGGTTCGCGGCGCATGCCCGAATCCTCTTTGCACTGCTGCCCATACCGGCGAATCTGATTTTGGTCGCTGTGATCGTGCTCAGGATTCGGCAACTCGATGAATTCTTGCGACACACGCACTTGGAGGCGGTCGCAATCGCATTCCTGCTAACCGGCTTAGCTGTATTTGTCTACGGATACTTGCAGAAGGCGCAGGCCGTGCGCCCGCTGAATGTCGGCATCGTGTGGATTTTCATGGCCCTGTTTTACGGCATTGGGTATGTGATCGCAGCAAGGCATTACCGATGACCAATCGGCTGCGGGTCCTGCGCGCAGAGAAAGGCTGGACGCAAGCGCAGCTGGCGGAGATCGTGGGAGTCTCGCGGCAGGCAATCATTGCGGTTGAGAACGGTAAATATGATCCTGCGCTCCCGCTGGCTTTCAGGCTCGCACGCGCCTTTGGGAAGAGCGTGGAAGAAGTGTTCGTCTGGGAAGAGGGTTCGCCTCACGGAAGTTGAGGAATCGTTGTTCAGGAGGAGTCTCACATGAATCGGATCTTCGTTACGGCAGTACTGACGATACTCGGCGTCACGCCGGCCTTCGGTAAGGACCTGCGTGCCGACAAGAACAAGGCAGTCGTGCGCAGAGTCTTCACCGATATCCTTTCGCAAGGAAACTTCGAGGCGGCGGCGGAGATTTACGCCAAAGACTACGTGAATCATGAGACAACCAAGGACCTAGGTCTAGACGAGAGTGAGGCCGTTGATCACGGTTGGCGTGCCGCATTTCCAGACCTCGAATTGACCATCGAAAAAGAAATCGCAGAAGGCGACTTTGTGACAGTTTTGTGGAGAGGGCGAGGCACGAACACTGGCAGTGGGAACGGCCTGACCGCGACCGGGAAGAAAGCGGAAGGCCGCGGAATCAGCATCTTCCGCGTTGTGGATGGAAAGATAAAGGAAGAATGGACGGAAACAAGCCAGTTGCTTATACTTCGCCAGCTCGGCTTGTTTCCTGGACAACAGTAGGAGAGTCCATGTAGTAGTGCCGCGACTTAAGCTGAGGGTTGGCCGTCATCCGCTCAGAATCGATGCCAAGCGTAAGATCAGTTCTTCGAACCCGACTTCCCCTTATTGATGTGTTTCGCTCGTAGTAACCGGCCAGGCACCTCTGCGCGAGGTGTTCAGGACCTTCCAGTCCGCCTCGAACCCCTGGTAAATAACCGGCTTTGGAGTGGAGTGCGACATTCGCCTCGGCCCACTTGAAATTTCTCGAAATTTCCTGAAATCTGTCGAATGGGCCGCGTCTCATCCGTCATACATTCAGGAGCGCAAAAGCGCTCACAATTGTTCCCGCGGAGAAAAGGTGATGCAATTCGCTCTATTGATCTTCGAACCACCACAAGCTTTTGCGGCACGGAATGCCGACGAAAATGATCCCTACCTTGGCGCGTGGCGGGCCTACCACAAGGCGCTCGTCGAGGCCGACATCTTCGTCGGCGGCAGTCCTTTGCAACCCCCGGAGACCGGGACCACGGTGCGACTGAAGGATGGAAAGCGGCGTGTGCAGGATGGCCCTTTCGCGGATACCAAGGAGCAACTGGGGGGATTCACGATCCTGGAGCTTCCCTCGCTGGACGTGGCGCTCGAATGGGCGGCGCGATGCCCGGCCGCCGCGATCGGTGCGGTGGAGGTGCGACCCGTTTCGCCGGAATACCTGCGTCGAGTCACGGGATGAGTAGAAGCGAACAAGAGAGCACTCACCGAGCAATCGAACGGGTGGCTCGCGAGTCCTACGGTCGCCTGGTGGCATACCTTTCCTCGCACACGCACGACCTGGGGAGCGCGGAGGATGCCGTCAGTGATGCACTCGTAGTGGCTCTCGAAACTTGGCCGCGAGACGGCGTGCCCCAAAGTCCAGAGGCGTGGCTGCTGACAACGGCACGCCGCTCTTTTATCGATCTTGTGCGTCATCGCCAGGTAGCCGAGGCCAGCGAACCCACGCTCGCACTCCTTAGAGAGGAATCGAAGGACTTGACTTTGTCGCCGGAATTTCCAGATGAACGATTGAAACTGCTGTTTGTGTGCGCCCATCCGGCAATTGATCCTGGGATGCACACGCCGCTCATGCTCCAGACAGTTCTCGGCCTGGATGCCGCGCGCATTGCCCACGCATTTCTGATTTCGCCCACCACGATGGGCCAGCGGCTGGTGCGGGCTAAGACGAAGATCCGCGACGCAGGTATCCGGTTTGAAATTCCACAGGAGCGTGAATTGCCGCAGCGGCTGGACGCCGTGCTGGAAGCGATTTACGCCGCCTTCGGAATCGGCTGGGATGACATGGCCGGTGTGGACCAACGCGGACGCGATCTCGCCGAGGAGGCGATCTGGCTCGCAAGAGTGCTCCTGCAGTTGATGCCAGGGCAGGCCGAAGTTCACGGCCTGCTGGCTCTGATGCTCCACTGCGAAGCCCGCCGGGCGGCGCGGCGCGGGACAGACGGCCGTTATGTGCCTCTCTCCGAGCAGGATTGCCAGAAGTGGTCCCTGCCCTTAATGGAAGAGGCGGAACGGCATCTCGACGAAGCGTCGAGTCGCGGTCGCACCGGCCGGTTTCAACTTGAAGCCGCGATTCAGTCGGTACATGCCGAGCGGGCGCGGAGCGGCGCGATTCAGTGGAACGTAATCATGATGTTCTATGAACAGCTGACCCGAATATCGCCGACGCTCGGCACGCGAACTGGATACGCCGCGGCCCTAGCCGAAGCGAAAGGAGCCGAACCAGGGCTGGCAGCGCTCGATGGGATCGACACGGACGCGATCTCCGCCTATCAACCGTACTGGGCGGTTCGCGCTCACCTGTTGCAGCGACTGGGGAAAGCACCTGAGGCGTTGGATGCCTTCGACCGGGCGATTGGCCTGACCGAGGACCCCGCGGTCAGACAGTTTCTGCTCCACAAGCGAGGCTAATTCTTCCTATTTTCCTTCGTCCGCTTCCCAACCCTATTTCTCGCGATTGGCGGGTGCATTTTCGCAAACACAGAAGACACAGTTCGAAATGCCTCGACCGTAGCTCCGGCCCTTCGGCGCGTGTTCGTGGCACGCCACGGAGCATAGACATGCCGGCGAAGGGTAGGGCTTACGGCAACGATGCGCACACTCTTCGAGCAATTGTGCCGATCCGGCGAGGAGAACGGACGACTGCTACGCCCTCCGGGGTAGTGTCACGGACGGCGGAGGTCCGCCGTGACTCAAGGTGCGATGAATCAGGCGTCCCTGAGTCGTCTTAATTAGGTGAAGGATAGTATGACAACAGCAAACGGAGCAGTTTGGTGAGCCGGTCCAATCGTGGTATCACACAAGTTTCTGCTTCAAAGGCGGGGCTGATTTTTTTGTTTTCCCTGTCGAAATCACCCGACCTTACCCGTCATCCCTATAGAGGCGGCTTAACGGTCGAGTTGGCCACCGAGGAGGTAAACGATGTGTCCATTCTGTTTGGCAACCATGGGAATAGTCGTCGCCGGGGCGATTTCTACCGGCGGCCTGGCAGCATTGGCTGCAAAAGTTTCTCGCAAAAAGAGTGCTGCAGAAGAAATCGTTCCAAATCTGAACAACCATCTGAATAATAAGGAGAGATGAAAATGTCGACGAACAAGGAACGCGCGAAAGAGCACCTCGCAATGAAGACACCCCCGATCGTGTCGCAGCAGGAGTGGGAGGCTGCGCTGCAGAAACTCCTCGTGAAGGAGAAGGCCTTGACCCGTTCCCGGGATGCGCTAGCCGCCGAGCGTCGACGGATGCCGTGGGTGGTGGTCGGGAAGAAGTACGAGTTCGAAGGACCTAAGGGCAAGTTGAGCCTGCTCGATTTGTTCGAGGGCCGCCGTCAGTTGATCGTCTATCGCGCCTTCTTTGACCCCGGGGTGTTCGGCTGGCCCGACCATGCCTGCCGCGGATGCTCGCTGGGCGCCGATCAGGTCGCCCACTTGGCCCATCTGAACGCTCGCGACACTACTCTCGCGTATGCCTCACGCGCGCCGCAGGCCGACATCGCGCGCCTGAAGGCGCGGATGGGCTGGGAGATGCCGTGGTACACCATCACCGACAGCTTCGACGCGGACTTCGGCGTCGATCAATGGCACGGCCACAACGTGTTCTTCCGCGACGGCGACAGGTTGTTTCGCACATACTTCATCAACAATCGGGGCGACGAGGCGACGGGGAGCACCTGGAGCTACCTCGACATCACGCCGCTCGGCCGTCAGGAGACGTGGGAAGACTCGCCAGAGGGTTATCCCCAGACCGCGCCGTACAAGTGGTGGAACTGGCACGACAACTATGATGCTGAGGCCTCACCTAACCCGAAGTGGGTCGATATCATCACCGATCCTCAAGGAGCTGCCACCCGAAGGCGGAAAGAAGAGGAGAAAGCGAGCTAAAAAGAAGAAAGAAGGGCGACCACTTGGTCGCCCTTCGAACAGCCGGTACCTTTCCGCACAGGAGCTGGACGAGTACTCCGCAGCGTGCGCGGAGCATAGCCAGTCGGAGACCTCTTCGGAGGCGTTGGCATCATTCTCTTAACCCTGCTCAAGGAGGAATACGAAGAGGATGCGCACGATGAAGCTTAGTTAGGAAACCTGCCGGACCAGACCGGCTCGAACTCGGCACAGCCGAACGTCTCCGGTCGGCGCAGGCCCAAGGGCAGGGGGGCGCCTGCACGCCAACTCGCGCAACGATCACGACTCCCTGGTCGTCGCCGGCGTTCTTCCGACGCCCGACGGTCGCATTCCGATGAGTGAAGGTAACGGCCTGTTAACGCTTCAGCTGGTCTCTCTCCGGGGCCCGCCGCATGACTGGGAGCCAGGGCGGTTGGCTACTCCTTCTCGATGATTCTTCACTCACCACTCTTTTTGCCGGTTACCCGCCGATTTCGCCACTCGGAAGTTCGCCCGAACGATCTTAGGGAGATCGCGAGCCATTCCCAGAACAGGACGTTTGGCCCGCCTCGCTGAAGTGCGACCCGGGCGTAACTTCCGGGACAACATCTGCGCTCGAACTTTTCCGAGTCCTAGCCAGGTCATCGCAAACTCGATTGGGGGTGTCGGTGGTTTCGACACTGTCGAAACCAGACGTGTCGACATGATCGACACCCTCACATCAAGTCCTTAGGTCAATTCCTTCTATGGCTTAGCTGTTCTGTGAGATGGCACCAGATATGCAAGGTAGTGATGGCGAAGCGAGAGATCATTAGTCTAATCCAGGTGCCAAAGGCGTGGGCACGCGAGGCGAATCAGTGGCGATGGTACCGCACGCACACAGCCCGCCATCCATCGGAAAACGTATCACGTGGACCAGATTGGGAGCCATCAAGACGGGTAGGATTCAAGGCAGGATTATTGATGAAGACTCCGAGGTGCGGCTCTATTCCGCCGAGACAGTGCAGCCGTTGTGCGACAAGCCAACCCGGCAACCCGACCCACAAAGTGCATGCCTTATGCGACTTCCGCGTACTTCGGCAGTCCGCGGTGAAGCCCAGAGTAGAACCTTATCTGGGCTCAGCTGAGTCGACAGAAGTGCAGTTCCCATTGTTGTAATCATCACCTGTGGCTGTTCACGTCAATCGTCCTTCATCGACTCCCCGCCCAGTCTCGCGGTAGTGTCCGATGATTTGCTGGTCCGGGAGTCTCGCGAGCGCAGAAATAGCGAACGGGCTGCTCCCGTCTCGGAAACGGCTGCGAATCGGCTCCAACGATGCCTACGAGAGTGTGCGGTGCAAAAGGATTTGTGCCGATCGCAGGCAATTGGCATAACCCGTGGACGCGCCAGAAGAACATCAAAGCGCGCAATCACGGTGAAGGTTCACATTTTTCCCCAGTTGCGAGAAATCTTGAACAGCTTGTTACAGTCCAAGGGCCAATTCGCTTTTTAACTTTGGGTTTTATTGTGTTGCAGCCTTGAGCCGAGAGGAATAAGGGTGACGGTCATGCGTAGATACAACAATCACACGACGTGGTTCATAGCATTCCTACTGCTCATCTTCAGCCCCGGATGCTGCAATCCCAGCCCCAATCCAGACCTAACTCCCTCGACAGTAACGTCCGCCACCCCTCCCACTGGTATAACTGGCGTCTGCACCAACTCTGTGGCCACCGCTACCTTCAGCGAGGCGATGAATCCTTCCACCATCAATACCACAACCTTTACTTTGACAGCAGGCACTCCACTGGTGGCCGTAGCAGGGGTAGTTACCTACGATGCGTCCAGCGACACTGCGACCTTCACGCCATCAAGTCCACTCGCACTGAATACCCTCTATACCGCCACGATCACGACCGGTGCCCAAAACACATTTGGCATTGCGCAGGCGAGTAACTTTGTTTGGAGCTTCACCACAAGTGCAACGCCATGTATTCCGCCCACCGTGGTTTCCGCAGCGCCACCGAATCTCGCCATCGGCATCTGTCCGAGCACCGTTGTCAACGCTACCTTCAGCGAGGCAATGAATCCCGCCACGATCAATACCACAACCTTTACTTTGACAGCAGGCACTCCACCCGTGGCCGTAGCAGGGGTAGTTGCCTACGATGCGTCCAGCGACACTGCGACTTTCACGCCATCAAGTCCACTCGCACTGAATACCCTCTATACCGCCACGATCACGACCGGCGCCCAAAACACATTTGGCATTGCGCAGGCGAGTAACTTTGTTTGGAGCTTCACCACAAGTGCAACGCCATGTATTCCGCCCACCGTGGTTTCCGCAGCGCCACCGAATCTCGCCATCGGCATCTGTCCGAGCACCGTTGTCAACGCTACCTTCAGCGAGGCAATGAATCCCGCCACGATCAATACCACAACCTTTACTTTGACAGCAGGCACTCCACCCGTGGCCGTGACAGGGGTAGTTACCTATGCTGCGTCAACCGCGACCTTCACTCCATCGAGCCCGCTCGCACTGAGCACCCTCTATACCGCCACGATTACAACCGGGGCCCAAAACACATCTGGCAGCGCACTGGCGAGTAACTATACGTGGAGCTTCACCACCGGTAGCTCACCATGTCCTCCGCCCACCGTGGTTTCCGTCGCACCCCCCGATCTCGCTACTGGTATATGTCCTAACACTCCGGTCGTTGCCACCTTCAGCGAACCAATGCATGCTTCCACGATCAACACCACGACCTTTACTTTGACAGCAGGCACTCCACCCGTGGCCGTGGCAGGAGTAGTCGCCTACAATCCGTCAAGCGACACTGCGACCTTCACACCATCGAATCCACTCGCACTGAGCACCCTCTATACCGCCACGATTACAACCGGGGTCGAAAGTCTCGGTCGTGATCCACTCGCAACTAATTATGTGTGGACCTTCACTACAGCTGCCGTGGCATGTCAAGCCACCGTACCGTTGGGAGGGGCCTGCAGTTTCGGAGCTCTCGGGGGCTCCACGGTCACAAACATGGGACCGTCCAACGTGACCGGGGATGTTGGCGTGTGGTCAGGGAGCTCGATCACCGGATTTCCGCCGGGAACAATAACCGGATCGTTCTACGCAGACGATGCGGTCGCCCAGACGGCCCAGGCTGACTTGACCGCGGCCTATAACTTTGCCGCGGCGGCCCCCGGAGGGGCCGTCCTCCCCGCAGATATAGGAGGGGAAACACTTGCTCCTGGCGTCTATAAGACGACCAGCGCCCAGCCCTCGCTGGGAATAACCGGGAATCTTACCCTCGCCGGCAACGGCGTCTACATCTTCCAGATCGTTTCCACACTGACCACGGCAGCGACGAACAGCGATGTCATTCTAAGCGGCGGCGCCACGGATGCGGATGTGTTCTGGCAGGTCGGTAGTTCGGCGACGCTTGGTACCAGCACAACCTTCGCAGGGACCATCATGGCGCAGGCGTCCGTCTCGCTCGACACCGGCGCGACGCTGAACGGCAGAGCGCTGGCACGGACCGGCGGAGTCACATTGCTGAGCAACCAGGTGAATATACCTCCTTGTCCATGAGGTATTTGGTAGTGAGATTAGCTTAAGGCCGGTCCACGACCGGAAAGACTGGAAGACCATGATTTCAAGTTATTGAAGGTCGGATCGAGTTCGGAGGAATTGGCAGATGTCATCTCACTTTCATTGTGGCCGCGTGGCAGTTATGTTGTGGGCGATGATCGCTCTGTTGTGCAGTCTGGGCACGCTGGCGGCAGCCCAGGATCAGCCTGCTCCCAAATGGGAACTTTACGGCGGATACTCCGCTTTTTATCCAGGCTGCGATCTGCACGGCCTGCTTCCAGGGGCAGTGGCCCCGGTGGCCAGCTGCCTGAAATGGGATCCGCGGGGCGCGGGCGCCTCTGTCACCTACGACTTTAACCGCTGGTTCGGATTGACAGTCGACAGCAGTGGGCAATGGGGCAGCGGCCAGTCCGGGGTGGCTGCCAGAATTGACCAGGTCGAATTCTTCAACCTCTCCGCTGGGCCTAAAATAACTTTTCGCACGCACTATTTTTCCCCGTTTCTCGAGGTCCTCGCGGGCGAGCATCGCCTGGCGTCGGAAGTGTTCGGTAACGATCGCGAAGTCGGGTTCATGGCCGGTGGCGGTCTCGATCTGAACCTGACCAGACATTTCGCCGTGCGCCTGTTCAGAGCCGATTTCGTGTACTCAGATCATCAGTATGGCCCGTCGTCCATTGTTCCCGCCACCGATGTGAGAGGGGTAAGACTGCAGAGTGGGTTGGTATTTATGTTTGGCGGCGGACAACCTGGGCCGCCTGTTTCAGCAAATTGCACCATCAACCCCAGTGAAATCATGGTGGGCGAGCCTGCAACGGCGACTGCCGCCGCGAACAACTTCAATCCCAAGCACACGCTGAATTACACCTGGAGCAGCACCGGCGGTCAAATTTCCGGCAGGGATAATACTGCGAGCATTACCACCAACGGCGTGGCGGGTGGCCGTTACACGGTCACGGCTCATATCGCCGATCCCAGGATGATGAAGGATGGCGAGACAAGCTGCATGGCAGCGTTCACCGTGAAGGAACTGCCGAAGAACCCGCCGGCCGTTTCGTGTTCGGCTGACCCCTCGACATTGCAGGCAGGTGCGTCTTCGACCATCAGTTGCACCTGCACCAGTCCTGACAATATCCCAGTTACGGTAGGTGGTTGGACCGCGAGCGGCGGCAGGGTTTCGAGCGGCAACCTCAATCATGCGGCTCTGAGTACGTCCGGTGTCTCACCCGGCCCGATCAAAGTGGGTGCGACCTGCACCGACTCGCGCGGACTCAACACTCCCGCCACCACGCAGGTGCTGGTGGAAAACCCGCCCCCTTCGCCTGAGTTCCTGAAACTGGAAGGCGGACTTGCGCTGCACAGCGTCTACTTTCCGACCGCTCAGCCTAGAGTCGCGAACCCCAATGGCGGCCTGCTGGCCAGTCAGGAGCAAACGCTTATTTCGCTGGCCAGCGATTTCAAGAGGTATCTTGAGACCAAGCCTGATGCCCACTTGACTCTCGAAGGCCATGCCGATCCCCGAGGCTCGGTGGAATACAATCAGGCACTCTCCGAACGGCGTGTCGATCGCACCAAGCAGTTCTTGCTCGAACACGGCGTCCCCGCTGCCAACATCGAAACTAAGGCCTTTGGGGAGCAAAGAAATCTGACCGAAGCCCAGGTCAGAGACGCCGTTGAGCAGAATCCGGAATTAACTCCAGAACAGCGGCAGAAGGTGCTCGGCAACCTGAAGACGATTCTGCTGGCGAGTAATCGTCGCGTAGATATCATTTTGAGTACCACGGGTCAGCAATCCGTTCGTCAGTATCCCTTCAACGCGTCGGATTCCTTAACCCTGCTCCAACAGGAAGGAACGAAGAAAAGAAGCCGGTCAGTGCCCAGCAAAAAGGCAAAACCCATGGCTCAGCACTAAAAGCGCCTACAGATCCTAAGGATGGAGGAGATGCCGGAGATCAATCTCGTTCAGATCTCACACAACGATAAGAGATTGGGCGGGGCCTGAGGCCGCGAATGCGATTGGCCCTCCTGCAGTCGCCGCCGTGTTCTTGACGCAACGGGAGTGTCATGGGGCAGGATTTCGTTGACCGGTCGTACGTGCCGAATCTGCTCTAAGGCTAGAATCAGCGCGATCAATTCGAGTCTAACCCTCGGCAGATTCCACGCTCGTTCGGGAGAGTGACCAATCCTGCCGGGAGCATCCGCACTCAATTTTAGTTTTCGGTCCATCTGTGCGTCGGCGCCGTCGACAATTCTATGGACGCGGAGACCCCGAGGGACGGACGGTCTCATCCGGCTACGTTCTTTTGGGGTAACGCTAAACGGCGTATCTCCGTTATGCGCCCTTCCTTCTAATCCAGCAAGGAAACAGCGGGTCCAGGAAAAAATAGTTGCCTTTGTACCGATCAAGGATATCTCTCGAATCGAGTGACTGCAGAGCTTTCTGAACAGAAGAAGCTGGTCCGAGACGAAATTCTTCGCGGACACCTTGAGAGTAGATTTCCGATGCCCCGCGGTAAGCTATCGCCTGCAGCGCTGCGCGTTGCCGAGCCGAAAGTTGTTCCCAGAGAAGCTCGTAGTAGGTGGATTGACTCGTGACAAGACTTTCAATGACGGACTTCACGTCTGATTCACCAAGTTCGCGTTTATTGTTCAGTTCCGCGTAATCCCAAAGCTCATGCGCGATACGTTGCACGTCATATGGAATCAAATCAGCGGAAGCCAGCAGTGTTTCTAAACCAGGGTCGTCAAGTGTTCTGGCCCTTTTACGAAAATGGCGAGTAATAGAATCCTTCCAGTCCTTTGCCGGAATTTTGTCTAAGAACATCTGCGGGCCGGCTTTATGAAAGGGGCGTTTGGCAGAAAGCATTTCCTCCATCAGCGATGGTTGAGAAC
>Ga0302326_10007986_pt1 | contig 23428 bp, 17 predicted proteins | sample Palsa_T0_3_FD_202264 | JGI IMG/M metagenome (GOLD analysis project Ga0302326, IMG submission 202264) | Peat permafrost microbial communities from Stordalen Mire near Abisko, Sweden - Palsa_T0_3 | ecosystem: Environmental > Terrestrial > Soil > Palsa > Peat permafrost | place: Sweden: Abisko... | reverse complement strand
CCGCGATCGAGCCGTGATTGAGCGCGGCGAGCCGGCTCGCGGTCATCGCGCGCAGTGCGGGCACGTTGGGCACTAGCGCGGACAGCAGTAGCGTCTTGACGATCAGGTCATCAGCCCTGAACGCGTGCCGCGACGGCAGCACGGCGGCCTGTTCCTCGGTCAGGTCGTGCCGCCGCAGCAGGTACTCCCGCACCCGCTGGTAGAACCGTTTCGCCTGATCGAACTCGTCCCGCAGCTTGTCGCTGAACGGCCGGTCGCCGCCGGCCGCGAGCGCGTCGAAGATCGCGCCGAGCGGCATCAGCTGCCCGACCGGCAGCGTGTCCCGGTAGTCGACCAGCAGCTGCTGCATGAGCCGCAGCGCGGTCCGCTGCCGCTGCAACGCCCCGGAGACATCCACCATCGCATGCAAAAAAGCAGGGCTGAACGGATACGTCCCGCGGAAATCGGCCCGGCTGGCCGGGCCGCCCTGGGCGTCCAGCAGGGCGTCCCACACCTCCGGCCTGGATCGCTCGGTCTGCTCGAACGCAGCGTCAATGACCGCCTTGGCCTCGGCGTTCTTCGGACGCAGCAGCCGGGCCTCGACCACGACCGGCAGGTTGCTGTCCTCCAGCCGGATTTTGTCGAACCGGCCGTCCCAGTACTTCAGCGTGTCGAACAGACTGGCCGTTGTCGCGCCCGCAGTGTCCCGGCCGACCAGGTCACGCAGGTCACGCTGGCGCGGCACGAAACTGATGATCGGCGCGGGCCGTTCATGCTCGGCCGACTCGACCAGCTTGGAGACCTTCTGCGCTTCTGTCTTGATCCGGGTCGGATCCCCGATGTAACTGGACAGCCAGAGCACAAGCTCGTCCAGCAGCAGCACGACCGCGTCGCAGCCGAGCACGTCGCGGGCGTGCCTGCTGATCTCGGCCAGGCCCGTGTCCAGCTCGATGAAGGAGTCGGCGGTGCCACTGACCGCACCGGCGTACCGGGTGAAGTGGCCGGCGAGCAGGTCACCGACCAGGCGCCTGCGTTCACCGTCACCAGGCGGGGCGGCGAGCGCCGCATCCAGGCTCGCCGGGTTCCACGGCGCCTCGCCCCACTCATCATCCGGATCACCCGGCAGCCCGGCGATGAACTTCTCGTCACCCAGCTGGGCGCGCAGATCGCGGGCATCGGCGAGCATGCCCTCGTCCCGGTAGACCACCGGCAGCGGCGCACCGGGCATGAGCTTGCGGACATGGTCGACGTAACCGCCGAGGATGGCCGACTCCAGCGAGGTCGCCTCGATCATGTGGTACGGCACCAGCAGGAACTTGCGGCCTGGCTCGGTCTCCGGCTCGGTGCCGGTCACCCGCAGCTCGCGGCTGCCCGGCACCCAGATCATGTCGATCGCGCCGAGGTCGACCGGCTCGGCCGGAAGCCAGGACGGGGCCGCGATCAGCGGCGTTCCCCTGACCCGGACCTCGGGCGGGTACAGCCTGCTGGCGGCTTGGGCGAGGTCGCTGCGGTGCTGGTTGAGGTAGCGCCGGGCGGATCGCCAGCTGTCCTGGCTGTCCTGCACGACCTGCCGGGCGGCCTGGGCCCAGCCGCCGGACCCAGGACCTGGCTCGCCGTGGTCCGCGGTCGCGGCCGCCGCGACGAACTCGGTGGACAAGCCCAGTTCAGCGGGCGGAATGTCGAGCAGCCTGCAGATCCGTAACAAGAAGCCCATGTCGCGGATCGGGCGGCGCCCGCGCTCGATCATGGAAACGTAGGTCTGGTCAATCTGCAGCAGCTCACCGAGCGCAGCCTGGGTCAGCCCGCGCGCAATGCGGTGCTTCCTCATCACCGGGCCCAGGCGCGGCAGGACGATCGGCGCCTCATCGGCCGTCCCGCGCGAGAGCCAATGATCCGCGCCGTCTGCCATAGTGCTCCCAGCCTGCCCGGCCTCAGGGCCCGCGATCCCGGCCAGCACGCCGGATCAGCGCCACGCAGTCACGCCCGTCAGCCATGCCATCTGACCACCGCGAGCCATGCGCGGTCCAGTGCCCATCACAGACGAAACCACAGGAATACGCCCAACGCGACCGGGAGCCGCAGACCCTCCGACAGACCATGGGCAACATGGTCGCGGTCAGGGCAGCAACTCCACGTCCAGCCCAATCTCGCGGAATCCGGTGGCGCGGTCCTCACTGGTGATGACCAGCCAGTGGCGGCGGCGGGCGATGAGCGCGGCGTGGGCCGCGGCGATGTCGCCGCCGAAATGATCGCCGGCCAGCTGGCTGACCTCGCCGGCGTCAGCGGACGACAGCGGGATCTCCAGCACGGTGCCACTGGCGCAGAACCAGTCCAGCTCGGCCAGCTCGGCCGCCGAGGCGAGCTGGTCCGCGGCGCGGGCCCGGACCGTCGAGGGCACGGCGACCGCGTGACCGAAGCGGGTCATGACCGCCAGCCATGCCCGCATGTACTCGCTGCGGCCGGCGGCCGCGTCGGCGAGCGCGGGCACGTCCAGCACCCGGCCGCTGACGGACCCGGTCACGCCGAGGCGGCGGGGCGGCGGGCGGAGCGCTCGGCGTCGATTTCCGCGAGGTACGCCGCGTCGCCGGGCTCGGCGGTCACGCCGGCGGCCCGGCGCGCCCACGCCATCGCCTTGGGGGAGAACGGACCCCAGCGGTGCTCGATTTCCTCGGCCCTGGCCTCGCGGGCGACTCGCTGGGAGGCGGCCTCGCTGATGTAGGACGAGACGTTGGCCGCCTCGCCGCCGGCCACGGCCGCGCGGACGCGGGTCAGCACCTCATCGTCAAGGGTTATCGTGACTTTCGTGGTCGCCATGACATCAGTATGGCGCAAGTATGGCCGAGATGGGCCCGGGTGCGGGCACCGGTCACGCCCGTGACTGCCGGCGGTGGCTTCAGCTGGTGACATGGATCTCAGCGGTCCTTCCTCAGAGTTGGTCAGGGTCCGGATCGGGTGCCGTTCCCGGGTCCAGCGGGTCCGGGAGCGGGCCTGCGGGGCTGCTGCCAGGTCGCGGCGGCGTGCTGGCAGCCGACGGCCTCATGGGCCATCTGCTCGGCCGCCGCCGGCAGCAGCCGGGTCTGCCATTCGCCCTGGGCGGCGAGGGTGCCGCCTTCGCGGCGTGGGGCGAGGTACAGCACGGACCACAGCTCGCTGAGCCAGTCCAGGACGTACAGGCACAGTGGATGGCGTTCCCAGCAGGGCGGGAGCGCAGCGGCCAGCTTGCCGTAGCCGGGCCGGTAGACCTGCTCGACCCAGGCCCGCAGCCGGTCGACCGCCGCCTCGCGTTCCGCCGGAGTGAGTTTCCACCACCGCGGCGCCGCGGCCGACCGGTAACGCACGCCGCCCCGCCCGTCGTCCCCGTCCCGATCCTCGTCCTCGTCGGCGAGTTCGGCGAGCTGGCGGGCGAGCGCGGCGACCTGCCCGTCGAGGCCGTCGAGCGCGTCGATGATAGCGGCCTGGCGGTCGAGGGTGCCGCCGATGCCGTCGATCCGGGTGCTCGCGGACGCGGCCTCGGCGGCGAGTTCCCGCAGCCGGGCGGCGATCTGCTCGTAGTGGCCCGCTTCCCGGGCGTCCAGGCCGCTGATCCGCTCGGCGTGCGCGGAGATCTGGATGAGCGCGGCGGCCAGCCCGTCGCCCTCCGCGCCGGCTGTCATGCGGGCCCCGGATCCTCATCCCAGTCCCACGGGTACCGGCCGCCCCGGCCGCCGCTGCTGCCGCCTGCCGGGCCCGCTGGTCCGAGCCCGAAGCCCGGGGCGTACCCGGGCGGCAGCGCGGCCGTGCGCGAGGCCGTGTCCTCCCCAACCACCGCGAGGGCGGCGATCGCCTGCCCGGCGCGGCGCGCGTGGCGGTACAAGGGGTCTTTCCAGCACATCGGCAGGCGCGCGATGACGGGCGCGTACCCGCCGCGGACGACCAGGGCCCGCCCGGCAGGCAGCTGCCGGATCATCTCCGGGGTCATGACGGGGTGGCGGCTGTGGTGGTCCTGCCCGTGCTCCCGCATCGCTGCGGTCCCGCACAGCGTGGACGCCGCCTGGAGGGTGGCGGGATCCGAGATGCCGGGCAGCCAGATCTTCGCGCCGGAGGTGTCCATGATGACGCGGGCGCCGTCGGCGCCCCACCGGCCGCGGAGCTGGGCCTCGCCATGGGCGACGGTGATTATTTGAATGCCCTTCCCGCCGGAATCTGCTAGCAGCGAGGGGACGGGGATCGGGCAAATTTGGGTGACCTCGTCCAGGGCGAGGAGCAGTGGTGGCTCGAGCCTTGAGCCGGGCATCTGGCTGCCGGCCAGCGCGGCGGTGTAGTGCAGTTCGCTGGCCAGGCAGGCGAACAGGGGGGCGACGGGGGAGTCCTCGCCGCGGGTCTCGGCGATCAGGTACAAGGTCCCGGTCTCGTGCAGGAATCCTTCGAGGTCGAGGGACTGGCCGGGGGCGGGCAGCACGGAGGCGGCGAGGGCGGGGTCGGCGAGGAACGCCAGCGCGCGGCTCATGGTCATCCTGATGGTCTGCGCGGTCTTGTTCGCCTCGCCGCGCAGCTCGGCGAGCTGCGCCGCCCACTGCTGCCCGGTCCCGGGCATGGCGTTGAGGATGTCCTCGGCCTCGGCGCTGCTGGCGCCGGTGACCCACCGGGCGATGTGCCGCAGGTCCAGGCCCGCGACGGCGCCCGCGTAGAAGTAGGCCCGCAGGTAATCCGAGGCCTTGCTGGCCCAGAAGGTGGCGTCCTCGACGCCTTTCTGGCTGACCGAGTGGGCGAACGCGTCAGCGCGGCGGATCGCGGTCGCCGGGTCCTGGCAGCCCTCCAGCGGGTTCCACCGGAACGTCGACGCCACGCCCCCGACCTGCTGGGGGTTGAACACGTGCACCGGGCCGCGGCGGGCGCGGATGCCCGACGTCAGCTCGAACACGTCGTGCTTGGTCGTGGTCGACAGCACCGGCCCGGGGTAGCGCAGGATCACCCGGGCCAGCCAGCCGGTCTTCCCGCCCCGCGGCGGGCTGTAGATGACCGCGTGCTCGTCCAGCGGGAGCCGCAGCGCATGCCGGTAATGCGCACGGCCCACCAATATGCAGTACGCAGCCACCGGGGCCAGGGCCAGCTGGCAGAGGCTCATCGACGGCCGGGCCCGCCCGCCCCGCCGCAGCGCAGCGATCCTCCCCCACCGCAGCCACAACTCCAGCAGGGTCGCCTGGCCCGGCCCGGGATGCAGCCGCAGGAACAACCGCAGCCGCAGGTGCCGGACCCGGTGGCGCGGCAGCCGCCGGTACGGCAGCGACGGAAGGAACGCCCACTTCACCCCGGTCAGCACGACGCCCGCGAAGACGAAAATGGCGATGATGACAACGGCGGTTCTCATGACGTTCCCTCCCGGCCATGACCGATCTGCAGCGCCCGGACATGCGCCAGAAGCACCCGCCGTGCCGTGCCCGGCGACAACCCGACCTCGGCGCCGATCTGGTTGGCGATCCCGGACACCCGCCGCAGCGGCAGAACCGCCAGATCATGCCGCTGGCCCGCGAGCGCCAGCAGCCGCGCCTGCTTACCCGGCCCCCTGCCGCGCGGGGCGGGGGAGCGGCGGCCAACTCCCGGCTGCGGCGCCGAAACCTGGCCGGGGACAGCCAGGACCGGCCGCTGTGCCTTGCGGCCAGGCGCGACCGGGCACTCATCCAGCGCCCATCGGCGGAACCCTGTGATGGTCGACGGCGGCGCGAGAACGAGCCGGAGCAGCCACAGGAACAGCCCGCCGATGATCGCCATCGGAGTGGCCTCATCATCGGCCAGCGCCGGGCCGGTGAGGCGCCCCCTGGCGATCACCAAGGCGCGGACGACGCCTATCAAAGTGTCGGACGACACCGCGTACACGGCCGACGGCATCACCCAGATCGCCAGGTCCCGCCACCCTGGCGCAGACGCGAGCGCGTTCATCGCCAGGCTGATCCCCACGCACGCGACGTTCAGCACCCGCGCCCGGATAGCGCGCCTGCCGTGCAGCGCCAGGGCCACCCCCAGCGCCGCGAAGATCAGCGCACCGACATCCGGAATGCCAGCCTCCAGGCCAGCGACAACCATGTTGCGCTTGACCGAGGCGACCAGGACGTACTGCGCATCCCAGCTGACCGCCGCGGCCGCCGCGGCGAGCACGCCCAGCGCGATCACCGCGCCGCGCAACCACACCTGCGCCCGGTCCCTGGCGTGGCGCCCGGCGACCGCCGTGTCGATCACCCGCACCGGGCCAGGGCCGACGTGACGGTGCTCGTAATCGCGTGACGCGGGCCGATGCCAGGCCGCCGCCCTGCCCGGGTTGTCGGATGCCATAGAATCGCTCCTCGCTGTCACAAGGAAAAATCTACTAGGTACTTGTGACAACCGTCCAGCGATATTACCGGTAGGCGATGCCGGCCTGTATCCGGCATGGCGGCTGAGCAGCCAGTACGCTGTGACGCGAGGAGGGGCTGATGCTGGAGCGCGACGCGCCGTACGTGCAGATCATCGAGCACTACCGGCAGCAGATCCGGTCAGGACGGCTGAAAGACGGCGACATGCTGCCCTCAGGCCGGGAGATCGCCGCGCAGTTCGGCGTGTCGCTCGCCACCGCCTCCAAGGTCGCCGGCGGCCTCCAGGCCCTCGGCCTGGTCACCCCCCGCCCCGGCGCGGGAACCGTGGTCACCGCCGCCCGCCCGCCTGCCGACCGCGCCCGCGGCGGCCCCATCCTGATCACCCTGGCGTCCCGCGGCCCGATCCGGCCCGGCGACCAGGCCCGCGTCCTGGACGCGGGGGTCGTGCCCGCCCCGCAGGACGTCGCCGTCCAGCTCGGTGCCGGGCCGCTTGTCCCGGTCATCCGCCGCCGGCAGGCCACCACCCGCGACGGCGCGACCGCCGCCCTGCTCACCTCCTGGTTCCCCGCTTCCCTGGGCGAGGCATTTCCGGACTTGCTGCACAAGAAGCGGCTGGACGGCGAGATCAGCGGCTACCACCCCGCCTGGGGCGAGGACTGGGTATCAGCCCGCCCCCCGACCTCCGCCGAGGCCCGCGAGTTCGGCATCAAGCGCGGCTCACCCGTCGTCGTCGTCCACAGCCGCCGCTTCACCGCCGACGACACCGCCATCGAATACGCCGAGCTCATCTCCCGCGCCGACACCCGAGTCACCTACCGTTACGAATACCTCCCCGCCGGCACTGCGTGAGCTCACCGCCGCTGCCCGCCTGACCCGACACGGTTCCGGCGCTAGCCAGGCAGATATCTGTCTCGCGTGCGCTCCATGATCGCGCGAGCCTCGTCCTCGCTGACCTCCGCAAGGTCGTAACTGCTACCGTCCCTGGCCTCCTCGACCAGGACCGAGGTGAACTCCCAGACATCGCCGCCCTGGCTCAGGTGCGGCCGGTACATCTCATCCCGGCCACCGAGATCTCCGGCGACCGCGCGCTGGCGGATGACCGTGAACGGCAGCCGATCCTCCGGCGTCTTGCGCAGGTAGCTCGCCGCGCTCACCGACCAGTACGACACCACCACCGGGATCCCCGGATGAAGATCCTCATAGCAGCGCTCACACACCGGCGCCGCCCAGTCGCCATCCACCGTCGCGACCTGCCACACGTACCCGTGCCACCCGCACCGAGGACAGAAATACGTCACCGGCGGATCAGCCAGCTCATGCAACTGCAGCCCGCCCACGGCCGGCTCAGACCGCTCAAACCCGATCACGTAACCAGGACATAAAGCACACGCTAGCGACCCGTGATCGCTGAGAACCAGGATGGGCTTGCCGGCACGAGGGTTTGCTAGGGCGTCATCGCAGGATTTGCTATAGCCCGGTTACCATCAGCACGCCGTCTTCGTACCCTCCGGCTGCCGCGCACCAGGTGGTGGACGGGCAGGCGATACGTTGCAAGTCGGCGGGCGGCGCGGCGCTGGCGGGCAGCGGCGCCTCGGTTGGGGTCCACGACGTTCCTGACCCGGTCAGCAGCAGCCCCTGGTAGTTGCCGGAGGAGTCGCGGTAGTCGCCGACGGCGCCACATGAGGTTTTGGCGTGGCAGGCCACGGCATTCAGCTGAGCATTGGGGGTCGTGGCGGCACCGGCGGGCAGCGGCGCCTCGAACGGGGTCCATTTCGTGCCTGATCCGGTCAGCAGCAGGCCGTGGTAGTTACCGGATGAGTCGACGTACCAGCTGGCGGCGACACAGGCAGTCGCGGAGGGGCAAGCCACAGAAGCCAGCGTGGCCTCGGGGTTGGCTGCGGCGTCGGCGGGCAGCGGCGCCTCGGTTGCCTTCCATGAGGTCACCGATCCGGTCACCAGCAGCCCCTGGGTGTTGCCCGATGAGTCTTCGTAGGAACCGGTGGCGACGCATGCGGATGCAGAGGAGCACGCCACGGCATACAACTGAACTGCGGGCCCTGCTGCTGCGTTGGCGGGCAGGGAGAACCCGGCCGGTGTCCATGCTTTCCCCGACCCGGTCAGGAGCAGCCCCTGGATCACGCCGGAGCCTGGTTCGGTGTACTGGCCCGCGGCGACGCATGCGGAGGCAGAGGGGCAGGTCACTGAGGTAAGCGAGACCGCCACGTCAGGGAGGTCGGCGGGCAGGGGCGCCTCGAACGGGGTCCAGTTCTGGCCTGATCCGGTCAGCAGCAGCCCCTGGGTATTGTCGGAGGAGTCGACGTATGAGCCGACCGCGACGCAGAACGTTGCCGAGCGGCAGGCCACGGCAGACAGCTGAGCATCCGGGGGTGTCTGGGAGTTGCCGGGCAGCGGCGCGTAGGCTTCCTGCCACGATTTCCCGGACCCGGTCACCAGTAGCCCTTGGTCTTCTCCGGAGACGTCATCCTCGCCGACAGCGACGCAAGCGGAGGCAGACGGGCAGGCCACTGAGTCCAGCTCGCCTCCGAGGCTGCCGGAGCCGGGCAGCGGCACTGCGATGGCCTGCCATGCGGTGCCTGACCCCGTCACCAGCATCGGCTCTAGGACACCGCCGTCGGTGGTATATCCGGCCGCGACGCACGAGGCTGTCGAGGCGCAGGCCTCCGAGGAGAGATATGGGCCGGTGCCGCCACTGGGCAGCGGCACACCGGTCACCGTTGGCGGAAGCGGCGGAGGCGGGGGCAGCCACTGGACATAAGGGGTGTTCACGGGCACGCCGTTCTCGTTGTCGGTCGTGATGGCCTGAACGGACCAGTCGCTGACCGTGAGCGGCGTGAATGCGGCGGTGTGGACGACCTTGCCCTTCGCTGTCGTGACCGTCCAGTTCTGGCTCAAGATCGTGATGGAGCCATCACCAGTGGTGGCGTTGACGTCCGAGGCAGAGACGATGGCAGCATGCCCGGGGTCGAGGCCACCATTGTCGGTGAAGCCGGAAACCACCGAGAAGCTGATCACATCCCCCACCTGGGGAGCCTGGCCTGTCGTCCCGTTGGGCACCGGCGTGATTGAGTGCTGGCTGCCGTAGATCCGCGCCATGTCGGCGCCGTCCCCAGCGAGCGCTCCCCAGTGCTCGGCCACGTACAGGTAGCGCTGCACCAGCTCCACGCACTGGAAGCCGTCCGTGGGTATCTCCCCCGTGGTCGTATACGGGTAGCTGGTAGGGACGTCGATGTCGGTGCTGCCGGTAGGGCCGCAGGCTGGCACCGGGATGCCGGGCACGGACTTAGTGACCGTCCCTCCCGCCCCGGCGCAGAATGGCGCCCAGGTAGCGGTGTCCTGGGGATTGGCATAGTAGGCCGCCCAGCTCGAGCTGCCAGGGCCGTAAACGGCGTACGCGACGGCGGCCGGGCTGCCCGCCGCAACACAGGCAGCGGCCACGGCCAGTGTCGTCATCAGTAACGCGAGCCGCCGGAGATGCATGTGCGCCATCCCCCTCTTAGCCACCCACCGCAACACATGCCGATGTCACGCGCCGCCGGGGACCGCCCGGTCAGGGCGCCTGGCATCCACCAAAGTCCGCTGCGGCGAAAATGTCAAGACAAACCGGCGGGACCCGGCTCCGGCTTGGCCACGCAACCCTCCTTGCCGTCTGTAACGCCGACACAGCACAGCATGGCCAACCGGGCGTTGTGCCCCACAACAGCGACGGCTTCAACCTCGTCATCGACGCACTTCAGGCGCCGTCGGGGGGGTCGGGCGAAGCTGGACCGAGAAGATTAACACCCGCCGGATCGGCCAGCGGTACCGTACGCATGGCGGAGGATCCCGCTCGGCCCATGCTTATCAATCCTTTCGGTAAGCCCAGACAGCAATCGAGTTCACAGTCCCTAGCGGATCTCAAGAACGCTAAGCCAACGACCCCGAGCTGCGTGGATCACCGTCCCAATGAGGATTTGGGCACGTATTTGGCACGGGAGTCCCGATGATGATGACGCCCGCCGACACGCCGGTGGCCGGAGCCGTCACGGCAAATGCGGTCGCGTCATCGTGGGCATCGTCCCGGGATCTGCTCATCCGAGGGGAGCGGCGCGTCTGGACCAGGATGGCTGCGGTCCTGCACTCGCGGCTAGGTCGGCCTTACCAGGTGAGTCGGGACTGGGCAGGTCCGGCCAGATTTCCTGAGTGCAGCAGCGCGGCTAATCGCCAGCTCTGCGCGGTGGCCAAGAGCAGCTGAGCGGAAGCGGGCTATCGCGGATGGATGCCCTCGCGGACATCTCGACGTGGTGCCAAGTTAATAGTAACTTAGTATTTGTGACGTCAGGCTACCTCGCTTGCGCTGCCCCGCTGGCTGCGGCCGGGCTGCGGTCTTGCCCCGGCGCTGTCGCGGGAGCGGCGGCGTGAGCAGTCGGGAAAGCCGAAGGGTACGGGCGGAGCAGGCGCTGCTGGGTGCGGTGTTGTCGGACCCGGCTGGGCAGGCGCACTTGCTGGATTTGGTGGATCCGGAGGACATGGCCAGGCCTTACCACGGCCAGGTTCTGGTCGCGATGCAGCGGCTGCGGGGGAGGGGAGTGGTTCCCGGGCCGCTGGCCGTCTACGAGGAGGTCAAGAAGAACCCGGACCTGCCGCGCATCGTCTCGCATGACGGTGTCCTGCTGGTCAGCTTGATGGAGGCAGCTCCGCGTTCGGACCATGGTCCGGCGTACGCCGCGATCGTGGTTGGCAGCGGTATCCAGCAGCGAATCGCCCTGGTTGGCTCGCGGATGGCCCAGGCAGCCGACGGCCAGGACATGGACGGCGCGCTTGCCATGGCCGCCCAGGCGGGTCAGGAACTCGACCGGTGCCCGGCCCGATGGGAAGCACTGCCCGAGCCAATGCGATGGGAACTGCCGGTGCCCGCACGGGATCTCCATGAGAACACTGAGCTGCGCCGCTCAGTGACCGCCGCTCGCGGTGAGATCCGTCGGCTGCGAGAGGAGATGCTGGCCGGGACACGGCAGGGGCTTGAGGACAGGCTGGCGGCGATTGCACAGCGGATCGCGGATGTGGCGACGGCCACCACGGACCTGCGCGCGCGGCAAGAACAAGCGCTGGCAGCATCGACGGCCCGGCCGAGCGGGGCCGACGCGGAGGAGGCAGGCGCACGGGCGCTGCGGGATCTGGCGGCCGATCCTTCGAAGATCAGCGCTGTCCGGGTTTGGCTGCGGCCGGCGCATTTCGCCCGGGTGGAGCATGCCGAGTTGTACGCGGTCATGCGCGACATGGCCGACGCGGGGCAGCCGGTCGATCCGGTCACCGTGAGCTGGGAGGCAGCGCGCAGAGGCGTCGAGACCGACGCCGATGGTCTGGTGGGAGGGATGGGGCCGCTGGCGGTAGCCAGCGCCCGGGAGGTGCATCGGCGCGGGCTCCTCGCCCAGATCGGCTGGGCGGGCCAGGACATTCAGGCCAGCGCCGATGACGAGAGATCAGCTCCCGGGCAGTTCCTGCGCTCGGCCGGTGATCGCCTTCGCCGTTTGGATCGCGACCTGTACCCGCGCGAGTGCCGCACTGGCGACCGGCGGTTGCATGGCTGGCAGCCCGCGGCGGAACCAGCGGCTGAGGCCGAGGCGGGAGCCGCGTGATGGCTTCGCCGGGTTCGGGTGCGCATCGGGAGTACTCAAGGCGGCGTGCGCGTCAGATTGCCTACGGTCGGTGGGAGCCGTGGGCGGACGCAGCGCCGGTCCGTGAGCATGTGCAATTGCTGAGGCAGGCCGGGGCCAGCTATGAGGCGATCGCTCAGGCGGCCGGGGTCGCCACGATGACCGTGTTCCGGCTGCTGCATGGTGAGCCTGCGGTCGGCCGGGATGCCCCCGGGCGCGTCCGCGCCGCGCACGCGCGGCAGTTGCTCGCTGTCACTACCGCCGAGTTGCGGGAGGCTGCCGCTCGCCGGGATACCGCCGGGGCGAGGCTGCGTTTGCGGGCGCTGATCGCGGTGGGTCACCCGGCGGCGAGCCTGGCGCGCGCTTCGGGCCTGCCGCCGCGCGTGGTCTGGGGCATCGTCCGCGGTTCCACAGTCACGGTGAGCCGCGACATGCACGCCAGGGTCTGCGTTCTATATGAAAGGACGTGGGACCTGCGGCCGCCGGAGCGGACCGCGACCGAGCGCCGGGCAGCTGCGGCGGCGCGGCGGCGGGCGGCGTCGCAGGGGTGGCCGGCGCCGATGGGCCTGGACGACGACAAGATCGATGATCCCGCCTACCGGCCACGGGCGCGCTGGCGGGCCGCTGCCTGCACCAGGGCCGGGCGGTCCCCGGATCAGGCTGCACGCGCGGCGAAACGGGGCGGTGGCGGGCAACGGCGCTGCGACGCGGGCCGGGACCCGGGACTGGAGGCGGTGCCGTGATCTCGGTAACGGCCCGGGGATCCGACCGTCAGCCGGTTCTGGCCCTGGCTGCTGGCGGGACGGGTGCGGGCTGCTGGGGACGGAACGCGCGGGTTGTCCACAGATCCTGGCCGCGGTGCGATGGACGGGGTGGTCCGTTGCCAGGCTCGCCGTGTCGGCTGGTGACGGGAGGGATCTGAGATGAGCGACATCGCGGCGGTGCGGGCCCGGCTGGAGCGGGCTAGTGACCTGCCCGGCGTATTGGACGCCGCGTACGACGCGTTCGAGGCCATGCTGCCGGTGATCGGCGGGCAGGAAGACCGGGTTGGGGGAGGGTTCGCCGCGTTCGTGATGGCCGGGGCGTCGGCGGCGAACGGCCGGGACGCGGTCGCGTCCGCGCCGTCCCTGCCGCCGGCCGCTCCCGGCAGTACCGCGCAGGCTGCCGGTGACCCGCTGGTTGACGTCGGCGAGGAGGAGGCCGCGGCGGTTCTCGCCGGGCTGAGCGGGCTGCTGGCCAGTCGGCTCTTGGACGCCGCCTCCTGGACTGTGGACGCCGCTGACCGGGCGGCGTGCGCGGACGCGGCCCGGCACGCCCGCGCGGTCTGGTCGCTGCTGGCGGGAGCGCCGGGGCCGTGACCGGCCGGGCGACCTTCGGGGACTTCGCGGCCGCGGCCCGCGCGTACCTGGAGGACGCGGTACCGCCGGCCGAGCCGGTCGCCCGGCGGTGGGAGGCAGCCGTCAGGACCTGGCAGACGGAGGCGTTCACCGCGAGCCTTCGCGGCGTCATCGAGGTGATGACCCGCTACCTGGCCGACATCACCGCCCCCGTCGCCGGGGTTTCCCTGCGGGACCGGGGCATGCTGAATTCCTGGGCGAGGGCTGGCATGGAGGCTCAGGACGCGCTGGGCTATGCGGCGGCGTTCCTGCCATCCGGCGGCGCGGGAACCGGCCAGCCCGGCCAGCCCGGCCAGGGTGCCGCGATCGGTTCGGTCTCCGGCGGGCTGGACGCGGCGGCGGTGTCGATGCGGACGGGGCGGGATCTGCTGCACACCCACTTCCGGATCGGGCCTGATGGCGCTCGCCGGGACCATTCCGAATGGGCGCAGGTCATCGCCTCCGGGCCGGTCACCCGGGCGCTGCTGCTCGAAGTCGCGTCCTGGGCGCGGCAGATCGCGCCGCAGGGCGCCGCGCTGGCGCTGTCGCGGGCACCGGCGCAACGCGACACGGCGGAGGCCCGGCGCCGGCTGAACGCCGCCTGCCAGTGGCTGTGGGTCCTCGACTCCGCCGTTCAGGCCGCCCACCGCAACGACCCGGTGTCCGCGGAGGATGTCCGGCTGCTGTACGCGGTCCCGGTCAACGCGGTCCCGGACCGCCGGGTCCCGGACGGCACCGAGACGGTCCAGGAGTTGTGCCACGGTGCCCTGGGCAGTGCCGAGCGGGTTCGTCACGTCGCCTGGCTGCTGCCTCCGCAGGCGGCCTGGTCCCCGGGCCTGACTTCGGACTCGCTGCGCCAGTCGGCCAGGTGCGCAACGGTCATCAGCCACCACTGCGAGATCCTGCTCCGCTCCCTGGCCGCCCGCGCTGCCGGGCACGGCGACGCCCCGCTCAGCACCGGGCTGCTGGCGTCAGCGGACGCTGCCGGGCATGCCCGCGAGGCGTGGCTGCGGGCCGCCCGCGGATGGAACCTGATGACCACCGACACCCGCGGCATCATCTCACCAGCCGCGGCCGAGGCAGCCGACCTGGCCCTGTGGACTGGGCGGATGGCTTACGCCGACCCCGGATGGACCCTTGATCTCGGCCCGGCCCAGGCGACCCGGCCACCCGAGGCCCTCGCTCCCGAGCCCGGTGAGGTGCGCGGAGTCGTTGCAGCTGTTCATCACGCGTGCCATACCCTGACGCAGATCGCCGCCGCTGACCAGGAGCAGATACGGACTGCAGCGAGTGCCGGGCGGCTGCTCGTTCCTACTCGCAGCCTGCCCGATTCCTTCGACATTCCGCGTGCTTTCGCGCACGCTCCCGGCGATCGGATTGACCAGGTCCTCGCCGACTATCGCGGTGCCGGTGTCGCGAGTTCTCGGGCCAATGCTGCGGTCGCCGACGTCGCCTATGCCATCCGCTCGCCCAGCCAGATGCTTACCGCCGCGCGGGCTGCCGTCCGGGCCGGCGGCGGCCTGGCTTCTGGGGACCGGTCGCCCGTGGCCGAGCCGGCCGCGGTGCGGCACTGGTCCCCGAGGGCCGCTGGTCCCGTCGAGCGGCCCTCTATCGACGAGCCGGCCGGGGTGGTGCGCTGGTCCCGGAATGCCGCCGGGCCTGTCGAGCGCACCTTGCGGGACCTCGGAGTCACCAGCCAGTCCGTGCTCCTGCGCGCGGCCGCGATCGACCAGGCCGGCGAGCAGATCATCCTCGACAACGCCCCAGCAGCAGGACCGAGGAGGCGGCACGCTGATACCGCTGACCTGAGCAGATCCACCGGAACCGCGGAGCTGATCAACCACATGCTCGCGTCCGGCGACCCCCGCGCCGCCGCCGTCCTCGGGCCGGCAGCTCCCGCCAAGGCAGGAGAAGCCGAAGCCGAGCCGTAAACGACCGCCTGCACCCGCGAATCCACTGGCGCTTCCTTGCGCTGCATCCCGCACCGTGGCCGATGCGATCGGGCATAGCCGAGTATCCCGCAGTTCAGTGATTTGCTGATATCACCTCGTCTTAGTGATGATCGAGGCGGCTTCGCTCCACGCTGCCGCTGGCCCGGCGGCCGCACCTGGCACCCGGTAGTGCACAGCCGTCTTCCTCGCTCAGGACTGTCCAGCTTGCAGCCCGCCGCGTCAATGGGCTACATGAACCTACGACGCTTGAAGGCTTTCACGTCCGCAGCGGCCAGCTCGAACCACTCGCCGTTCTTACGGCGATCAGCGAAGCGCTGGTGCCAGTAGCGTTCAATGCCAACAGGGTCGTCGGTCTCTATCACGTGCACCTGCTCGGCCCGGTCCGGCAGCTGGATTGCCAGCTCGCGCTCACGGCGCCCAGACGAGTTCGTGCGGCCGATCTTAAAATAGCGACCGGACTTCAACAGGTAGACGAAACCGAAATCACCGGTGTTGTCACGGGTGCCTGCATCGTCCGGCGAACGCTCAATGGGCTGCTCAGCATAGTCAAGAAGAACTTGCTCAACGTCACCGCAATCTGGACGTTCGCGGCAGTAGGTCAGCAGGCGGGCTCTCAGCTGAGCTTTGCTTCCCAGCCTGCCGAACACGTTGTGGCTCGGGAAACCATCATCATCTTGAAGCCTTCGCATCCGTAGCTCGGCTCCTGTGGGCATGCGGCCCAGTCGGCGTATCTCGGGGATCAGCGCCGCCAGCAGGTCTCCCTCATCGAAGCGCTCCTGCATCCGGTTGGGCTCAAGCCCGGCTTCGCGGATGGCATCACCCCAGCGCGCCCAGTACCTGCCGTGCCAGTCCGCAGGTTGGATGCCCGTTTCCTGGCCAAACCGATCCCGGCCGAGAGGCCTGCCGCCGTTAGCGGCGGCTGTGCGCTGGATTGCGGCCACAATGACGTCTCTGTCAACCACGGCCCAAAGTTACCGCCTCCGGCGAACGGGGGGCCCGCGGGCACGGACAGCACCGATTACGCGCTTGCGCGACTGGTACGTGAGGCCGCCGAGACAGCGAGCGGCTCCATGCACGGTCGGCGTAGGCTCCGTCCATGGGACAGCGGCGACGCTTGCCAAGCCGGACGGTAATCGATATCGGCAACCGTGACGACTGGCTCTGCGGTATTTGTCGTGACCCTGGGCAGCCTATGACGCGGCCAGCCGCAGCCTGTGCCGGTGCCGGTGCCGGTGCCGCCGGACTCTCCTCCTTTAGTCCTGACGAGCTGGTCGCGGAGGACGTACCGCCAGGGGAGTGGCTGCCAGCAAGTTACGACCTGCTCGCGGCTTCGATTGACCACATCGTTCCTGTGTCCGCTGGCGGCAGCGACGATCCATCCAATTTGCAGATCGCTCACCTGTGCTGCAACCTGATGGTAACTAGATAGGTCTCGCTCTGGAATTCTGTGCTGGCCGCCGGGGCCGGGGTTGTTATGGTCTGGCTGGCCGGCTTAGCGTGTTCTTGTGGTGACCAGCCGCCGGCTGTGGCAGCCTGCAGCGTGTGCCCGATACGCCCGGTGTGCCTGGTGATACTGCCGGGCTGCGCGCGGCGAACGTGCGGCTGCGGGAGCTGCTCGGGGAGCGGGATGCGGAAATCGCGGAGCTGCGGAAGCAGGTGGCGGACCTTCGGGCGCAGGTTGCTGATCTTGCCGCCAGGGCGCGGCAGAACTCGCGGAATTCCTCGAAGCCGCCGTCCTCGGACGGGCTGGGCAAGCCGGCTCCGAAGTCGCTGCGCAAGAAGACCGGGCGCGGGCCGGGCAGGCCGAAGGGGCAGCCGGGCGTGACCATGGGGCTGGCTGACCATCCGGATCACCTGGTCCGGCACGTGCCGGGATGCTGCGGCGCGTGCGGCGGGAGCCTGGACGGGGCGCAGGAGACCGGGGCGGAGCGCCGGCAGGTGACCGAGATTCCCCCGGTGAGGGCCGAGGTCACCGAGCACCAGATGGTGGAGCTGGAGTGCGGCAGGTGCGGGGCGCGGACCAGGGGGAAGGCGCCGGGCGGGGTGCGCGCCCCGGTCCAGTACGGGCCGCGGGCCGCCGCTTTGGGCACGTACCTGTGGCACGGGCAGTTCCTGTCCAGGGACCGCGCCTGCGCCGCGATGGCGGAGATGTTCGGCTGCGCTCCGTCGCCGGGCGCCCTGGCCGCGATGACCAGGAAGGCCGCCGGCGTCATCGCCCCGGCCCTTGACGCCATCGCCAGGGCGCTGGTGGCCTCGGAGGTCGCGCACTTCGACGAGACCGGGTTCCGGGTGGCGGGGAAGCTCGCCTGGGTGCACTCGGCCTCGTCCGGCAAGTTCGTGCTGGTCACCGTCCACGAAAAGCGCGGCACCGAGGCGATGGACGCCGCCGGGATCTTGCCCGCCTTCGCCGGCGTCGCCTGCCACGACGCCTGGAAGCCCTACGACTCCTACGCCAGCGCCGCCGGTCATGCCCTGTGCAACGCGCACCTGCTGCGGGAGCTGATCGCGGTCACCGAGACCGGAACCGACGACGACGTGATCTGGGCGCAGCAGGCCATCGACGCCCTGCTCGCCCTCAAGGAAGCCCGCGACGCCGGGGATGATGGCGCGGACCCGCACGTCATCGAAAAACAGTCCCGCTATTTCCGCGAGGCAGCCGGCGCCGGGATCGTCATCAACGCCGCCCGCAGCGGGAAACTCCAGAAGAAACGGCACGCCCTGGCCAGCCGGATGCACCGCCGGGAGGGCGACTACCTCAGATTCGCCAGTGACCTGCGGGTTCCGTTCGACAACAACGCCGCCGAGCAGGTCATCAGGATGAGCAAACTGCGGATCAAGGTCTCCGGGTGCATGCGGTCCATGGCCGGCGCCGAGACCTTCTGCGCCATCCGCTCCTACCTCGCCACCGCCACCTGCCACGGAATCGGATGGCTCGACGCCCTCACCCAGGCCGCCGAAGGCAAACCCTGGATCCCCGGCACCACGTAAACCAGCCCGGCACAAACGCGGCCGCCACCCGGGCATAACCAGAGACCTATCCAGTTACACCTGATGAAGCATGACGAAGACAATCCCGCGCCCGCGTACGCGGCGGCCCGGCTCCGTTATCGGCTCCAGGGGATACCTGTCCCAGCGCGGCTCTGGCAACGCGAGCGGGGAGCCAAACTTCGCCCCGGCTCTCCAGCCTGGCGCGGCCGCTATCGCATGCTGGCCTGGCACTGCGAACGAGGCGAGGTAGCAGTGGAGCCGTGGCGCCTAGTGCTCCGGTACCGCCTATGGCTGGCCCACCGCCGAGTGGCTCGGAGAGTGCACACCCGCTACGTTAGATCTTAGCGCGTTGGCCGGACGATCAGATTGTGCAGGCGGCGGTCTACTGCCTCATCCAAGTGCTTGTCCAGCAGGTCGTAGCTTTGGGGGCGACGCCTTTTGCTATCTCTTCACGCATCCGTGGCAAGTTCTCAATCGGTAGTACCAGTAGCAGCGCGCGTAGTTACGAGAGCCAGCCTGGCAGACTGGCCGCACACGTTTCTGTCCGCTACGATCCCGAATTACCGCAGATTCGCCCGCTGTACTCCGGATGATTCGAACAGCCCGGCATGCCCGGCATGAGGCTACGATTCTTTCGTAAACGTCGCTGCCGGAAAGCCGCCGGCGGACTTGCGTCGGACCTGCCGGGCGCTGACTCCGCCCGGGCTCCACGGCCGTTTCAAGATCATGACATGAGTCCGAGGATGGTGAAGGGCCGGTCGATGTAGCGGCCGGCCCAGCGGGTGGCTTCGGTGGTGTCGTGGCGTCCGGCCTGGTGCAGTGCCCCGACGGCGAGGTTCCTGAGCGTGGCCATGGTCCTGGGTCCTGACCGGGTGCGGACGGTGGAGTCGTCTTCGCGGTAAAGAGTGTCGCGCAGCTTCTCCAGGGGCGGAGCCCCGGCTAGCTGAGCTTGATCTCCGCGTTTCCGCAGGTCAGCAGCTGGTGGTGATGAAGTTACCGGATGCAACAGGTGTGGTGCAACGACCATGCGGCGTGTTGTGTCAGCGTGTTGCCGCGGCCTGGTTGAGCCGGGTCATCAGCTCGCGGTTGGCGGCGCGGGCGGCGGCGAGTTCGTCGTCGCGGTCTTCGAGTTGCAGCCGCAGGTCGGCGGCTTGCTGCTCATAGTGGGTGATTTTCTGGTTGAGCGCGTCGATGTCGGCGGGGGCACCGAGACCGGATTCTCGCCACGTCTGCTGGCCGAGCTCATCGGACAGCCGTTGTTCGAGCTGGCGGATGCGGGCGGCGAGGCGGATGGCGCGTTCGTGGGCGGCAAGCAGGTCGGCCTGCAGTGATGCCCGGCTCACGGCGGGTCCTGCGGTGCCGCCGGCGGGGGGCGGGGCTGCTTCGGCAGCGTGGATTTTCTCGAGCAGGTCGCGGTGCCGGTAGAGGAAGGTGCGGTCGACGCCGGCGGCGCGGGCGATGCCTGAGGCGCTGATCTCGGTCCCGCTGGCGGTCGCGCGGTCGAGGGCGGTCAGCACGCGCTGCCGGCGCCGGGCGGAGTCGGCCTGGCGGCCTTTGCGCATCGTATCGGTGCGCGCGCCGGTGCCGGTGCCTGCTGCTGGCTTGCGGCTGGTCATGAGGCCTGGCCTTTCGCTTGTTCGGGGAGGGCTTGGGCGGCGGGGCGCAGGCGGGGCATGCCGATGCTGACCGCGCGGTGCTTGCGGACGACGGCGACGGCCTCGTCGATGCGGGCCCGGTCAGCCGGGGTGAGGCCGGCGATGTCGCCTTTGATGCGGTTGATGAGCTGCCGGATGACGGTGATCTCCTGGTCGGCGGGGGCTGCCTGGTCGCGTGCCCAGGCGTCGATGCCGGTGACGGCGGCGAGCCGTTCGCGGGCGCGGAGCAGGTCGTCGAGGTAGGCGGTCAGGTCGGGGAGGTAGGACACGTCGGTGCGGAAGTGGTCGCAGCCGGCGCAGCGGAACCGGACCGGGCAGTCGTTCCCGCCGGCGGCGACGTTGGACGGCTCGGTGCAGGTGCCGTAGGGGACGGCGACGGAGCCGACCGCGTAGCGGGCGTGCTCGTCGTCCAGCAGAGCGCGGGCGTCACGCCAGATCCGGTTGCCGTGCCGGTCGAACTGCATGGCCGTGACCTTGTCGACGGCGCCGCGGCGGCGGTCTTCGCCGACCCGGTAATAGCCGCGGGTGACGTTCAGGTTGCGGTGGTCGAGGAGTTCGGCGAGCACGTCGATGGGGACGCCCGCGTCGGCGTGCCTTTGGGCGTAGGTGTGCCGGTAGGAGTACGGGACAGCGCGGTCCTTGTCAAATTCACCGCCGCCGTCCAGTAGCAGCGGCGGGAGCGAGGTGAGCCAGTCGCGGTGCGCGGCCGACAGCGCCGAGACGGTCAGCGGACGGCGGCCATCCCGGTTGGCCCAGCCGGTGGGCAGCAGCTTCAGCTCGCTGGCCGGGGTATCGGGGAACAGGTCGCGGACGCGCTGCTGCTGGGCGCGGATCAGCTGCGCGGTGGCCGCGGGGATGGGCAGCCGCCGTCCGAGCCGGTGCGCCTTGTGGTTGTCGTAGACCAGGACGGGCGCACCGCCGGGGTCGCTGGCCAGGCAGCCCAGCGGCAGCGCGACGACGTCGTCGGGGCGGCGGCCGGTGTCGATGAGGATCTCGATCGCAGTGCGGATATGAGGTGAGACGAGGGTGTCCAGCTGGCTGCAGACCTGCCGCAGGATCTCCGGCGGCAGGTCCCGGCCGGGCTCGCCGTGCTCAGGTTCGTCAGGCATGTCGTCGCGGTGCAGGGCGAACTGGTCGCTGAGCCCGGCGGCCGGGCCGCCGTTCCTGGTCGCGCCGAGCTGCCGTGCGGTGGTCAGCAGCCTGCGGACCTCGCGGCAGCCCAGCACCCGGGTCAGCTCGCTGATCTCCCCGGCGGCATGCAGGTAGCCGAGGCGGTTGAGGAACACCTCGATGTCCTGGCGTCCCAGCGTGGCCGGGTCATCTCCGTGATCGGCCCGCTGCCGCAGGCTGGCTGACAGCAGGGCCAGGCTTGCGAGGTAGTGGCGGGTCTTGTCCCCGCCGCTGCGCCCGCGGCGGCGGGGCAGGTCGGCCAGCGCCCAGATCCTGGCGGTTTCGCGCAGCCACGGCTGGGTGATCGCGGTGAACGACAGGTTGCCGCGGTGCCCGAACAGCGACATGTCCCAGGTGTCCTTGGCGATCTCGGTGCCCGGGTCGGAGATGCCGCGGCGGGCGTGCGTGATCAGCGTGTGCACGACGCTGGCGTAGCCCTGGCCGCGGGCGGCCGGGATGTCAAGTTCCGCCAGGGACCGGACCTGCTGGGTGCGCGCGTCATTAGCGACTGGCCGCAGGATCGTGCAATAGGTCTTGACGCCTTGCTGGGTGCGCTGCTGCAGCCCGAACAGCATCTCGACGGCGACTGCCGGGGCCAGCCCGGCGAGGCTGACCTGCCCGGCGCGCGGGACCGGCGGCTCGGTCACCCGCCAGGCCGCCTCGTCGGGGTGCTGGCCGGCGCGGCGCAGGACGCGCAGCCGCTGCAGGTGCGCGTCGCAGTAGACGGCATCGTGTCCGGGGACCTGCCGAGGGCACGACGCCACCGGGCAGGTGCCATGTGAGGGCAGCGCGATAACGTCGGGCCGGGCGGTGAAGTCAGCGGTACTGACGCCGAGGCGTTCTCGCTGGCCCAGATGCTCAGGGCACAGCGGCTGACCGGACATCACCCACGGGCGCGGGCAGCCGGTAACCCGGCATGTCCCATCCCCGGTGCCGAGCCAGCGCTTGCCTTGCGGCGGGGGCAGCAGCGCGACGTCCTCCAGGCCCAGCCCGGCCGCGGCGAGCCTGCGCCGGCAGTCCAGACACACACGCGTCGCTGCGGCGCAGGTGGTCTGGCAGCCCGGGGCGCGGCAGAACGTCCGGCCCAGCAGCGGGTGCTCCGCCGGCAACGTCAGAACCCAGGTCCCCGGGTCCCAGCCGGCCTCGGCCAGGAACGCCGGGCCGATCCGGCTGGCCAGCACCGCTGACCGCTCGTCCAGCAGCACCCGGCCCGCGAACAGCTCCCCTTCGGGGAGCAGTTCTCCCGGTCGCGGAGCCGGGACCGCGTGGATCCTCGCCGCCGCGGTCATGCCTTCGCCCCCGCCAGGTCACGCGGGCTGGGCACCGCATCGACGGCGGCCCTCAGCCGCTCCGGGCCGGGATGCGCATAAACCTGCGTAGAAGCGATGCTGCCGTGACCGAGCAGATCCTGGGCTTCCTCCAGCGTCCCGCCCGCGTCAAGGACATTCGATGCAAAAGCATGCCGGAGCTGATGCGGGCGGGGCGGCGGATCGATGCCCGCCCGCCGGGCCGCGGCACCGACCAGGTCGTTGACCGCGTCCAGCCGCATCGGCGCGCCTACAGTGCCGCGGAACAGGTTCACGAACACGAAGTCCCCCGAAGCCGCTGCCGGGACGGCCATCCGCTCGAACTCGTAAGTGTCGAACGCCTGCACCGTCAGGAAATCCAGCGGCACGGCCCGCTGACGGCGGGATTTGGCGATCGCCCCGTTCGGGTTGTCCTCCCGGCGGACCACGTGCAGGTGCGGGCGGGCGATCCCGCACCCGAGCTTGCGGGAATCAGCGAGCAGGTGGACATCGCTGCGGCGCAGCCCGAGCACCTCGCCGCGGCGCAGCCCCGCCCGGACCATCAGCAGCACGATCAGCCGGTCGCGCGCCGAACCGCACGCGCCGAGCATGGCGACCACATCACTGTCACCGGCCCGGTCCACCCGCGACACCGGTTCGTGCAGCCGGTGCCGGGCACGCATCCGCCACCCCGTCCCGGCCTCTTCCCCGCGAGCCGCCGCCGGAAGATCCCGGTCATCAGCGACCTCATACAGAACCTGGACCAGGTGCCCGGGAGCCCCGCCTTCCGCGACCGCGTGCACGACCATGCCGCGGACCGCGGCCAGCACCGCGTTGATCCGGCGGGCCGAGCGCACCGCAGGCGACCCCGGCCCGGCCAGCACCGCTGCCCCGGCCGGCGCGTCCACGCCCGACACCGCCCGGCCCGCGTGCGCCAGCCAGGTCATGAACAAGCCGAGCTGCCCCGCACCGGCCTCCCAGCCGCGGCCCGACCGGGCGCACCAGCGCAGGAACAGCGCGATACCTCCCGCATACGCCTTCG
>Ga0302326_10007983_pt1 | contig 23430 bp, 22 predicted proteins | sample Palsa_T0_3_FD_202264 | JGI IMG/M metagenome (GOLD analysis project Ga0302326, IMG submission 202264) | Peat permafrost microbial communities from Stordalen Mire near Abisko, Sweden - Palsa_T0_3 | ecosystem: Environmental > Terrestrial > Soil > Palsa > Peat permafrost | place: Sweden: Abisko... | reverse complement strand
ACAAGACCGAAGCCGCAGCGTAAACACCTAGACCTTTTCGGGGAGCGACTCCCCAAGCAACCCCGACGGCCGGAAGATCAGCACCAGCACGAGCACGCTGAAGACGACGACGTTGGTCCACTGCGCGCCGCCGGGGATGTACTGCGTCGCGATCGCCTCGATCAGGCCGATCAGAAACCCGCCGAGCATCGCGCCCGCGACGTTGCCGATCCCTCCCAGCACCGCCGCGGTGAATGCTTTGAGCCCGGCCTCGAAGCCGTTGAAGAACCAGGTCGTACCGTAGTACACGCCGCTCACGAACCCGGCTGCCCCCGCGAGCGCGCTGCCGATCAAGAACGTCACGGCGATCGTCGTATTGATGTCGATCCCCATCAGTTGCGCGGCGTCGCGGTCCTGCGCCGTCGCGCGCATCGCCTTGCCCATTTTCGTCTTGTAAATGAACAGCTGCAGCGCGGCCATCATCACGATTGCAAGCCCGATGACCGCGATCTGTTTCGCCGATACCTCGACGCCGCCAAGGGCCCACGCCGGATTGGGGATTACCTCGGGGAACGAGATCGGCGAAGGTCCGTGCCACAGCTGCATGACGTTCTCGAGGATGAACGACATGCCGATCGCCGTGATCAGGGGCGCGAGCCGCGGCGCGTTGCGCAGCCGCCGATATGCCAGGCGCTCGATCAGCACGCCCGTCAGCCCGCACAGCAGCATCGCCGCGATCAGCGTGACGAGCACCACACCGACGAGCGGAAGGCCGTGCATCTCCCCCGAGACGCCGAGTCCCGTCAAAATCGCAAGCGAGAAAAACGTGCCGAGCGTGTAGACGTCACCGTGCGCGAAATTGATCAGCTCGATGATGCCGTACACCATCGTGTACCCAAGCGCGATGAGCGCATAGATCCCTCCAAGCGAGAGACCGTTGACGATCTGCTGGAAGAAGACGTCCAAGCGATCAGGATTTCAGATTGATTTGGTCGACGAAGACACCCTTACCGTTTGCGATCTTGTAGACGGTCAAGATTGGGTTGGTCGTGTCACCGTTCTTGTCGAACCCGATCGGGCCGATCGGCGATGGAAAGCCATTCGTCGCCGCGACGTTCTTCAAAACGTCGGCGCGCGCGGGCGTCTTTGCACCGCCGGCTACGATCGCTTTCTCGATCGCGGCGATCTCGATGTTGGCCGCGGCGTAGGCGTTTGCGCTGTACGGCCCGACGTCGGTAGACCAGCGCTTCTTGTAGGCGGCAACGAAGCCCGCCGCGCTCGGGAGCTTTGAGGTTTCCGGAGCAGCGACGGTATAGTAGACGCCGTTCGCCGCGTCGCCCGCGACCGTCTCGAACTCGGCATCGCTGATGCCGTCACCGCCAAGATACGCGGTCGCGGCCATCCCGGCGTCGCGCATTTGTTTGCGCAGCAGGCCGCCGCCGGTCGCGGTCGTCCCGCCGTAGAAAATCACGTCGGGGCCGAGCGCGTTCGCCTTGGTGAGCAGCGCCTTGTAATCGGTCTGACCCTTGGTGAGATGCTCGTGTCCGAGCACGGTGCCCCCGAGCGACCGAAACTGCGCATCGAAGACGTCGGCCAGGCCCTTCCCGTACGTCTCGTTGTCGTCGACGATAAAGGCCTTTTTCAACCCCAACTTGCGCGCGAACTGCGCGCCGGCCGCGCCCTGGCGGTCGTCGGTCGTGCAGACGCGGAAAAACGAATTGACGTCGGGATGCGAGGTGCGCAGGCTTGCCGCGTCCGGGCCTTTGGTCAGCCCGGGATTGGTCGCCGACGCGCTGATCTGTGCGAGCCCGGCGTCGTTGGTGATCGGGATCTCGGCTCGCGCGACGCTCGAGTTGAACGGCCCGATCATCGCGAGCACGGCGTCGTCGGAGACGAACGCACGCGTGTTCTGAGCGCCCTGCGCGGGATCGTGCACGCCCTGGACCGCGTCGTCGAGATCGTATGCCACGAACGTAAACCCGGCCGGCGCACCCTTGCGATCGGCTTCTTCGATCGCCTGAACCGCGCCGTTTCGCGTCGGGATCCCGGTCGACGCGTCGGCCCCGCTGACGGGCATGTCGATCCCGATCTTGATAACGGTCGCGCCGGCAACTGCGGACGCCGAACCCGAAGACGACTGCGAGGTCGTCGTGGTCGTCGTTCCGGAGCAACCCACAAGCCCCACGAGCGCCGCCAGGGCTGCGAGCCGGCTCGTCGCTGCGATAGTTTGCATGACACCTCCGCCAGATAGTACCGCACGCCGAGACGGCTCACTACGCCGACGGGAAAGCGTTCCCTGTGGCGCATCGGCCGAACGCGCGGATCGATCAACCTTCGGTGCGGCGGGGGGCGTGTTGCGCGCGGCGCTCGGTCCATAGGGAGAGCGTCCGTTCGTAGTCGGCCGGAGAATCGATCCAGCAGAGCTCCTCGGCCATTTTGTAGCCCGCGATCCGCTGACCGCGAGCGAGCAGTTCGGGCAGGACGTCGCGCCCGAAATCGCTCGGGCCCTCGAGCGGAACGGCGTCGAAAACGACCGGTTCGAGGACGAGGACGCCGGCGTTGACCCAGTTGCTGAAGACCTCTTCGGGCTTGGGCTTCTCGAGAAAGCGCGTGACGAATCCGGCGTCATCGAGGGCGACGATGCCGCTTGCCGTCGGGTCCTCTCGATGGAAAAGCGCAATCGTCGCGACGGCCTGCGTCGCACGGTGACGCGCGATCACCGCGGACAGGTCGCACGTCGTGAGGTTGTCGCCGTAGAGAACGGCGAACGTGGCTTCGGCGAAAAAAGCGCGAAACGGGTTGAGCGCGCCCGCCGTGCCCAGGAGTACCGGCTCGCGCGAATAGCGGATCGCGACCCCGAAGTTCGATCCGTCGCCAAAATGATCGACGATCGCTTCGGGCCGGTAGTGCACGTTGATGACGAGGTCCGTTATCCCGTGTTTTGCCGCGAGGCGGACGTTGTACTCGAGGATCGGCAGACCGCCGACCTCAAGCATCGGTTTCGCAACGCGCTCCGTAAACGGCCGCAGCCGGCTACCTTCGCCTGCCGCCAGGATCAGCGCTCTCACGGCGCGCCCGCTCCGATCAGAGAACGAACCCCGCTTTCGCGGCATCGTTCGCGAACATTTTGACCGTGTCGAGCGAAAAATCGTCGAGATTCTTGCCGACGAGTTCGAGTTTCGCGAGCAAGTCGTTGGTGACCGTAATGATGTGGGCTCCAATCGAATCGGCGTGAAAAACGTTCAGCACCTCGCGCGGGCTTGCCCAAATCAGTTCGACCCCGGGATGCGCGGCGATCACCGCGAGTGCGTCGCTCACGATCGGCAGCGGATCGCGCCCCGTGTCGGCGATCCGTCCGGCGAAGATCGACACGCTCGCGGGCGCGCCGCCCTCGAGCGCAGCGCAGACCCTGCGAACCTGCGCCACGGTCATGATCGCGGTGACGTTGACCCTCGTCCCGGCTTGAGTGAGCGCGCGGATGACCGGCGCGGTCGTTTCACGCTTCGTGTTGGTGACCGGAATCTTCACGTAGACGTTCTCGCCCCAGGTCGCGATCTTACGGGCTTGACGGAGCATCTCGTCGTTGTCGTCGGCGAAGACCTCAAACGAAATCGGATAGCCCGGGATAACGGCGAGAAGATCGCGCGCGAAGGCTTCGTAATCCCTGATGCCCGCCTTGTTCATCAGCGTAGGATTCGTCGTGAAACCTTTGATTAGCGGATTCTGCGCCAGGGACACGATCGCCGCTCGGTCGGCGCCGTCCGCGAATATCTTCACGCGGAGGTTCGTTAGCGCCGGCGTTAGTCGAGCGGACTCCGTATCGATCAAATCGGGCCTCAACGTGTTTGCACAGAGTGCGCGACGATCCACTGTGCGGCCTGCAAAGTCGAGCGCACGGTTGCATCGGCGGGCGGATCCGGCCTCGGCTCGTCGTACCCCCGGTCGACGAAGATCGTCGCCACGCCCCCTGCCCGGCCGGCGGCAACATCGCGCCAGCGGTCACCGACAAGATAGGATGCACCAAGGTCCAGCCCGTGGCGTTCGGCGCCCCGGCGGAGCAGGCCCGCGGCGGGCTTTCGGCAGTCGCACCCGTCGCCGTCGTCGTGGAAGCACACGAGGAATTCGTCGATCGGCAATTGCGCGGCGAGCGCCGCCCCGATCGCCAACGCGACGTCGCGGCCGAGCGTACCGCGCGCCACGTCGGGTTGATTCGATGCCACCAAAAGCACGAAGCCATGCCGCTTCAGAAGGGCGAGCGCCTCGAGCGCGTCCGGTTCGAGTTCCAATTCGGCGAGCGTTTGCGGCGGATAGGGACGCCCGGCGCGTACGATCGCGCGACACAGGACGCCGTCACGATCGAGAAAGACCCCGGCGCGACGCGGCCGGCCTATGGCGCTATCGATTCCCACTTCGTCCGAGCAGCCTGCAGCCGTGGATGCGAAACCATGAGGTGCCAGACGACGGCTTGGAACGCCTCCGTGTGCGGCGTGACGTGGTCCGGCGAAACGGTCGGTACGATGACGGCGGCGTCGGCGACCGTAGCCGTGTAGCCACCGTCACGGCCTACCACGCCGACGATTTTACTGCCGACGCTCTTGGCGTACTGCAGACCGAGAACGAGATTCGGGCTCACGTTTCTCTCGAGATCACCGCCCCCGACAGAGAACACGAGGATCGCGTCCCGCTGCGTCAAGCGGCTCACCTTGAGCCACTCGGAGAAGACCGTCGCCCAACCCTCGTCGTTGGTCCGTGCCGTCAGTTCGCTCACGTTGTCGGTCGGAGCGTAGGCCTCCATTCCGACGATCTTGCGAAAATCGTTCACGGCGTGCGACGCATTTCCGGCGCTGCCGCCGACCCCGAGGATAAAGAGGCGGCCGCCTCCGGCTCTCGTCTGCGCGAGCACGTCGACCGCGCGTTCGATCGCATCGCGATCGAGCTCGGCCATCACCTGGGCCGCCTCGGCGAGAAAGTGCTCGCTAAACGTCGCGGCGGCCTCAGCCATCCCGCTCCATTCGCGCTAACGTCCCGCCGCCCCGCCGCATTTTTTTCTAGCTACGGTCGATTTGAAAGGTGATAGTGTACCGAGCGGCCGCCGAGCGCATTTAAGAGCACGCGGCTCCCTTCGAATTCCGCGTCGTAGGTCAGCCGGGACAATCCTTGCGCGGCCATGAACTCGGTGAGCGCCTTGCCGTCGCGCGGACAATAGAGCATTAAGAATCCGCCTCCGCCGGCACCGGCGACTTTCCCGCCAAGGACGCCGAAGCGCTCGCGAACGTGGTCGTAGAGCTGCTCCATCGCCGGGACGGTAACGCGGCCGGAGAGACGTTTCTTGGATAGCCAGTGGTCATGCATCAACCGTCCGAACCCCTCAAAATCTTGCGCCTTGATCGCGCGGCCGATGCGCCGGCCGATTTCAAGAATCTCGCCGAGCGACTCTTCCACGCTGCCGGTGCCGCGCTCAAGCGAGCGTCGCTGCTCCGCCAGGATCTCCGTCGTCACCCGCGGCACGTTCGTGTAGTAGAGATGCGTTTTTGAAACGAGCTCGGTCACGGCGTAGCCCGGGAGTGCGATCGGTTCTAACCGCACGCTCCCATCGCGGCTTATGTGCAGTTCGGTGAGCCCGCCTACCGCTGCCATGTACTGATCCTGCTTGCCGATCGGCTTTCGAAGGATGTCGAGTTCGATTCGGCACGCCTCATCCGCGAGTAGTTCGCCCGAGGTAGGAATGCCGAGATAGGCGCGCACGGCCGAAAGAAGGCCGACGAGGTAGGCGCTCGAAGAACCGAGTCCCGTGCCCGCCGGCAAATCTGCCAGCGACGAGATCTCGATCGCATCGTGAATGTTGTGGAGGCGAAGCGCTTCGCGCGCGAGCTCGTGTTTGAGCTCTTCGGTCCGATCGACCGTTTCGCTCTCGGTATAATGTAAGCGCACCTTTCGGTCAGCGAACGGAACGTTGAGCGCGACGTACATATACTTGTCGATACCAAGCGCCAAGACGTAGCCGCCGTGTTTCGCGTAAAAATCCGGAAGGTCGGTACCGCCTCCTCCGAGCGTAATGCGAAACGGCGTTCTCGTAACGATCACTGGCTCGGAACGCCGATTCCAAAGTACGTACTTCTCGCTCTGAGCGTCGCTTCGAGGAATCGCCGCGGATCGATGACGATCGGGCGGGCGAGAACGCTCAGGACGGCGTCCACATCGATAAGTTTGAATGCCGGCCACTCGGTGCAGATGATCAGAGCATCGGCGCGGCGGCACGCCTCGACCGGGTTCGATGCGAGTTCGATCTTCGCGCTTAGCTCGCCGGGTAATGAGTCGAGCGAAGGATCGGATGCGACGACACGCGCACCGGCGCCGGCCGCATCCAGACAGAATTCGACCGCGGTAGAACGCCGCAGCGTGCTGGTACCCGGCTTATACGTGAGACCCCAGCAGGCGATCGTCTTGCCGTGCAAGTCGGCTCCGAATAGGGCCGCCACTTTTCTCTTCATCCATCCCCGATGGACCTCGTTACTGAGGTTGGCGGAGCCGATCAGGGTATGGGTCGTGCCTTCGCGTTCTGCGGCCGCCTCGAGGTAGAGAATGTCCCGCGCGAGCGTTCCGCCCGCGTAACCGGGCCCCGGCGAAAGATACGCCTTGGGGCCGATGCGGCTTTCGCTGCGAAGGCCGCGCTCGACCTCGCGCGCGTCGGCGCCCGTTCGTTCGCACAAGGCCGCAATTTCGTTAATGAATGAAAGCGATAGCGCGAGGAAGGCGTTAATGGCGTGTTTTGTCATCTCGGCCGAAGAGATGGACATCCACTCGATCGGGATCGTCCCGAAGGGCGCGAAAATCGCCTCGATTTGCGACCGCGTCTGGGGCGAATCGACACCGGCTACGATTCGGTCGGGCGAGCGGAAAATTGCCATCGCTTGCCCGAGACGCAGATTCTCCGGAAGCGCAGCGAAGCGGATGTTCGCTTCGGGTCGCATGCGCTTGGCGGCTGCTTGGAGCCGCGCACCCGACCCGATCGGGACCTGCGATGACACGATGACGAGTGCGCCCGCTTTGAGCGAGGGGATCAATCGTTCGACGTGCCCTAAGACGAACTCGACGTCCGCCCGATCGCTCTCGTCGACCGGTGTGTCGAACGTACACCACACGACGTCCGCCCGCGCGGCCGCAGCTCTTGCATCCTCAACGAAAGAAAGCTTGCCGCTCGCGATACCCGCGCGAACCGCTTCGGTCATCCCCGGTTCCGAGATCGGTGGAATGCCGCGGCGTAACTGGGCGACGACGTGCGGATCGGGATCCCATGCAACCGTGGGATGAAACTCGCACACGGTCGAAGCGACCACGCAACCGAGATGCCAGAGACCGCAAACGAGCAGGGTCACACGGGAGGGAACTCCACGCCGCTATGAGCGATTCCTTGGGGGCCGCGCTGAAGGGCAAGAAGATTCTCGTAACGGGAGGCAGTGCCGGCCTCGGACTGGCATCCGCGCACGCATGCGTGGCTCGCGGAGCTCGGGTCGCAATCTGCGCTCGGCACGCGGCCGATCTCGAAGTTGCACGAGGCGAACTCGAGACCGCCGCGAACGCCGCGGTCCCGGCGATTCGTGCCGATGTCGGCGACGCTCTCGATGTCTCGCGAGCATTCGATGAACTCGATCGCTCCTTCGGCGGGGTCGACGGGGTCATTCATGCCGCCGGCGTTTACGGCCCGATCGGTCCGATTACCGAGGTCGACCCGGAAGCGTGGCTTGCGGCGATACGAATCAACCTTTTCGGTACGTTTCTCGTCGCTCGAGAAGCAGCGCATCGGCTCAAGCGCAGCGGCGGCGGCCGGATCGTTCTTTTTTCCGGGGGCGGGGCGGCAACGCCGTTTCCGAATTACACCGCGTATGCGTCCGGCAAGGCTGCAGTCGTTCGCTTCTGCGAAACGATCGCGATCGAGCTGGCCTCCTTCAACATCGAGGTCAACGCGCTCGCACCCGGTTTCGTCGCGACCCGGCTTCATCAACAAACCCTAGCCGCCGGCGCGGCTGCCGCAGGCGCGGACTTTCTCGCGAAGACGCAATCCGAACTTGCAAAGGGTGGCGTGCCGGCGACGATCGGAGCAGATTGTGCGGCGTTCCTCGTCTCCGACGCGGCCCGCGGCATCACGGGCAAGTTCGTCGCGGCTCCCTACGACCGCTATGCCGAATGGCCGCGCCACCTCGGCGAACTTCGCGGCTCGGACCTCTTTACGCTGCGGCGCATTTTGCCCAAAGAACGCGGTATGGACTGGCAGTGAGCTCGGCAAACCGCTTGCGCGTCGCCGTCGTCGGCTGCGGCCTCATCGGCAAGCGTCGCGCTCGCGAAGTTGCCGCGCACCCTCAAACGACCCTCGCCTGGGCTATCGACCTTGCCCCGGCCGCGGCCGCTGAAGTAACGGCGATTTGGGGTGGCAAGAGCGGCACGGACTGGAAGGAGGCCGTCGCCGACTCGAGCGTCGACATCGTCGTCGTCGCAACGCCGAACGGACTGTTATCGCAGATCGCGGCGTCGTCGTTGCGAGTTGGAAAGCACGTTCTGCTCGAAAAGCCGATGGGGCGCAATCTTCGGGAGGCACTCGAGATCCGAGACGCCGCAGCGGCGGCGGGTAAAGTGGTGAAGGTCGGCTTTAACCATCGCTTCCATCCCGCGATCTCCGAGGCGCATCGGCGTTTTTCCGCCGGCAAGATCGGATCGCTTATCAATATCCGCGCCTGTTACGGCCACGGCGGACGCCCCGGCTACGAAAAAGAGTGGCGCGGGAATGCCGAACTTGCCGGCGGCGGCGAGCTCACGGATCAGGGCGTTCACGTGCTGGATCTCGTGAATTGGTTTGCCGGGCAAGCCACCGAGGTATTTTGCCGAACGCAATCTGCCGTGTGGCCGATCGGACCCCTCGAGGATAACGGGTTCGCGATCCTGATGTATCCCGGGGTCGTCGTCAGTTTTCACACGTCGTGGACACAGTGGCGCAACGTTTTCTCGTTCGACGTTTTTGGAACGCTGGGCTCGCTTAGCGTTGAGGGACTCGGAAAAAGCTATGGGGAAGAGAAGCTGACGCAGGCCGTTCGAAAATCCGAGGGCGGTCCTCCCGAACTCGAAGAGATCGTGTACGCGAATGACGATGGGTCTTGGAAACGAGAATGGCAAGATTTTCTAGGCGCGATCCTCGACAACAAGCCGTATTTTGGGACGCCGGATGACGGCGTCGCGGTCATGCGTATGCTCGATGCCTGCTATCGCTCCGCCGGCAGCGCGGCACCGGTCCGCGTCCAGGAAGACGCATAGCGGTCGCGCCGTCGAGTCGTGACGACGGTGCACGCCGGCGCCGATGACCAACTCGATCTTACGATCGTTATTCCGGCCTTCAAAGAAGCGGCCAAGATCGAGCGCGACATCGAGGCGGCGCACCATTTTCTCTCATCGAGGCAAATGCGCGCGGAGATCATTGTCGTCGACGATGGATCGCCCGACGACACAACGGAGCGCGCGCTGCGCTACGCCGGAAGCATACCGAATCTTCGCGTCTTACGCTATCTTCCTAACCGCGGGAAAGGCCACGCGCTCAAATACGGCATCGCGCGCGCGCGCGGCCGGATCGTCATGTTTGCCGATGCCGGACTTTGCGTGCCATACGAAGTTGCCGACCTCGGACTGCTCCTGCTCGAGCTCGACATGTGCGACGTTGCCCACGGCTCGCGTCGCATGCGCGGCAGTATTTTGCGCGCCCAACCGCTGTTGCGTCGAATCGGTTCCACGGGTTTTGGGTTTCTGATCCACACCCTCATGGGCGTACCTGGATATATATCCGATACACAGTGCGGCTTCAAGTTCTATCGGCGCGAGGTCGCACAGAAGCTGTACGCCGAACTCGTCTGCAACGGCATGATGTTCGACATCGAGCTCGTTCTTCTGGCCCTGCGGCATCGCTACCGGATTCTCGAATTTCCGGTCCTGTGGAGCAACGATCCGGACTCGAGGTACGATCCAATTCGCGGCGGCGCCCTTGGGACGCTTCGCGAACTGTTCGACATCAAAACGCGCCTCATGGGGCTGCGCGAGCGCAAGCTCTCGCAACCGATCGTCGAAGCCCCCAACGCGACGACGATAGCGGTCGAGCAGCGCGCGTGACGACGATCGCCGTTACCGGCGTCGCGGGCTTTATCGGCAGCAATCTTTCGGAACGGCTTATCGCCGAAGGCTATCGCGTCGTCGGGATCGATAATCTCGCTTACGGCGTGCTCGAGCAGGTTCCCAAAGAGGTCGATTTCCGGCTCGCCGACATTCGCGACAGCGATCTTTGGAAGCATCTAACCGGGGTCGATACGGTTTTCCATCTCGCGGCAAAGAATTCGATTATTGATTGTCAGAGCGACCCGCTCGACACGGCCGACATCAACGTCCGCGGGACGGTCAACGTCTTCGAGGCTGCCCGGAAGTCGGGCGTGCGAAAGATCGTCTACGCAGAGTCGTCGGCGCTTTATGAAGGCAGTACGACGTTTCCGACGCCGGAAGCCGACGTCGCGCCCGAAAGCTTCTACGCCGTAAGCAAGCTCGCCGGGATGGCTTTCGCACAAGCCTATCAGCGGTTTTACCACGTCAACGCCACGGCTTTGCGCTATCTCTGCGTCTACGGACCTCGGCAGGATTACCGGCGAACCGTACCGCCGGTCATGAGCGCGTTCATCATAAGAATGCTCAACCGCCAGCACCCGATCATCTACGGCGATGGATCGAAACGGCGGGATTTCGTCTTTGTCGACGACGTCAACGACTTTCACATGATGTGCGTCCGGGACGCGCGAACAGACGGGCATACCTACAATCTCGGTGGCGGTGCGAACTACTCCGTGCTCGAAATCTACGAAACCATCGCCGAACTTCTGGGGAGCGACCTCAAACCGGAATTCGGGCCCAACCAGCCCGCGGAGGCCCAACAGAATCTCGGCGACATCGCGGCGGCGCGCGCCCTTGGATGGGAGCCGCGCGTTTCGCTGCGCGAAGGCCTCGATCGCTCGATTGCGTACATCCGCGAGCACGTCATGCCAAGAATTGCCGCCGCTCGCACCCCGCTCTAGCGCGCAACCTCTTCAACGAGCATCGCGTAGCCGGTTACGACGCGATCCCACCGGTAGTTTTGAGCGACGTACGTCTGCGCTCGGGCGCCAAGACTGCGCCGCATCGGCTCGTCGAGCATATCGAGAGCCGCAGCGAACTCCGCATAATTCTTATAGCAGATCGCACCTTGGGAGCGACGTGCCTGCCCGGCCAACGCGGCCGAGACGGCATTGACGAGCGCGGGACGGCCGACCGACCACGCTTCGAGCAGCGCGATCGAAAGGCTCTCGAAAGGCGAAGGCATGATCAGCAACTCGCAGGCTTCGAGGGCGTCCCACTTCGCGCGCTCGTCGAGCCGGCCGGCGAAAAGCGCTCCGCTGCCCCGGGGAATCGGCATGTGCTGCGGGCCCGCCAAGACGAACTTCGGTGCGCCGGGGCGGCGCTTGCGGTAACGCCGATAGCCATCGAGCAGCACGTCGCAGCCCTTGGCGGGTTCGATGCGTCCCAAATACAGCACGAACGGTCCGTGCAGATCGAAGCGATCGCGAAAACGCCCTCCGTCGCGGTCCGCCGGCGGATCGATGCCGAGACCGCCGATGTGCTCGCGCGCCGGAAGCCGCGCGAAACGCCCGCGCACGAGCTCCCGTTCTTCAGGCGTCAGGTAGACGATGGCGCGCGGCGCAGCAAAGATATCGTCCCACAGCGAGAGGCGGAGCATCCACTCGTCGTGTGCCAGCGGAACGAGAATCGCTCGCTCCGCGACCAGTGGGAGATTGAAGAACGTCGTCGCGTAGAGATAACTAAAGAAGAGGATGGCGTCGTAGCGCTCCGCCGAAGTTGCGAGAAAGTCCATTAAGGAACGCGAGAGCGGTCCTTGGGCGCGCATCCACGCGATCTGCGAATCGGCTGACGCCGACCGCAACCGCGAGCGAAGCGCTCGCGAGAGACCGTCGAAACCAAGCGCGCGCGGCTGGTCCACGTGGAATCGTCGCACGTCAACACCGCGCACCCTGGCGATCCCGGGCGGATACACGTTGTGCCACGTCTGATAGTCCACCGCGCAGGTCGTCAAGATCTCGACGTCCGCCTGCGCGCTGAGGTGCTCGGCCGTTTGCAACGCGAGAGATTCGGCACCGCCGACGACTTCCTCACCGCAGCGTTGAACGACGAACGCTACGCGCCGGCGCCCCTCGCTCAACCCAACTCCATCGTCATGCGTTTGCTCAAGCGCTCGGGCGGCGCCTTCGACATCAAGCTTGCCAGGGACGCAGCGCCCGTCCGCGAACCGGCGGCGATGATCCGGCGCCCCTGGACCGTTGCTGCGGCACTTGTCGCCGCCGCCCTTTACGCGATCGCGCTAAGCGACGCCGTCTACGAATTGACGTCGCCGGTCGCCCTATCGTGGCACGTCCTCTTACGCAAGACGTATAGCATTGGGGCCTTCACCTTGGTCGGCTATCTGCTGCGACGGGCATTGCGCGAAAACGGACGCAAAGGACGCCGCACCACGATCGTCGCCTGCATCGCCGGCGTCGCTGCCTACAGCGCAGCGATCGAATTCGGCCAATGGTTGGCCGGCTCGCACGAAGGCCTCGGTTGGAACGCGGTCGACACGATCTGCGGGGCCATCGGCGGCGGATTGGCCGTCGCCGACGCCATTATCGGCCGCCGGACACCTGCACCTTAGCGCGCGGGACCAAACGTAACGAAATCATGACATTTGTGGGGCTGAATTGCCGAAGCGGCGAGGAACCGAGCTTCCTCTCGCATTCCCGCCTGGAGAAACACTTTGAAGCGTTTGACCGTCGGCATTCTCGCCGTCGCATTTACCGGTGCCCTCGCCTGCGTTGCCGGCGCACAGCAAATGGAAACGACCCCAATTCCCATGCTGCCGAAACCCGATCTTTCGTCGATGACGTTCTTGGTCGGTACCTGGAAGTGCTCGAGCCAGAGCGCTCGCCGGCCGTCGCCCTCGATGTCGACCCTTACGTACGCGCTCGACCCCTCCGGTTACTGGATCGTCGAGAATTGGACTTCACCGGGCGTGACGTGGTATCCGCACGCGACGGCCGGGAGCGATCACATCAGTTACGACGCGAGCAACAAACGCTGGATTGACACGGAGACCGACGACAACGGCGGTTACGACTTATCTGCTTCCGACGGCTGGACCGGCAACGCGATGGTCTGGCACGACCTCACCTATCCGAAGGGCGCCGACCTCGCGTCGAACGGCGACACAACTCAAACGAAGCTGAGTGATACGAAGTACACGGCCGTCAGCACGTTCAAAACGACGAAAGGCCGCGTCGTCGGCGTCACCACCACCTGCACGAAAACCTAGCGTAGCGGCCGCCGCCGATCGCTATACTGCCGTCAATTCGCGCACCGCGGCCGCGTTGAAGTAGGCCGCTTGCGGATGGTGGATGATGATCGCGGCGGTCGATTGTTCGGGGACGATTTGGAACGCCTCGGTGAGTTCCGCGCCAAGCGCGCGTTCCACGTCGAGAAGTTCCCAGACGAGCGCGTGCTGCGAGAGATCGGGGCACGCGCCGTAGCCCCACGAGTAACGCTTGCCGCGGCCCTCGTCGAGGCGGAGTTCGGTGCGGATGCGGCGGTGCGTGTGCTCGGCGAGCGCCTCGGCGGATTGCACGGAGAAACCGTGGAGGAAGTAACTCTCGCTGTAGTCGCCGGCCGCTTGGAACGCGTCGATCCGCCTTGAGACGTCGCGCCCGACGGTGACGACTTGCAGCGCGATCACGTCGGACGCAGCACCGTCCTCGGGCTCGCGCAAATAGTCGGCTAGGCAGAGGTGCTCGCCGCCGAGCTGGCGGCTGAAGCGGAAACGCGCGATCTCGCGCGATCGATCGGCTGGATCGTACAGAACGACGTCGTCACCCACCCCCGCTGCGCGAAAATATCCGTAGACGACTCGCGGGGCGATGACGTCCTCGCGTTCGGCAAGCGATTGATAGCGGCGCAGACGCGGTTCGAACTCCTCGCGCACGACGCGGTCCCACTCGGCGCCTTTGAGATTCGCTCCGCCCCACGAAAGCCGGTACAAACTCTTGAGGTCGAAGTGCGCCCACAGCTCGCGCGGGTCGACGCGCTCGAGCGTGCGCGCTCCGTAGAACGGCGCGGGCGGCGGCTCGACGCGCATGAGATGCTCGCGGCCGGTCCTTCCGCTCGGCGCGGCCGGGGCCGTGCCCGATCTGGCGGCATCGCGCGCACGTTGCGCGCTCTCTTGAATTTCACGGACGAACCCTTCGCGGCGATCTCCCTCGGAGGTCAGTTTGTCCATGATGTCGAGGCCTTCGAACGCGTCCTTCGCATAGTACACGCCCGGCTCGAAATAGCGCGCACCGTCATCGAGAAACCCGATGCGCTTACCGAAGTCGCGGTTGATCGCAGCGCCGCCGATGAGGATCGGGTACGCGAGCCGGCGCGAGTCTTGTTCGGCGACGCAGATCGGCATCTGTTTGGACGTCGAGACTAAGAGCGCCGAAAGCCCGATTGCGTCGGCGTCGACTTCGATCGCCTTCTCGAGGATCGTGTTCATCGGTACCTGTTTGCCGAGATCGAAAACCGTGTAGCCGTTGTTGGTCAAGATCGTGTTGACCAGGTTCTTGCCGATGTCGTGCACGTCCCCGAACACCGTCGCGAGCACGACCTTGCCCTTGGTGACGCCTTCTTTCTTCTCGAGAAACTGCTCGAGGTGCGCGACGGCCTTCTTCATCACTTCCGCCGACTGCAAAACGAAGGGCAGGATCAGTTCGCCCGAACCGAACTTGTCGCCGACCTCTTTCATCGCCGGCAAGAGAACGTTGTTGAGCACGTCGACCGGATCGCGGCGCACGAGGACCTCGTCGATCTTCGCTTCGATGCCGTCTTTGCGGCGGCGCAAGATCGCATTGTGGATGCGGGTCTCGACCGGAGCATCCGCGTCGTCGTCGACCGTCGCGGCCGCACCGCTCTTGCCCGGACCCGCGTTTTCGTAACGTTCGATCAGGCGCTGGAGCGCGTCCGGCCGGCGATTGAGCACGAGGTCGTCGCCCAGCTCACGCTCGACCGGATCGAGTTCGCCGTAGGGCGTGATCTCCTTGGCGTGGACGAGCGCCATGTCGAGGCCTGCGTTCACGCAGTGATGGAGCATGACCGAGTTGAGCGCGGCCCGGGCCGCGGGTTTGAGACCGAACGAGACGTTCGAGACGCCAAGCGACGTGAGCACGCCGGGCAGATGTTCCTTGATCAGCCGGATGCCCTCGATCGTCTCCACGGCAGAGGGAAAGAATTCCGGGTCGCCGGTTGCCAGCGTAAAGGTGAGCGCATCGAAGATCAGCGCGCCCGGCGGGATGCCGTATTCGTTGACCACGATGTCGTAGATGCGCTGGGCGATCTCGAGCTTGCGCTCGGCGGTTTTCGCCATCCCGGTCTCGTCGATCGTCAGCGCGACGACCGCGGCGCCGCTTTCCTTCACGAGCGGCAGAATCGCCTCGACTTTCGTGCGGCCGTTCTCGAGGTGGACCGAGTTCACGACGGCGCGGCCCGCGTAGATTTTCAGCGCGGCTTCGATCACCTTCGCTTCGGTCGAATCGATCATCAGCGGCGTCTCGACCGACTGCGCGAGCCGTTTGACGATCGTCGCCATCTGCCCGTCTTCGTCGGTCCGCTCGGTGAGCGCGGTGCAGACGTCGAGCAGGTGCGCGCCGCCTTCGACCTGCTCGCGCGCGACCAGCACGATCTCGTCGTAGTTTTCTTCGAGCAGCAGGCGCTTGATCCGCCGCGATCCCTGCGCGTTGATGCGCTCGCCGACGAGCAGCGGGCTACCGTCTTGTTTGAGCGCGGTCGCCGTCATCGAGGACGCGGCGAATTGGAGCGGCTTCGGTTCGGGAGTTCGGCCCCGCTTGCCGGCGGAGACCGCCGCGAACGCGCGGATGTGCGCGGGCGTCGTGCCGCAGCAGCCGCCGATCGCGTTCACGCCGAAGTCGTGCACGAACGCACCGAGTTCGCGGGCCATCTCGTCGGGACGCTCGGGATAGATCGTCTCCCCCTTGGGGCCCATGAGGGGGAGGCCGGCGTTCGGAATCACCGCGACGTAGCAACGCGAGTTATCGACGAGATAGCGGACGGCATCGCGCATGTGGGTCGGGCCGGTCGAACAGTTGAGGCCGATGACGTCGATCGCAAGCGCGTCGAGGGTCGCGGTGACCGCACGGATGTCGGTGCCCAGCAGCATCCGCCCGGTGACGTCGAGGGTCGCTTGCGCTTGGATCGGAACGCGCCGCAGCCCGCGCGCGAACTCACGCGTGATCCCGGCGATCGCGGCCTTCATCTCCAAGAGATCTTGACTCGTCTCGATCAGAAGCAGATCGACGCCGCCCGCGACGAGATGGCGCGCTTGTTCGCCGTAGAGGTCCGCAAGTTCGTCGAAGGTGATCTTCGAGAGCGTCGGGTCCGAGGACGAAATCAACATTCCCGTGGGCCCGAGCGCACCCGCGACGAAACGCGGCCGCGACGGCGTCGAGAACGCGTCGCAGGCGGCGCGCGCGATCTCGGCGGCCTTACGATTGACTTCCGGGGTTTTTTCGCCGAGTCCGTACTCGTCGAGCTTGAGGCGCGAGGCGGTGAACGAATCGGTCTCGACGACGTCGGCGCCGGCTTCGAGATAGGCCTCGTGGACGCGGCGGATTAGGTCGGGTCGCGTCAGCACGAGGGCTTCGTTGCAGCCGTGGTAGCGGGCGCCGCCGAAGTCCTCGTTCGTCAGCTCGAGCGCCATCAGCTCGGTCCCCATCGCCCCGTCGAACACGAGGACCCGGTCGCTGAGCGCGGCGAGGTAGTTGTCCATCTCCCCCGGATTCGCCGGAAAGCGACAAATTGCATGGCGGGCATTGTCAAAATGTCCCATTTCCGATCAAAATGGACAATGCCGATTTGTCGCCGAGAGCGGAGCGCCGTAAGGCGCGCAGTCGAACGGCAGCCGGGGGATGGCCTCCCTCGACGGGCTCGGGACAGGCTCTCGACAAGCTCGGGGTGACAAGCGTGGAATTTGCGGCATTGGCCGCCGCCGTGGACGACGAGCGCGTCCGGCTCGGCTCTTCGGGCCCACGGGTCCGGGCCGAGGCTCGGAGGCTGGTCCTCGAAGAGATTTGGTGTTCGGCGCGGCTGGCCGGCTCCGGCCTCGAACTCGACGAGGTCGTCGCGCTGGTCGAACGCGGGATCGCCGCCGGCGAGCGGCGCCTCGAGGACTACGTGCTCGTTGCCGACTACGCTGCGGCCGCGCAGTTCGCCGCCGAAGCCGCACTCCCGGGACGAAAGCAAAGCTATCTCCGGCTCGAAGAGGTCGTGCAATTACACGCGCTTGCGGCCCGGCGCGAACCGGCGGCGCACCCCGGCGCGTGGCGTTCGACGACCGTCGCGGCGTTTCCGAGCGGCATGGTTGCGCCGCCGGCGTGGCTCGTGCCGCGGCAAATGAACGCGTTCGTCGAGCGCGTCGCGTCCGGTCCCCCGCCACAAACCCACCCACTGCTTTGGGTCGCCGACGCGCACGAGCGGTTCTCGCGCATCCATCCGTTCGCGAAAGCAAACGGCCGGGTCGCGCGACTCCTTGCAAACCTCCTGTTGCGACGGGTCGAGTTGCCGCCGTTCGCGGTGCGCGGCCGGACCGCCGAACGGTATCTTGCGGCGCTGCGCCGGGCCGATTCTCGCGACCCCTGGCCGCTCGCGACGGTGCTCGCCCGCGCCGTTCTCGCAAGCCTCCGCCGGCTCGTCGCCGCAAGCGAAGGACCGGCTGAACTCCTTCCGCTCGCAGCATTCGCCGCCGGAGCGGCGCGCGCGCGCCTCTACAAAGCCGCCCAACGCGGACGTCTGCGCTCGGTCCGCCGCGGCGGTCAGCTGCTGACGAGCGCCCCATGGATCGCCGAGTACGAAGCTTCTCGCGTCTCGCGAAGAAGCGCGCGGTAGTGTCGCACGTCGTTCTCTCCGTGCCCGCGCACGTGCGGTTAGATCCCGCTTCGGCCGTGTTCTTCGTTGCGCTCGCGCTCGCGACGCTCTTCGTGACCGCGCGCCGCCCGGCATATGGTATCGCTGCACTGGTCCTCGCCGACCCATACGGTGACGCGCACTATCTGTGGTGGACGACGATCACGATTCCGAAGGCCGTGCTGGCCGGTGTTGCGCTCGGCCTACTCGTGCGGCGCTCGTCCCCCGCGGTGCTGGGCGGCCGCGAGATCAGGCCGCTGCTCGCCGGCGGCGTTGCGATCGCATTCGTAACGATCCTGACGGTTTTTCCGGCTGTGTACGTCGATGTGGTAGCGCGGGAATCGCTCAAAGCGCTCGAGTACCTCGCGATCTTCGTTGTGGCCGCGATTGCGTTCGCGAACGACCCGGATGAGACGCCGGTATGGATGGCGCTCGGCATCGTGACCGTCACCGTGATCGGCTCGGCGCTCGTGCAAGAGTTTACCGTTGCGCCTTCCGGGCTGATGCTCTTCGGGCGCGTCGTGCCGCGCATTGCCGGGCTGCTCGAAGGGCCCAACCAACTGGCGGGATTTTTCGACATCGTCGTCCCCCTGCTGCTCGCGCGCGCGCTTGCCCCCAGCGGGCGCGTGTTTGCGGTACTCGTAGCGCTCGCGGTCGCGACCGACGTCTTGACGTTCTCGCGCGCGGGAATGATCGGCGCGCTCGCCGGGATTCTCGCGGTCGCACTGCGCGAAGCGGATCCACGCGCGCGCCGCAATCTCGCACTCGGCGGCGCCGTCGCGGGCGTCGCGGCGGCGGCGGCGCTCGTGAAGGCGGGACTGTTTTCACGCTTTCTTTCGACGAGCGACGTCGATACGGCGAGCGGGCTCGGTTCGCGCGGCGAATTGTGGTCGGCAGCGGTGAGTTTCTGGCGCGCTCATCCGTGGCTCGGCATCGGCGCCGGGAACTTCGAACTCGAACTGCCGGACGCCGGCCTGGGCGGCGTGCGGACGCACGCGAACAGCCTGTATCTGCAATCGCTGGCCGAGGGCGGCGTCGCGCTCTTCGCCGCGAACCTGTTCGCGCTCGGCGCGGCGATTCGTGCCTTCTACGTGCGCGCGCCGAAAACACCGCTCTTCATCGGCGCCGGCGCCGCGACGATCGCCCTCGGCGCACACCAAGTCCTCGATCTGCTGTTCTTCTTCCCGAAGATCGGCGGCTTCTGGTGGCTGTGGCTCGGGATCGCAGCCGGCGCGCTGTTCGCGCGCGCGAATTCGCAGCAGTGAGCCGGACCCGGCGCATTCGCGCACTCGCGCTGTTGCTTGTGCCGATCGCGCTCGCCGGGTGCCTTGCGGGCAAAAAGATCAGCGACATCGATGCACCGAGTTCTGCCGCAGCGACGGCCTCCGGCACCTTGTGGGCGCTCCCGTCGGGCGTTGTCGTCTCGAACGCGCGCCGCGGGACGCGTCTCGTCGACGGCCTCTATCCGTCGGTCGATGCAGCCGAGCGCTGCTGCTGGATTGCGCCGTCCGCAACAATCGTTGCCGTGAGGAGCGGCCCCGCCGCCGTTGCCATCCTCACCGTGCTCGTGCCCGACTATCCGTTTTTTGAAGCCCACCCGCAGGGGCTCGGGATCTCGGTCGCCGGACACGCCCGGCACTTCGCGGCACTCGACCCCGGAGTCCATCGATTGCGTGTCGATCTACCGCCACTGCGGTCCAACCGCACAGACGTTGCGTTCGCGTTGCGGACCGACGAGACGTTCGTCCCCGCGAACGAAGGCGTCAACACCGACCGCCGCGCACTCGGTTTGATCTTGCTCGGCATCACGGTCGGCGCGGCACGATGAACGCCTCCAGGCGCGCGATTTCCGCCTCGAGTTCTCGCTGAAACGCGCGGCTCGTGGGCTCTCTTTCAACGTAGCCAAGTTGCACGTCCAAAACGCCCTCAACAACGCGCGCATTTGCCCAGCCGATCATCTTGTCGTGCCACAATAGCGGCAGCGCGTAGTAGCCGCGGATGCGCTTGGCCACGGGCGTGTAGCCCTCAAAGCGGTACGACCACTTCCAAAGGTGCTCGAAGCGCGCGCGGTCCCACACGACGGGATCGAATGGAGCGAGCAATCGCACGCGCCGCAGCGGTTCGCCGTAGGTCGTCGCGGCCGGCCAAACGTACGAGATGCCGTCGACGACACCGCTCTCGAGCTCGCCCGAGTCGAGCATGGCGCGCAAGGCGCTACGATGTTCCCGCGGCGCGAGCGACCGGCGAAATTTGGCGGCAATCGCTTGCAGCGTCTTCTGCGAGACCGGCGCCAGCAGATTCGCGAACACGAGCACGATGCGCTCGAGCCGCCGCTCGGGCGTTCGCGCGGCCGGCGGTGGGGGCGCCGCTTCGTAGATCCGAACGCCGGCTTCGCGCCGGACGATCCGGGCAAGACCGAGGTGATGGAGCCGCTCGAGCGCGCGCGTCGTCGCCTTCGAGTAGCCGCCCCACGCGTTGACGACGCGCTCGCGACCGAAATGTGCCTCCAAGTCTCTGGGGTGAACGTCGCCGCCTTCGCGAACGACCGCGAGGATCTTCGTTTCCAAAGCCGAGAGCGTGCGCGTCGCGCGCGGATGCAAGAGCTCCCACGTTCGGCGCGGCAGAAAGCCGTACACGTAGAGGTAATCCTCTTCGATGTCGAGCGATGGATAAAGGCGCTCGAGGTCGCCCGCGCGATAGCCCTTGACCCGGTGGCGCAGGATCAGATCCTGCGCTCTGGCCGGAGCACGAATCGGATCCGCTTGCACGAAGCCGAGACGTTCGATCGCGGCCTTCAGGTTGGTCGGGCGAAAGAACGAATGCCCGATCGCGCGCGCGCGCAGTTCCCGTACGCCGAGTTTGTTCACCGGACGCTCTCCTATCGCAGGTGTCCTTCGACTGCGGCGCGGAGCCTGCCCTGAGCCTGCGAAAAGCGCCTCCGCTGAGGTGAAAATACCAGCTTTGTCACGCTTGAGCTTGTCGAAGCGCCGCCGGAGTCGCCGCGACGGTGGTCCTTCGACTTCGGGCCTACGGCCCTACGCTCAGGATGACAAATTTTCATCCGCTTCCATGTGGCTCCATGGGCCATGTACAGCTCAGGATGACAAACCTCGCAATTGTCGCGGCCCACAGGAGTGGGGCGGCCGGCGCGCAAGCAGAACGGCGTGTCGAGCGCGTTGCCGATTCTCGAGACCAGAGACCTGTCGAAGTCGTTCGCGGGGTACTGCGCCGTGGACGGCGTATCGCTTTCGATTGCGCCGGGGACGATCCACGCGATTATCGGGCCCAACGGTGCCGGGAAAACGACGCTCTTCAACTTGCTCTCCGGGTTCGTCGTGCCGACGAGCGGAAGCGTCGCGTTCGAAGGGCGCGACATCACGGGGCTTGCGCCGCACAAGATCGCGCGGCGCGGGATCGTGCGCAGCTTTCAGATCAACAGTATCTTCCCGCACCTCACGGTGCTCGATAACGTCAAGGTTTCGCTCGAATCGAAGACGGAGCTTCCGTCGCGGTTCTGGTTGCCGGGATCGGCGACGAATCGCCTCGATGAGCGCGCGCTCGAGCTGCTCGCGGATGTAGGGCTGGAGCCCGAGAAGGATCTGCTCGCCGCGCAGCTCTCCTACGGACGCAAACGCGCGCTCGAGCTCGCGATCTCGCTCGCGCAGGATCCTGCGCTGCTGCTACTCGACGAGCCGACTGCGGGGATGGGTCCCCAAGACGTCGGGCGCATCACGCAACTGATCGGGCGAATTCGGGCTGGGCGAACGATCGTGCTCGTCGAACACAACCTCAACGTCGTTGCCGACCTCTCCGACTGCATCACCGTGCTGCAACGGGGCAAAGTGCTCGTCGAAGGGACGTACGCAGACGTCCGGCGCGACCCGCGCGTGATCGACGCCTATTTGGGCGGCGGAGCCGGATCGCATGCTTGAGACGCGCGCGCTCAATGCGTATTACGACGAAAGCCACGTGCTGCGCGGGGTCGACCTGCGCGTCGAGCGCGGTGAAGTCGCGACGCTCGTCGGCCGAAACGGAGCCGGGAAGACGACGACGCTCAAGTCGATCATGGGCATGATCCGCAAGCACACCGGAGAGATCGAGTTCGACGGCCGTTCGATCTCGAGGCTGACGTCCGACAAGATCGCGCGCTGCGGGATCGGCTTCGTTCCCGAGGATCGCGGCATCTACGCGACGCTAACGGTCGCCGAGAACCTCACGATGCCGGCGATCGTCGGCGACAGCGCCTGGACGCTCGAGCGAATCTATGCGCTGTTTCCGCTTCTGCGGGAACGGCGTAAGGCGATGGGCACGACGCTCTCGGGCGGCGAGCAGCAAATGCTCGCGATCGCGCGGGTGCTGCGCAGCGGCGCGCGGATGATCCTCCTCGACGAACCGACCGAGGGACTCGCGCCCGTGATCGTCGACGCAATCGCGGACCTGCTCCTGGAAATCAAGAAATCCGGCGTCACCGTCCTTTTGGTCGAACAGAACCTGCGTTTCGCCACCCGCGTCGCGGACCGCCACTACCTAATGGTGCACGGCAAGATCGTCGATTCCATGAGCAACGCAGACGCCCTCGCGCGTGAGGACGAGCTGCTGGCGCACCTCGGCGTGTAACGCTCAGGCCGTTTCAGCGCTGATATCGGGCACGAGCAGGTCGGGATCGTCCTCGTCTTCGACGAGGCGCGGCGCGCGTGCCGAAAGATGGTGCAGAATCTCGCCGACGATGCCCCGCCGCGCGATCAGGATGACGATCGCGAAGACCAGACCCATGACGATGTTCGTCTTGTCGCCGATCGGGGTTTTCGAGACGAAGTAATCGAGCGACTGGAAGACCCCGGCACCGACCATCGGCCCGTAGATCGTACCGATCCCGCCCAAAATCGTCATCATGATGATCGCGCCGGAGGTGTGCCAATCGACCCCGTCGAGGCCCGACAGACGGTTCGCGATCGCATAAAGCGCCCCGGCGAGCCCGGCGAGGGTGCCGGAGAACACGAACGCCGCGAGCTTCAGACGATCGGTGTCGTAGCCCAAACTCTTCGCGCGGGTCTCGTTCTCGCGCATCGCGGCCAGCGCCGCTCCGTACGGCGAGGTAACGATCCGGACTGCGAGTGCCGTCGCGATCGCGGTAACGGCGAGGACCAGATAGTAATACACGTGGTCGTCCTCGAGCGAGAGCCCGAAGAACGTCCCGCGCGTCGCGACCGTGAGACCGTTGTCCCCGCCGGTGAGATCGATGAGTTGGTACGCGAGAAAGTACTGTATCTCGGCGATCCCTAAGGTGATCATGGTGAAGTAGATTCCGCTGCGGCGCACGGAGATCGCCCCGACCAGTGCGGACAGCACGAACGCGTACGCGACTGCCGCTAGCAGGGCAAGCGGAAACGACGTAATGCC
>Ga0302326_10007982_pt1 | contig 23431 bp, 25 predicted proteins | sample Palsa_T0_3_FD_202264 | JGI IMG/M metagenome (GOLD analysis project Ga0302326, IMG submission 202264) | Peat permafrost microbial communities from Stordalen Mire near Abisko, Sweden - Palsa_T0_3 | ecosystem: Environmental > Terrestrial > Soil > Palsa > Peat permafrost | place: Sweden: Abisko... | reverse complement strand
ACAAGTTCGGCCCCAACACGTTCGACAGTTCTGCTAAAGCCGGTGGATGTGCCCAAGGCGTCTGATGTGTTGGCACGCGAGCTGCGCGAGCGGATTCTCAGCGGTGAGTTGGTGGAGGGTACGGCGCTCCCCGCCGAGCGCGAACTCGTCAAGCAAACGCAGATGAGCCGGGCCACAGTGCGAGAGGCGCTGCGAATTCTCGAGGTGCAGAACCTGGTCAGGGTGAGGGCCGGCCGGGCCGGCGGCGCATTCGTCCAGCGACCGACGACCAAATCAATGGCCAGTACGGTGAGCATGCTGATCCGGGGTCGGCAGATCAAGCTGGCTGATCTGATGGAGACGCGCGAGGCGTTGGAGCCGTTCTGCGCCGAATTGGCTGCCCGCAAACACACTGACGAAGATCTGGCGGTGCTGGACCAGGCCAATACCGACATCGCCGTTCCTGGCGCAGACCTTTCGGCGTTTCTGCAGGCCAATCTCGACTGGCATGTCGGTGTGGCGATGGCCAGTCACAACGAATTGTTGATCGGATTCATGACCGCCTTGTCACAGGCGATCTACGCCGGAACCGAGAACGCCGCGTTCGTCGACGACAACGTACGCGCGGTCACCGCACGCGCTCACCGGTCGATTACGAACGCGATCCGCGGCCGTGACGCCGAAGCCGCCGGTCGGCGCATGCGTAACCACGTGCATAGCTACGCCAAGGCCGCACTGGCCGTGGACGAGCGCGACGCAATCAGCGTGGAGGATTGAGCCGCTTGTCGGTCGTCACCGCACCGCAGGAAGTGCAAGCGGCGGTTCGGTTTTCGCGACAACCTCGTCAACACTGACACCGGGCGCGGTCTCGGCCAGGTGCAGGCCGTCCTCGGCTACGTCGATGACGGCAAGATCGGTGAAGATACGCTTCACGCAGCGCTTACCGGTCAGCGGCAGCGTGCAGTGCTCAACGATCTTCGTGCTCCCGTCCTTGGCGGTGTGCTCCATCATCACGAAGACTTGCTCCACGCCGTGCACCAGGTCCATGGCCCCACCCATACCCTTGATCATCTTGCCGGGGATCGTCCAGTTGGCCAGGTCGCCGGCGGCCGAGACCTGCATGGCTCCCAGCACCGCGATGTCGAGATGGCCGCCGCGGATGATCCCGAATGAGGACGACGAGCAGAAGAACGCCGCACCCGGCAACGTGGTGACTGTTTCCTTGCCGGCGTTGATCAGGTCGGGGTCGAGATCCTCGCGTCGAGGGTATGGCCCGACACCCAGAATTCCGTTTTCCGAATGCAAGACAACGGTGATGCCGGCGGGGATGTGGCTCGGGATCAGGGTGGGCAACCCGACGCCGAGGTTCACGTACTGCCCGTCGTGGAATTCGGCGGCAACCCGCGCCGCCAGCTCGCCTCGACTCCAGGTCATTTGGCGCCGCTCCTCCTCATCGCTTCGTCCCCCTCGCCGCTCCGCGGCTGGAGGCACCCCCACTGCATCGTCGTCGGCGCGGTCACGGCCGCACCGTCTCCTTCTCGACCGGCTTCACCGGGTTGGGCACGTGCACCACCCGGTGCACGTAGATGCCTGGTGTGTGCACCTGGGCGGGGTCGATCTCGCCCGGTTCGACCAGATGCTCCACTTGTGCGATGGTGATCCGGCCCGCTACGGCGCAGTCGGGATTGAAGTTGGCGGCCGCCGCGTGGTAGACGAGGTTGCCGTGCCGGTCGCCCTTGAAGGCGTGCACCAGTGCGAAGTCAGTGCGGAGGGCTCGTTCCAGCACGTAAGTGACGCCGTCGAATTCGCGGGTTTCCTTCGGCGGCGAGGCAACCGCGACCGTCCCGTCCGGGTGATACCGCCACGCGAGACCGCCGTCGGCCACCTGCGTCCCAACCCCGGTGGGCGTATAGAAGGCGGGGATCCCGGCCCCGCCGGCTCGCAGACGCTCGGCCAGCGTTCCCTGCGGGGTCAGCTCCAGCTCGAGCTCTCCGGCCATGTATTGCCGGGCGAATTCCTTGTTCTCCCCGACGTAGGAGTTTATCGTGCGCCGGATTCGCTTGTGTTGCAGCAACACTCCCAAGCCGATCCCGTCCACGCCCAAGTTGTTCGAGACTGTCTCCAGATTGTTGACCCCAAGGTCCAGTACCGCCGCGATCAACGCCTCGGGGATGCCGCACAGCCCGAACCCGCCGACGGCCAGTGACGACCCGTCCGTCACGTCGGCGACAGCCTCAGCCGTCGTTGCCACGACCTTGTCCATCGTCATCAGCCTCCTCGCCGTCGGGCCTCAGTCTCTGGGCATGCCGAGAATGCGCTCGGCGGCGATGTTGCGCTGGATGAACGTTGAGCCACCCGCGATGGCGGTGCCCCGGGCCTGATACGCCAGCCGCAGCCATCGCTGCTGGGAATCCGGCTCCGAGTCCCCGGCGCTTTTTTCAGCGAGCGCGAACTGTCCGCCCATGTCGTCGAGCTCCAACCCGAAGTCAGCGATGTCCTCGACCAGCGGGCAAAAGTACAGCTTCCCGATCGAGGTGACCGGGCCCGGTGGTCCGTCGCCGGCAGCCCCGGTGATGACGCGCTGTCCGATGAGGTAGTGCACGAGTGCTCGCCCGTACAGGTCGGCGATCCGTTGTCGCACCAGCGGTTGCGCGCCCAGTGGGGTGCCGTCGTCCGTGGTGCTGGCCGCGATCTGGCGGATCAAGTCGTTTACCGCGCCGGTGGTGTTCACCCGGCCGGTGGCGATGGCGACTCGCTCGAACGCCAGGGTGCCCATCGCCACCTTCCAGCCGCCGTCCACCTCACCGACCACATCCGCATCGGGAATGAACACCTCGTCGAGGAACACCTCGTTGAATTCGGCCTCGCCCAGCATGTGCGCCAGCGGACGGACCTCAACACCGGGGCTGTTCATGGCGAGCAGGAAATACGTGATCCCGCGATGGCGTGGTCCGCCGCCGGTGCGGGCGAGCAGGATCGCGTGGGCGGCCAGTTGGGCGCGGCTGGTCCAGATCTTCTGGCCCTGGATTCGCCATCCGCCATCCACTTTGGTTGCGGTGGTCCGCAGCGAGGCCAGGTCCGAGCCCGCCTCGGGTTCAGAGAACAACTGACACCAGATCTCCTCGCCGGTCAGGATCGGCCGGAGGTAGCGGTGTTGCTGGGCTGGCGTGCCGAACTCGATGATCGTGGGTCCGGCGAAGTCCTCGCCGATGATGTTGAGCCGTTCTGGAGCACCCGCGCGGTCGAGCTCCTCGTTGAACACCGCGCGCAGCTTCGCATCCGCCCCGCCCCCGCCGTATTCAGTCGGCCAGGACAGTCCGGCGTATCCGGCGTCGTGCAGCAGCTTCTGCCACGCCCGCCAGTAGTCGAGTTTGTCCTCGAGGCGTGCGGGTTCGGGTCCGCCGAGGCGCGGCACCGTGTCCTGCAGCCACGCGCGTGCCCGGGCACGGAACTCTGCCTCGGCAGGTCTGTCTTTCAGCTCCATCAGGGGGCGCTCGCAACTTCTCGGGCTTGCGCGGCTTCCGCACGCAGGCGTTGTTGGATGTCTTTGCGCAACTCGTGTTTGAGGATCTTGCCGGTTGCGGTCATTGGCAGGACATCGACGACGACGACGCGCTCGGGCGTCTTCTGGATCGGTATGCCGCGCTCGAGCAGGAACTCGCGCAGGTCGTCGACGGTCGGGGCGTCGTGGCCAGTCGCGGCGACCACGAAGCAGCACACTCGCTCGCCGAGTCGTTCATCGGGCATACCCACAACGGAGAACGCCCGCAGCGCCGGGTGATGAGCCAGATGGTCCTCGATCTCGCGGACGCTGATGTTCATCCCACCGCGGATGACGATGTCTTTGGTGCGGCCGGTCACCCGGACGTAGCCGTCCTCGGTCATCTTCCCGAGGTCGCCCGACTTGGAAAAGCCGTCCTCGGTGAACAGCGCCGCGGTTTCCGCGGGGTTGGCGAGATATTCGATCATGTGGGCAGGGCCTTGATAGGCGATGTCGCCCTCGACACCGCGCCGCACCTCTTCACCGTGGTGATCGACGATCTTGACTTTCGCTTCAGCCATCGCCGTGCCGTCCGAAGTCAGCGCGCGGGACACGTCGTCTGTCACAGAACATGTTGTGGTGACCAGGTTTTCGCTGCGGCCATAGAGGCTGAGCACCTTCATCTTCGGCAGCGTTACGCCGGCTCGTTCGACGACGGCACCTGGGATCGGTGCGCCTGCACACGTCCATAACCGCAACGAGGACAGGTCGTGATTGTCGGCGTCGTAGTCCGACAACAGTGTGTGCAGGAAGGTCGGGGCGGTTACCGCCGCGGTACAGCCGAAGCGCTGAATCTCCTCGATGCCGCGGACCGGATTCCAGCTGGCCATGAGATGTGTTGCCGCCCCGGTCAACATCGGCAGCAGCACGCTGGTGACGAGCCCGGTGGTGTGGGCGATGGGGGAGGGGCCGAACTGGACGTCGGCCTCGGTATAGCCGAATTGCTTGACCAGCCCCCGCGCGCCCGCACAGTAGGTGTTGAACGTGTGCACGCAACCTTTCGGCCGTGACGTGGTTCCTGAGGTGTAGACGATGACGAAGGGGTCGTCCGGGCTGGGCGGGTCGCCCAGTTCCGCACGGGCGCTGTCGTCGTCGACATCAGCCGCCAGCAGCTGATCCAGGGTGAACACATCGGTGACGTCGTGGGCGGCGCTCTCGGGCCGCGCGACGACGATCATGAGTTCCGGATCCGCTTGGCGTATGCCGCGATACATGTCCAGATAGTCGAATTTGCTGAATTGTGCCGGAGTGAAGACCGCCCGTGCTCCGGCGTTGGACAGCACGTACCCGACATCTTCGCGCCGATAGATCGGCATGATCGGCACCATGATGACGCCCAGGCGCGACAATGCCGTCAGTACCTCAATGAACTCAACCCAGTTGGGCAGCTGCACGGCGGCTGTGTCACCGCGCCGCAAGCCGCGTCGGTGCAGACCGACAGCCAGGCGTTGGCCGGTGTCGAAGAGCTCTCGAAAGGTCAACGACCGCGTTCCGTCGGTTGCAAAAACCTTGTCCGGGTTCTCCTCGACGCGTCGAACCAGAAGGTCGTGGAAACTGTCGGCGGACCATACTCCCGAGCGGTAGTAGCGGTCGATGTCATGCGGGCTGTAGCGGACGGTGTACGGGCTCGGCTTCATCGCGCTATTCCTCGGTGCTCGGGGTTCGCCCCACAGCGGTGGACCAACAGGGGTAATCCTCCGAATTGTAGAATGGTCAGACCGAAACGGCAATACGCCAAAGTTCGGGCTCACGTGTTGCGCCATTGCCTTCTATCGTGTGCGAATGATCCGGGGCGCGGCCCGGAGTCACGCCGCGATCAGAACGCGCGTGATCAGCAGCCCGGAGATCAACATGATCCAGCCGTTGCCGACCCGGTGCATCCACGTCGGCGCCCCGCGGATCTCCATAAATTCGAAGATCACGAAGCGTACTTTGACAAAGGTCACGATGATGATCGCAACGCTGACGATCTGCACATCGAAGGCGCCTACGCCCTGCCCCATTCCCCAGGACAGTCCCGTCGCTACCACCAGCAGCAACCAAATCACAGTGGTGCGGGACCAAATTAATGAGCTCATGACCGGCCTACCAGATACAACAGGGCAAACAGGACGATCCACAGCAGATCGACGAGGTGCCAGAAACTGGCGCCGGACTCGAGATGCTGGATCTTCTCCGCGGTGAACCTACTCGAGCGCGAGTAGACCATCAGTGTCGCCAGTACACCCATGCCAATCACGACATGGATCAGGTGCATACCGGTGTAGACGTAGTAGTACATGAAGAAGTCATTGCTGTTCAGCGTGAAGCCGGCCCTGATCTTCTCGCTGTACTCGAAGTACTTGACGACGATGAAGCCGGCGCCGCAGGCGAATCCCAGCGCGAAGCACCGTGATGAAATCTGCGACTGTTGCCGGCGCGCCGCTTGCACGGCGGATGCGACCAGCCAGGAGCTTGACAGCATCAGCAGAGTGTTGACGAGGCCCAGCGCCTGATTCAGATGGCGCTGTGACTCGACGAACAGCGCCTCCTGTCCGGCCCGGTACTGCAGAAAAAGAACGAACAAAAGCGAGAACAGGACCAGATCACCTGCGATGAAAACCCAGATGCCGAGTTCGCCCGGGATGTGCGGCAACCGCCGGGTCGAGGCCCGGACAGGTGCAACAATCATGGGCCAAGCTGATCGTTCGGAATGCGGACGTCGTCGCCACGGTGCTGTTTGGCCACCTGGCGACGCTTCTCTGCGGTGCAGGCCCGCAGGGTGATGACGCTCATGCCGATGATCCAGCCGAAGAAGACGAGCCACACGAACCAGAACGAGATTATGCCATCATAAGCAAACGGTCCGATCTTGAAGAACTCGACGAGGCCCGCTGGAATGATCAAAACCGCAGTCCACAAGTTGAGGAACCCAACCCAGCGAGGAAAGATCGGTGTTGGATTTTGGTCACGCAGCACGGCGACGGCGATCAATATCATAAATACCGCAAACGGTGGCCAGCTCAGGATGAAGACGAACCACACATAATCGTTCGCGATCTGCAGTAAAGCGGGGTCCAGAGTTTCCGGCCGGAAGGCCATCGCGGCCCAGGTTATGGGCATCAGCAGGAAAAACACATAACCGCCGCCCGCGTTAGCGGTCGCGGTGTAGCTGAGAATTGGCATTCCGCGTTCCATCTTGCGCATGAAGAACACGATGGACATGGACCAGGTCAGATAGAAAGTGAATCCGACACATTCGATCAGTGTGCCGATGCGGATGCTGAGCTTGCGGTCGATGTAGAGTTGCGCAATTTCGTGGGCACTATGCGCTGGCGAAGGCGGTGGGATGAAGCCCATCAGCACGCCCTGCGCGACTACCAGCGCGATAACCAGCACCACCCCGGACCAGGCCATAACTCTCGCCGTGGCGGTATTGATACTGAGATGGTCTTCCATCTGTGCGGTCCTCAATGAGTGATCTTCATCGTTCAGCAGACTGCCGTCGGTCACCCGACCGAGGGCGGTAGCCTCCGGATGCGCCGGAGGCCGAATCATTCAAATTATAGAATGGTCAGACCGAAACGGCAAGAACTTTCCGCTCGCCCTCGGGCCCGGGTTTTACGCGTTCCGCCACTGGGGGGAACGCTTCTCCTTGAAAGCGAGCACTCCCTCGGCCAGATCCTCGGTAGTGAAGGCCAGCGCGAGCTGGGCCTGTAGGTAGTCCAGTGCCGAATCCAGCGACAGGTCCCGAGTCGCCGCCAACGCGCGCTTGCCCATGCCGAGCAACAACGGTGATTTGGCGGCGATGTCGGCAACCCATTGGCGCAGAACGTCGTCGAACTCGGCGTCGGGCACCACCTTGTTGACCAACCCGGCGGTGGCTGCCTCCGCGGCGCTGATCAGCCGGCCGGTCATCATCAGCTCGTTGGCGATCAGCCGTCCGGTGGCGCGGAAGATCAGTGCCGAGATCATGAACGGAAAGGCGCCGACGTTGATCTCCGGGCAGCCCAACCGGATTGACGCCTTGGCGATGACGAGGTCGCAGGCCAGGGCGATGCCCAGCGCGCCGGCCAGCACATCGCCGTTAGCGGCGCAGACTACCGGCTTGTCGATCTCGGTCAGGGTGCGAAACAGCGTCGGAAAACGTGCCAAACCGGAGTACTTGATGATCGTCGCGCGTTGATCGGCGAACGCATCGAGGTTCCCTCCGGAAGAGAAGATTCGCGGGTGTGACGACGTGAGAACGATGACCCTGACCCGCGAGTCAGATGCGGCCTGCTGCAGCAGCGCACTCAGCTGATCCAGCAGCGCGTCGGACAATGCGTTGCGGCGCTCGGGATCGTTCAGCGTCAGGTAGGCGGCCAAGCCCCCCGCGTCGGGGTCGCCGGGCACAGCGGCTTCGAGTCGGTAGGTGATCAGGTCGGGGGAGTCCGTCACAGTGCGCCTCCTAGTCGTGCATCAGTACGCATTTGCCGAATGTCCTTCCACGCTCCAGGTATTCGTGTGCTTCGGCCGCCCGATCCAGCGGGAACTTGCGGTCGATCACCGGCGCGCGCACCGAGCAGCTATCGATCATGTCGAGCAGACCGGCGAAGTCTCTACTGCTGCCCATGGTCGTTCCGAGTAGATCGAATTGACCGAAATAGAAGCTGCGGACGTCCATTTGGGCCGTGTCGGCTGCGTTGGCGCCGAGTACCACGAGCCGTCCGCCGGGCCGCAGCGCGCGCACGGACTCGCTCCAGCGGCCGACGGGATCGAGGATGAGGTCGAATCCGGCCTTGCCGGGCGACATGGCACGGGCGTGCTCGGGCCACTCAGGTTCGCTGTGCAGCACACCGCCACGGGCTCCGGCGGACACCGCGCGCTCGACGGTGTCGGGCGAGGAAGATGTCACCGTGATGTCGGCTCCGGCGGCGACCGCGAGAGCGATCGCCATTGTGGCGATTCCGCCACCGGCACCGATCACCAGCATCGACTCACCCGCCTTGAGCCGGCCGCGGGTAAACAGGGCCCGATAGGTCGTGAGGCCGACGAGCGGTAGGGCCGCGGCCTCGGCCCAGTTCAGGCCACGGGGTTTTGGTGCCAGGCAGTCGGCGGGCACGCTGACCAGCTCTGCGTAGGTGCCTGGTCGGTGATCGCCCAAAATTTCCCAGCCACTGCTGGGAGCTTCCTCGCGGCCGCCCCAGTGCAGCGACGGCAACACCACCACCTGCTCGCCGGTGTCGGTGCGCACGCCGGCGCCATCGGCGCCGATGATGTGCGGCAGCGGCGAACGGTAGCGACCCTGGCGAACCAGGACGTCATGCCAGTTCAGCGCACTCGCGCGCAGTGCCACGGTCACCCAACCGGGCCGTGCCGGAGGGTCCGGAAAGTCACCTGGACGCAGTACCGCGGCGGTGCCGAACTCATCCATGATCACAGCGTGCAAGACAGCCTCCTATGGCCTGACCATTAGACCATTACGCAGCGGCGACATTCAAGCATGCAGGGCCACGCAAATATTGACGCGTGAGTAAAGTTTCTCAATTCGTTGTGTGACGCGCGACACCTGATCTATACTTCGGTCCAATGGTCTGACCAATTGGTTGGGAGGCCGGTTTCCAAGCAGAGAGGCGTGGCGATGGCTTCACGAGTGTGTATGGCCTCGATCGCGGAGGACCCGATGGTGATTGCGCGTGCCGAGGAAATCGTCGCGGCCGCCGCCGAACACCTCCAAGTGCCGCTTCCTGACCTGACACCGGCTGCGTTAGGACACCGGTTGGCGAGCTTGCGGCAACGCCTCGAGCAACGAATCGCGCTGCCGTCCGAACCGACAGATGACTGGCCGACAACCGATCAGATCTTGATATCGATCCTCAGGTTGCAGTGTGACCTCCTCGACCGTGATCTCTCTCGCCGGGTGAAATCCATGTCGGAGATCCGCAACGCCCTGGGGTACCTGCGGGGTCTGTCGCCGCGCAGAATGATCGATGCCACCCCGAAGGTGCTGAGCCGGGAGTTGGCTTTCGCGCGAACCATGATCTCCACGGTGCGCGGTTCGACGTGGCTTCCCCAGCACCTGCACATCGAAGAGGAAGGGTCCGATCCTGATTCGCGAACGTTCCTCGACTATGTTGCCGGCCGCCGCATCCAGCTCGCGAATGCTCCGTTGGAGACAGAACTGGTCCGCAAGCGGTGCGGGGCGTTCGCGCCGTCCCCGATGGATGACAAACGCACCTTCAAGGATATCGTCGAGGTCTCCGGCAGCTTTGGCTATATCGCCGCCCCGATCACCATCCAGGGCAGGGCAATTGGGATTCTGCATGCCGACCGTCCCGAACCCCACGGAATAGTGACGATGGACCATCTTGAGCAGCTGGAGGCTTTCGCCGAGTGCCTGTCGGTGGCGTTCGAGAGCGCAGCGCTCGAGGAGAAGGCAGCCCAACAACGCATCGAAGTCGATAATCTGTGTGGCAACGTCGACGAATTGCTCGGCCAGTCAGCCAGATCGGTGTTGTGGCCATCGCCAGGCGCGGCACCCGGAACGCGACACAATGGCTATCGCCATCACGAACAACCTTCCGGCCCAACGTTGACCTCCCGCGAACGAGAGATCATGTCTCACGTCGCGACCGGGGCCACCAACGGTCAAATTGCCCGGTGCCTGGTGATCTCGGAGGGGACCGTGAAGTCCCATCTGAAGCACATCGCGAAGAAACTCAACACGTCCAGCAGGGCGGCGGCGGTCGCGACCTATGCCGGCATCGGCACCGCCGATGTCGGGGTGCCGCGATGAACCCGCGCGCGATGGTGTCCCGGCTCAACGAACTCGATGAACAACTGTGCCGGGCCGTTGGCATCGACCGATCAGTTGACGCGACGACTCTCGACGATGCCATCACGATGTCGGCCACCACCACCGAGCACCTGGTAGCCCGCGATCGCGGCGTCCGCGACCACGCTGGGTCACCGGTCGGGCAGAGCCCTCTGACGGATTTCCTGCAAGCCCAGGTCGCGGCGCGTCAGATGAGAGCCACTGACCGCGGCGATGTGGTGCGGTCGTTGACCGCTGGTATCCGTCGAATGAAGAAGGCTGGATCGCTGCAAGGGCTTGGCCGCCAAGCCTGTACCGAACTTTGCGAGGTGCTCGGCTTCGACAGCGCATTGTTGTCGTTCGTCGAGGACGGCGGATTCGTCGTCGAGGAGTCCGACCACGGCCTTGGCGGCCCCACCGTAATCCCGCGTCGTGAATGTGCGGCCGAGCGATCCGCGATCCGCCTTCGTGATACCGCCCGGACCAACGACGGGGATATGCCCCCATCAGCCGGCTATCAGGAGCTACTCGGCTCCGTGAACTATCTCGTCGCCCCAGTCGTCGCGAAATCGCAAGTGGTCGCACTCATTCACGTCGGCCGCCGTGGCGAAGACGGCGTCACCGACGATGACGTGGATGTGCTCGATGCGTTTGCCTCCGCTTATTCGTTGATGCATGAGCGGATGCTCAATACCGAACGGGTGCAACAACAGCGGACCTCGATCGCGCGTGCGGCGGCGCGGCTGACAGAGCAAGCGGACCACATCGCCGCCGCAGCCATCAGCTTCGATGACGAATACGACAGTCGTGCCGAGCCCCCGACCATTGCGGCGAATTCCGCGTTGGCGGCCACGCTCTCTGAGCGTGAACGACAAGTGTTCGAGCGGCTGGTCCTGGGAGCTTCCAATGCCGAGATCGCCGACGAACTCGTCATCACCATCGAAACGGTCAAGACACACGTAAAGCGGATACTTCGAAAGATCGGTGCCATCAACCGGTCGGAGGCGATCGCCCTCTACATGGAGGACACTCGAAACCTGTCGCGGCGACGCCGCCCATAGCCTATGAGCGACAATCCTTTCCACGCCTCGGCGTGGCGGTCCGTCGCGGAGATTTCCGCTGAATTCGCCGATCTGACCGATATCACCTATCACCGCCACGTGACCGATCCCACGGTGCGGGTGGCGTTCAACCGGCCCGAGGTGCGCAATGCGTTTCGGCCGCATACCGTCGACGAGCTCTATCGTGTCCTCGATCACGCCCGGATGTGGCCCGACGTCGGGGTGGTGCTGTTGACCGGAAACGGACCTTCACCCAAAGACGGGGGTTGGGCGTTCTGCTCGGGCGGTGATCAGCGCATCCGCGGGCGGAGCGGCTACCAGTACGCGGCCGGGGAGACCGCGGAGACCGTCGACGTCGCCCGTGCCGGCCGGTTGCACATCCTCGAGGTGCAGCGGTTGATCCGGTTCATGCCCAAGGTGGTGATCTGCGTGGTCAACGGGTGGGCGGCCGGCGGCGGGCACAGCCTGCACGCGGTCTGCGACCTCACGCTGGCCAGCCGGGAGCACGCGCGGTTCAAGCAGACCGACGCCGATGTCGGCAGCTTCGACGGCGGCTACGGCAGCGCGTACCTGGCCAGGCAGGTGGGTCAGAAGTTCGCCCGCGAGATCTTCTTCCTGGGCCGCCCCTACACCGCCGAACAGATGCACGCCATGGGCGCAGTCAATGCCGTTGTCGACCACGCCGAGCTCGAGTCCGAGGCCATCCAATGGGCGGGTGAGATCAACGCGAAATCACCTCAGGCGCAACGGATGTTGAAGTACGCGTTCAACCTACTCGACGACGGGCTGGTCGGCCAGCAGCTGTTCGCCGGCGAGGCGACCCGGCTGGCGTACATGACCGATGAGGCCGTCGAGGGCCGCGACGCCTTCCTGGAGAAGCGGCCGCCCGACTGGAGTGCGTTCCCGCGCTACTTCTAACCGAAGATCGTCGATCTCGACGCAGAGCCGACCCATAGACTGCCGACCTGTGAGTAGAAGCCCGCTTCGCCGGTTGGCCGCGCAGATCACACTGTCCGCCATGCGTCCGCCGCTCGCGTCGCAACTGATGAGCCACCGTCCTGCCGGCACGGCCGTCGACCTCGACGGCAAGCGCGTCCTGCTGACCGGAGCGTCGTCGGGGATCGGCGAGTGCGCCGCAGAGGAGTTCGCGCGCCGCGGGGCCGTCGTGGTTGCCGTCGCACGCCGCAAGTACCTGCTGGACGCAGTGGTAGGCCGGATCAACGACAGCGGCGGCACCGCGATCGCCCTCCCCTGCGACCTGTCCGACCTTGATGCTGTCGACGCACTGGTCGCCGACGTCGAGAAGCGACTAGGCGGAGTGGACATCTTGATCAACAACGCCGGGCGGTCCATTCGCCGCCCGCTGGTCGACTCGCTGGAACGCTGGCACGACGTCGAGCGGACGATGGTGCTCAACTACTACTCGCCGCTGCGGTTGATCCGCGGCGTTGCGCCCGGGATGCTGCAGCGCGGCGACGGCCACATCATGAACGTGTCAACCTGGGGCGTGTTCAGCGAGGCGTCGCCGCTGTTCGGGGTCTACAACGCGTCGAAGGCCGCGTTGTCCGCTGTCAGCCGTGTGATCGAAACTGAATGGGCGACAAAGGGCGTCCACTCGACCACGCTGTACTACCCGCTGGTGGCCACCCCGATGATCGCGCCGACCAAGGAGTATCAGGGCCTGCCGGCTCTGACGTCGCAGGAGGCCGCCGGCTGGATGATCACCGCGGCACGCACCCGACCGGTCCGGATCGCGCCGCGGATGGCGGTCATCTCGCGGGCGATCGATAACATCCTTCCCGGTGTGGCGACGACGGCAATACGGCGGCAACGGCTTCAGCCGAACCACGGCGCGTGATAGACACGAAGGCGTGGAGATCCTGGCCAGTCGAATGCTGTTCCGACCGGCGGACTACCAGCGGTCGCTGAGCTTTTATCGAGATGAGATCGGGTTGGCGATCGCCCGCGATTACGGCGCGGGCATCGTGTTCTACGCGGGCCAGTCGCTGATCGAGTTGGCCGGCCACGGCGCACCGGAGCACCCCGCCGGAGCGTTTCCGGGCGCGCTGTGGCTGCAGGTGCGCGATGTCCGCGCCACGCAGGCCGAGCTGGAGAGCAGAGGCGTGGCGATCGCCCGGGAGGCCCGCCAAGAACCGTGGGGACTGCACGAGATGCATGTGACCGATCCCGACGGCGTAACGCTGATCTTCGTTCAGATTCCTCCCGATCATCCGCTGCGTCGCGATATGCGCGGTGAACGTGCCAAGCCAGCAGGTTAACCCCAGGCGAACATCTGACGTCAAAAGCGATATACCTGGGATTCGATGAGCCGTTCTTTCGACAACGGCACCCCTCAACCCGCAGAATTAGGCCCGTGACCCTTCAGCTGTTCCTACTGATCATCGTCGTGATCACCGCCCTCGCATTCGATTTCACGAACGGCTTCCACGACACCGGCAATGCGATGGCCACGTCCATCGCCAGTGGCGCACTCAAGCCGAAGCAGGCGGTGACGCTGTCAGCGGTGTTGAACCTCGGAGGCGCGTTCCTGTCCACTGCTGTCGCGGGGACGATCGCCAAAGACCTGGTGAACGGTCACCTGGTGACGCTGCAGCTAGTGTTCGCCGGGCTGGTCGGTGGGATCGTCTGGAATCTGATGACCTGGCTGCTAGGTATCCCCTCGAGTTCGTCGCACGCCCTGGTCGGCGGCATCGTCGGCGCCATGATCGCGGCAGCCGGCGCGCACGGGGTGATCTGGACCGGCGTGGTGTCCCGCGTACTGATTCCGGCGCTGGTGTCGGTGCTGTTGGCCGGGATCGTCGGAGCGGTGGGCACCTGGCTGGTTTACCGGATCAATCGCGGTGTCCCGGAGGAACGCAGCGAAACTGCGTTCCGTCGCGGCCAGATCTTCTCGGCTTCCCTCGTTTCGCTGGCACACGGCACCAACGACGCGCAGAAGACGATGGGCGTGATCTTCCTGGCGCTGATCTCCTACGGCGCGGTCAGCCGGACCGCGACGCTGCCACCGTTCTGGGTGATCTTGGCCTGCGCGTGCGCGATGGCAGCGGGCACCTACACCGGCGGCTGGCGGATCATCCGCACCATGGGCAAGGGCCTTGTCGAGATCAAGTCGCCGCAAGGCATGGCCGCCGAGTCGTCTTCGGCAGTCATCATTCTGCTGTCCGCCCAATTCGGGTACGCGTTGTCCACCACTCAGGTGGTGACTGGATCCGTGCTCGGTAGCGGCGTCGGCAAACCCGGCGCGGAGGTGCGCTGGGGAGTCGCCGGCCGGATGGCGACCGCATGGCTGATCACGCTGCCCGCGGCCGGCCTGGTCGGGGCCGTCACTTACTGGCTGACCGACGGGATCGGCGGCTACGCCGGCGCGATCGTCGGCTTCGGCTTACTGATCGCCACGGCCACAGTGATCTACCTGCAGTCGCGTAAGACAAAGGTCGACCACAACAACGTCAACGCCGAATGGAAGGGCGACCTGACCGCCGGCCTCGACGAGCACGGTAAGCCCGGCATCGCTGGCGCTCCCTTCAACTACGGAGAAGCCGCTCCTCACACCGCCGAGGCAAAGAAAGCGGGCAAGCTATGAGCCACCTAAACCATTGGTTCAACTATCAGGCGTCACTCAAGATTCTGATCTTCGGTCTGATCCTCGGTAGCGGACTGCCAGCCCTGTTCGCACTCGGCGTGCGAGTGGGCGCCGCAGGCGATGGTGTCATCGGCTCCAACGGCGCCGCCGTCAAGCAGAAAAACCCGGCGCTGACGGCGATCAGCTATGCGCTCTACGCGTTGGCCCTGGTCGCGGTCATTATCGGCGTGTTGTACGTCGCCCGGGAATTCATCGGGGCACACACCGGCGTGTACCTCCTCGGAGCCAAACCCGCGTAATATAGGAAATTAATCTGTATTGAGGCTTAACGCCGGCCCTGCGGGGGAAGTGGACACACTGTGAACCGATTCCTGAACTCGGTAGTCGCCTGGTTGCGCGCGGGCTACCCGGAGGGAATCCCGCAGACCGATTACATCCCCGTGCTCGCCCTGCTCTCGCGTCGGCTGAGCAACGATGAGGTCAAACTGGTGACCAGCGAACTGCTACAGCGGACCGATTTCGACCACGTCGATATCGGTGTGCTGATCACCCGGCTCACCGACGAACTGCCGTCTCCGGACGACATCGAACGGGTGCGGGCACGGTTGGCTGCCAAGGGTTGGCCGCTGGACGCCGCCCGCGACGGCGAGGACACCGGATAGCCATCCTGCGGGCATTCGCCGTCGCGCAAGGCTCCTCGGCTCGCCCTCTGTCGGCTGCTCTCGAGCAGGTCCTCGATGGCCGGGCATCCGCGCTGCTGCCGGTGCCGGCCGGTGCCGATCGCGAATCGACGTTGTCGGCGTTGCGGGTGGGCGAATCCATCGACGACGACGTCGCCGTGGTGGTGACGACGTCGGGAACGACCGGTGCGCCCAAGGGCGCGCTGCTGACCGCCTCCGCGCTGACCGCCAGCGCCTCGGCAACCCATGACCGACTGGGCGGGCCGGGCCGATGGCTACTGGCGTTGCCGCCGCATCACATTGCCGGCGTTCAGGTGCTCGTGCGCAGTCTGCTGGCCGGCACCGCGCCGGTCGAGATGGACGTATCGGCAGGTTTCGACGTCAGCGAGTTGCCCTCTGCCGTAGACCAACTCGGCGCGGGACGCCGGTACACCGCGCTGGTGGCTGCGCAGTTGGCCAAGGCGCTGAACGATCCGGCCGCCACCGCCGCGTTGGCCGAGTTGGACGCCGTGTTGATCGGCGGCGGCCCGGCCCCACGACCGGTCCTCGAGGCCGCCGAACGTGCCGGCGTCAGCGTCGTCCGCACCTACGGGATGAGCGAAACCGCCGGCGGCTGTGTCTACGACGGCATCCCGCTCGACGGCGTCAAGGTGCGGGTGCGCGACGACGGCCGGATCGTGATCGGCGGCCCGACGTTGGCCAAGGGCTATCGCAATCCACCCGACCCCGACCCGTTCACCGAACCTGGCTGGTTTCGCACCGATGACGTTGGCGTTGTTGATGATTCGGGTGTGCTCAGCGTGCTGGGCCGCGTCGACGATGCGATCAGCACGGGCGGGTTGACGGTGTCGCCGCAACCGGTGGAGGCGGCGTTGCGGACCCATCCCGCGGTGGCCGACTGCGCGGTGTTCGGGCTGGCCGATGAACGACTCGGCCAGCGGGTGGTCGCCGCCGTCGTGGTGGCCGACGGTTGCACGCCGCCCCCACTCGACACGTTGCGGGCACACGTGATGCGCACAATTGACCACACCGCAGCGCCACGCGAATTGCACTTCGTGGACGCGCTGCCGATGCGCGGCATCGGCAAGGTGGACCGCTCGGCGCTGATCCGTCTAGCTGCAAACAATCTGTCCTAGCGACAGTTTCGCTGCACCGGATCGGCGTCCGATCGTCACGTCGAGCCGGCGTCAGCGTCAATGCCGGTGAGCACTCACGCAGGATGACATAATGCGCTGCATGCATCGCCACATCATTGTCAGCGGTGACGATGCGCTGGCCACGACGATCGCCGACGAGCTGAAAAACGCCGGCCTGACGGTTGTCAGACTGCTTGACACCGACGAAACCGAGGCCGGCATCGCTCGTGAGCTCACGCTTGCCGAGGTCCCGCACGCGCTGGCAGTCGTCTGCGCCGGAGACGACGATGCGGTAAACCTCGAAATCGCCCTGCTGGCAAGGAAATCCAGCCCGGACGTGCGGGTGGTGGCACGGGTGGCCAACGAAGTACTGCGCGAAGCGGTGGCTAATGACAACGGGCCCGGCGCGATTCTCGACGTCGCCGACCTCGCCGCACCGTTGGTGGTCGAAGCCTGCCTCGCGCAATCCACCCATGAGTTCGACGCCGCCGGCATCAAGTTCGTCGTCTCGGGCTCCACGGCGTACCGCGATGCGACGCTGCGTGAGCTCTATGGCGACTTGGCCCCGGTGGCCGTCATTCACGGCGAGGACTCACCCACGCCCGGCGAGGTAGACGTATCCCCCGGCCGGGATCATCGGGTCCACGCCGGCGACTGGACGATAATGATCGGCACCGCCGACGAGGTGGCTGCCCAGGGCGTCAGAATCCCTACCTCGAAGCGCGCCCGCACGCGCCCGCCGTTGCGTCGTCGAGTTGTCGACTCGGTACGTGGCGTGTTCAACGACTTCAACCCGACGTTCTATCCGGTCGTGGGCCTGACGTGGCTCGTCTTGATCAGCTCGACGGTCGTGTTGCGGTTCGGGTATCAGGCCCCGCCCAAGATGGGCTGGGTCGACGCGTTCTACTTCACCGTCGAAACGATGACCACGACCGGCTACGGCGATTTCAGCTTCGTGAACCAACCCACCTGGCTGCGCGCGTTCGCCACACTGTTGATGTTCAGCGGGGTGACCACGACTGCATTGCTGGTCTCCTTCGTCGCCGACGTGCTGCTGTCGCGCCGATTCGTCTTCGCCTCATCGCGGCCCAGGGTGCGTCACCTGCGCAACCACATCGTCGTCGTCGGGCTCAGTGCGCTCGGCATTCGAGTGGTCACCGAGCTCACCACCGCCGGACACGAAGTCGCGGTGATCGAACTCAACGAGGACAACCGATTCCTGTCGGCCCTGCGCGACCTCGACGTACCTGTCATCTTCGGCGACGCCACGCTGCACCAGACACTGCAGGCGGTACGCGCGGATCGCGCCCGCGCGGTGGCGGTACTGACTCGTGACGACATGATCAACATCGAAACCGGCATCGTGCTGACCAACATGCTCGGGGCCAAGACAGCGACCAAAGAGCACCGGACCGACATCCCATTGGTGCTCAGGGTTTACGACCGCGCGCTGGGCTTCGCGGTCGCGCAGCGGTTTGGCTTCGACAACGTGCGCTCCACCGTCGAGTTGGCAGCGCCGTGGTTCATCGGCGCCGCGATCGGCCTGCAGGTACTCGGCACCTTCTCGGTGGGGCAGCGCTCATATGTGGTCGGCGGAATGCACGTGGCCGCCGGCAGCGAACTCGACGGGCTGCGGATGTTCGAGATGTCCACCCACACCCGCGTCATCGCCATCACGACATCCAATGGGCTGCTCAAGCTGCACCCACGCCGAGACGCGCGGCTGCACGCCGACGACACTGTCTACCTCGTCGGGCCGTACCGCGAGCTGATCGACACGCTGCGACGGGGCCGGCCGCCCCGCCAACCCGGCACCGACGACAGCAGTCGCAAGGCCAAGACCGGCTGAACTTTCACGGCTCGTCGAACGGCAGCTGGACTCCGGCGTGTGACAGACACTCGGTGCAGGAGTGCTCGACGGCGACGTGGCTGATCGCCTCGCGGACGAGTTTTTTGAACGGCTCGATGTTCTTCTCGAATTCAATGAGTACATCGTGGACCCGCACCCCGGCCCCGACGTCAATTCCGGCGTCCAAATCGGTCACCAATGCGATTGCCGCATAGCAGATTTCGAGTTCACGGGCGAGCACGGCTTCCGGGTATCCGGTCATGTTGATCAGGCTGAAACCCGCGGCGGCGAACCATCGGCTTTCCGCGCGGGTGGAAAACCGCGGCCCCTCGATGACCACCATGGTCCCGCCGTCGACCACGCCGGGCAGGCCGGTGGCCGCCGAGCGCAACACCGGGCAGTAGGGGTCGGCGAAAGAAACGTGAGCCGCACCGGAATCGAAGTAGGTATCGGCGCGGCGACGGGTACGGTCCACCAATTGATCGGGCACCACGATGCTGCCCGGGCCGTGTTCGGGCGTCAGGCTGCCGACCGCGCACGGGGCGAATACCTGGCTCACCCCCAACGCGCGCAGCGCCCACATGTTGGCCCGATAGGGCACCTTGTGCGCTGGGTACCGGTGGTCGGCGCCGTGCCGGGGCAAGAACGCCACCTGGTGTTCTCCGACGCTGCCGACCGTGACCGCAGCGCTGGGCTCGCCGAATGGGGTGTCCACGTTGACGCTGCGTGCGGCCGAGTCCAAGAAACTGTAGAAGCCGCTGCCGCCGATCACTCCGATCATGTGCGCATTATCTTTCACGCGGCATGCAACGATCGACGGGTGGCTAGTTTTACGCAGTGGGTCTCCGGCGCGCGACCCAGGACACTTCCGAATGCCATCGCACCGGTGATCGCGGGCACCGGCGCCGCCGCCTGGCTGCACGCCGCGGTGTGGTGGAAGGCGCTGCTCGCGCTGGCCGTCGCGGTAGCGCTGATCATCGCGGTCAACTTCGCCAACGACTACTCCGATGGCATCCGCGGCACCGACGACAACAGGGCAGGCCCGCTGCGGCTGGTCGGGTCGCGGCTGGCGACTCCGCGGTCAGTGCTGGCGGTGGCGGTGGTCAGCATGAGCGTCGGCGCGGTGGCCGGTTTGGCACTGGCGCTGACCAGCGCGCCGTGGCTGATCGCGGTCGGCGCGGTGTGCATCGCCGGGGCGTGGTTGTACACCGGAGGCTCGAAACCCTACGGCTACGCGGGTTTGGGTGAAGTCGCGGTATTCGTGTTCTTCGGCCTGGTCGCGGTGCTCGGCACCCAGTACACCCAGGCGTTGCGGGTGGACTGGGTCGGTCTGGTGCTGGCGGTCACGACGGGAGCATTGTCGTCGGCGGTCTTGGTAGCCAACAACCTAAGGGACATTCCGACCGACACCGAGTCAGGAAAGCGCACGCTTGCGGTGCGCCTCGGCGACACCCGGACACGCACCCTCTACCAGACGTTATTGGCCGGCGCCGCGGTGTTGACCTTGACGCTGACCGCGGCCACGCCGTGGTGCGCGGCAGGCCTGGTGGCCACACCGCTGGCGGTGCGGGCCGCGGCGCCGGTGCGATCGGGCCGCAATGGCGTCGAGCTGATTCCGGTGCTGCGCGACACCGGGTTGGCGATGCTGGTGTGGTCGATCGCGGTGTCGGCCGCCTTGACGCTGGCGGCTTGAACCGCGTTCGACTGTGCACTCAGGGCTTCGAGTGTGCACAGAGGGCGGGAGCCGTCGGCGTGTCGTCGCCGTCGACGCACACTCGACGAGCAGCAACCGCGCTCAGTCGGAGGGGTCGGAGCCGCCGCCGGGTGAGGCCTCGCCCCGCAACCTGGCCCGCAGGTCATCGCGATCGCGGCGGCGGCGTTCGGTGGCTACCTCGAGGCCCGCGGTGGCCCGGCGTCGCAGTGGACCGAACAGCCAGATACCCAGCGGCATCGCGATGACGAGAGCGAACAATATGGCGATGACAACCGGAAATTCGCGCAGGCCAAGCCCCCGGCCGGTCCAAAAGATCACCCCGGTCAGGACCGCCACCAACGCCAGTCGGGCGGTGACGTAAAGCAGGACGCTGGCGGCCGCGCGGCCGGCGGAGCTCTGTCGGTTTGTCACCATGCGAGCCTAAGTCGCCGCGTATATTCAGACCAAGGAGGTGTTGAGTGCTCTACCTGCTCCTGGTCCTGGTTCTCGGAACAGTGGTCTACGTCGGTTGGCGTACGGCCCGTTCTCAGGTCGCTCGGCCGAAAAGTCGCGTCATCGGGCCCGACGACGATCCGGACTTCCTGTGGCGGTTGAGCCACGGCGACAACAACCCGCGTTAAATGAAGTGCTCGTTGGGTCGGCGCTGATCGTTCGGAAAGCCATCGGCCACAACGGCTGCCAGCTCGATGAGTGCTTCCCGCGTCTCCCGCTTCAGCCGGTCCAGGTTGATCTCGGCACCCTCTTCCAGATGCGGGTCGAACGGCAGCAGGCGCACCGCGCGGCAACGCCGGGAGAAGTGATCGACCACCTTCTGCATGTCGACCTTGCCTGATCGTGGCCGCACCGCGTTGATGACCGCGATCGAATTGCGGACCAGATCCTCGTGACCGTGCGCGTCAAGCCAGTCCAACGTCGCCGAGGCGCTGCGCGCGCCGTCGATCGATCCCGAACTGACCACGACGAGGGCGTCGGCCTTCTCCAGTACCGAGGCCATCGCCGAATGCAAAAGCCCTGTGCCGCAGTCGGTCAGGACCAAACCGTAGAACCGCTCCAGGATTTCCAGAGTCTGCGCATAGTCGTCCGCGCTGAACGCCTCGGACATGGCCGGATCGCTCTCTGAGGCAAGAACTTCCAATCGGCTGGGTCCCTGCGAGGTGTAGCTGCGGACGTCGCTGTAGCGCTCGATACCCTTGGTGTCGCGCAAGAGGTGCCGCACGGTGGCCGGCGTCTCCAACGGCACCTTCTGGCTCAGCGTGCCGCGGTCGGGGTTGGCGTCCACGGCGACCACCCGGTCGCCGCGGATCGATGAGAACGTCGCGCCCAGCGTGGCAGTGACGGTGGTTTTCCCGACGCCGCCCTTCAGTGACAGCATCGCGATGCGGTAGCAACCTCGCAGCGGCTTGTTCACCTGGACGGTCAGGTCGTTGTAGCGGATTACTCGCGGACTTTCGCCGACGTTGACCAGCTGTCCTGACAAGCGATACAGCCAGCGGCGCCAACCCTCCGATGGCGGCGGCTTGACCTGGCGCAGCAGCGTGCTGGTGGACAAATCCGGATACGGCGAGAGCTGCGGCGGCGAAGGCCGCTGCCGCCGGCCCGTTTCCGCCGCCGAGGCCCGCGGCGGTCCGCCGTAATAGCCATAGCCCTGCGACGGCGAATCGACGATGTGTGGAAGTCCCCGGTGCGGCGTGGCCGCCCACGCGCGTGGTTCGGCCTGGGTTTCCGGCGGCGGTACGCCTCGCGTCGCGTTGTCGCTGAAGCGGCGCTCGGTGCGGAACCCAGCAAACGCTCTCGTCGCCGGCTCATGAATGGGCGGTGGTGCCAGGTGCGGCGGCAGCTCGGTCGTCGGATGGTCTTCGCGACCCCGCGACGGCCCGGCATTTGCGCTGTGCGTCGGATGGTCAGACACGTGAACTTCCCCCTCGTTGCAATCCGTGCGTGGCTTGTTGTTGACGAACAGTCCTCGTAACCGAACATATCGCAGCGCCGAGCGGAACTCCCTGACCTCGTCTTACGGCGGCCTAACCCACCCCGGCGTAGGAATGCAGGCCAACGGTCACCAGGTTGACGAAAAACAGGTTGAACACCATGGCCACGAAGCCGGCCACGTTGATCCAGGCCGCTTTCCTGTCCCGCCAGCCTGCCGTCGATCTGGCATGCAGATAGGCGGCGTAAATCACCCAGGCGATGAACGCCACCGTCTCCTTGGGATCCCAGCCCCAGTACCGGCCCCAAGCCTCCTCGGCCCAAATCGCGCCGAAGATAACCCCGAAGCCAAAAACTGGGAACGCGAAGATCGTGGTGCGGTAGGCGATCCGATCCAGCGTCTGCGCGTCGGGCAGGCGCTGTACCAACTGGGCGATCGCACCCGGCGTCGCCGGGTCGCCCAGCCGCGACGTCCGCAGCAAAAACAGGATGCTGGCCACCCCCGCGACCAGGAACACCCCCGAACCCAGGCTGACCACCGATACGTGGATGGGCAGCCAGTACGACTGCAGTGCGGGCATCACCGGCGCGGCGTTGGTATAGAGCCAGCGTCCGGACACCGTCAACAAAATCAGCACCGGCAGCAACAGGAATACCCAGAGCGGCCGGTACTGCGACCGGCGTAACACGATCGCGCCGGCGACCAAGCCGCATAAGCAGGTCAGGTTGATGAACTCGTACATGTTGCCCCACGGCACCCGCACGGTCGCCAGACCGCGCAGCACGATACAGAGCAACAACAGCCCGATTCCGGCGTAGACCAGCAGCAACCCGGCCCGCCCGACACGTTCGTCGAACGGCCGGCGCGGGGCGTCCGTCACGACGCCGGGGGTCGCGCTGTCAGCGCCCACCGATCCGGCGCTGACCAGCTCACGTTCGGCTCCGCGACTGCGGGTATAGGCGAGCTCGACGGCCAGCAGCAACAGGGCGACCACCAGGATCACCACCGCGGACGTGAACGCCCAATCGGAGTTGCGCGCCAGGCCAATGTTCACATGCGAGGTATTCATTGGGTGCTCCTTCCGGTTCCGACGGGTTGGTGGCCGGAGGCGCCGACCGGCGCATCGAATCCTTCGAGCAGGCGAGCGGTAAGCCGTTCGAATTCA
>Ga0302326_10007981_pt1 | contig 23431 bp, 23 predicted proteins | sample Palsa_T0_3_FD_202264 | JGI IMG/M metagenome (GOLD analysis project Ga0302326, IMG submission 202264) | Peat permafrost microbial communities from Stordalen Mire near Abisko, Sweden - Palsa_T0_3 | ecosystem: Environmental > Terrestrial > Soil > Palsa > Peat permafrost | place: Sweden: Abisko... | reverse complement strand
ACTCGACTCGGCAATCTTTGGTGGCACCAATTCGGGGCGTGTTACAGCAATGGCTGTGGATCCTACCAACCCGGACATAGTCTATTTGGGGGCCGCTGATGGGGGAGTGTGGAAAACACTAAATGGGGGCTTGAATTGGATACCAATGACTGATTTTCAAGCCTCGTTGTCGATCGGATCGTTAGCCATAGCGCCCTCAGACCACAATGTCATTTACGTGGGAACAGGGGAAGAGAATTTCAACGGCGATAGTTACAGCGGCGCTGGCGTTCTACGCTCCGCCGATGGCGGTACCAGCTGGACCCTTTTCACTGGACCATTTCTGGGCTCGTATATTGGCGGTATGGCGGTCGATCCCACAAATTCCAACATCGTGTTAGCAGCAGTAGAGTCAGTAGAGGTTGGAGGTATATATCGCGGTATATATGACCCTACGCATAACAGCTTCACCTGGACAAACGTCCTGAACGGGTTAGCCGCGAACCAGGTCTTTTTCGATTCGACCGGAATGATCGCATATGCATCTCTGGGCTGGCTCTATGGCGATGTAAGCAATGGGGTGTACAAGTCCGTAACGGGCGGGCAAACCTGGTTTCGCGTCCAGGGTTCGGCGCTTGCTCATTTACCCGATTCGTGTGTGACAACTTGCGCTGTCTTTGGCGCAGTTTCAAACTGCACCACTACCTGCTCTGTGGGTCGCATCGCCCTAGCTGTAGCGCCCTCGAATTCGTCGGTCTTGTATGCGGGTATCCAGGACGCAAGCTCTTCCACCTTCGGGACCTTGCTTGGTTTTTATCAATCAATGGACGGTGGAAGGACTTGGCTTAAGCGAGTCAAGACTCCCATTTATTGCGGTAAGTCGAATGGCGATGGCGGTAGTTGCTGGTATAACAATATCGTAGCGGTGCATCCAACCAATCCCTCCATCGTCTTTGCTGGCGGAGACTGCTGCACTCACCTCATCGTCTCGCTCGACGGCGGGGCGAGTTGGACTAAGGTCGGGGGGACAATGCACGCGGATACCCATGCTTTAGCATTTTCATCGACTGGGGATAAGCTTTACGTGGGCAACGACGGAGGCTCCTATAGCACGACGAACACTACTAGTTCATCAATCAGCTTTACGAGTCTAAATGAGTCACTCGCAACTATCCAATTCTATCCGGGTCACGCCATTGACATTCACAGTGTCAAGCACACCTTGGGCGGAACTCAGGATAACAGCGCTGAGAAATATTCGGGAACTCTGACCTGGAGCGGTGTCACTTGTGGGGATGCCGGCTTCGCAGCTATCGATCCCTCAAATTCGTCAGACGCCTATACGGCTTGCGCAGGAGAACCTATAGGTGTCCAAAAATCGACATCAGGCGGCGCTGCCAATACGTGGTCTGCTGCGAGTACGGGGATTGTCGCGCACTGATCGGGGGCTCTTCATCCCGCCGTTGGTGAACGATCCCAGCAGTTCTGGTCGCCTTTATGTCGGTACCTTTCGCATATTTCAGACTACCAACGGAGCCGCGTCCTGGACGCCGATTTCTCCAGACCTCACCGGTGGAACGTCTGATTCTGGTATTTCTGCGATTGCGGTATCACCCAATGACAGCAATATCGTTTGCGTGGGCAGCAGCGATGGCCATGTTCACGTGACTTCGAACGCGGGCTCCGGCGCAGCGTCAATTTGGGCCGATCGAACCGCCGATCTCCCATCGAGATATGTAACGCAATTGGTAATCGACCCGCGTACTCCCACAACTGTCTATGCTGCTCTTTCCGGTTTCGACTCTGGTCACATATTCAAATTAACGGGCGGTTACCTGCGCCGAACCGATACCAGCTGGAACCTGCCACCAATACCGCCCAACGATTTTCACTGGGTCGATATCAGCGGGAATTTGCCAAATATACCTGTAAATGATCTGGTTGCGGACCCGCTATTTCCGGATACACTCTATGCCGCTACTGACATTGGAGTCTTTCAGACTTCGACCGGCGGTTCCACTTGGACCACACAAGTCGGCAATAGCACTGGTCGACCCCGCCCTGTAGGGCTGCCGCGGGTCGCAGTGTTGAGCCTGAAGCTGCATAATGCAACTCGAACTTTGCGGGCGGCCACCCATGGGCGGAGCATGTGGGACACCCATCTTGCAATTGCCGATTTAGCTTTGACCGAAACTGGTCCGCTCGTCGCCAAGACTGGCAGCAACGTAACCTACACGACGAAGGTCATGAATAACGGACTGGATACTGCTGAAGCAGTCACCCTGACGAACCAGATCCCGTCGGGAACAACCTTCGTAAGCTTTAGCACCACGATGGGATCGTGTACCGCTCCATCCGTCGGTGGCAGCGGTACGCTTAGCTGCAATCTGGGAGATCTCGCAGATGGCGGGACTGCGACCGTCTCAGTCACAGTGCTTATTACGTTAAATGGAGGTCAGATTTTGCAGGGTGCAACCGTCACCGACGCTGCACCACCCGACCCCAATCTTGCAAATAACACAGCCACGGCAACTACGGGCGTCTTCTAGTCGAAACGGCGGAAGCCCGCATCTGAAGGGCTCGAAAGCGTGTGAAAACTAATGCGCGCTCTTTTGACAGCACACCATCCAGTTGCACGCTAGCGATGGCCATGACGCAACGGGCGGTACAAGAAACGGCAAAAGCTATTCAGACCTGGAGACGGGCAAAAAGGAACAGTGAAGTAAACTTCGCATAGTAAGATCTGAACACAGACTTTTCCGGACCGTGTCGGTTTTGTCACCCGGGAAATGGTTTGATGACTAAGATTGCGGTTGTAATCAGATGGGAAAGGCCGGTCTCCGAACGGGATGCGAATGCTTCCATCTGGCCGTATAACGCCCTATGTGCGGTTGTGAATCCGGCACGGGCAAGTGCCCAAACCTATTGCAGCTTGCGAACCCACGTAGTGAATGATAAGGGACGCTATCGCCAATCTTGCACGAAGTGTGGCGGGCTACTGCGGTCTTCAGGCAGTGTCGCTTGCGACTGAGATTTCGAAACGATCATTAACGGCGTCTTGGAGTTTCTGTTTGCTGCCGATGTATCGCTCCGTTGTCTGGACGGAAGCGTGGCCAAGCAGAAATCGAATCTGTTCGAGCTCGCCGCTACAATCATGACAGAGTCGGGCACAGGTGCGACGAAGGTCGTGAGGCGCCAGATTGAGTATGCCGGCCTGCCGGGCACAACGCTTGACGGCGTACCAGACGACATTCGCGGTCACGCCAGCCTCTTGTCGCTTTCCCGCTTTCGAAACTCTTCTGAATACTCTTCCCTCGCCAACCCCGGAATGCGAGAGCCATGCATCCAGCAATTGCTTGGACCATGATGGCACCGGCACTGTTCGCAGCCGTCTTCCCTTGATGTATAGGAAAAACAAAATTCTATTTTCAGTCACTATTGTCCAATTGAGTGCGTGGCTAATTAGGTCGGGGAACGATACGCCTAGGCGAGCCCTATGAAGCACCGCTCTGCGCGCCATGGAGTCCCAGATCCGGCAGGATCGGGCAGAGGACTCCCTTGAAACCTATCTCGCGCACAATTTGAGAGGGGGATTTCAGCTTGCCGATGGACCCAATCGACCGGCCCAATGTAGCGGAACGCTGTCTGTTCCAATGAGAGGATTCACCCGAAAGTCTCTGTATAGGGAAGCCGCCCACCCTAACCACGGAAGGCGAGGACGTTTCCGCTGCTTTAACAGCGCAAACAGCGCGGCCGATGTCCGTCGCTTAGATTGCGGTGCAAGCAGCCCGAAGTAGCGCATTGCGTGCCGGTAGCGATCAGGGACATGTTCCGCAAGGGCTTCAACGAACATCCTCTTAGGCCATACAAGTTCCACCATGCACTTCGCTCTCGTATCCTTGCCTAAGAAGCGCACTTCCCCATCAGTGACTTGGAGGATATGACTGAGAGGAATCGGTGGTCGCCGAATGTACCTGCCCGCGTAGCGCAAGAATCTCGCCTTGGACATACAAGGGCTGACATAAACGATCCACTCACGCCTGTATTGAACCTGTAGGAGCTTATTCAGCGACTCGGAAGGCAGACAGGATTTAACGGCATTGGCCCTGATCATCAACCAGAGATACGAGCTCAGCGCTAGGCGCCACGCCTGCATCAGCTCATTCTTGTTGAAATAAATTCGAGTAATCCAGCGATTTTCCGACTCCAAGAAGCCGCCAGCCGATACCAGCATGTGAAGGTGGGGATTGAAATTCAGCATTCCGCCAAAGGTCTGCGGCACCACGATAAGAAGCACGCTTACACCATACTTGCTCTTAACCCAACGCTGTATGGCCGACGCTCCAACTGCGGGCAAGTCATTAAGAAGATGACGGTTCCGTTGAAAAAGAGGACGCATCTCCCCAGGAATTGTGAAGTTGATTCCAACGTAAAGGACGTCGGGGAGCATGGCCTCCAGTTCCACTTGCCACAACTCCGTCGCTCGATATCCGCAACTGGGGCAGGCCCTCGACTTACAGGTGTTAGGAACGAGCAGCCGTTCAGTTTCGGAGGAGTAAATTTCGGCTCCCAGAGCGAGAGTTCCGCAAGCAATGACCCTGGAGAAATTGTCGCGGACGGCAGGGCGAGTTAGATCGTGGTCCCAGCAGTCGCGCTTCTCGGCCAAAATATCCCTGAGTTTATGGTTCCTTGACATCTAGATTTAGCTCCGGTTGCGCTCCTGATGTGAGAAGCAGTTCTTTGGTAATCGCGATGGCCTTGCCGGGAGCAAGACTCTCGAAAACGTGGAATGATCCAGGGTTGTTGGATTCCAGTGCGAGCAGTTGTTTCATCAGATTTTGGGCATCGGGCAGGATCGAAGGACTCTTCGAGACGTGTCTTGATGTGAGAACCCTCATGTCTTTCTTAATATTTTTGCTGCACTCAGAAACCCCCAACTCTTCCCGTTGCCTGGCCGGTGCCTCCTTGCTCAACAACCAGGCTCGATGGATACTAATTTTTCCCACGCGTAATGCTTGTTTAAGCTCCGGACATGCAATTTTGTTCAATTGTCTGACCTTGCTGACACTTCCCGTTGAGACTGTCGCCTCCTTAGCAATTATCGCGGTGGTATCGATCCTTTCAGCCTCCGTCAACTTTGACGAACCTTTGTTTCGTCCCCCAGCCTGTTGGTTTGACTGGCCTTGCGCTTTCAGAGAGGGTTCCAGCTCCAGTGCAAGAATGATCCGACAAAACGGATTTAAGCCGTCGGACCGGCCATGAGTTTGCAGCAGCATGCGAAGGGTATCTTCCTCGGAAAGATCGCATTCGACGCACAGAAGTGTCTCGCGGCCTTGTTGGCGGGCTAACTCCCAGCCGGCATATCCGTCGATGATCGTTCCATCGGGAGTGATTAAGGCTGGTACAAGAAATGCTGATTCAAGTTGTTCGGCGAGGGCAGATAACTTTGATGGCGAAACGGTGAGATGATTTCGAGCATAGGCTGGATGTGGCCTGAGCTCGTCCACTCGGCGGTTCAGCAGCCCGCTGCCGACTGGCTGGGACAGAGCTGCAGGAGAATAAACTTGCGAGGCGTTCTCTTCCACAAGCGCCAGTGACGATCCCATCACTTTATCGCCCCGGGCCGGTTGATGTGATCGCGGCGCGCAAACTGCAACAACGCCCCATAGGGAATGAGGACCCGCCTTCCTACACGTCGGGCCGGCAGCTGTTTCGTGGCGATCAGGTTATCGATGGTGCGCACGCACAAAGAAAGGAGTGCGGCAGCGGCACGCTTGGATACGAGTAATGGCGTCTTTTCCGACTCACGTCCATGCGGACTGTTGGACAGTGGAGAGGTGTCTTGGTTGTGCATGCCGCGATTGTCAGCTTAGTGCGGCACGATGCTGGGGTCAGATTTCTAGGGTTTTTCCGACCGTTTCTTGTCCCCAGTTGTCTCTCCGGAGGCCTTCGAGAATGCCTCCTGGACGGCGGCATAGTCTAACGGGGAGGCATCCTCACCTGACGCGATTCTCTGGCCGATCGTCACCTGGCGCTTGGGTTCGCTTCGGATGAACAAGTTAGGATAGCGTTTGACGAGCCTTTCAACATGCTGATCGTCAAACAAGCGACGATATGGTCCTAGAACAGCTATTGGGTTTCTCTTCAGACGATCCCGCCGTTTGTCAACGGTTGCTGCGTCCCATGCCCATAGGTCAGCAACTTCGTCCCGGGTACCGCCAGGGACGGATGCGGCGGTGAGGAGGGTAGCAAGGTCCTCGTTGACTTTCCTGCTTCCGGCGCGCTCCAAATCTTGCGCGATTATCTCGATTATCACATCGGTCATTTGAATCGTCGTGAAGGAGGGACGAAACTTCGCGAGCATATCCCTTTGTTCTTGCACCTGGCTACCTGCCCAGCGTACCGCGCCAACTACCAAAACGTGCTGCCGCGGCCGAAAAGGATATGGGTCCAGGAGTTTGGCTGCACTCTCAAGATGGCGCTGCGCCTCGGCAAGCTTCTGATCCAAATTGTCGAGGTCAGCGCGAGTCTTAATGCCGCCAAGGATCGGCGCAGCGTACAGCAAAGTTCGGACTCGCTCGACATCCACGCCCTTACTCGCCAACTGGTTCATCAGCTCCGGAATGCCCGGGTATGCCTCAAGGTTCTGGAGCCAAGCAGCACGCCCTTCTGGGCGAGCGTCCAACCGTAAACTCGATATGCCGGTCTTTTTCTTCGAGGTCACCGTGTACCATGATACGAACGACAAAACTTGCACTGCAAGTATAAATTGATCAATGATGACACTAAGGATCACTCCCGAAATTCGTGAGTTTTACAAGCGATTGATCAGCATGGGCGGCAACTGCAAGTATAAATTGATCAATGATGACACTAAGGATCACTCCCGAAATTCGTGAGTTTTACAAGCGATTGACCAGCATGGGCGGCAAGGCCAGGGCCAAGAAATACGACCATGCGACCTTGAGCGCATGGTCCAAACGCGGCGGCCGGCCCAAGAAAAACGAGTCACCCGTGAAAGGCAAGTCCTGCGCATTGTCTCAGAAAGGACGTAAGAAATGAGCGGGAAGAGAGAGACGAAAAAGGTCCGCGGCATATTTGAGAAGGTGCGGGGCACTGGGACTTGGTGGATTCAATACTTCGATGCAGATGGCCGCAGGCGTCGCGAGAAGGCGGGCAGCAAGGGTAACGCGATAGACCTTCTAACAAAGCGCCGGAATGAAGTCCTGATCGGGAAGAAACTTCCTGAGAAGCTTCGAGCCCGGCAGGTAGCCTTCCGCGAGATCGCTGAGGCAGCTCTGGCGTATTCGCTGGCCGAAAAGGCCAGCCACCGACACGACGAGTTCCGCATGGCCCCAATTCTGAGACACTTCGGGGATCGGCCAGCGGAGACTATTAAGCCGGAGGAAATGGAACGTTGGCTTAACGATGAAGCTGCAGAGCGTGCGTGGTCGCCGGCGACCAAAAACCGTTATATCGCTTTGCTCAAGTTGACGTATCGTCTTGCGGAAAGGAACGGCAAGATCAGATTCAATCCCGCCAGGCTCCTGCGCATGCGCAGAGAGAACAACACTCGGCTGCGCTTCCTTAATCAGTATGAGCCCCTGGAGACAAAACTCGACTATCTGAAACACTGTTCGGACGAGGAATCGCGTCTTCGCGCGGTAATCGCGAAGAAATATCCAGAGCACTTGCCGGAGTTCGAAATCGCGCTAAATACGGGGCTAAGGCCTAGCGAGCAATTCGGCCTCATATGGGATCGCGTGGACTTGAAGCGCAAGATCATTACCATCCCCAAGAGTAAGAACGGCAGGGGTCGCCATATCCCGCTCAATTCGGTGGCCGTCGCCGCCCTCAAAGATCTCCAACGACGCCCATCGGGAGCGGGGGAGGCGGTTTTTGTTAACATGAACGGAGAGCCATTGCGTGGGTACAAGCACTGGTTTGAGCCGGCCGTCAGAGAGGCCGGTGTGAAGGACTTCACGTGGTATTGTCTGCGCCATACTTTCGCCAGCCGCTTGGTGATGGCAGGCGTTGACCTGCGAACAGTGGCAGAACTTATGGGACACCAGCAGATCCAAATGACAATGCGCTACGCTCATCTCGTTCCAGCCCATACGCTGGCCGCAGTTGAGCGCCTAGTGGCTCCTGTCTCTCCGAGGCTTCGCCCCAAGAAGAAGAACAGCAAACCAAGTGCCACCATAACTGCCACCACTGCTTTGGGTCGACCGTCGGCTGTTGGAAGATGATGCATGTATTTCATGCATTTTAAGCAATTTATACGTAAGACGGGCCTGTAGCTCAGCGGTAGAGCAGGGGACTCATAATCCCTTGGTCGGGGGTTCGAATCCCTCCGGGCCCACCAATTAAATCAATCAGTTCCGCCGGTACCGTCTTCGTCATGTGCTCGAAAGGTGCTCGACACCGCCGACTTCTAAATCCGCTGTGCTCCCGCCTAAGTGATTACCCCTTGTGTGCAATTTTGACCACACAATACATCCCAACCGGGCTATAATTTTTCATCCATCACGCCACTGCGCTAGACATCATTGGCCGTCGCGGATGAGAGGCGAGCGCCTCCAGGAAGGGCGGCATTCATTGTTCAGCGCGCATCTCCGCAACATACCGGCTTACATCCTGCTCACGATGTTTCTCATGCCTTGTGGTTCGGCCCAGGAGATGAGTGCAACTCCTGCCAGATTGACCATTCCAGACGGAACCCCCATCAAGCTTCGACTTGGCGAAAACGTTTCCTCGGCTCACGCTCGCACCGGAGATCGTCTGGATTTTGTCGTGGTGAGAGATGTGAGGGTTGACGGTTTCACGGTGATTTCGGCTGGAACCGTGGCCCGCGGTTCGGTCACTGGAGTCAGGCATAAGCGGTTTCTAGGAATCGGAGGGAACGTAGCCCTGGAAGTCGATTCCGTAGAACTGGTGAACGGCGATCAGGTCGGGTTGCGTGCGCACATGAACGTGAAAGGCCGCTCTCGTACCAAGCTGATGGGTGCGGCGATGATCGCCACTGGCCTGATCTTCCTGCCGGCTACGCCGGTTTTCCTGCTGACGCGTGGCCACGACAGCACCGTGGTGAAAAGCACGGAAATCACCGCACAAGTCGACGGCGCTGACTCGATCCTGTCGGCGGGACTGCAGCGTTCACAAGAAAGTTCCTCTGAACTCGGTCTCATGATGGACTATCTGCCGCCCCGGGTCTTCAGCGGTGAGGGCCGCGAGGGCGACATGCTGAACCTGGTTTTTGTTAGCCAACAGGACGACTTGCAGAAAGCTTTTCAGCGCGCCGGTTGGGTCAGAACTGACAAATGGACACCGCTATTCGTCTGGCACCTGTTACGGTATCGGACGAGCGACGCGTTATTGCCGATGGCCAGGTTTTACCTGTTCGGAAGAGTGCAGGACTACTCGTATGCCTTGCCCGATCCGGGTGCGATGGTCTCGCGGCGTCACCATCTTCGAATCTGGAAAACCGATTACAAGATTGATGGGACGCCTATCTGGGCGGGTGCTGCCACGCACGACGTTGCGATTGAAATCGCGAAGCGGGGGCGTTTAATCAACCACAGGATCGACCCCGCGGTAGATACGGAGCGTGATTTCGTCGGAACCAACCTGACGGAGACCTCGTCGGTCGATCGGGAGGAATATTTGCATGGCGCCGATCCGGTTTTTCAGGCGCAAACTGCGTCCGGCGAAGCCTATCACTCCGACAGCAGAATTCTTCTCCTGGATCTCCATCCCATCATCACCTCCGCCAAGACTGGCGTAGCTGGTCAGCCATCGGCCGTGGTTAGGGCAACCGCGCTGCCTGCTCCAGCGCCGGCAGAGTCTTTCCAGACCAATCTGACATCGCCTTTTTGACTGGCCTAGTCGGGGGAACAGTTCACTGCGGGGCATGAGCGGAACCGCTACAGTTTATGCATTAGTGGCTGCGATCCTGAGCGCTTGAGGCCCGTCAGTTCAGAATCGTGTAGATTCAAGTAGTATCTGGCTCCAGAAGCTGGCTCCGAAGATGGGCTCAATCAAACTTTCAGTGTATCGGGGGCTGTGCATCGGGATTCTGCTGTTCGCAGCGATCGGCGCTTCTGCGTCGGAACAAGGCACCGCCGCGAGCCCTTGCTCCGCCGAACTCAACCTGCCGGGCGACGAAGTTGCGGCGCGACTGATGAGCCGAAACGCCGAGCGCGCACAGAAGCTGCGCCGCGTCGATTCCGTCCGGCAATACACCCTGGACTACACTGGCTTTCCTTCCGCACTCAGCGCCCACATGCAGGTAAAAGCGTCGTACACGGCGCCTGGAACCAAGACGTTCACTGTGATTTCGGAATCGGGATCCGGTCTCATCCGCAAGCACGTTCTTCATCGGCTGTTGGAATCCGAGCAGGAAGCTGGCTCGGATGCGGCGAACCGCGATGCGGTGGCGCTTACCACGGCAAACTATCGTTTCTCGCTACTGGGGTGCGCGCCCGGCGAGAGCCGGCCACTCTACGTGATGAGCGTACAACCGTTGCGCGAAACCAAGTTCCTTTACCGGGGAACCATCTGGATCGATTCGCAGGATTTCGCTGTTACACGCATCGAGGCCGAGCCGGCCAAGAACCCCTCATTCTGGACCCTACGCTCGCAAATCCATCATCAGTACCAGAAAATCGGCGAGTTCTATCTTCCCGAGTTCAATCAGACGGTTACCAACGTGCGGCTCGGCGGTAAGGCCGTGCTGACGATTCGGTATCAGGATTACAAGCTGCCAGAGCAGTCAGCAAGCGGCACTGGAACCGAACCTTAGGCAAGCACCTTACTTTGCCTGGAGCAACGACTCGACCTTCTGCTGCAGGACCGGCGTCTCCACCGCGCCTACATATTTGGCGGCGATGCGGCCATCGCGTCCAATCAGGAAGGTCACCGGCAATCCTAGAACTCCTCCGTAGGATTCTGCGAGGTTGGCACTGCCGATGGCCACCGGGTAATTCATCTTGAACTGCTGGTAGAAGGCGTGCACCGGAGTGGCGTCGTCATCCATGGAGATGCCGAGCAACTGCAGTCCCTGTGGACCGTACTCGTTCTGGTAGTCCACGAACTGCGGAATCTCGCCGCGACAGGGCGTACACCACGTCGCCCAGAAGTTGAGCAGCACGACCTTGCCGCGATAGCTGGCAAGAGAGAGCGGCTTGCCGTCCAAGTCCTGCAACGTAAAGGCGGCGGCCGGCGAATCCACCGCGCCTGGCGGTGCGCCCCTGGAATGCGAGTGGTGCTGCGCGCCTTCATAGACAGCGACGACAATCGCGATGGCGACGATAATCAAAACAATTCTTCTGGTCGGCATTATTGGCCTTTGATCGTGGGATATCCCTTGTCAACCCAGTCAGTCCCAAAGTTGTTGGCGATGTACAACACCTTTACGTGGTTGAATCCCATCGCGTTTAGCTGGTGGTAAGCGGGACGAACGTTGGGGCAGTGGCTCCACGGGCAGCATCCACAATACAGGACAATCAGCTTGTCGTGAGGCAGAGATTTCACTCGCGCCCGCAGCTTGTCCAGTGCTTGCTTGTCGGAGCCGGCACCGATGTATTCTGCTCCGGGAATGTGGGCCTGCATATAAAGCAGCGAAGGGCCGACGTTCAACAGCAGAGGCTTTTCGCCGGTCGTCGACTGCAGCAACGTCAGCAGTTCGTCAGGATTGATCAGTTGCGCGCTGCCGGGCGACAGCTCAGCGCCGCTGGAGGGAGATTGCGCGCGGGCGGAGGCAAAGCACAGGGCCAGCGTGAGGATCAGTAGAGACGGAATGAAGATTCGCATGACAATTTTATAGAGTGCAGAATCTGAAAGCGGCCTAAGGGGCCTAAGAGCCAATCCTTTCGCGAGTCTCTGACGGCACGGCTGAAGCCGTGCCCCTTCAATGCCGCGATTATGAATACTAATCCAGATTAGCTGATGAGAGCAGGGAGGCCAATCTCAATGGCCTATCTGCTCGCGTACAATCTTCTGCTAGATGGAACCAGAGGGACGCACGGCGAATCAGCAGCGGGCGACAGGCACAACAGCAGCGACGCTCAAGGGGTCGGTGCTGGGCGTGATTCTCCACGATGTCTGCGATGAGATCAGGCTGGAAGAGTTGCGCCAGATACTGGGAGCGCGGCGCGTGGAGCCCAGCTTCAAGCATGCCACGCCCGAGTACGTGCGCTTCGCCAATCCGCCGGTGGTCGAACTCCTGGAGCCGGTCGTCCTGGGCAGCGGCGAGAAGCTGGTGCCGCAGGTCAAGTATTACGACTACGGCGTCATCAGTGTGCTGCTGGAACTCAGCTTTGAGGCCGACTGGGATGGCCTGGTGCAACTGGCGGCGCGCTGGGTGCCGAACCTCGAACTGGAACGGCAGGCGCAGCAGATTATTCGCGCGCGGCTGGATAAGATTGCGCCCGCCATTGTGCGGCCGTATACCGACTGGCTAAGCGAGGATTACTACATCTTCGTGTTGAGCGATGTGCCGGGCCATCCCCGGGGGCTGGACTTGCTGGCCCAGCACGCTCCCGAGATTGCGCAGGTCCTGCGCGGCGAGCAGACTCCGCTGGCCCGTAGCGAAAACGACGACGTCCTGCAGGCAAGTCTCTCGTATTATCCCAACGATCTGGTCGCGGTCGGGTGGAATGCGGCGCTGGTGTATGACACGCCCGCAGGAGCGCAAACCTCGATTCAGATTCTGGAGTACGCCAACTCGCAGTTGCTGGAATTTCGTCACTATGACGAGTGGCTGACGCGCGAGTTGGCCGGAGTGTACGCATCGCTCAAGCATCGCGGGGGCATCCTGCGGCGCTGGAAGATGCGCAGCGAGGCGCTGCGGCTCAACGGAGTGACCGTGGAAATTACCGAACTGGCCGAACGCGCGGAAACCGCGATCAAGTTTGTCAGCGATATGTTTTCCGCTCGGCTGTACCGGTTGGCGGCAGCCAAGGTCGGGGTGCCGGAATACAAAAACCTGGTCAACGAAAAGCTGCATACTGCCGAGGGGCTCTATCGATTCCTCATCGAGGAATTCCACCAAAGCCGCGGCTTTGTGCTGGAAGTAATGGTGGTCATCATCCTGGTGATCGAACTGGTGTACCTCTTCCGGGGCAAGGGATAAGCCAGTTGCCAGTGGCCAGTTGCCAGTTGCCAGTGCGCAAGAGCCAGTTGGCGACCTAAGTGCTCGGATCGCGGTGAAGGGTGCGATCGGAAGTCCCTATTTATAAGGATGGTTGACGGGAGAGACGACCCGGCGCACAATCTCAAACGGATTTCGGCCACTCCCAAGGAACTTGTGAATTTCCAGCCGCGGAGGCGCCCATGCCACGTTCCAACAAAGCCCTGAAAGAACGCCTCAGCCGATACCGGCAGATACAGCTCAGCGTGACCGGCAGAAAGTCAGGAAAGACCATCTCCGTACCGGTGTGGTTCGTTGCGGAGGGCGACACGCTCTTTCTGCTGCCGGTCGCGGGCTCTGACACGCAATGGTACAAGAACGTGCTGCACGATCCGCGCATTCGCATCTCGGCACGCGGCGAAGAGGGGGAGTTCCGCGCGACGCCGATCACCGATGCGAAAGCGGTGAAGGACGTGGTGGAGAAGTTCCGCGCGAAGTACGGGGCCGAGGACGTGAGGAAATACTATTCGAAATTCGATGTCGCGGTCCGAGTAGAACTCTAGCTCGTGGCTCAGGTGCGAGAAAAGCCAACTGTCTCTGTATCTATGGCGCAAAGTAGCCGGAAATGTCCAGGATCAATTGCGTCAGACCGGCGGCGTAGGCGTCGATTGAGCCGTTCGTAGTTGGCACGATCGCCATGTTCGACGTGATGAAGCCATCCACGGCATTCAGCGTCGAAACCACGGGCTGACCTGAGCCATCCGGCCACAAGGTCAGATAACCCAATGAGCCGCTCGGTACCACCGTCGCGTTGAAGACATATGCCAGTGCGCTGCTGGGCGGCGCGCAGACGCTGCCCACCACGTTGACCGGAGGACTCAGCGTGCCGGTGAAGGGCTGCCCATTTCGCCCGTTGCCAACCTGGCGGGTGTCCAGCACACGGCACGGAGCGACGGGATACATCGACAACCCGTTCGTTCCCGGCGCGGCAAAGTAGCCGTCAATGTCGATGAGCAGATCGGTGGTGTTGTAGGCGAAGACGTCGATGTCGCCGTTGGTCCCAGCGGGAACGATCGCGGCATTCGCCACAACCGTCGCCGTGGGATTGTTGAGTGTCGAAACTACCGGCTGCATCTCGCCCGCTGGCCAGACCGACAGATATCCCAGCGGCTGACCGGACGGATTGGGGACGACCGTGAAGTTGAGCGAGTAGGCCAGCGGATGAAGGCCAGACGGGATGCAAGGGCTCGACAGCAGCGGGAAGTCGCGCGGCGTTTGCGCCGGCAGGCGTGGGCCTCCGAGGTTGCCGTCGGCCTGGCGAGTGTCAACCAGGCGGCAGGGTGTCAGCTTGTAGAACTGATAGGTTTCGGAGCTGGGCGTTGCGAAGTAACCGTCGATGTCGAGGATGAGGTCGGTGGTGTCGCTGGCATACACGCTGACCGCAGCGCTGGCGCCGGCCGGCACGATGGCGGCGTTGGCTTTTACCCGGCCATCGGTGGAATTCATGGTTGAGACACCAGGCTGGCTCCTGCCTGAGGGCCAGATGGTCAGGTAGCCCAAAGGCTGGTGCGGAACGACGGTAACGTTCAAGGAATAGGCAGCGGCGGGGGGAATGCTGCAATTCGGATTTTGCGGGATGGGGAAGCTGCGCGAAGTGCCGCCCGGAATCGCCGGTCCACCGAACTCTCCGTCGGCCTGGCGCGTATCCACGACACGACATGGCGTGACCGGAGCGAATTGCACAGCGGTGGGAGCGGGCCCCGTCAGACTAAAGACCGTGCCATCGCCGCTATTTACGCCGCCTCCGAGGGTTGTCCCGTAAAGACTCCCGTCGGTGGCTTGCACTAGCCCTGCGAAAGGGAGGTTACCGTCAACGCATTTCGGTTGAGAGCAAAAGCTATATAGCGTGGTAAGGGTGCCACTCGGGGTGATTTTGTAGACCGTGCCTGCACCATTAGCCCCGCCTGCCTGGGTTGTCGCGTAAAAGTTCCCGTCGGTAGCTTGCACCAGACTCCCCTGAGGGGTGGCTCCGTGAATACCGTCGAAGTTGTACAGCGTGGTCAGCGAGCCGGTCGGGGTTATTTTGAAGACCGTGCCGACGTTGTTGGCTCCGCCAAGAACGGCAACCCCGTACAGGTTTCCGTCGGTGCCTTGTACCAGCCCAGTGTCAGAGGAGTTGCCGTCAGCGCAGTTCGTTTGCGAGCAAAAGCTGTGCAGCATGGTCAGCGTGCCGCTTGAGGTGATCTTGAAAACTGTGCCATCATTGCGGGCCCCCCCGAGCGTGGTTGTACCGTAGAAGGACCCATCGGTGGCTTGTACCAAGCCTGCCAGCGGTTGCCCGCCGTCGGCGCAGTTCGCTTGCGAGCAAAAGCTGTAAAGCGTCGTCAGCGTGCCGCTGGAGGTGATTTTGAAGACGGTGCCACAGCCCTCGATACAGTTCTGGTTGGCGCCGCCTCCCTGGGTTGTGCCGTACAGGCTCCCGTCCGCGGCTTGCACCAGCGTTGCAGATGGAACGGCACCGTCAGCCGGAGACCCCTCAAAGGTGTGCAGTGTGGTCAGGGCACCGCTTGGGGTGATTCTAAAAACCGTGCCATAGACGTTGACCCCGCTTCCCTCGGTCGTCCCGTAGAAGTTCCCGTCAGTGGCTTGCACCAGCCCTCCAAAAGGCTCGTAGCCGTCCGTGCAGTTCGGTTGAGAGCAAAAAGTGTGCAGTGTGGTCAGCGTGCCGCTTGGGGTGACCTTGAAGACCGTACCAGCGTTATAGGTACCGCCCTCGAATGTTGTTCCGTAAAAATTCCCATCTGTGGCCTGCACTAGGGGGGCAAAAGGCGTGTCGCCGTCAACGCAGTCCGGTTGCGCACAAAAGCTGTATAGAGTAGTAAGGGTCTGTGCAGGCGCGGTAATCGCCGTCGCAGCACAAAACACCAGAGCAACGCAGAACGTCTTCGAAAAGCTAAATAATGCTAATGCCGGACGGTTGGCGGCGTGCATGGCTTCCTCCCGACAAATCTTTTCTGGGATCGGCTGCGAGCCCTTGAGAGCTAATTGGTTTCCTGGGACTGAGAGACCAGAGTTGGCGCAGCAAGGCAACGCTCACATCCTGCCAGCACTCGATTCGAATATTCTAGACTGAGCAGGAATATTAGCACCACTTGCGCTTGGTTCAACGATTTTCCGCGCGGATGGCGAAATTACCATTCCGGGAATGGGCAAAGGTAATAGCACTTTCGTAATCTTGACCTGATTGTGGGTGCGACTCGATACTGGATGGTTAGGGTAGGATCCGCCTGACTCTGGCGCTCTTGCCCTATTTGTGTCAGAAGGCAGTGACTAGTGGCTAGTGACGGCTAGTGACTAGTTATGAGACTGAATCCAGCAATGAGGCAGAAGTACTTGTTCCGCAGAGGTTTGCGGGGAATGGTAATGGAATGAATACTTTGCGAGGAAAGGTGCAAGTGGTTAAGAATCATACACTTAGACTGCTAGATAACCTCAATGGAATCAATACTTTGATATAAAGCCTTTATTTGCAATACGAATTCCGGGGGGGGGGCCTAGATGAGTCTTGCAATCTGCGAGCTCACCGAACGCGGTTCCATCGGGGCCGAAAGAGGAGGAGCAGCTATGAATCTGGATCGGTTCACGAAGGCAATGCTGGTGGTCATCGCAGTCTTGCTTGCGATTCTTGTGTTGCGGCCAATCGTTCAGCTGGCGCCGGTGAGAGCGGAGGTGGACGAGGGCTATCCGTTTTATCTGGAGCCGGGCTACACGACGATTCGCAAACCCGATGGCACGGCGCAGATGTATGGCAAGGTCGCCATCGATATGCGCAACGGTGACATCTGGGGATTTCCCACGCTGGTGCAGGGTCCGTATCCGGTGGACGCCGCGCAGACGAAGCCGCCGAAGTCGTCTCCCATGTACCTGGGGAAATTCATGTTCAGTGAAGCGTCGCGATGATAAGGCAGTGGTCAGTGGCTAGTGGCCAGTTGTCGGAACCTTGGGCGAAGGCCGATCAAGTCAGCCAAGACGGCGACAGGAGGGAATATTGAGTCGGACGGAAGGGTGCTGGTGATTGTGCTCAGCCATGCGCAGAAATAATGAGGTTCGGCATAGCCATGAACAAAGTAAAGTACGTCAGCATGAGAGATTACGTGGCACTCCTGGGCGACTATCAAGCAGGCGTTCGTCGCCTTTTTCGGGGCCAGGCGTGTGACGAGCCTCTGTTGCCTAGGATCGCGCGCGAAAATCCAAAACGCGACACCACGGCGAACGAAAAGAAGATGCTCGCCGAGCTTCGTCGACGCGGATCTCTACTAATCGGAAAGGAGAGATGGATGATTGGGAGCTACTCGTCTATGCTCAGCACTTCGGTATGGCCACAAGATTACTCGACTGGACGTCAAACCCTTTGGCCGCGCTCTGGGTTGCTTGTAATCGCCCTGATGACGGTTTGGCCGGTTACGTTTATGTTCTCGGGGCTTCGGATGATCTATTGCTCAACAAACAGACTCAGACTCAGAGGAACCCGTTTTCAATTGGCAAAACAAGAGTCCTACAGCCCACCTGGAACAACGTTCGGATCGTCGCGCAGGGTGGTTGGTTCACCGCACACATTTACTCCAAGACGAGCAAGCGCTTCGTGTCTCTTGAGAGCAACACGGACATGAAAGGAAGCTTGACCCACCAGATTGAGATCCCGGGAAAAACTAAGTCCGACACGCTAGAACAGCTCGACATGCTTGGGATAAACAGCCAGTCCCTGTTTCCGGACGTGGAGGGCCTCTGCAAATATGTCAATTGGAGGCACGACGTCAAATCGCGAGCGACTTGCCGGCATTCCCATCCAGGACGAAAAGGATGATGTGGAACCATACATTACGCATGCTCCAGGTCGAAGCGCTGGGCCATCATCTCGACGATTTCCTTTCCGATCTCGAGCGAAGCGGTTGCGGCGGGCGAAGGCACATTGCACACATGGATCATCTTCGCGCTATGAACGAAATGGAAGTCGTCGAGCAGGTTGCCGTTGGTGTCGACCGCCTGCGCGCGCACGCCCGAACCGCCCTGCGCCAGGTCCGACTCCTGAAGCTCCGGCACCATTTTCTGCAAGGCCTTCACGAATGCGGATTTTACCCACGAGCGATATTGTTCCGCCAGGCCCATGCGCCAATATTTCCTGGCCATTTTCCAGAAGCCGAGAAAGCGCAGAGTCTCCATTGCTTCCGCCAGATTGGGCGACGCGCCGGTGTAGCCTTCGCGTCGAAAGGCCAGCAGCGCGTTGGGGCCGGCTTCGACGCTGCCGTTCACGCGACGGGTGAAATGCACGCCGAGGAAGGGAAATCGCGGATCGGGAACCGGATAGATGAGGGCTTTCACCAGGCGACGGCGTTCAGGGCGAACCTCGTAGTACTCGCCGCGGAACGGGATGATCTCGAGATTGGTTTCGACGCCGGCCATGCGCGTGATGGTGTCGCTGTAAAGTCCGGCGCAGTTGATGACGTAGCGCGCGCGGAACGTTCCGGCGCGGGTCTCGACGACGTTGGTCCCGCCGTCGTCGCGCAGCGCAACGACTTTGGCGCCCAGCAGGAGTTCGCCGCCGGCTTGTTGAATCAAGTCAGCATACGTCTGGGCGACGACGATGTAGTCGACGATGCCGGTGGAAGGCACTTGCAGCGCGGAGATTCCGGCGCAGTGCGGTTCGATTTCGCGGAATTGCTCGCGTTGCATCATGCGCAGACCGGGAACGCCGTTGGCGGTGCCACGCTGATGCAGTTGTTCCAGGCGCGGAACCTCTTCGGGAGTGGTGGCAATCACCAGCTTGCCGCACTCTTCGAAAACAATGCCGTGCTCCTGGCAGAAGCGTTTCATCGAAGCTGCTCCGGCAACGCAATTGCGCGCCTTCAAGGAACCGGTCTTGTAGTAGAGGCCGGAATGAATGACGCCGCTGTTGTGGCCGGTCTGGTGAGCGGCTACGCGGTCCTCCTTGTCCACGATGATGATTTTCATCCGCGGGAAGCGGCGGGTGACTTCCAAGGCTGTTGCCAGCCCTACAATTCCTGCGCCAATGACGAGCAAGTCCGATTCGCGGTCAGGCATATTTCAAGTCCAGCAAAACCCGCGATTATACGGCGCGTCAGCTGTCGTCGCCATGACGCGCGTCACACCCAAAAGGCAGTTTCGAGTTTCAAGTTTCGAGTTTAGAGCGCGGGCAGTCCAGGCGTTCGCCGGAAGGAGGCTGGAATCCCGAAATTAGCCCAGTCGCGGCTGGAAAAAGACTTCCACCACTTTAGAGACTCGCACGCTTTCGACTAAGAGGGTAAACTGTTGCCCGAATGTTACCAGGGATTGAAGTGGCGGGACGCAGCGATGTGGGCCGGGTGCGTCCCTCGAATGAAGACCATTTCGGCTACGACGAACGGCTAGGTGTCTTCGTGGTGTGCGATGGGATGGGCGGACATGCGGCCGGCGAAATAGCCAGCCAAATCGCTGTCGAAACCGTGCTCGGCTTTTTTCGTGAACGGAAGCCCAGCGTGCAGGACAATGCCTATCTCGAGGACGCGCCGCTGGGCGCGCGCTTGCTGGCCGAGGCAGTGAAGAAGGCCAACGACGCCATCCTGGCTTACGCGGAAGAGAACAAGAACACATCCGGGATGGGCACGACGCTGGTCGCCGTCCGCTTTGCCGATGGCGTATTCAGCATTGCCAATGTGGGCGATAGCCGCATCTATCTGTTCCGCGAAGGCCGGTTGTTGCAGTTGACGGAAGACCACTCGCTGGTCATGGAGCAGGTGCGTCGCGGCATGATCACGCTTGACCAGGCCAAGCACTCCTCGGCGCAGAACATTATCACCCGCGCTTTGGGCACCGACGAGGGTACGCTTCCCGATCTTGGCGAGTTTCCCGCGCAGGGCGGCGACATTCTGCTGCTGACCACCGACGGCGTACTGCGCCACGTGGACGATGTGGAGATCAGCAGCATCCTGCTGCAGTTGCCCTCGCTGCAAGCCGCCTGCGATACCCTCATCGATGCCGCCAACGAAGGCGGAGGTGAAGACAACTCGACCTGCGTCCTGATTCGAGTGCCCAACGGTGCGACATCGCAAGCTAAGCGGCCGGGCGACAAACCGCCGCCGAGCGCTCCGTGAGAAGAAATAGGTTGTTTTGCCGGGGAAAGCGATATAATCGCGACCGTTGGGGCAGTAAGGAAATCCCGCAAGACGAGGAGGCTGTTCCGTGCGCAAGACACTCATGATTACCCTGGTGCTGCTAGTTTCTGCGATGTGGCTGCAAGCGCAGGATTCGATGTCCAAGTCCGGCCCGACTACGGTTACAGGTTGCCTGGCGACCGTGGGCAATAACTACACACTCACCGACAGCAATGGGAAGGTCTACCAACTTTCCGATGAAGCGAATAAGCTGACCAAACATGTCGGCCACGAGGTCAAAATAACCGGTACGCCTGGCGTAAGGACGAGGGATACCAGTCAGCAGGGCGTTGAATCGACCGTAAAAGAGACGCCGGTTATCAGAGTGAAGACCGTGACCCACGTAGCGGATAAGTGCAACTAGGCCGGTAACAGGCCCACTTCATCGCGCTGCTCGTTGTTGATGCGCAGTCTAATCGGGGGTCGGCCTTTGGTCAGACGACCGGAGGTCGACGCCGCATCGATAGCGCCTCTGTTGATGCTCTTCTAAGCCGAGGAGCCCACGGGAGCTTGAGCGAGAGAGGATCCCTCGGCCGCGCCCAGTCGCATTGCTGCCTCGCTCTGCTTCAGAACGGCAAGACCGGGATTCGGCGGCGCAGATAAAAGGCGCGCGCTTACTTGATCCTGGATAGATATCGGTCACCGCATCCCGTGATCTTGCGTCCTCGATGAAAGCTCGACTTTTCTATGCAGCAGGCCGTGGCGCAAACATCGCTTGTCGAGGAGTTCACGGCCGCCGCCATCCAGGCGGTTGCTACCGTGCAAGTCATCGAACGCTCGTCCGCAGCCTTGTGCGATGCGATCCTGCAAGCGGTCGGGAACGCATCCCGCATTCTCTATGCGCCTCCGCAGGAGCTTCCGGCGAGTTTGTTCGGCGAGTTCGCAGCCGATCCTCGGGTGCGAGCGAACCCCACGCCCGATGAGATGGTCAACAGCGCCGCCGGTGTCACGGAAGCTTTCGCCGCCGTGGCCAGCACCGGTTCAGTGTGCATCGACGTGAGCTTCGAGCGCACCGGGATTGTAAGCTTGATAGCGCCGCTGCAAGTCGCGGTAGTCGCCGCCGAGACCATCGTTCCGCAGCCGCGCGATCTGTTTCGCGCCGACGTGCTCGACGGCCGGGGATTGAAGCGCGATTTCGTATTCGTTACCGGCCCCAGCGCCACCGCCGACATGGGACCTCTGGTTCGCGGCGTCCATGGGCCGCATAAACTGCACATCATCGTATTGAGGTGAGCGTGGCTACTCTGGTGAATCCCGCCGACATCAATCCTCGCCAGGTGGCCAACAAGAGCGACAAGAAAGCTCTGCTCGATGCCATTCGCATGACGCTGAGCGTGCAGAGCCCAGCCGTCCGCCGTAACACCCAGACCTTCAACCGCAATCGCTACGCTGCCACAGCGCTGCTGCCCGACTACAACGAACTCAAGGACCGCGCTCGCCAGATCAAGGAAAATGCCATTGGCAATTTGCCGGAGCTGCTGCGACAACTGGAAGCCAGTGTCCGCGCCAACGGCGGGCATTTCTATCTGGCGAAGACGGCGGCCGACGCCGACCAGTACATTCGCGACGTCCTGCTGCGCCACGAAGCCAAGCTGGTGGTGAAGGGCAAGAGCATCACTTCCGAAGAGATCAAGCTGAACCATGCGCTGGAAGCAGCCGGCATCACTGTTGCCGAAACCGACCTCGCGGAATTCATTCTGCAAGTGGCTGACGAGCAGCCGTCGCACATCATCGCGCCGGCGCTGCACTACTCGCGCGAGCGCATAACGGCGCTGTTCAAGCGCAAGTTCAATACCGGCCTGCCGCTCGACACCGGTGAGGAGCTGACCGTATTCGCGCGCGAGAAGCTGCGCCAGCAGTTCATCGCCGCCGATGCCGGCATCTCGGGCGCAAACCTCATTGCCGCCGACAGCGGTTCGCTGATGCTGGTGGAGAGCGAAGGCAACATTCGCATGAGCATGACTCTGCCGCCGCTGCACATCGCCCTTGCCGGCATCGAGAAGGTCGTGCCCTCGCGTACCGATTTCGGCACATTCATCGAACTGCTGCCACGCAGCGGTACCGGGCAGCCGCTGACCTCGTACGTCAGCATCCTGCATCCGCCGCTGAAGGCGCCGTCGTTCGCCGCGCCCGGCAAAGCGACGAAGCCGCGCGAGTTCCATCTGGTGCTGATAGACAACGGCCGCAGCCGCATGCGCGAAGATACGGTGCTGCACGAGGCGCTGTACTGCATTCGCTGCAGCGCGTGTATGAATTGCTGCGCCAACTTCGAAACCGTCGGCGGCCACGCTTTCGGCGGAGAAACTTACTCCGGTGGAATCGGCGGTTCCTGGGAAGCCGGCACTGGCACGCTGCTCAATGCTCGCTTCAGCGAACTGTGTACCGGCTGCTCGCGTTGCGTGACGCAGTGTCCAGTGCGCATCGATATTCCCTGGCTCAATGAGAATCTGCGGCAGCGCATGAACTTCGGGGAGCCCAAGTCCGGTGTGAAATCGGCCTTCGGAGCGATGACGGGCAGCGTACCGGAAGATCGCGTGGCTCCGCTGCAAAAGCAGTTCTTCGCCAACTACCATGTCATGGCCGGCGAAGCTACACGCTTTCCCACGATGGCGAATGCGGTCACGCGTCTGCCATTCGTGCGTGGTCTGATGGAAAACGTTGTCGGGCTCGATCGCCGCCGTAAACTTCCGCCTTTTCCGCGAAAAACTTGGCAGCGGCTGAATCGCGACGAGCAGCAGAGCGGACGCGCGCACGTGGCCAAGCCCACCTTGCCTGAAGTGCTCATGTTCGCCGACGTCTTCACCAACTATGGTTCGCCGGAGCGAGGCATGGCGGCGATGCGCGTGTTGCGCGAAGTCGGCGTCAATGTCAAGTTGAGCCCTTCATTGCCTGACGGGCGCGCCGCCATTTCGCAGGGCATGATTGCAACCGCTCGCCAACAGGCGAACGCCTTGACGAAGACGCTACTGCCGTATGTGGAAAAGGGAACTGTCATCTGTGTCCTCGAGCCCAGTGTGCTTGCCATGTTCCGCTCGGACTACGAACATCTGCTGGACGCCACGACATGGGAGAAGTTTGCGCACGGCAGCTTCCTCGATCCGCTGCAGGCGGTATT
>Ga0302326_10007978_pt1 | contig 23436 bp, 24 predicted proteins | sample Palsa_T0_3_FD_202264 | JGI IMG/M metagenome (GOLD analysis project Ga0302326, IMG submission 202264) | Peat permafrost microbial communities from Stordalen Mire near Abisko, Sweden - Palsa_T0_3 | ecosystem: Environmental > Terrestrial > Soil > Palsa > Peat permafrost | place: Sweden: Abisko... | reverse complement strand
CCGGTTGGTGCGCCGGTCCGGCTGGCCGGGCACCTCGCGGTATACGGGGGCGGCCCGCCCGGGCAGGGCGACGCCGTGTTTGGGCGCGTTCCGCACGGCGTCGAGGTCGAAGTACCGGCCGGTGCCGCGGCAGGCCACGACCAGTTCGGTCGTGGCGGGCCGGTAGCGGGCGTCGCCGGTTCGGCACTCGACGTTGCGCCGCCCGAGGCTCCCGGCGACCGGGTTGGGCCGGGCCCAGCGCACCACGTTGCGGGCCCGCCAGCGCGGCGTGGTCCGCCCGGTCAGCGGGTTGAACCCGTACACCAGCGCGAAGCGGAACAGTTCGGGGATGAGGCACAGCGACTTCTCCAACGGCAGTCCGGGCGCCTCGCGGTGGCTGGGCGCTCGGCCGGCTGCGCGGGCGGTGCCGTGGAAGCGGGGTTGGCCGTCGCGGAGGCCGCCGGGGTCGTAGTCGCCGCCCGCTCCCCCGCTGCCGGCCATGCTGTCCCCCAGCTCCCACATCATCGAGCCGTGTTCGGCGAGGCTCGGGCTGAGTGCCTCGACGACGTCGAGGAGGTGGTCGATGAAGGCGCCGGGGGTGTCTTCGCCGCCGATCTCGCGGCCTTTGGCGGGGTGGCCGTCGGGCAGGTAGGCGCGCTGGCGCCAGTAGGGGCTGGCCCGTGAGGAACATCTGAGCGGAAAGTCACGCTAAGGGTCGGCCGGTGAATGGTTCCGGTCAGGAACGAACCGTTGTGGGGGCCCTGGCTCGGTCCCAGCGGTGCGTCCTTGACGGACATGAGGTCCAGGCGGCTAGGCGAGACGAGGTGGGTCCAATGGCGGGAGAAGTGCGTTGACGGCAGCGGCAGCCCGTACGTTCGCCGGGTCGCCAAGGTACGATCCGGGCTGCTTACCCCCAACCCTCCGTAGTGCGAACGGGCGAACGTGCCGCCCATTCTGGAGATCAAGCACGAGGACCGCGACGTAGCGCCGCGGATACGAGAGCGCTGATCCCAACTGCAACCTTGGCTCGGTCACTCGCGCTCTCGCTATCTCGTCGACACCCACCGTCTTTGTCCGCCAGGGTTGTCGAACCACAACCGTCCGCTGGACCGCGTCGACAGTCACCTTCGACGTCGTGAGCCGCCAGGCAACCCAGCCCACAACGATCGTCCCGAAGCCGATCATGTAGGCCAAGGGACGGCCACGAACAGCGAGCACAAGGGTGACGGATCCACCAGCCAAGACCAGCGCCCATCCCAGCACTCCGTAAGCGACCCCCGTGACCCCCTGGAATGTCTCGACTGGATCAGACGACACACCCTCCAGGATACGGATGACCTCGGCTCCGTCCCGTTGGCAGAGCCGAGTTGCAACTTCCTCCGAGCTGCCCGAGACCCGAGGAATCCGCTGCACCGCCCGAGGAATCCGGCCGCACAATGCACATTCACAAACGATCGTTCGCGGACGCCCGACGGGCGGATCGCGTTTCCGCAGGTCAGCGTTGTAACGCGAGTCGTGTACTCGTCTATGTAACGTTCTGCCCCGTTCGTGATACGTTCGTTCGGTGCGTATCGGTTATGGGAGGGTCTCGACCCGAGATCAGAATCCCGACGGCCAGCGAGACGCTCTGACGGCGGCCGGTTGTGAGGAGATCTTGGTCGACAAGGCCAGCGGGAAGCTGGCCCGCCGGCCCGCGTTGGACCAGGCGGTGCTGGTGGCCCGTGCCGGTGACCAGCTGGTGGTCACCAAGCTCGACCGTCTCGGCCGGTCCTTGGAGCACTTGATCGCCCTGTCCAAGGACCTCCAAGCGCGGGGTGTCGACCTGGTGGTGCTGGACCAGGGCATCGACACCTCTACCGCCGTGGGCCGCATGTTCTTCCAGATCCTGGGCGCCATCGCCGAGTTCGAGCACGCCTTGATGTCAGAGCGCACCCGTGACGGCCTCGAAGCGGCCAGGGCCCGCGGTCGCACGGGTGGCCAGCGGGCCAAGCTGACCGCCCGTCAGGCCACGATCGCCCAGGCCATGTATGAGGAGACGGGCGCTGATGGCCGGCGGGTGCACACGGTGCAGCAGATCGCCGAGGAGTTCGGCGTCACCCGGCCCACGATCTACCGCCACCTGCAGCCCCGGACCGGCTGATGGAGGCTCCCTTGATAGGAGCAGGTTGTTGGCGAGTCCGGCATGCGGCGGTCAGGTAGGGGGGGTCTAGCGGCGGTGGCGCCGTCGCTGCTTCATCTCACCGATCTTGGCGATCTTCGAGCCGGAGCGGGCGCAAACCCACACGGCCTGCCCGTCAATGAGTCGCGCCATCGCGGGATTGTCATGCCAGGGGCACTCCGGCCAGGATGCAGACCACAGAGTCTCGAAGACATCCTCCTGCACGTTGTCCGCCAGAATGGAGGCGGCCTCCTCGGGGTCGTCGGTGAACAAAAGTGACGTGCCGTGGCCTTCGCCCCCGGGTCTCCTGAACCGGTAGGGAATGTCGTCCGGCGACGTGAAATCGACCGTGATTGTTGCGTCCACTAGGTCCGCGGGAAGATCGCGGAGCACGCGGCGGAGCGCTTCGTCGTAAGCAGCCTGCACTTCGTCCAGTCCCACGCCACCAGCGTCGCGCCATCCACCCACGGCAGTGAGGTATCGGCCCGAGGCGATGTCAGTCGGGGTCGTCCCCGGCCGTGTCGGGGTCGCGCAGCGCCCGGCGGCCGCCCGCCAGCTCGGGCAGATGGAATGGGTAGTGGCCGTGGACGTTGAGGTGGCGGCGCATGTAGGGCGACAGCCGTGCCACGTCCTCCTCCCGGACCGGGTAGCCGTCGGCGCGAAGGCGGTCCAGGGCGATGTCGAGGTAGACGGTGTTCCACAGCGTGATGCAGTTGAGCACCAGGCCCAGGGCGCCCAGCTGGTCCTCCATGCCCTCGCGGTAGGCCTGGTACAACTCGCCTTTGCGACCGTGGAACACATGTCGGGCCAGGTCGTGGCGGCCTTCCTGGAGGTTGCGGATGCCTTTGATCTGGCGCCGGTAGGCCTCGTCGTCCACGTAAGCCAGGACGTGCAAGGTCTTGAATATCCGCCCGTAGTGGGCTAGGGCGTCGCCCAGCTGCGTCACCGTCCCGCCCGGCGCCAGCATGCGGATGACGTCATGGGCGCTCACCGCGCCGGTGTGGATGGAGGCCGCGAGGCGCACCATGTCCGGCCAGTGCTGGCGCACCCGCGCCAGGTCGATTCTGCCCCGGGCGGCGGCCGACAGCGGCCCATAGTCGGCGTCGGGGTCGATCCGCCACAGCTTGGCGTCGGGCAGGTCGGCCAACTGCGGGCGGTACTCGAAGCCCAGCAGCCGCAACAGGCCAAACACGATGTCGCTGTAGGAGCCGGTGTCGGTGACGATCACCTCGGGGCGGATTCCGCCCTCCTGGCGGTAGATCAGATCGATCACGTGCAACGAGTCTCGGGGTGTGCCTGAGACCACCTTGCCGGCCAGGCCAACGCCTTGGTCGTTCACCAGGTTCAGCCACGTCGCGCCGCGGCGGCGGCCGAAGTACCTCGGGTTGGGTCTGGCGTCGATGCTGCGGACCGGCACGATGAAACGGATGCCGTCGACCGCCGCCACCAGGCCGCCACCCCAGGACCGAGCCAGGGCGATGCCGGGCTGCGCCTCGACCAGCGGGGTGTTGGCGACCGCGTAATTCTCCGCCCGCAGGTAGTTCTGGTCGACGTGGCTGATCCGCGCCCGGGTGAGCGCCTTGACCCCGGGCGAGATGACCGGCGTATACCCGACGTTCAATGCGTGCGCGGTGAGCGCGGCAGCGATGGTCACCTGCAGGTCCGCCAGACGGGTCTCGCCGCCCGAGGCGGCGGTGAACGCCTCGACGAAGCGGGGCTGCCAGCTCATGACTTCCAAGATCAGCTCGCCGATGTCGACCTTGGGCAGCATGGCCTCGCACCGCTGGCGCAGCGCCGTCAGGCTCGGCGGGTCGGCGATGGCGTCGAGGCTGGCGGCATGCAGCCGGCCCTCGGCATCGACGGTGACTGCACCGGTGACACCCAGCTCGTCGGCGACGTGGCGCCATGCGTCGTCGAGGTCTCGGGTGTGGTCGGCGAGCAGCTCGTCGGGCTTCGCGGGAAGCTGCAAGGCGTTGAGCGCCGGGCCTTTGGCTGCCTCCCACGCCGGCCCGCTCAAAAGCCGGGCCCGGGGGTCGGCCCAGCGCGACGAGGCGGTGGCGAAGATGTCGCGGCGACGCAGGCGCTGGTGGAACTGCTCGAGCACGCAGAATACGTAAGCCGCCCGATGCACGGTGCCCTCCGGCCGGCCGGGCGGGAACACCAGTTGGCGCCACCACCCGGGCGGCACCACGTCTAGCTCTACCAAGCTGGCGTCGAGGTACCCGGCGGGCACCCGCTTGGACGCCCGGGCGTCCAACAGGCCAGGGATTTTCTGCAATGCGCCGAGCACTGGCGCAGCCTCGGCGGTGGCCCCGAAGGCGATGGTTCGGCACAGCTGGGGCAGGAACCGACGGACGATGGCGTAACGCTCCACGATCTCGGCCCGCCACTCCCCTCCGGCATCGCCATCCGGTGCTGGTGTCAGCTGCCCGATGTTGGCCACCGCGGCCCGCAGCTCGTCGCGCGACACGACAGCGTCGATGGCCTCCCAGATCGTGGCCAAGCTGACGGCCTCGTCCGCCGAGGATTCCAGCAGCACTGCCACCGCGGCGGCGCAGCGGGCGGCATCGCGGGCCACCCGGGGGTATTGGCGGACCTTCTCGGCGGTCGACTGCCGCTGGGCCCGGGCCATCAAGTCGTTGACCATCAACACGTCGAACAGTTCCAGCGCATCATCGACGGCCTTGGCCTCGAGATACATCACGGTGGCCAGCAGCGTGGCCAGCTTGCGGGAATAGCGATGGCGCCGTAACGCCGGCGCCTTGCCCGCCATGCCCCAACGGGCCAGTTCCACCACCCGCCGCTGCGGCACCGCATCAAGACTGAGCGACCCGAACCCCAGCGCCGCCAGCTCGGCCACCCGGTCCAGAGCCGCCACCATTCCCTTGCCCGACACCGACGTCGGGCCCTTGCGCAGACGCTCCAGGTCCGAGGTCCTCACCCCGTCGGGCACCTCCAAGAGCAGTTCCAGCTTCCGGGCCTGCGCCGGTGTCACCAGTCCCGCCAGGGTGTCCCACAACCGCTGCATGGCCGCCTCCCGTGTCCGGGCGACGAGTCGGCTCAACCTGGATATCCCCGGCAGCAGGACCCGGCGCTCCCGCAGCCACAGCACCGCACCTTCGAACAACGCCCCCGGGCCCTCGCCCGTGGTCCACACCCGGTCGTCGAGCCAGCGCTCCAGCTCGGACTCAGCGTCGGCGAACTCCCGGTAGCCGTAGCCCTGGCTGATCTCGGCGACGTGCTCGAAGCGCGTCGGACGACGGCTCAGGTAGCCCTTCAGGCACGAGGAGTCGGCCGCTCCCACCTGCGCCGCGATGTAGTCCACGACCTCGGTCGGCACATCGGTCGGGTCCGCCAGGAACGTCCCCAAGAAACGCACGGTGCCCAGCTGCAACCCGAACCCGACCCGGTTACGGTCACCCCGGCGCTTGTCGACCAGGCGCCTGTCGGCATCGTCAAGGAAGAAGAACCGCTCCAACTCCGCCCTTGACGGCGGCCCCACAAAGCGACCGTATGCCGCCTCGTCCTCCGTCGGAAGCTCGACGACCACGCCCCGGCACCGTAGACGGCAGCAGCCTTAGCGTGACTTTCCGTACAGATGTTCCTCACGGGCCGGGCTGGAGGTGAAGACGAGGTCGACGCTGCCGGCGGCGAGTTTGGCGGCCTGGTCGGGGATGTCGCCGACGAGGAGTGTGACGGTCATCGCGAATTGATCCGCCCCAGCGGGCCGTCGTCGGCCGCGGCGGCCGGCCTGGTGGGCTGGTTGGCCAAGGCGAGCAGGACGTCGGCGTGGCATGGCTGGTCGAGGCGGCACCAGCACGCCAGGTCGTGGCCGCGCAGGCCGCTCAGCGCCTGCCTCAGCTCGTGGGCACGGTCGTCGTCGCCTTCGAGTGCTGCGAGGAGGTCGCGGCGGTACAGGTCGACGGCCTGTTCGGCGGTCAGCCGGTACGGCCCGGCCGGTAGCGCCGTGGCGGCGCCCCGCTGGTAGAAGCCGGCCCCCGCGCTGAACATGTCTCCGGGCCACGCGGCGCCTTGGCTGGCGACTCGGAAGGGGTTCCCCCACCTGGTGGGTCGGGCCACGGTGATGGCGCCGGCGGGCAGGCGCCAACCCAAGGTGCGGCGCAGTTGAACCCGTTCGCTCACCGCCGCGCCGCCGGCCGAGTCATCCAGGGGTCGGGTGCGGCCGCCGCGGCCGCACCCCTGTCGAGAGTTCGGGCGCGGTGGCGCCGGTGAGGGATCACCGGGCGGCGGCGCGCCCCGCTGGGGCGGTCGCGGCGACGCGTGGGCTGGCGCCGCCTTTGCGCATCGGCTGTGAGGTCGGGTAGTCGGCGGCCGTCCAGCGGACCCCGGCGTCGTGGCGGTCCAGGGCTCGGCGCAGGCTGGTGAGGGGGACGCCGAGCGCGATCGACAGTTGCGCCAAGGTGATGCCTCGTGCCATGAAGCCGTGACCGTAGAGGGCGGCGGCGACGTCGGCGGCGACGGCTTGGGCGTCTCGGCGGGTGAGGTGGGCCAGCGCCGGCGGACCTGTCGCCGGGCGGGTGGTGCGCCCTGCGCTTGGCGCGGATGCGAGAGTTCTGGCCATTGGGGCTCCTTTGGGTTCGGGGCGCCGCGTTCGGGGGCGGCGCCGCCGGTTGGGTGGGCGGGGCGCGGGGCGTCGCTCCTCGGAGGGCACGGCGCTCAGGCGACGGCGCCGCGCCCTCGGGGGTCGGCCGGCGCTGCGCTCGTCCGGCTAAACGCCGGGTTCCCGGTGCCGGCGGCCGGTGCCCTGCGGAGCGGCTCAGGCCCTGCGGTTCGGGGGGTGTCGCTGCCGGGCGTGGCGCGGGGTGTCTCCGCCGGGGCAGCGCGACGCGCGTCGAGGACCTCGCTCTTGGCCAGTCCGGCGAACTCCGCTATCCGCTCGGCGGTCCAGCCCGGCTGCTCGAGCCAGCTGGCCAGTACCCGGCTGCGGGCCTCAACGGCGCTGCGGCGAGCGTCGTCGGCCTGTGCGATGGCGGCGGCGGCGGCGTCGTAGCGGGTGAGGAAGTCCTGAAGGACTGCCATCTCGGCGTCGTGACGTTCTCTCAGCCGCTCAAGGCCTGCGTGGACGGTGGCGCTGTTCTTCGGCTTGGGCATGTGCGTCGTCCTATCTCGGGTGCCGGGGGGCGTCCCCGGCTCGGGTGTGGTGTGCTTCTCGTACACATCGGGCGGCCCACGGGGCCGGGACGGAAAACGATCAACTCGATTCCGCCGATCCGCAGGTCAGGGCTTGGAGAACGTTGACGGCGTCGCCGGCTCGGCGTAGCGCCGCCCGGGTGTCGGCGATCAGCTGTGCCGCCCGTCGGGTCAGCGCCTCCACCTCGTCGGGGTCGGCCCGGCTGAGACGATCGCGGATGGCGCCAAGCTCGGCGACGGCTGCCGAGTAGCTCACCGATGCGCTCATCGGCTGGCCACGACCACCAGGAGTGCGACGACCGCCAGGGCCAGCAGGAGCGCCGCCGCGGCCGCCACCCGGGCGGCGCGCCGCCACCGTGCCAGCGCCACCCGTCCCGCCACCGTGGAAGCCCCGGCGGTCACGGCCGCCTCGAGCTGATCGACCTCGGCGTCGGCCCGGGCCAGCCGGGCACGGGCGGCGTCCGCGACGGCGGACCCGGCGGCCGTCAGCGCGGCGTCGGCGCGCTCCAGGAGGCCGACACATAATTCGCCCGCCGCGGTAGGCGTCGCCCGCGACGCCCAGGCGCAGGCGTCGGCGACGCTGGCGTCGGCATGATGACCGACGGCTACGACGACCGGCGCCGGGCAGGCGCACACCGCGGCCGCCACCTCGTAGGTGTCGTAGGCGGCGGTGACGGCATCGCCGCCGCCCCGGGCGACGACCACCAGGTCGCAGCCGCCGACCCGGCCGATAGCCGCCGCGATCGCCGCGGGCGCCGCCGTCCCCTCGCTGGGCACCTCGAGGACCTGGAGCTGCCACGCCCACGGCGACGCCGCCAGGATGGCGCAGAAGTCCTCCGAACCCCGCCCGGCCGGTGCGACCACCGCCACCCGAAGCGGGCACGGTCCCGGGCGCAGCGTCTTTTGCCGGTCGACCTTGTCGCCGATGCGCGCCCGGACGTGGCGGCGGGCCAGGAGCGCCTCGCCGACGGTGACCGACGGGTCGACGGCGCTGGCCCGCAGCTGCAGCTGGCCCCGCGGCCGGTAGACGTCCAGGGCGCCGCCGACCCGTACCGTCATCCCCTCGGCCAGCGACACCTGTGCCCGGTTCAGCGACACGACGATGCGCTGCGCGTCGCGCCCGATGGCGCACACCGCCAGACGGGCCCCGGCGTCGGTCAACGTCCAGTACAGGTGCCCGGCGCGGCTGCGGGTAAGGCCGACAATTTCGCCGCGCACCCACACCAGCCGGGGCGCCGCCTCGCGCACCGCCGTTGCGGCGATCGCCAACGCCTCCCCCACCGTCATCGCCGCGTCCGCCGGCCTCGGCCCGCCGTCGGCCGGCCCGCCGGGGGCTGCCGCTCTCACGGCTGGAGCCCGCCCACGATTCTGAAATGGCGGGCCCGGGCTTCAATGGGCAGCCGCTTCGCCAACCGGTTCGACAGCGCCGGAACGCTCCGCTGCACCGCGCACACAGCCGGCGACTCCCAGCGCAACAGCCCGAACGCCTCCAGCCGGGCGAACGCCGCGCCAAGCGGGGCGCTTCGGGCCAGGCTCGGGTTCAGCCCGATCTCCCGGGCCAGCTCCGCCGGGTCGACCAGCGCCGGTTCCTGGGTGACCTTGGCGGCCAGGTACCGATACGCCAGCCACGAGGCGGGCCCCAGGACGGGCAGGTAGCACTCGTAGTATTCGCCTGCGGGATCGAAACCCGGCCGCTCAGGCTCAGGCGACGCGTCGCGCCGGGCGACCACGGCGATTCGTCCCGGCAGAGCATCCGATGGGGTCACAGGGCCCTCCTTGGGGCGACGCCCCGACGGTGCCGCTCCCGGAGATGGCCGCTTGTCCCCCACCTCTCGCTGTCCGGCAGGCGACCGGGGGAACCCCGCGTATGGATCTTCCTGGGATGCGCTCACACCCACATACGGGCAGGCGCCCCACCGGAACGGAAAGCCCGGCGTTGCAGAACCTCGCAGTCCCCGGCCGCGTCCAGGTCGCCACGGCCCCTAGGTCGCGGTAGGCCGCCACCGCCTGGCGCCCAGGAGACTCAGGTCAAGTGGACGGGGTCCCGCACAGCGTCTCCTCCACCTCGGCCCAACTTTCCAGATCCACGACGACCAGCGACGGATGGCCGCCCACCGTGAGGACCACGGGTTGCCCTCCCAAGACGCGTTGCGCCAGGACGTCACTGCCGCACTCCCCGTCGACCGGGAGGAGTGCGCTCCCCACTTGCACATAACCACTCATGTCGTGCCCTTTCTCGCTGATGAGGTCCTCTTGGCGGGCGTCGCCTGCGACCCGGGCCGCCCGGAGACCGGTGCCACAGGCGCCACGCCCGGCTCGCCAACTGCGGTCGGTTGGAGTGCCGCCAGCAGCGCGGCCAGCTGGTGGGCATACGCGGAGCGTTCTTCTCGCATCTGCTCACGTTCCTCGCGGATCTCGCCCCGCAGCTCCGACAGCTCAAGGTGGTGGTCGCCCCGCTGGCGTTCGAGCTGCCCTCGGAGGTCGGCGGCAGCGGAGCGCTCCTCCTCGGCTCGTCGCTCCGCAGCGGCCTGATCGGCCTGAGCCCGTATCGCCGAGGTCTCGGCCTCAGACGCCCGGCGTCGGGCCGCTTCGACGTCGGCGGCGGCCTCAGCCACAGCGGCGTCAACCCGTTCGGCGGCCTGGGCGGAAGCCTCGTTGATCCGGCGGCGCATCTCCGCGTCACGTTCAGCCAGGAGCCGCTCGGTCTCGGCCACCGTGTCGCGGCGACTCTGCTCGGCTGCGGCGATCTCTTCGGCCGCGTCCGCACGGACCTTGTCGGCCTCCGCACGGGCGGCGTCCGCGACGGCCGCCGCCTCCTGGGCGCGAACTGCGTGTTCTGCGATGGCACGCTCGGTTTCGGCGGTGAACCGGGCGATCGTCTCAGCCGCCTCGACCCGCACCGCGGCCAACTCCCCCACGGCCACGTCAGCAGCCTCATCGGCTTGGGCTCGAAGCTCAGCCTCAGTGTCGGCTTTGCGGCGGGCGTCGCGAGCGTCTCGCTCCGCGGCCGCCCGGGCGGTCTCTGCTTCCGCGACACGCACAGACGCCTCCCGTTGAATCTGCTCGACCTCATAGCCGGCGGCGTCGGGATCCGAAACGGTGCGGACCACCTCGGTGGCCCGATCCAAAATGCCTACGAACTGGGCGTGCTGGTCCGCCGCGGCCCGCCGGGCAGACGCAGCGGACTCTTCGAACCTCACCAGCAGCGCACCAAGAGAGGTTCGACCGTCAGTAACAGGCCGTTCCGGGACCGCCACGTCGAGCGCGACAACGGCGCCCGGGCGGCCCCGCTCCAGGCTCCGGCGGGCCGCGAACGCCCTGGCACGGGTGTGGTCGGGGTTGTCGCAATACAACGAAGGCCGGCCCGGCGCACCAGAACGGGCAATCGGCTCCCCGCAGATCTCCCCGTCAGGGCCTGCAGGGAACTGGCAGCGGTCGTCGCCAATGGGCGAGAGATAAGAGTCATCGGTCACGCTCTCCATCATAACGTAAATCCACATAACGTTGTAGATAGCGTCTGATACGTTCTTTCAAAAACGTTATGAGATACGTTAATAGGTCCGCGATCAAGCCCGGTACGTCACAGCGGGTGCCGGGTCTCCCGCTAGAAGGTCGGCACGACGAAGGTCGTCGACCAAGCGGTTCGACCTCGCTGGAGTCCCATCGAGTGACCACCTGGCAACAGTTTGGGACCGAAGCAGCACGACCATCTCCGACTGCGACCCGGCAAGCCGCAGTCCGAAGCCGGCCCGTCGCGCCGACGTTTGGTCAACGACGGCAGCCGCTGCCCAAGCGCTTTGCTCGACCCTTCCTTGCGTCCGGCTGCGCAAGGCGACGGCACCACACACTGCGACGGGCGATGCCTCGCATCGTCGGGCACGGGAACCCCCGCCCGACGAGAATCATGGTCGCCGCGAGACGGCCGGATCAGCCGGCAACGCACCAGTGTCTTACCGCCTGGAGGGTGGGGATGGGATGCGCAGACTGGGCCGGAGCAAGGCAGCCCAGCACTTCACGGCCCGGAGCCGACACGGGCCGTCAACCGAGGTCGCCCGCAACGCCCGCGTCGTCGAACGACACCGCCGGTGAGCAAGATCTCGCCGTCGGACTCGAAACTCGGTGCGGATTCAGTCGATCAGCCCACTGGACGGGTTCGTCCCCACCAGAGCGCTACATGTCGGCAGCGCTGAGGGTGGTTACCGCGGTTGTTAGCTGGACGATCGCCACACGGGCCCGTGCCAGCTCCCCCCGGAGGCGGGCGTTCTCCGCATCAGCGGCCCGACCTTCGGCCTCGAGACGGGCCATGCGTTCACTTTGGGCTTCGCGGCGGTACCCGTCGAGGACCCGCTCCGATTCCTGCAGACGCGAGGCCATCTCACCATCACCGCCACCGGCCGCCCGTTCGACACGTACTCGGCAGGCGGGCATGGTCATGCCCCGACGGCGGCACAACGGCACCACGAGCGGCTGAAGGTTGGCCTGAACACCATCATGGTCAGCAGCGCGCTCAAGAACCCAGAGAGAGTCGAAAAGCAGCACCGCCGTCGGGTTGTTCGGATCCTTGTTGTCCCAATACACCGGCGACCCGCCGTTGGTCTCCCGGCGTCGCGCCGCATCACTGACCGATCGTGCGTGGCTGGTGCCCATGATCTGGCGGGCCTGCTCCGCGGTGAAGACCTCGAACAGCTCCGGGTCCCCTGCGCCGTCCACCATCACCCCCTGAAGGTAACGGCTGACCGCACAGCACACGCGGATCCTCGCGCTAGGAGTGCATCAGCGCCACTGCACAGGGGTCCGGTGTCAACATCTTCCGCATAGCAGTGCCCCAGGAGGCGCACTGCTATGCGGTATCCCCCGGACCAGGTGGACGGTCGCGCTACAACCTCACCAATGGGTCGCAGCAGACCCAGACAAACGCAAAGGGGGGACCGCGGTAACGGCCCCCCCTTCAACCACCAAGACAGACCACCGTGACACCTTGGCGAGCCTCGGGCTAGTTCGTCCTGCCCATCTTAGACCCTCCGATGTGCCCGGCACCGTCTTTGGCGACCCCAACCGGAGGAGCAAGATGCCGATCGCAGCGCCTGCACGTCCACACGGCGCCCCCCCACAGTGCACCGCCCACCCTCTGTACTGGGGTCACCACGGCCGACGCCACGCCAAACGAGTTCATGGGCGGGTTCGCACGACAAGTATGCCGACCGTCCGTACCTCCAGGCTCCCCGGTTCCCCGGCAGCCGTGGCGAGGGGGTCGTGATGGCCAGCGCCCCTGCGTCGCTCGAGCGGGCCCGCAGTTCCCGCCGTCAAAACCACACGACGGCCGGCCGTGTTCCGCCGTACAACCTGCAAGCCGAGGAGTCGCTGCTCGGCGCCATGTTGCTGTCCCGCGACGCAATCGCCGCCGCCGTCGAGATCTGCAGCGCCGACCACTTCTACAAGCCCGCCCACGGCCACGTCTACGACGCCATCTGCTCCCTGTACGCGGCCGGCGAAGGCGCCGACCCGGTCACCGTCGCCGACGAGCTGCGCCGCGCCCACCTGCTCGACGCCATCGGCGGCCCAGCAACGCTCATCACCCTCCAGGCCAACACGCCCGCGACGACCAACGCAGGGCGTTACGCCCGCATCGTCGAAGAGCACGCCCTCCTCCGACGGATGATCAGCGTCGCCGGCGAGATCGCCGAGATCGGCTACAGCGTCCCCGAAGATGTCACCGCCGCGGTCGACGAGGCCGAGACCCTTGTCTTCGAGGTCGCGGACCGGCGAGTGACCGACAGCCTGCATCCCATTCACGAACTCCTCAGTCCCGCCCTCGACCGCCTCGAGAAGCTCTACGAACGGGGCGACACGATCACAGGGCTGGCCACCGGATACCTCGACCTCGACGAGCTTCTCTCCGGCCTCCAGGCCTCCAACCTGATCATCCTCGGGGGGAGACCATCGGCCGGGAAGTCGGCGTTCGCCTTCGGCGCGGCAGCCCACGCCGCCCTCGACCAGCACGCCACGGTCCTGCTGTTCAGCCTCGAGATGAGCCACTCCGAGATCACCCAGCGTCTTTTGTGCTCTGAGGCCCGCGTCGATTCCACCCGGATCCGCAACGGCAAGCTTCAAGAATCCGACTGGCCCAAGATCAGCCACGCCATCGGACGGCTTGGTGAAGCCCCGTTGTACATCGACGACAACCCCAACCTGTCGGTGATGGAAATCCGGGCCAAGGCCCGCCGCCTACAGAGCCGTATCGGCAAGATAGGACTGATCGTCGTCGACTACATCCAGCTGATGACCGGTCGCAGCAACGCTGAGAACCGCCAGGTTGAGGTGTCAGAGATATCCCGAGGCCTGAAGATCCTGGCCCGCGAGCTCGACGTGCCCGTTCTGGCACTCTCGCAACTGTCCCGCAACCTTGAGATGCGGGCCGACAAACGTCCAATGCTGGCCGACCTGCGCGAGTCGGGGTGCATGCCCGCCTCCGTCCGGCTACAGCGGGCCGACAACACCGAGGTGACCCTGGGCGAACTGGTGGCTAGCGGGGAGCAACCGATGGTGTGGTCGATCGACGACACCGGCCAGGTCGTGGCCCGACGACTCATCCGTGCCTTCGCCTCGGGCATCAAGACGGTGTACCGGATCCGCCTCACGTCGGGGCTTCACGTCGACGCCACCGCCAACCACCGGTTCCGCACCCCATGCGGATGGCGGCGCCTGGACGAGCTCCATCCCGGCGACCTCCTCGCCGTCGCCCCCCTGGGCCACGCCGATCACAGCCTGCTAGTCGGCGCCGGCGCCGGCCGACTCCCACATGGCCCGATCGGGTCCGACCGACGCCGCGACCCGGAAGGACCCAGGCCAAGTCCCGGGAGACCGGCGGCCTGGGGTCGACTCGCCGACGCCATCCGCATCGGAGACATGGAGACCTACGACGCAACGGTCGAGGGGACCCACAACTTCATCGCCGAGGGCATCGTGGCCCACAACTCGCTCGAACAGGATGCCGACGTTGTGATGTTCGTATACCGAGATGAGGTGTACAACCCGGAGTCCCCGGATCGCGGGACGGCCGAGATCATCGTCGCCAAGCAGCGCAACGGCCCCACCGGCGTCGCCCACCTGGCGTTCCTCGCCCCGTACACCCGCTTCGCGAACGTGGCCCGGGTATGAGTGAACACATCTCATGTGTTAAGAGTGGTTTGCATGGTCCCCCACTCTGCTCGCTTGGCGGAGTAAACGACGGCGGCCCCGAGGAAATCCAGTGACACTCGCCGAACGACGAGCGGCCACGTGGGCCCGGACCGTCATCGACCTCTACGGTGTCCCACACGCCGACCGGTGGCTGATCCCACTGACACAGGCGCAACTCGCCGAAGAAATGGGTTGGGCCCGCAACAGCGGCACCGTCGCCACCTACCTCGCCGCTCTCGGCCCCGTCGTCCGTCAACGCCGCGGCGGAATCGCGCTCGACCCCCAAAGACTCGCTGACCTCGAGAACCGCCTCGCCGCTCCCCCACCGACCACCGACCGAACCGACCAGGTCGCACGCGACCTCACCATGCGCCTCGGCCGCCCGACACCGCACGGAACGACACTAATGACCCGGGTCGGCGCCACCTCCCGGCCAGCGTCACTTGCCGACATGGCTTCGCTCCTCGGGCTCCACCGTTCCACCGTGCACCGCCACCTCGAACGTCTCACCACCGCCGGTCGGCTCCGGTACCACGACGGCTTCTGGACTTTCCCCCCCCAAAACCCGGCGCCTGTAGCAGACGCCGTAGCAACTGACGACGAACCCTGCGATGACCGCCGCAACTCGGAGCTCCAGAAGCAACTCCGGACCGTCGGCCACCACCTCCAATCCCTCGAACATCTACTACAACCCCCAGCACCTTCGTGAGCACGGTCAGCGCCAGAGCAGTCGACGTCATCGACGACATCGCCACCCGATGGGGCGAGGATCTCGGCGACGGAATCGTCCGCATCCGTCGAGCACAAACCTCCATCGCGCGCGACCTCGGCTGCTCCGCCGGCACCGTCGCCTGGTACCTCAGCCACGCTGGCGACACCGTCCGCCGGGACGGCGCCGACATCCTCGTCGACCGCTCGACAACAACCCCTCCCCCAGCTGTGCCCCGGGGTCGATCCTCAACTGACGACATCGCCGCAGCCCTTATCGAAGACTTCGGGCGTCCCGCCGACGGCGGGCGAGTCGAGCTCCTCGACCGCAACGACAAGCCCCCGACCACACGGACCATGGCGGCCGCCCTCTCGCGCCACCACTCCACGATCCACGCCCACCTCACCCGACTCGAGGATCAGGGCCAACTGACCCGTCTCGGCCGGCGGATCTTCCTCAGCGCGCCCGCCACGATCGCCATTACCAGCCGGCAAACCGCCGGGCCGACACGACCCCCGGCTAGGCCGACGGGGACCTTTCGGAGCCCGGAGGTGCAATGCCAGGTCGAAGCGACGCTTCTCGCCACGCTCTCTCAGGCCGTGGCCCTGCTCGCCGAGGCAGCCAACACGCTCACCCAGCTCGCGACACAACACTCGGTTGGCCCGCGATCTGTCGGCAGCCAAATCGCGGATACCCGCGACCTGTCCCCCGACACCGCGTCCCAAGCTCGTACGGAGTCAGCAGTAGATCTTCCGAAACCAAACCCAACACCACCAACTACTGCTACTTCCTGTTTCTCGATCAGCGAGCCATCGTCGCGACAGTCAGACAATGTCGCGACAACCCAGACAACGCCGCGACACGCACCGACACATTCCGACAGCACCGCCGCCACATCGCAGCGCCTCAGTGATGCCGAGCTCGAGGAGACGCTCGCTCCCCTCGTCGAAGCGTGCGACCGGTACCGCCTACCTGCCATCATCGACCGCCGCGGCCGGGACATGCTCAAACGACAGCCTCGCGCCGCGCTCGAGGCCGCCGTCGCCGAAGCCATCCGCCTCGCCCGTACCGGCGGCCTCAAGTCGCCCCTCGGGTTTCTCGTCAGCCGCGCTGCTGAAGAACCCGCCTGGTTCGAGCAGGCACTCAGGTCACGACACCGGGCGGCGTCGAGGAACAAGGCTCAACCGGACAGGGATGCCGAACGGGCCAGCAACCAGACCAGCGAAACCCAGATCTCCGAGGCCCGCTGGGTCGCCCAGATCCTCGAGGAGACACAACTGCGGAACATGGTCGCCCGCTACCGAGCCCGCCACCCCAAACGCAGCGACCCGCTCACCGCCTCTATCGGCCCTCTCATCACTCAGGCTGCCCGCGACGCCGTCGCAGCCCACCGCGACCTCGAAGCCGCTCAGGCCGCGGTGCAGTTCACTGCCGCCCACTTCGACGCCCGTCTGACCAACCGGGACATCCCCGACGCCGAGATCCAGCTTCCCCTGAGCGATGACGGACCGCACCTTTCGGCCCTGCTCAAGCGTCTGGACATCTAAGAATGCCCGGCTGCGGACCGCCCTCCGGGGTGGGCTCAGGCGGTCAGATGAGCCTCGAGTGCCTGGCGCAGGAATGCCGAGACCGTCATCCCCGCTGCAGTGCTCGCCGCCAGCACCTCGTCAGCCTCAGGGGGCAGCACGCCTATGTCGCGGCGAACCTGGTTGCCTCGGCGGCGACGCCGCGGCTGGCTGCCAGCAGCCGCCGGTTTGTAGGCTCTCGCACAGGCCATCAGTACCTCCCCCAGCACCAGGTTCTCGGAATCGGCTTGTCTGTCCAGTTGCTGCGATACCGCCGGGGTGACCTGCGTTTGGATGTACACCAGGTTCCCACGCCGGGTGCCGATCCGGGCTGGCGGTGCCGGCGCGGGTGACGTTGCGGTAGGCGCCGCCGGTCGTCGGGCGGATCCGCCCTGCTTCTCCCGGCTGCGAGCGGTATCGCCGCCGGTCTCGACGACCGGCGGCACCGGGGTCGGCTCCAGCGGTTCGGCGGAGAATGTGTCGCCGGTCTCCACCGGCGCCGCCGCGGCTGGCTTCGGTGGCGGTGGGCTGCCGATTCCCCGCAACGCCGGAACCGCCGGCTCGGACGCGGCGGTAGGGGCCGGGTTGGCCGCAGGCGGGCGCACAGGCACGTTACTGAAAGCCGCACGCCGATCGTCGACGATGTCGTCCACCGCGATCAGCCGGCCAGACGACCGGTTCGGGCGTTGCCCTCGGCGGAGACGGCGGCATGCCCCGGTTCGACGGCTGTCTGGCCGGCGGCAAGTCGCGCCTGGAACCGATCCATGATTTCGGTTACCACGTTCTGCCAATCGGTCGCGAGTCCCGACGCCGCCGCCGAGAACGTGTGCTCGGCTCGCAGCTTGTCACGATCGGCCTTTGCGAGCTTGTAGATCGCGCCGCGTCCCTTGGGTCGCTTCGCGTTGGCGAGGACCTCATACTCGTTGGTGAGGATCCCGTTCGCCCGGCAGTACGTGGCGATCGACTGCGCGGAGCGGATCGTGCTGGCGAGCACGAACTCGGGGTCATTGACCAGCGAGTTGATCTGGGCGGCCGTGATCTGCGCGGTTTTCTGCGCGCCATTCTGGATGGGTCCCAGGAACGCGCCGAGGACCTCGAGATATGGGTTGACGGCGTCGACGTCTCGCACCTCCTGCACCGTCTCGAGGATCCCGGCGATTCCGTCGACCGAGGCGTCGTCGACCTGGCACGGGACGACCACGAACCGAGCGGCGGCGAACAGCACCTTGCGCAACAGGATCTCGCTCGGGGGCGAGTCGACCACGATGAGGTGGTAGTTGGCGGCGAGGGGGGCCAACGCCCGTTCGAAGGCGCGCAGAGCCCCGATGTTTCCGCGACCCAGGGCGGTTCCGATCGTGCCCACTGCGTCATCCAACGCCTTGCCTCCGGCGACGTAGTGAAGGCTCTGCCATTTCGGATGCTGGATGGGCACCAGCGGCGCCGTGCCCGTGAGAGCGGCGGCAAACGCCCTGCCCCCGTCGGGTGTGTAACCCAGATCCCTGCTCTGATTGCCTTGGCGGTCGGCGTCGATTGCCAGCACGTCCCAGCCGGCCGCGGCGGCGTATCCCGCGAGGTGCGACGCGCCCGTCGACTTGAGGACGCCACCTTTCTCATTCGCCACGATGAGGAGATTGTTGATTGCCACCCGTCGACTCCTGTCTGACGATTGTAGGTGGACACTCGACCGGGTCCTCGGCCGAACATCCACCGGGCAGCCCATCGAGTGTCGGTGGACTACCGGACGGGCACTATACAACACTGCGCCGATGCTACCACGACGCACCCCCGTCACTCGGCCGTTATTTGCACAACGCTCGTACGATACTCGTCAGTACACTCGTATGTTGGTTAGAACCGGGGCGAGCCAAGCCGGGGAGAGACCACCCTCAGAGGCGCGTCAGGCCCCCCCGAGGGGCGCTGGCCTCCCGAGGGGTGGCGCAGTACCTGCAACACACCAGGGGATGGTCCCCTAACGCCAGGTTTCCCTGACCTAACCTGTCGATATGGGCCTTGGACTCGACGTAACGGAAGAAACGTGGCTGACCGTCGGTCAGGCGTCCAAAATTGCCCAGCGCGACCCGAGGACCATACGCAGCTGGGCGGACAACGGAATCATCCGAGCCCGCGTGAGCCCTGGCGGACATCGCCAAATCCCTCTCTCCGACCTCCTCGCCGCCCAACCAACACAGCGACGCAGCCCGTCTGCCACCACAAGAGCTGTACCGCCGGCCGACGTGATCCCAAACTGGGCGGACGTCGCAGCAGCCTGGTACGGCCCCGACGCCGTCTCACGCATGTCAGCAGCCGCCCTCGAAGACCTTGTCCTCCGCCTACGCCAGCTCCAGGATGACCTCGCAGCGCTGGAATCCGACGCACTGAACGAGCTCCGCCACCGCGACACCGCCAGCTTGTAATCAACCGGGGCTCGCAGAACAGCACTGCGACAATGCCGTTGCAGTTGACCTCCGCATCTCGGTGACTTGAGCGCCCAGCGTGATCCTCGACTAACCATGTCAACCTCCGGCCTCGCCGGACGCGGCCCGCCGGAGATCTCTACGGAGTAGATGGTCGCCTGGTGTCGTGATGCTGGTGCGGCCTGGCGTAATGCACGGCCTCGGGAGACAGCAACCGACCTGCCCTGGGGGGAACAGTCAAAGTATGCCCTCATGGCAGGCGCAACTCGGCACACTGGCGCAGATACACCCTGTGGTCACCGTCACCGCCATAACGTCAACCCCCATATGGGCCCGCAAGTCTGCTCCGAGGCGTACTCGGGCCCAATCGAGGTCCTCGTCCAGCTCGTCACCCGCCACGACGTCGACATCCACGAGCTGTCCATCACCCGCATCGTCCAGGACATTGTCCGGACAGTCCAAACTCCGGAACGGCTGGACCTCGACACCGCAACCGACCTCCTCCTCTACGGCTCGATCCTCATCGAACTTAAGGTCCGCCGACTACTCCCTGGCGACAAGCCTCTTGACATCGACGACGAAGAACTCCAACCCTGGGACGAACGCGAACTGTTCCTTGCCCGACTCGCCCGGTACCGAACCTTCCAGTCCGCGGCAGAAGCCATCGCCGCGATGATCGACACCGCCGCCCTATCCAAGGCCCGCCGAACGGGCCTTGATGATCGCTACGCCCATCTCCAACCAAACCACCTCGCAGGTGTCACTCCCGAAGAGCTTCGCCAAGCTTGCCGAAACGCCGGCCCGCCACAACCAACCAAACTCGACCGCTCCCATGTCACAGCAATCCGTCTCACCGTAACCGACACCCTCGAGCGGCTCACCGCCAACCTCGCCCACCTACACCACGCCACACTCGCAGAACTCTGCATCGACCAGGCCGACAAAATGGAACACATCGTCACCTTCCTGGCACTCCTCGAACTGTACAAGCGCGGCACCATCGACCTCACCCGCGAACCGAACACCGACCGCTTGACCGCAATATGGATCACCACCAACAAGAGCGACCAAGGGCAGAAGCAACCCATCGACGAATACCAAGGCTGAGGCCCTAATCGAAGACCCGACGATCAGCACGGCGAATACCGCGCAACCGCTGCTCGAACATCCACCGAACATTCCACACGGCCCTCCGCGAGCCGAGGGAACCCGCCCGGACCGATAGGAGATAGGAGATTGCTGGATGTCGGGCGTCATTGGGCTGCCGCCGGAACCACACGGGCCGAACCCCCAGTCTCGCCGAGAAGTCCTCCGCCGGAGGGCTCCGCCGCAAGGCCGTAATCCCGTCTATGGAGCGTCGTGGTACCGGCTCGGGCACCCCTACGGCAACGCTCGGTCTATCGCGAACGGCTCCAATCCTCCCTTGCGGAACATTGACAGCGCGTGTACCGTCCCGTGGGCAGCGTCGCTGATGTAAGAGGCGAGAGCTGTCTCGGAGGCGCAAGCCTTCCTCCAAGTTGATCCGGGAAGCGGGTCGCGTCGGGGAAGGCGCGGCTCGCTCCCCCCCGACCCAAAGTTCGAGGGGAGGTCTGACGTGGCGGCAATCGAGAATGAGGAGCCAGCGCTCTGGCGGCGTCGCGACGGCATGTCAAGGTTACGCCATCCCACCTATCGCCTTCCCGAGACGCGATGCTTACGACCCTGACGAAACCTCGGACTTCGCAGTGGACACCGGCGCCCAACACAGTGAGCGGCTGGCGAACGAGTGGGCGTGCCGTGCGACGGTACAGCGCACTTCTGTTGCTCCCGATCCTTGTTGCCTGCGGAACGGCAAGGCCACGAGCGGATCAGACGACGACAACGATAGCGCCGACTACCTCCACGACGACCGTCCAGCAGGTGGACGAGATCATCGTCGCCAGATGGGCAGCCGCCTACAACGCCAGTCTTGCTGCTGCAAAAGACCCGGGCTCGTCCGCCCTGATAGCGAGTCTCTCTGACTACTTCACTGGGTCTGCCCTCACGGAGCTTTTGCAGACCTACAGCGCGTATGTTCGGGCTGGCCTCACCAGTGTGGGCACCATTGATCTCGGGAGCCCTCATGTGGTGGGTACGCCGTCACAGACGGCGATAGTCCACTCCTGCGCGACTAACAAACTCGCCCTCGTGTATGCCGCGACGGGCAAGCCCGTGCCGGGGTCCGCCGGCAGTTCCACCCCGGAGCCAAATGGCGTCATTTCCACCATGCAGATGTCTCCCTCGGGACTGTGGATGGTGTCATCCACGACCTTCAAGGATGGGACATGCGCTGGCGTCTAGTCGTGGCAGCCGTACTGGGTGTCGTTGTGCTGGCTGCGTCGCAGCCGTCAGCGGTAGCCGGAAACGGCGGACCGTGGGGCGATTTGTGCCCAGGTGGAGTGTGTACCGGCACCAGCACCGGGCCCGGCACACCCAATGGCCCCAGCAGTGGCCCGGGCAATCGTGGGACCGGGGGCGGCGGCGGGCAGTCGTGCGTTTATACCCCTGTGTTTTCCGGCGAGTACGGCCCGTATTTCAACCCGCAGGCGGGTCCTGTCTTCGATCCTACCGGGGCTACCAATGAGCCGACCCCCGGTCAGTGGTACGACGAGATATGCGACGGGTCCTTTGTCGACCCCCCTGTGTTTGTTCCTAACGGAGGATCGTCACCGGGCACGGTGGTCCAACCGGAGCAGCTTGCCCAGCAGGCGCTGGCCACCGCGCCGTTCGCGCCGTTGACGATCGTGCTGTCGCCGCCATCGGATCACGAGGCGGTGAATTTCCCGGTTTGGCTTTCCGTTCACGGGTACACGGCGGTATCGGCGAGCGCGTCCGCCGCCGGTGTGACCTCGACGGTGACGGCGTCGCCGCAGAGTGTGACGTGGAGTATGGGCGACGGGCATTCGGTGACCTGTGACGGGCCTGGTGTGCCGTACAACCCGGCGGAGTCGTTCCAGTCCCAGTTGACGGCGTCGGGTCTGCCTCCCTGCGGATACAAGTATTCGGAGTCGTCGGCCAGCCGGCCCGGTGCGGTGTTCACGGTGACGGCAACGGTCCACTTCTCGGCGGCGTGGACGGTGACGGGCGCCCCCGGCGGCGGGAGTTTGGGGACAGTAGATCGGAGCGCGTCGATTTCGGTCACCGTCGGCGAAATTCAGGTGTTGAACCAGTAGGGGAGGAGTGAACGATGGAGCAGGCACTTCGGGTTCGGGGGCCATCGCCGACGCAGTCGAACGGGTCAGCGTTGGCGGCGCCGGGCGGGAAGCGGACGCAGAGTCGCGGGAGGCTGGTGGCCGCCGTCACCGGTTTGGTCGTTTTGGCTCTCGCCTGGCTGGTGTTCGATTCGTTGGTGCCAGCCGCGCCGCGGTCGCGGCCGTTGCTGGCGGCGACGGTGTCGATCCCGGCTGGCCAGGTGATCACACAGGGCGATATTCAGGTGGTGACGGTGGCCTCGTCGGGGTTCGCCGGGATTCCGTCGTCGTCCGCCACTTTGGTGGTGGGCCGCCGGGCGGGACTGGATATAGGCCCCGGCCAGCTGCTGGTCCAGGCCGACGTCGGGGGGACGGCCGGGCCGGCTGCGGGGGAGTCGGTGGTCGGATTGGCCCTTCCTGACGGCAGGTTCCCGGTCGGTTTGTCGGCCGGCGACTCGGTGGTGGTGGTTGACACGCCGCCGGCCGCCGGGGGGACCGACGCTGCGGCGGGGACTGCGCCGATGGAGTTGGCGGCGGGCAGGGTGTTGACGGTCGGCCGTTCCTCGGATGGTTCGTCGACGCTGGTGAGCCTGGTGGTGCCGGCAGCGGGCGCAAATGGGGTGACGTTGGCGTCGGCCGCGGACTCGGTGAGTTTGGTATGGGTGACGCACTGATGGCAGGGGCGGGCGGCGGCCTGCAGGTCGCGGTCGCGTCCGCGAAGTCGTCGCCGGGGGTGACGACGTTGGGGTGGGCGATGGGTTTGCTGTGGCCGGCGCCGGTGATGGTGGGGGAGTTGGACCCCGCCGGCGGCGATTTGACGGCCCGCCTTCCGGTGTCGCAGGTGCGCGGGTTGGCGGCGTTGGCCGACTCGGTGGAGGGCAGTGTCGGCTGGGAGCAGGTGGTGGCGTGCGCGCTGCCGGTCACCGCCGCCTGTTCGGTGCTGTTGGGCTCACCTGATGGGCGTGTGTCTCGCCGGGCGGTGGGGTTGCTGGCGGCGGGGTTGCCGACGGTGTCGCGCGCGGCGGGCGTGGCGGGGCTGTGGGATCTCGGCCGCCTGGATGCGGCCTCGCCG
>Ga0302326_10007977_pt1 | contig 23436 bp, 18 predicted proteins | sample Palsa_T0_3_FD_202264 | JGI IMG/M metagenome (GOLD analysis project Ga0302326, IMG submission 202264) | Peat permafrost microbial communities from Stordalen Mire near Abisko, Sweden - Palsa_T0_3 | ecosystem: Environmental > Terrestrial > Soil > Palsa > Peat permafrost | place: Sweden: Abisko... | reverse complement strand
GCCCGAACACCGCGTGGCGATCATCACCGGTGCCGGCGACAAGGCGTTCTGCGCCGGAGCCGACCTGAAGTCGACCGAAGAACGCACCTCATTGGAGGACGCGGTGCCTGCGTCGGGCTTCGGTGGGCTCACCGATCGCTTCGATCGCGCCAAACCGGTGATTGCCGCCGTCAACGGGTTCGCCATGGGTGGAGGGTTCGAGATCGCCCTGGCCTGCGACCTCGTCATCGCCGCCGACGGCGCCAGCTTCGGCCTGCCCGAGCCCCGTCGTGGGCTGGTGGCCGGCAGCGGGGGCATCCAGCGGCTCATCCGCGAGATCGGGCCCAAGCGAGCCAACGCCATCCTGCTGACGGGACGCCCCGTGTCGGCGACGGAGGCCGAGGAGCTCGGCTTCGTCAACGAAGTGGTGCCCGGGGAGCATCTTCTCGAGACGGCTCGCCGCTACGCCCGCGAGATGCTCGAATGCTCGCCGACCGCGCTCCGCGCCGTGATGGCGACGGCCCGCTCGCTGGAGGGCCGCACGGTGCAGGAATCGATGAAGGGCATGTGGCAGGTCCCGGCGGTTCAGGCGGTGTTCGTGTCGCCCGACGCGACCGAGGGTCCCCGCGCCTTCGCGGAGCGGCGGGCGCCCCGATGGAGTGCACCGTCATGAAGATGGCTCACCTATCATCGGCCCGATGACGATCTCGGAACCACCGGTGAGGGTGGAGCGGAGGGGCGCGGTGTCGATCGTGACCCTCAGCCGGCCCGGGCGCCGTAACGGCGTGACCATCGAAATGTGCGAGGAGCTCTATAGTGCGCTGCGCCCAGTGGCCGAGAGTGACGCGCGGGTCGTCGTGCTACGCGGCGCGGGCGACGACTTCTCGGTCGGTGCCGACCTCACCGGCGGTGAATCGTCGGGCCCCCCGACGCTCGAGCAGTTGGGTCCGGTGTATCACGCGTCGACGTTCCTCCATACGATGCCGCAGGTGACCATCGCCGCCATCGACGGTGGTTGCGCCGGTGCGGCGATGGGTTGGGCGTGCGCCTGCGATTTTCGGTTCGCGTCCGAGCGCGCCCGGTTCGCCACCGGCTTTCTCAAGGTCGGGGTGTCGGGGGACATGGGCCTCGTGTGGTCCCTGGAGCGCCTCGTCGGTGCGGCCCGCGCCCGGGAGCTGCTCTTCTTCCCCGAGAAGCTGACGGCGCCGGACGCACTCGCCATGGGGCTCGTCACCCGGCTCTTCCCGGCCCGCACGCTTCACGGGGACGTGCTCGCCCTGGCCGACGAGCTCGCTGCCCACCATCCGTTCCCGCTGCGGATGATGAAGGCCAACATTCTCTCTGCCGAGCGGATGGACCTCGAGGAGTACATCGAGGTCGAGTCGGCACGTCACCTGCACGTGAGCGCCAGTCCGTCGTTGCGCGAGGGGATCGCGGCATTCGCCCGCGCCCGCAGTACAAAGTCGTCGTGAACGGGCCGATGTCGATGGGCTCGGCGCTGACCTGGCAAGCGGAGCGCCAACCCGAACGACCGGCCTTGACCATGGGCGACCAGACCTATACACGCCGTGAGCTCGACCGGGCCGCCAACCGGTTGGCCCGCGCGCTGGCCGGAAGGGGCATAGGCCACGACGATCGCGTGGCGGTGGTGTTGCCGACCGGACCCCGGCACCAGATCACCTGCTTCGCACTCTGGAAGCTCGGCGCGTTGGTCATCCCGCTTCCGGCGAACATTGCCGACCAGGAGCTCGAGCACCTTGCCGCTCAGGCCGATCCGAAGCTGATCATCGGCGTCGATGCCGCGCACCTCACCGGGGTGGACGCACTGCCGGGCGACTTCTCGCCCGACCTGTCGCTCTCCGATGCGCCACTGCCCGACGTGGTGGCAACCATGTGGAAGGCGAGCACCAGCGGGGGAAGCACGGGCCTTCCCAGGTTGATCTGGGAGGACCGCAGCTCGGCCATCGACCCGGCCGACCCGTTCCCCCTGCTGCGCATACAGGTCGACGACGTGGTGCTTCACCCCGCTGCCGCCTACCACAACGCCAGCTTTTCGCAGACGAACTGGGCGCTGTGCTGGGGTTGCCACGTGCTGCTCATGGAGCGCTTCGACGCCGCCGAGTGGCTGCGGCTGGTCGAGCGGCACCAGGTCCGGTGGGCCTACCTCGTGCCCACCATGATGAGCCGCATCCTTGCCCTTCCCGACGAGGTCCGCAACGGAGCTGACGTCTCTTCGCTCGAAGTCGTCATGCACATGGCGGCGCCCTGCCCTCCATGGGTCAAAGCGGCCTGGATCGAGTGGGTCGGCCCAGAGAAAATTTGGGAGATCTACGGCGGCACGGAAGGCTTCGGCGCCACGATGATCAACGGGGTCGAGTGGCTCGAGCACCGAGGCTCGGTCGGCAAGGTGCAAGCTCGGACCGAGATCCGCGACGACGACGGCAACGTCGTCCCGGCCGGCGAGATCGGCACCGTCTGGTTCTACCCGCCGGAGGGGAACCCGATGGGCCACCCGCCCGACGTTGCGCAGACCTTCGGCGACATGGGGTCCGTCGACGACGACGGCTACCTCTACCTGGCCGACCGCCGTACGGACATGATCCTCACCGGTGGCGTCAACGTCTACCCGGCCGAGATCGAGGGCGCCATTGAGCAGATGCCGGGCGTCGTCTCCGCCGCGGTCGTCGGCCTCCCGCACCCCGATCTCGGCGCGCGGGCGCACGCGATCATCGAGCTGGCACCCGGACGGGCCGCACCCGACCCGGCAGAGCTCGCGGTCTTCTTGGAGCCCCTCCTGGCGCGCCACAAGATCCCCTACACGTGCGAGTTCGTCACCACTCCGTTGCGCGATGAGGCGGGCAAGATCCGCCGCAATCGACTGAGGGACGAGCGACGCGAGGCTCCGCCGGAAGACACTCTGCGGTTGCGCTGAGCCGGGGGCCGGCCGGGTCAGTCATCCCGACGGACCATGGTGGTGAGCCCACCGCGGAGAAACGCCTGGAAGATCTCAATGAACGTCCCGGGGTACTCGTCGGGGAGGCGGGTGGCGCGCTCGAGCTCGTCGGCTGTCTCCGGAGGGATGGTGACGTCCAGCGATGCGAGGTTGTCGTCGAGCTGTTCCATCGACCGCGCCCCGATGAGCACGGAGGTGACCGGCCGGCTCCGTTGCCACGCCAGTGCCAGCTGCGCCGGGGTGCATCCGATTTCGGCCGCCCCCTTCTGCACGGCCGCCGCGACGGCGAAGCCGTGCTCATTCTTGACCAGCGAGTCGACGGCGACGTCTCGTTGGGCGAGCCGGGTTTCATCCGACCGGACGCCCGGCTTGACCTTTCCCGTGAGCATTCCGGCAGCCAAGGGGCTCCAGCTCACGAAGCCGAGCCCCTCGTCCCCCAACAATGGAACGTGCTCACGCTCGAGCGTGCGCACGATGAGGTTGTACTGGCCCTGGTAGGAGACGAACCGGGCCGTCCCGAGTGCGTCACTGATCGCCAACGCCTTCATCAGACGGTAGGCGCGGAGGTTGGATGCGCCGATGTAGAGCACCTTGCCGGCGCGCACGAGGTCGTCGAGGGCCGTCATGGTCTCCTCCAGGGGCGTCGCCTCGTCCTCGACGTGGAGCTGGTAGAGGTCGATGTAGTCCGTCCCCAACCGGCGGAGGCTGGCGTCGCATGCCGCCTTTATGTGGATACGGCTGGCGCCCCGATCGTGGGGTCCGGGTCCCGTGGGCAGCCCGAACTTGGTGGCCAGCACGACCTGCGGACGTCGGTCGCGCACGGCACGCCCGACGATCTCCTCGGAAGAGCCATAGGCGTCGGCGGTGTCCACGAAGTTTCCGCCGGCATCGAGATAGCGATGGACGAGGCGGATCGCCGTGTCCTCGTCGCATCCCCACTCGGCGGCGCCGAAGGTCATCGTCCCCAGACCGAGCTGCGAGAGGTACAGGCCGCTTCGACCGACGCGCCGGGTCTCCATTTCAAGGCCGCTCCTTACCTGATGCCACGGGGCTTCTCTTCCCCCGATTCTTCGCCCGTTTCCTCGCGCAACCTGGTCAGTGCACCTCTGAGGAACAGCGTGACGGCGTGGTCGAGGTGGCGAGCTTCGACGTCCGCCGGTCGGAACAGGCCGAACGCCGCCAGCCGCGCCGGTATCGCCGACACCATGGCGAGGAACTGTTCCGCCGCCAGCTCGGGATCGTCGACCTTCACCGTACCGTCCAGGGAGTGCCGTTCCAGGAGATCCATGACCGCCCGTAGCCGTGGCGACCACACGAGCGAGTGCGCCTCGCCGACGACCTCAGGGAACCGGGTCGCCTCGGTCATCGCCATCCGGCTGAGTCGGACGATGTCGGGATCGAGCGCTCGGGCGAGGGTGGAGCGTGCGATCGCCGTGAGCTCTCCGGCGAGGTCGTCGGTGGACGTTTCCGGCGCCGGCTCGGCCCACTCGTGGCGACCCAGCGCCCACGTGACGACAGAGCCGAACAGCGCCCGCTTGTCCGGGTAGGCGGCATAGAGAGTGCGCTTCGACACGCCGGCGGCGGACGCGACCGCTTCCATCGTGGTGCCGTTGTAGCCGTGATCGAGGAACATCTTGAGGGCGGTGTGCCGCAGCAGCTCTTTGAGGTCGGCCGCTTCCGCCCTCGTCGGGCGCCCCATGCGCCGCCGCGGGGCGTCACCGGGAGCTCCCCTTGCCCACTCGCTCGTCACCGGGCGCTCACGTCAGATATCATCGCCGACAAATGTAAACGCAAACGTTTAGTTCCTCAAGAGGAGAAGCGGGGGTAGCGATGAGCCAGACCACCACAGGGGTGACCCTGAACCCGGCGGACCCGGGGTCGTGGGCCGCGGTCCCGTTCGAGAAGCTGTTCTCCCTGTCTCGGGCCGAGGTCGAGGAGGCACAGCGCGCGGCGTTCATCCGGCGGTTCGACTCCTTGCGGCCGAGGCTCGATGCCCTGGGCAAGTTGGCCGCACGTCAGAGCGTCGACCGCGTCGAGTCGATCGACGACTCCATCCCGGTGTTCTTCGACCACCGGGTGCTCAAGAGCTACCCGCTCAGCCTCATTGAAAAAGGTCAGTACGAACGCCTCACCACCTGGCTCCAGCGGCTGACGACACACGACCTCAGTGGGATACCTCTCGATGGGGTGGACTCGTTGGACTCTTGGATCGACAGGCTCGAGGATCACGGGATGATCATCGGCCACTCGACGGGGACTACCGGAAAGCTCAGCTTCATCCCGCGTTCGCAGACCGAATGGCCCGCCTGGAAGAACGCCTACTTCGAGCTGCTCCGTGCGCTCACCGGCGTCGACTTCAGGACCGAGACCATCCCGTACTTCACCGCGAGCTACCGCAAGGGACATCAGATGGCGGTGAAGATGCAGTATCTCTTCGCCTGTGCCCAGGCCGGCGGCGACGAGAACCGCAACGCCCTTTACGACCACGCCATCTCGGCGGACCTGCTCTCGTTGATGGGGCGGTACCAGGCCGCCGAGGCGCGGGGCGAGCTCGACACGTTGCAGATCAGCCCCCGACTGCTCGAACAGCGGGCCGACCTCATCGCGGCCAGCCGCAACCGGGACGAGGACCTCGAACTCTGGTTCACCAAGCTGGCGGAGGAGCACAAGGGCCAACGGGTGCGCATCGGCGGCGGCTTCGCGGACCTGACCCGGCTGGCGGTCAAGGCGGCGGAGAAGGGGTTCCGATGCGAGTTCGCACCCGATTCCATCCTCATCGGCGGCGGGGGGATGAAGGGCTACAAGGATGCACCTCCCGACTGGGAGCATTGCGTCACGGACTTCCTCGGCATCGAGCGCATGCATTCGCACTACGGCATGTCCGAGATCATGGGCAATAATCCGCTCTGCGAGAAGGGGTTCTTCCACGTCTTCCCCTTCACGGCGCCGATCGTGCTCGACGAGGACTTCGTCGCCGTGCCCCGGGAGGGTGTGCAAACGGGCCGCCTGGCGTTGTTCGACTTCCTGGCCGAGACCTACTGGGGGGGCTTCATCTCGGGCGATCGGGTCACCGTGCACTGGGACGACGACTGCGGCTGCGGATGGCCCAACCCGAGAATCGAGCGCCAGGTGGTCCGCTTCTCGGAGCTGGAAGGCGTCACCGACGACAAGCTGACCTGCGCGGGTACGGTCAAGGCCTACAGCGACTTCATGGACTATGTGGGCACGATCTGATGGCGGTCACCACTGCACCGCCTGAGACCTCGGTCATGGACATCCCGTTCCTCATCCGTGGACGCGTCGTACCGCCCGGCGACCATGCCGTGGAGTTCGGCGGCCGCGTGGGCGCCCGCTTCCGGACCCCGGATCCGAAGCGGTACGCCGGTCAACTCGTCCTGGCGGACCCGAGCGAGCTACGTGATCTGCACGAGACCCCTATTGACGAGATCATCGACTTCCTCACCGAGCTCGGGCCCCGGCTGACGCTCGACGAGAACCCGCTCGTGCGGGCCGCGTTCCATCTGGCCCTCGACGCGGGTGAGCTGACCGAACCCGTACTGCGGGCGGTGTATGAGGAGTTTCCCTACCAGTTCAGTCGGGCGCGCCTGAACGGCATGGTGGAGAAGACCATCGGCAAGGCCTATCTCGACGGGTGGGTGGAGCGCGGCCGCCCGGGTCGGTCATCGGTACGGATGCGGGCGGTCGGCACCCGAAACCTCCACATCATCGCCGGGAACGTACCGATCACGGCGGCGATCACCGTGGTCCGTTCCGCGCTGTGCAAGGCGGACTGCCTGATAAAGATGCCGTCCAACGACCCGTTCACTGCGGCGGCCATCGTGCAGTCGATGATCGATCTGGACCCGGATCATCCCGTCACCCGGCACTTCGCCGTGGCCTACTGGAAAGGCGGCGACGAGGAGGTCGAGAGCCAGATCATCCGGCCGGCGCGGATAGAGAAGCTGACGGCGTGGGGCGGTATGGCGTCCATGGTGCACATTCAGAAGTACCTCGTGCCCGGTATCGAGCTGATCGCCATGAACCCGAAGCTCTCGATCTCGATCGTCGGCCATGACGCACTGGAGAGCCCCCCGGCAATGGCGGAGGCGGCACGTGGTATCGCCCTGATGGCCGGCCACATGAACCAGACGGCCTGCTCGAGCACGCGGGTGGTCTACGTCGAGTGCAGCACCGAGGAGGATGACCTCACGCGTCTGGAGGAGCTGGGCACCGAGGTCCACCGGGCCTTCGGCGACCTTCCACCGGAGTACTCGACGGCGCCGAAACGACCGGACCCCGATCTGGACGACGAGCTGCAGGCCGTGGCCCTCGACGACGAGTACTACCGGGTCGTGGGGGATTCATCCTTCGGCGGCGCGGTGGTTTCCCGGACCGAGGAGCCCGTCGAGTTCTGCGACCGGCTCACCAACCGGATGGTCAACCTGGTGCCCGTCGCCGACATCACCCGGGTCCCGCAGTGGGTCAACGAGGAGACCCAGACGGTCGGCATCTATCCCGAGCGGCTGCGCGAGCAGCTGCGCGACGATCTGGCCCTCCACGGGGTACAGCGCACCATTCCGCTCGGGGCGAGTCAGACCGGCAACCCACCCGGCGCGGATCCCGAGCAGCGCTTCGGGATGCCTCATGACGGCATGGAGCCGATGCGTCGAATGGTGCGCTGGGTGCTCGACGACTCCACCGATCTGCGCTGAACGCCGGTTCGCCCGCTGGGTGCCGCGTCAGCCAGCGGCCAGGCTCAGCAGCATGTCGGCCACGGAGCGGGGCTCGGTGATCATGAGGTCGTGCCCGGTGTCGATCTCGAGGACCCGGTCGGCCTCGTAGGCCCGGGCGGCTCGTTCGGGCGGTCGCCGCGACAAGGTCTCCGTGCAGTTGATGTTGGTCCGGGGAATCCGCTTGACCGCGGCCTCGTCAGCGAGCCGCAGGGGCTGTGTGAACGAGTTCCACGGATGCGGTGTCAGGCGGACCTGCATCCAGGCGAGCGCGACCGGGTCGGTCACCCCGTAGCGCCGCCCCGCCTCGGGCCCGGGCCACAGGACGAGCTCTGTTCCGTGCACGGTACGGGCCTCTGCGTGTGTGGCGTCCATGATCGCCGGCGTCATGTCCGCCAGCGACTCACCGTTCTCCGGAATGGCGCCGTCCAGGTATACGAGTTGGCCCACCCGGTCGAGCGCCCGATCCGCCGCACCGGTGATCACCAGTCCGCCGTAGCTGTGACCGACCAGGATGACGTCGGTCAGGTCCTCGAAGTGCAGGACATTGACCACGTCGGTGATGTGCACGTCGAGGTCGATGTGGGGCCCGAGGAGGTGTGAGCGTTCCCCGAGACCGGTCAACGTCGGCGCGTAAACCTCGTGGCCTTCCGAGCGGAGCAGGGGAGCGATCGGCTTGTAGCACCACCCGCCGTGCCCCCCTCCGTGCACCAAGACGTACGTCGCCATGCCAGCCCCCTCCGTCGCGTGCGGGTCATGCTAAGCAATGGTCGATCGGGTCATCAAGAGAGGGCTGCGGCAACAGTCACTGCTCGGGCTCGGTGAAGTCCATGCGCAGGCGGGTCAGCGTCGAGGACTTGATCCGCCAGACACCGTCCCCCTTCTCGTAAGTCTCGTGGTAGTGCCCGTACCCGTGCAGTTCCCGGCCGTCGGGCCAACGGAGCATGTCCTCCATGGCCCAGATGCCGGTGGCCGAGGAGGCCGATGTCAGCTCGATCTCGGGGGTGTGACCGTGGTGGACGGTGACCACGGCGTCGAGCATTTCGCGGAGGAACGCCAGAAAGCGGTCGGCGCCCGCCACGATGTCTCCGCCTGAATCCGTCGTGTCCATCAGCACGTCGTCGGTGAACACCTGGCGCATGGTCACCCAGTCCTTCGTGTCCATCGTGCGGAAGTAGCGGGCCTTCAGCTGCTTGATGGCTTCCATGTCGTCCATGAGGAACTCCAACGCGTCGAGGGTGCGGATACGGAACCGTGGTCTGTCACCGCCGAGGATACGACGACGGTTGGTGCAGCTGCATTTGGCGATCGAACGATACGATATTTGGTGCCGGTGTCCACTCACGGGCAGCCGTCGCGGTCGCGCCCCCGCTGACAAACCGGGCCGGACACGCCGCAGGATTCGCTCCATCGGCGCATCGGCCGGCGTCTCTCCTGCGCCCGAGCAAACGTTCGTATGATCATCGGCCTCCCGTCGTGTGCGCCCGGACGGTCGAGCTCGTCTCGCGCCCGGCTCGCCGTCCGGCTACGGTCACTACATTGTTTGACACGAAGTTGGCCCACATATATCAATAATGAATCGATGGTCATTTTCACCGCATGAGCGAACTATTGCTGGCGCCGAAGCGCTCCATGATGTCGATTCCCAGTGGCCTTCCGGGCACCGACGCGGTCCTCGGACAGTCGGGCGCGGAGAACTTTCCCGTGGCGTCACGGCTCCTCCCACGCTCCGTGCGGGCTCATCTTTTGGCGGTCTACGGCTTCGCGCGGTTGGCCGACGACATCGGTGACGAGGCGGAGGGAGACCGCCTCGCTCTGCTCGACTGGCTCGACGCCGAACTCGTGCGTGCCGGCGGGGGTGACGCCACCCATCCACTGCTCGTCCGATTGACTCCCACGATCCGGCGGTTTGGTCTGTCGCTCGAACCCTTTCACCGCCTGATCGAGGCGAACCGCCGTGACCAGTCCGTGGCACGCTACGAGACGTTCACCGATCTGATCGATTACTGCGGGCTGTCCGCCTCCCCCGTGGGCGAGCTGGTACTTCGCATCTTCGAGGTGAGCACGCCGGCCCGCATCGCTCTGTCCGATGACGTGTGCAACGGGTTGCAGGTCGTCGAGCACATCCAAGACGTCGCCGAAGACATGGCACGGGGCCGCATCTACCTTCCTCAGAGCGACATGCGAGCGCTGGGCTGCACCGAGGCCGCGCTGCTCGCCCCGCGCACCAGCCCGCAGCTTCGCGCCGTACTGCGGTTCGAGGCCGGCCGGGCCCGCCGTCTCCTCGGCTCGGCCATTCCCTTGGCCCGCCAGCTCCCTCCCCAGCCCCGGATCGCGGTCTGCGGGTTCGCCGCCGGTGGCCTGGCGGCTCTGGACGCGATCGAGCGGGCCGGGTACGAGGTGCTGGCTCAGCCGTGCCGCCCCAGGCCGCTCCGTTTCGGGCTGCGGTTTGTCGAGGGCCTGGCCGCGACGGTCAGGCGGTCGCGGTGAACACCGACGCCGCCTACCGGGCCTGTGAGGAGATCACCCGCCGGGAAGCCAAGAATTTCGGGTACGGCATCCGGTTGCTGCGGGCCCCCGAGCGCCACGCCCTTTCCTCGGTGTACGCCCTGGCCCGTCGTATCGATGACATCGGCGATGGCACGGCGGCTCCGGCCGTAAAGCTCATCGAACTGGCCCGGGTCCGTGAGCAGCTCCACCCGATCCCATCGACCAGCGACGACCCCGTGCTCGTGGCCCTGGCCGCGGCGACCCGCCGGTACCAGCTGCCGTTGGACGCATTCGACGAGCTGATCGACGGATGCGAGATGGACGTCCGCGGGGCCACCTACGGCACCTTCGACGAGCTGGTCGGCTACTGCCGTCTGGTCGCGGGCTCTATCGGCCGGCTCTCGCTCGCCGTGTTCGGCACCACGGATCCGGGGGCGGTCGAGATGGCCGACGACCTCGGTGTGGCTCTTCAGCTCACCAACATTCTGCGGGACGTCTTGGAGGACCGTCGCAACGGTCGGGTCTACCTGCCGGCCGCCGATGCCGCTGCGCTCGGTTGCCCGCCAGACCTCTCGGGCCCGGCCGAGGATCTGGCCGAGCTGGTCGCCTTCGAATGTGCCCGGGTGCACGAGTGGTTCGAACGGGGCCTGCAGTTGCTCCCCCTCCTCGACCGGCGGAGCCGTGCCTGTGTCGGCGCCATGGCCGGGATCTACCACCGCCTGCTCGTCCACATCGAACGTGATCCCCTGGCGGTGACCGAGCGCCGGCTCTCGTTGCCCGCCTCGGAGAAGGTGTGGATCGCCGGTAGGTGCATGATCGGGGCGCGATCGTGACCGCCCCGCGCGTGGTGGTGGTCGGGGGCGGATTGGCGGGGATCAGTGCGGCCCTCTCGCTGGCCGATGCGGGGGCAGGGGTCACACTGCTCGAGAGGCGGCAGCGTCTGGGCGGGTTGACCTGGTCCTTCCAGCGCAATGGCCTGTCGTTCGACAACGGGCAACACGTGTTCCTACGATGCTGCACCGCCTACAGAGGGTTCCTCGATCGCATCGGTGCGGCCGACGCCGTCCACCTGCAGGACCGCCTGGACATCCCCGTGCTCTCGCCCGACGGCACCAGAGCGTCGATCACCCGCGGCTCACTGCGAGCACCCCTTCACCTCGCTCCGGCGCTGGCCCGCTATCGGCACCTCGCGATCGGCGACCGGATTCGACTGGTGTGGCCGGCCCTGGCCCTCAACCGCCTGAATCCCGATGACCCGTCACTCGACACGATGACCTTCGGGGATTGGTTGTCCCGTCACGGCCAGAGGGACGTGGCGATCGAGCGGCTCTGGAATCTCATCGCCCTGCCGACACTCAACGTGCCGGCGTCCGAGGCGTCGCTGGCGCTCGCCGTGAAGGTCTTCCGGACCGGGCTGTTGGATACGTCCGATGGCGGCGACGTCGGTTGGTCGATCGTGCCGCTCACCGAGCTCCACGGAGAGCGCTCGCAAAGGGCGCTGTCCGCAGCGGGGGTGGAGACGGTGTTCGGCGGGAGGGTTCATGCGGTCTCCGCGCAGGGGGATGGCCTCCAGGTGGTGACGGACGATCGGACCCATGTGGCTGACGCCGTTGTGCTCGCAACGCCACCCGAGGTCACGCAGCAGCTCGTGCCCGAGGGCCTGCACCCCTCCGGCGGGGGCCTGGGCCAGTCCCCCATCGTCAATATCCACCTGGTCTTGGACCGGCCGGTGACCGATCTGGCCGTGGCGGCGGTTGTCGACTCGCCGATCCAGTTCATCTTCGATCGGACGGCGTCAAGCGGACTGCGGACCGGCCAGTGCCTCTCCATCTCCCTGTCGGCAGCGGACGAGTACATCGCCGCCTCGTCGGCCCAACTGGTACGGACGTTCTTCGCCGCGCTCCAGGCCCTGCTCCCCATCGCGCGGACGGCGCGTCTCGTCGACGGCGTCGTCACGCGTGAGCGCACCGCCACGTTCCGCGGCGTACCCGGGACGGCGGCCCTTCGTCCCGGGACCCGTACTGCGGTGCGAGGTCTCTTCCTGGCTGGCGCCTGGTGTGCCACCGGGTGGCCGGCGACCATGGAGGGTGCGGTGCTGAGCGGCCGGAGCGCGGCAGCCGCACTCTTGGCCGACAGTGCACCCTCCTCCCCCCGGCACCTCGAGGGGGTGGCGCCGTGACCACGTTTGCCCTCTCGCCCGAGGTCAACGCCCGTGCGTCCGCGACGCTGGCCCGTGCGGCCCGGACGGTCGCTCCTTCGCTCGATGTGGCGGTCGGGCGACTGAGTCCCGCCTTGCAGGGAGCCGTGCAGCACCACCTCGCCGGAGGCGGGAAGCGGGTGCGTGCAGCCCTCGCACTGCTCTCCGCCGCCGCCGCTGGTGCGGGGGAAGAGGCCGGTGTGGCGGGCGCCGTCGCGATCGAGCTGATCCACAACTTCTCCCTCATTCACGACGACATCATCGACGGCGATGAGGAGCGCCGTCACCGCTCGACGGTGTGGAGCGAGTACGGGATTGGCCCGGCCATTATCGTCGGGGACGCGCTGGCGACGCTCGCTCTTCAGGTGCTGCTCGAAGAGCCAACGGCCGAGCGTGTCCGAGCCGCTCGTTGTCTCGTCGATGCGACCCAGCTCATGATCGCCGGCCAAGCCGATGACATGGCGTTCGAATCGAGGCGGACGATCACGGTGGCCGAGTGCCTCGACATGGAGTTGGGCAAGACCTCGGCGCTCCTCTCGTGCGCCGTGTCCCTGGGGGCGATCCTGGCCGGAGCCCCGGACCCGACTGTCGAGGCCCTCGCCGAATACGGGTCGCACCTCGGAACGGCATTTCAGGCCATCGACGATGTGCTGGGGATCTGGGGCGAACCGGCGCGCACCGGAAAGCCGGTCGGAAGCGACCTCTCCCAGCACAAGAAGACGCTGCCGGTGACCATCGCGCTCTCCCGTGGCGATGACAACCATCCCGAGCTGTTCCGCCTGCTCAACGGTGACTTACCGCCGGCGGACATGGAGCGGGCGAGGGTACTGATTGAACAGTCAGGGGCACGCGAGGAGACCATCGCGCTGGCGGATGACCACCTTCATCTGGCCCTGGCGGCGCTCGACCGTGTGCCGCTGGCGGTCGAGCCCAAGGATGACCTGGTGGCCATCGCCCGCTTCGTGACGGAGCGCGACCGGTGACCTCGCTCCATGCCTCGTCGCTGTTGGAGCCCGAGCCACCGCCGCCGGAGGGGGACGGGCGCCTGGCGTCGCCGCCGCGGCCGGCGGGCTCCGCGACGGCGGGTCTCGACCGGGCGGTGGCCGCGCTCATGGCGCGCCAGCGAGAAGAGGGCTGGTGGAAGGGCGAGTTGGAGACGAACGTCACCATGGATGCAGAGGATCTTCTGTTGCGCCAGTTCCTGGGCATCCGCACAGAGAAACAGACGGCCGCCGCCGCCCACTGGATCCGTTCCCGCCAGCGCGAGGACGGGACCTGGGCCAACTTCTTCGGCGGTCCGGCGAATCTCTCGACCACGATTGAGGCCTACGTGGCCCTCCGGTTGGCGGGCGATTCGCCCGACGCTCCCCACATGCACCGCGCCTCGTCGTACATCCGAGCGGAGGGCGGGATCGGCGCGAGCAGGGTCTTCACCCGGATCTGGCTGGCCCTCTTCGGCAAGTGGCCGTGGGACAGCCTTCCGATCATGCCCCCCGAGCTCATGCTCCTCCCGCCGTCGATCCCTCTCAACATCTACGACTTCGGGTGCTGGGCTCGCCAGACGGTGGTGGCGCTCACCGTGATCAACGCCCACCGCCCGGTCCGCGAGCTCTCCATCGACATCGACGAGTTGGACATGGGTCCGGTTCCGCGCCCGCGGCGTCCACTCACCTCATGGCCGGGACGGCTCGACCTCCTGGACCGGATGCTTCATACCTACCAGCGCCGCCCGATCGCATGGCTGCGGAAGTTCTCACTCCGCACGGCGGAACGCTGGATCGTCCGCCGACAAGAGGCGGACGGATCGTGGGGAGGGATTCAGCCCCCCTGGGTGTACTCACTCATGGCCCTGCATCTCCAGGGCTATGCCTTGGACCATCCCGTCATGCAGGCTGGTCTCGCCGGCCTGGACGCCTTTACGATCGAGGACGAGGCGGGTCGACGGATCGAGGCGTGCCAGTCACCGGTGTGGGATACGGCTCTGGCGGTCGTCGCGCTGGCCGATGCCGGCGTGTCCCCCGAGGATCCGGTGCTCCGCCGAGCCGGACGGTGGTTGTTGGGAGAGGAGATCACGGTCCCGGGGGACTGGACCGTGCGCCGGCCGAACCTGAGGCCGGGTGGCTGGGCCTTCGAGTTCGCCAACGAGAACTACCCCGACATAGACGACACGGCGGAAGTGGTATTGGCTCTCCGCCGGACCGCCGTGCCCGACGACGGGGCCATCGACCGGGCCGTGGCCTGGACCGAGGGAATGCAGTGCCGGGACGGCGGTTGGGCGGCCTTCGACGTCGACAACACACGCGCGCTCTGCCGGGAGCTGCCGTTCTGCGACTTCGGTGAGCTCATCGACCCAGCAAGCGCCGACGTCACCGCCCATGTGCTCGAGATGTTGTCGATCCTCGGGCACAACGGGAGAGCCACGCGGCGCGCCATCGCCTGGTTGCTCGATGCCCAAGAGGCGGACGGATCGTGGTTCGGACGTTGGGGGGCAAACTACCTCTACGGAACGGGCGCGGTCGTGCCGGCGCTCGTCGCGGCGGGCCTACCTGACGATCACCCCGCCCTGCGCAGGGCCGTGGCGTGGATCGAATCCCGTCAGAACGACGACGGAGGTTGGGGAGAGGACCTGCGCTCCTACAAGGATGCGGACTATCGGGGGCGTGGAGTCTCCAATGCATCGCAGACCGCGTGGGCGCTGCTGGCGCTGCTCGCGGCCGGTGAGCGGGGTGCGGTCGTCGAACGGGGTGTCGCCTTCCTGGTCGATACGCAGCGGGTCGATGGCACCTGGGACGAGACGTGGTTCACCGGAACCGGCTTTCCGGGGGACTTCTACATCAACTACCACCTCTACCACCTGGTCTTCCCGGTGATGGCGTTGGGGCGGTTCGTCCGGGGGTGGGATCGTGGCTGATCTCGCGGCGACGACGGCGGAACGGCTCGAGATGGGGGCCATCGGCCGCGGCATCATGATCGTCGACGGGGAGCAGGAACCGGTCGGCGCCGCCCGCGTGGCCAGATCGTCGGCGCCCGGTTATCCGGTGGCCCTGTTCGGCCTGGCCCACGGCCTTCATCCTGAGCTCCGGCCCGGGGAGCTCGTCGTTGCCACCGAAGTGCGGTCCACTGATGGGACACCACCAAGACCCCTCCCGTCGGCCTCCCTCCTGGCGAACGACCTCCGCCACCGAGGCCTCCACGTTCGTACGGGGCCCATCGTCTGTTCTCCCGAGGACGTCTCGGATGAGACGGCGCGGGAGCTGGTGGCCGCCGGTGCCCTGGCGTGGGACTCGGAGTCCGCCTGGTTGGCCCTCGAGCTTCCCGACCACCCCGTCGCCGCGGTTCGGGCGATCGCCGGCACCAAGACGGACGGGAGCACGGACGTCGAGCTGCGGGCCCTCGGGACATTTCTCGGGGTCCGGGCATCGCTCGAGCAGTGGGCGCAGGCCAGCGGTCCCCACGACGTGCTCCTGGCCAGCCCTCGTTCCTTCTGTGCCGGCGTCGAGCGCGCCATCCAGATCGTCGAGCGCGCCCTCGAGCGGTTTGGCCGCCCGGTGTACGTACGCCGTCAGATCGTCCACAACGCCCACGTCGTCGCTGACCTCGAGGCCAGGGGCGCCATATTCGTCGCCGAGCTCGAACACGTGCCCGACGGGGCCACGGTGGTGCTGGCGGCACACGGGGTCTCGCCCGCCGTCCGCTCCGCGGCGGCGGACCGCTCGGACCTGACCGTGATCGACGCCACGTGCCCCCTGGTGGCCAAGGTCCACCACGAGGCGCGCCGCTATCTGGGGCAGGAGTACCAGATCGTCCTCATCGGTCACGCGGAACACGAGGAGGTGGTGGGGACCATGGGTGAGGCCGTCGATCGAATCTGGCTCGTGGAACGGCCCGAAGATGTGGCGGAGCTACCGTTCGACGATCGGGACCAGGTCGGGTATCTCACCCAGACGACCCTGTCGACCGACGACACCGACGAGGTGATCGCGGCGTTGCGTCGGCGGTTCCCGCGGCTGGTCGGCCCCGCGGCCAACGACATCTGCTATGCCACCCAGAACCGCCAGGATGCCGTGCGGGCGCTCGCGCATCACTGTGATCTCATGCTCATCGTCGGTTCGACCAACTCTTCCAATGCTGCCCGACTCGTCGAGGTGGCGCGCCGGGAGGGTTGTCGTGCCGAGCTGATCGAGGACGCCTCGGAACTTCGCCTCGGCTGGCTCCGCGAGGTCGCCAGCATCGGGCTGACCGCCGGCGCATCCGCGCCGGAGGCATTGGTGACCGGCGTCATCGACGCGCTCGGCGCGCTGGGTCCGGCGACGGTGACCGAACACCGAACGACAGAAGAGACGGTCCAATTTTCCCTACCAAGGCAGGTGCGCTGATGCCCATACCGTTGCGACAGAACATCCGTGTCGGGTCGTATTTTCTCCGCAAGAAGTTGAGCGGCGAGACCCGATACCCCTTCATCGTCGAGATAGAGCCGCTGTTCGCGTGCAATCTGTCGTGCCCGGGCTGCGGGAAGATCCAGCACCCGACCGATATTTTGCGCAAGCGGCTCTCGGTCAAGGACGTCGTCGACGCAGTCGAAGAGTGCGGCGCGCCGATGGTCTCCATCGCCGGCGGGGAGCCGCTACTCCATCCGGACATCTCCACCATCGTGGAAGAGTTGGTTCGTCGCAAGATCTATGTGTACCTGTGCACGAATGCCGTACTTCTGAGCCGGCGCATCGAACGCTTCACCCCTTCACACTTCTTCTCCTGGGTCGTCCACGTGGACGGGTTGCGGGAACGGCACGACGCCGCCGTTGATCGAGAGGGGGTCTTCGATGACGCGGTGGCTGCCATTCGGCTCGCCAAAGATCGCGGTTTTCGGGTTACCACCAACTCGACCTTCTTCAACACCGACTCGCCCAAGACGGTACGCGATGTCCTCAACTTCCTCAACGATGATCTGGGCGTCGACGCCATGATGATCTCGCCGGCCTACGCCTATGAGAAGGCGCCTGATCAGGAGCACTTCCTCGGAGTGGACCAGACCCAGAGGCTGTTCGCCGACGCCTTCGGCGAGAAGCACCGCAAGAAGTGGCGGTTGAACCACTCGCCCCTCTTCTTGGACTTTCTCGAGGGCAAGTCCGACTTCCAGTGCACGGCGTGGGGGATCCCGAGCTATTCGGTTCTCGGTTGGCAGCGTCCTTGCTACCTCATGGCCGACGGGTACGTCGCCAGTTACAAGGAGCTGATCGAAACGACCGACTGGGATGCCTATGGGCGAGGGAAAGACCCTCGCTGCGCCAACTGCATGGCCCACTGCGGTTACGAGCCCAGTGCGGTCATCGCCACCATGGGCTCCCTGCGCCAGTCGTTGCGCGCCCTCGTCTCGACGCACTGAGCGCCATGGCCCTCCTGCAAACCGGCGCGCTCGGGCGCGCCGGGCTACCCGACGTGGCAGCGTGGCGACCGGCGTCGGATGTCGGGCGCGGCCCGCCGGACGGGACCGCCATTCCACCTGACCCGGACGTCGGTGCGGCCCTCGTCGGGCTGAGTCCAGCCGGCATCCGCAGCCTCGACCGATCCGCACTGGAGGAGTTGGCCTCCGAAATCCGATCGTTCCTCATCTCCGCAGTCGCAGCCAGTGGAGGGCACCTCGGCTCCAATCTCGGTGCGGTAGAGCTCTCCCTGGCCCTGCACAGAGCATTCGACTCGCCACGTGATCGGATCATCTGGGATACGGGCCACCAAACGTACGTCCACAAGATCATCACCGGCCGGGCGGGGGAGTTTCCCACGCTCCGCCGGCAGTTGGGGCTGTCGGGCTATGCCAACCGGAGCGAGTCCGAACACGATCTCGTGGAGAACAGCCACGCCTCGACGGCGCTCTCGTATGCCTACGGCATCGCACGGGCCCGCGATCTGTGCCGGGAGTCCCATCATGTAGTGGCGGTCGTAGGAGACGGAGCACTCACCGGCGGGCTGTCCTATGAGGCACTAGCCAACATCGGGGCCCACGGTGTGCGGACGATCATCGTCCTCAACGACAACGGACGCTCCTATGCCCCCACGGTCTCGCGCCTGTCCACCGCCGGCCGCGGCGGGGAGGCGGCGGCGGCCCCCGCCGCCTTCTTCGCGAGCCTGGGCATCGCCTACGAAGGACCGGTGGACGGACACGACCTGGACGAGCTCGAGGTCGCCCTCCGGCGGGTGGCGCGGGGTGCAGGACCTGTCGTCCTCCACGTGCACACCGAGAAGGGCCGCGGCTACGCGCCCGCCGAGGAGGACGACGAGAAGCGGCTCCATGACATCGGGCCCTTCGATCCCGCAACGGGACAGCCGCACCGGCGTGTCGCGCCGGGAGACAGTTACACCGAGGCATTCGGTGCTTCGCTCCTTCGTGAGGCCGAGCTCCACCCTGAGCTGGTGGCCATCACGGCAGCAATGCCGGGCTCCTGCGGACTGCTCGAATTCTCCCGTCGCTTTCCCGATCGGTTCATCGACGTCGGGATCGCGGAACAGCACGCGGTGACTGCGGCCGCAGGCATGGCCATGGCGGGTCTCCGGCCTGTCGTCGCGATCTACTCCACCTTTCTCAACCGTGCCTGGGACCAGCTCTACTTCGACGTGGGCCTCCACCACCTTCCGGTGATCTTCTGCATCGACCGTGCCGGCATCACCGGGGACGACGGACCGAGCCACAACGGCGTCGTGGACCTCGCCCTGCTGACGAGGGTCCCCGGTATGACCGTGCTCGCGCCGTCCTGCCACGAGGAGGTCGGGGTCATGCTCGCCGAGGCGATTGCGATCACCAGTGGCCCTGTCGCCATTCGCTGGCCCAAGTCACCCGCACGGCGCGGCACGGTCACCGGAAGGGGGATCTCGGCCCGCCGGGTGCGCTCGGGGCACGGTGTCTGCTTCCTCGGTCTGGGCAAGATGGTCGAGGTCTGCGAGGGAGCGGCAGCAGAGCTGCTCGCACTCGGGGGCATCGATGCCACGGTCTGGGACATCCGCGCCGCGTCTCCGTTGGATCCGGTCATGCTCGGCGATGCGCTCCGGCATCGGGTGGTCGTCACCGTCGAGGACGGCATCGGTGTGGGCGGCGTCGGCAGTTCCATCGCCAGCGCCCTGCGCGAAGTCGGTGGAGGCGGACCACTCCCGACGGTGGTCACGCGTGGTCTCCCTCTGGCGTACTTCCCGCACGGCCCGGCCGCCGACATTCTGGCCGGGATCGGCCTCGATGGGTCGCAGCTGGCGGCTGAGGCCCTCGCTCAGTATTCACGCGATCACGGGCACTGAACGCGCGCGGGCATTCCCACCCAGGGGACCAAGGACGCCGTCCCCGCCTCTCGTTGGTACATTCTGGCTGACATGCGATTGGTCTCCTGGAACGTCAACGGGATTCGAGCGGTCATGCGAAAGGGTCTCTTCGAGCCCTTCAGGCGTCAGCTCGGTCCGGACGTCATCTGCCTCCAGGAGACCAAGGCGCTCCAGTCCCCGCCGGCATTGGAGCTCGCCGACTACGAGGAGCATTGGAACTCGGCCGAGAAGAAGGGCTACTCCGGGACGGCGATAGTGACCAAGACCGGACCCCGGCGCGTGACACCGGGACTGCCCGCCGATGTCATCGCCGAGTTCCAGGTGCAGGGGGACGTCTTCGGGGACCCCAACGCCGAGGGCCGGGTACTCACCGCCGAATACGACGAGTTCTCTCTCGTCTCCGTGTACGCGCCGAATGTGAAGGATGATCTGGGCCGTCTGAAGCTCCGTGCACGGTGGGATCGAGCGTTCCTGGCCTACGTTACGTCCCTCGGCGAGACCAAGCCCGTCGTGTTCTGCGGTGACCTCAATGTGGCCCACACGCCCGACGATCTGGCCAATCCACAGTCGAACTCCGGCAAAAAGGGATTCACCGACCAGGAGCGGAAGGGCTTCCAGAACTTCTTGGATGCCGGATTCGTGGACACCTTCCGGATGTTCCACCAGGGCAATGGTTTCTATACGTGGTGGTCGCACTTTGCCAATGCGCGGACGCGCAATGTCGGTTGGCGGATCGACTATTTCCTGGTCTCGGCGGACCTCGTCGGGCGCGTCACGGCGGCCGACATTCATCCCGACATCATGGGGAGCGACCACTGCCCGGTGAGCCTCACGCTCGATATCTGAACGCCGGCCTGTCGCGGCCCGGACGGTCGGGTCGGGTGGGTGGGTCAGGGACCCCCCTTCCGCCCTGCTATAGTGTCCAACGCCACTGAGCCATCGTTCAGTGGGGCCCGTTCGGAAGCTTCATTCGAGTAGGCCGTCTCTCACTCGACTGGAGTTTCGCCATTCCTTCCTTCATTGATCTCGGTGTGCCCGCGGACATCAACGCGCGGCTGGAGAAGTTGGGCATCACGACCCCGCTTCCCATTCAGTCCGCCACCATTCCCGCCGCACTGCGGGGCAAGGACATCTGCGGCAAGGCGCCCACGGGCTCGGGCAAGACGCTTGCCTTCGGCATGCCGATCGCGGCCACCATGAAGCAGTCGCGACCGCGACGTCCGAGCGCGCTCGTTCTCGTTCCCACCCGTGAGCTGGCTTCGCAGGTCCATGCGGTGCTGGCTACCCTTCTCGGTCGCGACAGCCAGCGCGTGGTCTCCATCTTCGGAGGGACGGGGTATCGCGACCAGTGCCGCGCCCTGCACAAGGGGGTCAATGTGGTGGTGGCGTGCCCGGGACGCCTCGAGGATCTCATCGAGCGCGGGGATGTCCGCCTGGACGACGTCACGACGGTCGTGCTCGACGAGGCGGACCGCATGTCGGACATGGGGTTTCTGCCCGCCGTTCGCCGTCTGATGGACCAAACCTCGGCCACACGCCAGGTCCTCCTCTTCTCCGCAACCATCGGCCGAGAAGTCGAATCGATCATTCGCAACTACCAACACGATCCCGTCCGGGTAAACATCGAGACGGCAGAGGAGGAGAAGGGCGACGTCACCCACCACTTCTGGAAGGTCGACCGGGCCGATCGTGTCGACATCACCGCCCGGCTCGTCGCCCAACATGGGCGGGCGTTCGTGTTCTGTCGCACCAAGAGGGGAGCCGACAGGGTCGTCCGGCAGCTCCAGGCGCAAGGGGTGCGGGCTGTTCCGATGCACGGTGATCGGACCCAGGGCCAACGGGAGCGGGCGCTCGACTCCTTTTCCAGGGGCAAGGCCGATGCGCTCGTCGCCACCGATGTGGTGGCTCGGGGCATCCACGTCGACGACCTTCCCTGTGTCGTGCATTTTGACCCGCCGGCCGACCACACGGACTATGTCCATCGCTCGGGCCGCACCGGCCGAGCCGGAAAGACGGGCACCGTGGTCTCGCTGGTGACGGACGACCAGCGCCGGGAGGTCCAGGGCGTGCAGCGAGCACTCGGCATGGAGCAGGGGTTCCTCGCCCCGTTCTCCTCGCCGCTCCCGGCCCCCACCTCGAAAAACGGCGCGTCGACACCCTCGGACTCCTTCCGGGCCAGGCCGAAGAGGACGTCGTCCACGATGACCGGGATCGTGAAATTCTTCAACGGGGCGCGCGGCTACGGCTTCTTGACCCGCGACGGTGGTACCGACCTCTTCGTCCACCACACCCAGATTGAGGGAGAAGAGCGCAGTGGCCTCACCGAAGGGCTGACGGTCGAGTTCACCGTTGCGCCGGGGCGCAAGGGCGACGAAGCTCGGAACGTCCGGGTCGTGGCGGCCTGAATGTGCACGACAGTCTGATCGGCCGGTACCGTTGACGGTCTGGCCGTAGGGCCGCAGCCGCTCGCTAGCCGGGAGCACAATGCCATCTCTCCGAAGAGTCCCCAAACGTTGTTGCACCGTCGTGGTGGCGGCGCTGCTCCTGTCGGGACTGACGCTCCTGACGGGGGTACCCGGCCCGGCCACCGCCGCCGCACCCGTGGGTGAAGCGAACTCCGTCCTCGGCTATGGGTCTGCCGCAGCCGCGGTCGCGAACCAGACCGGCCTCGCCGGCCCCTTGGCGGGGATCGCATCGACTCCCGACGGGAACGGCTACTGGGCCACCACCGCCAGCGGCCAGGTCTTCAACGAGGGAGATGCCGTGAACTTCGGCTCCCTCGCGGCAGGACTGCGCGCTCCGATCGTCGGCATCGTCGCCACGCCATCGGGAGACGGCTACTGGCTGGTCGCCGCCGACGGCGGCGTGTTCACCTTCGGCGACGCCCGGTTCTACGGCTCGACCGGGGGGATGGTCCTGAACCAGCCCGTCGTGGGCATGGCCTCGACCGGCGACGGGCGGGGTTACTGGCTGGTCGCCGCCGACGGGGGCGTGTTCACCTTCGGCGACGCCCGGTTCTACGGCTCGACCGGGGGGATGGTCCTGAACCAGCCCGTCGTGGGCATGGCCTCGACCGGCGACGGGCGGGGTTACTGGCTGGTCGCCGCCGACGGGGGCGTGTTCACCTTCGGCGATGCCGTGTTCCTGGGAAGCATGGGAGGGACCCGCCTGGCGGCGCCGGTGGTCGGCCTGACCGCGACGCCGGACGGCGGGGGCTATCGCATGGTCGCCTCCGACGGTGGCATCTTCGACTTCGGGGACGCCGGATTCTACGGATCGGGATCCGGCACTCCGGTGACCGCGCCGGTGGTCGGCATCGCGTCGCGACCCGGAGGGTACTGGCTGGCCTACGGAGCGACGGCGTCGCTGAGCACCGTTCTGGGGCAGGAAGAGGTACTGGCCGCTCTGGGCTACTCGCCGTTGAGTTGGTCGCCGCAGGGATTCAGGTGGCGCTGGGCACCACCGCCCACCCTGAGCGCACTGTGGTCGCCGGGTCAGAACGGCCCCATCGCCACCGGGGCGATCATGTCGTTCGAGGCGGTGGCCGGGCTACCGACCAACGGGACCATCTCTGCTGCGGAGATCGGCGCGCTCCAGGGCGCCGCCGATGACCCTTCCGGAGCAGACGCCAACCCGTACGGCTTCTCCTACGCGGTGGCGAGCGAATCCGACCCGGAGTCGCTCACCGTATGGCACGACGGGGTCGTCGTCGAGACGACGCCGGCCAACACCGGCGGAACGGGCACCCCGACCGCCCAGGGAACGTTCCCCGTCTACCTGCGGCT